>Ga0126307_10003265_pt1 | contig 11056 bp, 6 predicted proteins | sample Plot28_FD_89955 | JGI IMG/M metagenome (GOLD analysis project Ga0126307, IMG submission 89955) | Serpentine soil microbial communities from UC McLaughlin Reserve, CA, USA - Plot28 | ecosystem: Environmental > Terrestrial > Soil > Grasslands | place: USA: UC McLaughlin Reserve, Lake County...
AAATCGTATGCTCGCCGCCGCGAAGGACAACGTCCCCGCTCGCGTGGGCGAAGAGCATTCCAACGAGCGCAAGCGACCCATCGACGTAGATGTCGAGCGGCCCAGCGTTCGCTATGCCGTGCACGACGCGAACACGTGCCCTTCCTGCTCCACCATCCAGGTCCTGCACTGCCCGACCGCTCCCTGGGATCGCTAGCGCAACAAAAACCAGAAGCACGGTCGCGCCTAGCACCAGGAGTCGATCTCGAATGTGACTCGTGGCTTGTATCCTAGCCGGCATCGTCGCCTCCCGCAGCATTGGAAAACGGAAACCCGGCGATCCTATCGCCGGGTTTCCTTGACTTAAATCGGTTTCATCTCGCCGCGGAACAACAGACAAGCGGCGTTTCCAGCGACTACGTGGGGTATAGAACCAATAGCAGCACGAGCGCTACCGCGATCAGTCCGACGACCCCAACCCCTCGCAAAACAAGATCCGATGCGCGTAGCGAATCCGCTGCGCGTCGCTCGTTCTCGGTCACGCGTACCGACTCCTCCCCCGATTGCGTCCCATCCCCGTGCCGCGCGCTCGGTCAGCGATTCCCAAGTCGCTGTCCGTGGTACTAGCCGCGACCGGCTCTCAGCCACCCCGATGGTAAGGGGGTCACTGCCTTCTGTCAATTGGGGTCAGTACGTTCCGCCGCAATCACTATTTCAGGGCTATCCGGACCCGGCCCGGTCCCTCCCAGATGACTTGCGCGTTTTGCCCTTCGTTTCGTCCGGATTTCCTTGCGCTCTATCCGGCGCTGTTTTCGAGCCTTGCGCGTGGCCTCCTCGTTGGTGCTGCTAGTCGAGACAGGACCAGCCATGACTTCGCCCGTCTGAAATGCATCTCGTGCTAGACGCATTTCTATGACGCGGAGCTCCGTCTTGCGATGCGCCACCCACTCCACATGTTCGCCGCTGACGACAAATCCGACCTTTGAATAAGCGGCGATTGCCCGTGAATTGTGATTGAAGACCTCGAGCCGTATCTCGCTCAATCCCATATTGCCGAAGGCTTCTTCCGCCATGAGCCGGGTCGCTTCGGTACCATAACCGTGTCCCCAAGCATCTTTCTCACCAATTACGATGCGAAAGAGCGCCGAAACTCCATCCCGACTCTTCATTCGGTCCGTGAGCGCCGTAGTGCCGATGAGTCGCTTGCTCTTCCGCTCATGAATCGCGAAGCAAGTGCCTCGTGCCGAGGAGGGCAAGATGAACGTTTCGAAATAGCCACGAGACTGCGTTGGCGTGAGCGGCTCGAGATCGTGGCGCAATAGTTCGGCGATTTCGCGATCTGCGTACCATCGTTGAAACGCTTCGCGGTTTGCCGGAACGTGGGTTCGTAGGGAGACGAGGCGACCGTTTCGCACCAGGACGCCACGCTCCCGGTCCTCGTCGTTCAGGTTGCTCTCCAGGTGCGGTGCCCAAAATTCGAGACGGCGCCGTAGCCAGCGCTTGATCATGCCCCGCATGGTAGCACTGGCCCGGACGCTGACTCATGGGTGAGGAACCGGCAAATAGCCCTAGATGAGACCGACCTCGGACAACAGATCAAGTGAACCACGTAGGTCCGCCAGCTCTCCGAGCTCGATATCCGGATGCCCAATCTCGTTCAGAGGGACGAGCCCCTCTGGCGCGGCGACTCCTTCAGTCAGCGGGTACTCGAACGTCTCCGTGGCAAAGTATTCCTGCGCCTCGTCTGACAGCAGATAGTCGGCAAACGCCAGCGCCGCCTCGGCATCATCGGCGCCCTCGATCAAACCTATGCCAGCCACATTGATAAGAGATCCGGGATCACCGGCCGCAAAGAAGTGATTGGCAACAGGAAAAACCCCGCCTACCTCGCGACCCACGGCGTAGACGTAGTAGTGGTTCACGAGGCCCGCATCGATCTCGCCGTTTCCGATGGCCTGCACGATCGCGATGTTGCTGTCGCCGTAGTTGACCGTCCCATTGGCGATCATCGCCTCGAGCCAAGTTCTCACTGCGTCATCACCATCGAGCAAGCGAAACGCAGTGATGAACGCCTGAAATGACGCATTTTCCGGGGCCCAGCCAACTCGGCCGGTCCAAGAGGGATCGGTCAGATCCCGCACTGACGTTGGCAGGTCATCTGTGGCAAACACCTCGGTGTTGTACGCCAGCACTCGCGCCCGGCCGGTCACCCCGACCCAGCGGCCCTGCGGGTCACGGAATCGCTCTTCGACGCGGTCGAGAAGCTCGGACGGAAGGGGTGCGAACCGCCCTTCGTCGGCAAGCAGCCCGAGCGCACCGGCGTCCTGTGAGAAAAACAAGCTGGCTCGGGTATTGTCGCCCTCTTCGAGGATCGTCGCTGCAAGCTCGCCAGTGCCGCCATAGCGGGCATCGACTGTGACTCCTGCCTCTTCAGCGTACCGTTCCACAAGTGGACCGACGAGGGTTTCATTCCTTCCTGAGTAGAGCGTAAAGTCGCCAGCACCCTCGCCATAGTGAGCCTCTGGGCTGGCTTCCGGATCCGCAACCGGGTCCGCAGTCGGTTCCGCTTCCGTCTCAGCCTCGAGTGTCGAGGATTGGGCGGCCGTAGGGAGCGTGCCAGCCAACCCCATGATCAACGCGCCTGCCGTAGCCGCGACCAGATCGCGTCGGTCGAACCGTCTCTCGTTACCGCAGGCGAATTCTTCGAATTCCTTGGTCAGCACTTGAGAAGCCCCTCCTGCCACAGCACCGTCATACCCTCTATTTCGACCGAGGATAGGCTCGCATTCTATATCCGACCTATCTCATCGGATATGCAAACGGTACGATGCGGATCGCCTGGTCTTCAAGACCCCGCTTACTTCACAGATGTTTCCAAGGCCGCATGTCTGAAACTCGACAGCGGGGCCGCTTGGTCCGATACTGACTCCAGAAGAACGATTGTGCCGATGCTGGCCCCGCCGTTGCGACGGCGAGGCCAGTTTCGCGCCCCAGTTCCCGACGGCCCCGAAAGGCAATCGTGTCCAGTCCCACATTCGCCAGTGTTGGAGATCGTCCCATCGCTCAAAACGTGATTCTCCTGATCGGCGACGGGATGGGCCAGGCCCACCGCTTTGCCGCGCAGTTGCTCGCCGCTGGTCGTAATGGCCGGCTGGCGATGGACCGACTGCCGTACTTTGGGCAGATGGGGACGACGTCGGTTGACACCACGTCCTTCGTAACTGATTCGGCCGCGGCAGCCACGGCCATCGCCACCGGCGTAAAAACGCTCAATGGCTCGGTCTCCATCGATCGCTACGGGCAGGAGCGATCGACGATCCTCGAGCTTGCCAAGAGCTCCGGTCGATCTGTAGGACTGGTCAGTACGTGTCAAATTACCGATGCGACACCGGCTGCCTTTGCCGCGCACGTGCCGCACCGCGCCGACCAGAGCGAAGTCGCACGACAGTACATCGAGCGCACCCGGGTCGATCTGATTTTGGGTGGCGGCGCGGCTCACTGGTATCCATACGGCGCTCTCTTGCCTGACAGTCTGACCCTCGGCGCGGCATGCCGCGGAATTGGGGCACAGGGCGATCTCGTCACACTGGCGGGGCATTTTGGGTACGAATTCGTGACCGACGCCGCCGCGTTGGCGGCCAGCCTGCATCGCCGCCGGCAAGTAGCCGCGGGTCCATTGCTCGGGCTCTTTGCCGCCCAGGAGTTCTTTGTGCAGACCGAGGAAGGTTTCGGTGCAATCTACGATCCACCAGTGCCGCTGGCTGATCTAACCGCCGCGGCGATCGAAATCCTCTCGCAAAACCCGAACGGATTCTTCTTGATGGTCGAAGAATCAGCGATTGATCGCATGGCGCACCGCAACAATGCCCCGCTCACGTTGAAGGGTGTGTTGGAGCTGGATCGCGCCGTGCAGGTCGCCTTGGCATTTGCCTCCCGGGCGGCGGACACACTAGTTATCGTCACGGCGGATCATGAATGCGGTGGGCTGGCTGTAGCTGGCTCGGAAGATCAGCCCTACCCGTACGAACCCGGAGGTGGGCTGCTCGACACCATGCTCGCAGGCGAAGATGGGCCATTCCCGGTAGCAGGTGAGGACTATGGCTTTGTCGTTGGCTGGGCGACCACAGGTCACACTGCGGCGCCGGTGCCGATCACATCGACTGGACCCGGCGGGGAGCGACTGACCGGGGAGCTGGAAAACACCGATCTGTTCGCGGCTATGGCGGCGGCCATGGATCTCTCTGGAGTCTTGGCCCGCTCGCGCGATACTTGAAAGCAGGAGCGGTATCTCGGCCATCAACCCTCGCCGAAGTGGTCAAATGCTCCAAGTGAAACTGCGCGCCGCGCGCCATCGCGTCCGACGAGTTCGATACTCTGGAGTTCTGGTGCGGCGGCGATGATCTCCCCGATCGTGGTGACTGTACCCCCTGTTTTTCTCGCCTCAATATCGATCGCGTCCCAAGATCCCACCGGGGCTGTAAAAAGCAATTCGTAGTCTTCACCGCCCCGCAACGCGAGATCAACCCACTCATCAGAAAATAACGCCCGCACGGCGGCAGCAACGGGGATGGAGCCTTCATCCACCCGTGCCGAAACTCCGCTCGCGGCTGTGATCTTTGGCAGATCGCCGAGCAGACCGTCACTGAGATCCATCGCGGAGGTAGCTCCGTTCTCAAGCAGTGCCGCACCTAGTCCGACTCGCGGCTCGGGCCGCAAATGGGACTCCACGAGTTGAGCGGACGTTGCTGCGCGACGCCTCGGGTCCTCCGCGTCTAGTCCGAGCAGTCGCAGCCCGGCGGCTGATGCTCCGAGGGTCCCTGTCACTCCGATCAGGTCGCCGGGCTTCGCACCCGATCGGGTAAGTACGCGCCGGCCGCGGGTTTCGCCGAGAGCAGTCACGTGGACGATCAATCCCCGTGGAGAGCGGACGATATCGCCCCCGGCGATCACCATGCCGTGCCCCCGCGCAAGTGCTCCCATGCCCCTGTAGAACGCCTGAAGGTCGCCCAACAGCTCGCTGCCATCGAGCCCGAGTGAAACGAGGGCAAGCTTCGGAATCGCGCCCATGGCGGCGAGATCTGAGACGTTTACAGCCAAGCATTTGTGGCCGAGGCTCTCCCAATCTGTCCATTCGCGGCGGAAATGGACATCCTCTATGAGGCTGTCTGTCGTCACAACAACTTGCTCGCCAGGCGACGGTTGCCAGACTGCGGCGTCATCGCCAATCCCCAGTTGGAGGTCGGTCGCGGCTCGCACTTCCTCCGGAAGAGACGCAACGAGAAGCTCGATCAGTCCAAACTCGCCGACATCGCGGACATGCCGCCCCTCAACCACCTGTAGGCATCTCCAAGTTCCCCTCAACAACTAGTTGGGTGCGTGGGGCTGGTAGCATAGTGCTCACGTTGGGCCGTGTTTGCCCTGTTCGACTCACGCCATTCTCCCTGGAGTAGCGCTCTGACCCCATCGGCCGGCACAGTCACCACGGAACTCGTCGAACGATCCACCGATCCTGCGTCCGACGGCGATTTGAGCCGATTCGACGACGCTATCGCCCAGTTTGAATCGTTCTACCCGTTTGCGCTCGATGCGTTCCAACGCAACGCCATAAACACGCTGCTCTCTGGCGACTCTGTCATGGTCGCGGCCCCGACTGGCACCGGCAAGACAGTGGTCGCCGAGTTCGGAGTTTGGGAAGCCTTCAAGCGGACTGGCCGCGTCATCTACACCACGCCGATCAAAGCGCTCTCGAACCAGAAATATCGCGATCTTCGCGCGATCTACGGGGACCAGGTCGGACTCCTCACCGGCGACGTTTCCGAGAATCGCGAAGCCCGAGTCGTGATCATGACCACCGAAGTGCTGAGAAATATGCTTTTACAGACGCCGTGGGACCTGGACGATGTCGACACTGTGATTTTCGACGAGATTCATTATCTCGCCGATCCCGAGCGCGGAACGACTTGGGAAGAATCGATCATCCTCTGTCCCGACCACGTCCAACTCATCTGTCTCTCTGCCACGATCAATAACGCGGACGAGATCGCAGCCTGGATCAGCCGCACGCATCGGCCGATCCGCCTCATCACCCACACTGAGCGAGCCGTGCCGCTGGCGCTCCACTATTTCATCGACGGCAAGCTCAATCTCGTGGTCGATCATACCGGGACCAAAGTGCGCGACTTTCCCCACACGGGCGGCGAATTGCGGCGCCAGGTGGCACGAGGCGGCTTCGCCAAGCAACGCGCCGAGCGGAGCACGCCGGAGATGGACGAGCCACAGCCGCGCGAGATCGTCGATGCCCTCGCCGCGAAGGATATGCTGCCGGCGATCTACTTCCTCTTCAGCCGAAATGATTGTCAAGCATTCGCCGAGCGCCTCGCGGTCATGCGACCGAATCTGGTCACGGAACGCCAGGTCGGGCTCATCGACCAGACGATCGAGGCCATCCTGGCGGGGATGCGTCCCGAAGACCGGGAACTGCAGCAGGTTCAGACAATGACGGCCCTGGCGCGCAAGGGAATCGGCTTCCACCACGCAGGTCTGCTCCCGATTTTGAAGCAACTCGTCGAGGTGCTTTTCACTCGCGGGCTGATGGAGGTCGTCTTCGCCACCGATACCCTTGCTCTCGGCATAAACATGCCTGCGCGCACGGTCGTCATCGGTCGTATGAGCAAATGGGATGGCCGCCGCCGTCGCATGTTGATCCCGAATGAGTTCCAGCAGATGGCTGGCCGAGCGGGGCGCCGTGGCATGGACCCGTTCGGGCATGTCGTCGTTCCGTACTCGCCCTGGTTTACCTTCCGCGAAACCCTCGACATCGCCACCGGCGAATTGCATCCGGTTCAGTCAGCGTTCGCGATTCGCTACAACACGGTACTCAACCTCTGGGATCCCCCGCTCGGCGAGCGGGTTCGCGCATTGCTTCAGCAGAGTCTGGCGCAATTCCAGTCCAGTCAGCGCATTCGCGATCTGGAAGATCAGATCATTGGCCTCGGCGAAGAGATCGATCGCATTCCCCAGGGCTGTCTCATCGGTCTGGAAGGCGGCGAAGAACTCCTCGAGGATTACCGCCGTGTCAATCGGTCCCTGGCTGCTGCACAAAGTAAGGAGCGCCGGCTTGAGGGTGAGCGGTCGAGCGTTCAACGGGTCCTGCAAACGAGCGCGCCGTGGACTGAACCAGGACGTCAGGCACTCCGGCGTGCGTTCCGTTCCGCCCCACCCGGCACGATCGCCCACGCGCGAGATGGCGGCTGGGGCATCTTGCTCGGCAAAGGCTCACAGGGTGGAGTGGGAAGGTTTCTTTTCCAAGACGGCACCATTAGGCTCTTGACCGAGTACCGTCAGATCGACCATCTGACGGAGAAGCGCATTGAACTGCCGGTGGAATTTCGGAACCCGGCGGATGATGTCACAGAGGGCGTCGCGCTGGGCGGGAAGCGCCGGCTCAACAACCTCTGGAAGACGGTCGACGCCTTGGGGCTGCCCGATCTCGATGCCATGGCTGCGGAGCACCGGGTGATCGAGGAGGAACGCGCCGCATCGCGCATTCTGGGCCTGGACGGCGACGTTGCCGACGCCGTGGCCCAGGCGCAAGCTCTATGGCAAGAACGCCAGAATCACCCGTGCCATGAGTGCCCCCGGCGAAACGAGCATCGTGACTATCTCGCGCAAGTCGATCGACTCGACAAGGACCGCCGTGCCCTCGAAGAAGAACTCGGCCGAGAGATCGACCTCGAAGAGGAACGGTTGCGCAACGTCATCCGCGGCATCCGTAACGTCTTACATCGATTCGGCTACCTGCATCGAGGTTATCCAACCGAGAAGGCCGACATGCTCGCTGAGGTTTTCGACAACGACGGCCTGATCCTTTGTGAACTGGTCGACCGCGGCGTACTTGACAATCTTCCTCCGGAAGATCTGGCCGAACTCTTCTCCTGGTTCTCATTCGATCGCGAATTCCGCTACGGTAACCGCTTTGTCCTACCCGATCGACTCGTTCTTGCCCGCCGTCGCATCGAGGATGTCGAGCATGCGGTGTTGAGTGAGGAGCGCAGCGAAGGATTGGCGATCTCCGAGGGACACAATCCGAACTTTTATGGCGCAGCACGCGCGTGGTCCCGTGGTGCCACGATGGCTGAGATCAGTGCGCAAATTGAACTATCCGAAGGCGACCTGGTCATGACATTCAACAAGACCATCGATCTTATGCGCCAAATCTGGGAGATGCTGGTCAGCGTCAAGCCTGAGCACCCACTTCGAGCTCAGTTGCAGCAAGCGGAGGCACTCTTGCGGCGAGACATTGTCGAGCACTCATTGGCCCTTGGCTTCGCTCCCATCGAGCTTCCCGAGATCGCTCGTGGCGAACTCGAGGCGGCGAAGGCCGCGCGCCCAGCGGGGCTGCTACGCGGTGGCCGAGCAGCGCGAGGAACGGCGCGGGAAGCCGAAGAAGCAAACGAAGCCCCAGACCGGAAGAAAGGGAAGGGTTCCTCTCGGCGCTCGCCGGCCTCCGAGGACGGACACGATCCTCCAGGGAAGAAAGGCGTGAAGAGGCAGTCGCGGCGTGCGCCGCGCCAACCGACAGGGTTACGATCGAACTCAGGGTCATCGCCTGCCCACCGGGGTCGCCCCTCTTCGTCATCTTAGCGAAGCAACAGCCAGACAGCGAGCGCGAAGCAGATTGCTGCCAGCGTGAGGTTGATGACGACGCCCAGTCGTAGCCAGCGATGAAACTGCCCGCCAGTCGCGGCGAGTGCGTCGGCGAGCAAGAACGACCCCGCGCAAAGCGCCAAGGCCATCACCACAAGTCCCGCTTCAATGCGAAAAAGCGCTGCGATGAACGGCGCTACCAGAATGGCCCCCGCCAGGAATGCAGCTTGCAGTCGTCCCAAGTTGGACCCCTTGCTCACAAGCGAGACCCACGACGCTGCGCAGGCGTGTACCAACAACCAAGCGAGCGTGTCCTGCAATCCGTTACGATTGCGCCGGCATACCCGCCGCGGCCGGGCACGGCTGTGTAGGTTGCAGAGGCGTACGATGACATTCTGCACCGCCTGCGCTTCACCAATTTCGACGTCGAATCAGTCGTGCCCTACTTGCGGCGCACTGCATCCACCTGCCCTTGCGTTGCAGAGTCCAGGATTTCTTGGGCGTGCACCGGCGAAGCAATCGATCTTCATGCGCCTGCTCTACTTGGCGCCAGTCCTGCTGCTCCTTGCCGTCGCCGGCGGGCTCGTGCAGCGCTACACGGCCCAGCAGCAGTGGCTGGCCTCGGCCTACGCCGCGGCTCAGGACGCAGCCAGAGCAGGGGACATCGTCGCAGCCCGCGAAGGATTCATGGCCATCGTCGGCTACAGGGATGCCGCGGATCGAGCCCGCGAGATCGAGATCCGCCTCGAACCGCTCGAGGCGAGCTATTTGGATGGACTCCAAGCCATAGAACGCGGGGATTACGCGGCCGCCGTCGAGCTTTTGGCACCGGTGGCCGAGCAAGCGCCCGCGCTCCGAGACACTGTCACACGCCTCGAAGATGCGCGACGACTCCTCGCCGCCGACCTACGGCGCGACGTCGACGCCGCCGAGACAGTTCGTGATTGGCCGGTCGCCGAGCGAACTTTGCGGGAACTGGTAGAACTCGACCCATCTGATAACGACTCGCGCAGTCGCCTCAGCTTGCTGCAACGCGAACACGGTCCAGTCGTGCTCGGCAATGATCGCGCGCTCTGGTTGGTGGCTCCTGACGGGAGCGAACCGCGTCAGCTCACCGATGTGATCCACGTCATCTGGCCGGTTTGGAGCCCCGATCGATCGCAGATCGCGTTCCTCGCGCCTGATCCTGACGACCCGATGGGCAACGTCTCTCTCTACCGCATAGCTGTTGACGGATCAACACCGGAGCGCCTGGTCGACGGCGTCTCGGCACATGCCGCCCCGTCGTGGAGTCCCGACGGTACCCGGATCGCGTATACGAGCTTTGCCGGGTACGACCCGGTGTATGAATCGGGAGCGATCGGTGTTCGAGTCTATGACCTCCAGTCTGGCGGAGAAACAGATTTGACAGGAGCCAAATACTCGCTGGCATTTAATCCATCGTGGTCGCCCGACGGCTCTGAGATCGCCTTCGTCGTCAAGCACCAGGGATTGGGCGAGCGCCCGCAACACGCTCCCGGTGATGTCATCGTCGCCAATCTGGGGCGATCCGGAGACGACCAGTTCGAGAACGTGACTGACAGCGCGGTACGCGACGTTTGGAGCGTTTCGTGGTCACCACGCGGGGACGAATTGCTCCTCTACAGTCTCTTCGGCCAGACATGGTACGAGCCGCCATCGACCTCGATTCGGTTGCTCAATCGGGTCACGGGAGAAATCGACCAACTGGCCGGCATTGATGAGCGACCGACGATGCCGGTCTGGTCTCCGGATGGAACCAGGTTTGCTTTCACCTCCGAGGAGAAATCCATCGTTGTCGGCAGTTCCTCGGGCAACCAATACGAGCTGGAGGCCGCCGAGGCCCTTTCGGGCGAGATCACCTGGAGCCCTGACGGCCAGGCGCTGCTCCTCGCCCCGTGGGATGCCGACACGTCGAGTACGCTCATCGACCTTTCTGGCGCTGAACCGATCCTATCAAGCGTCCGCTTTGAGTTTGACGCCAGCCCTCCATTCATCTCGCCTCCGCAGTGGGCGCCCGCGGTCGCTCTGCCCCCGGATCAGAACGCGGCGCTGGTCCCGCCGGGCGGCGGGCCGCCGCTGTCGTGATGACAGGACCGCCGGCGCCGCCAGTTGATGGTGGTGGCAACAAGCCCGCATGGGAAGTAGTCACCCGCAGCCCCACCGAGACCATCGCCGTCGGCAAAGCCCTGGGCAGCCATCTTCAAGATGGTGATGTTGTGCTACTTCACGGTGATCTGGGCGCCGGAAAAACCACGCTGGCCAAGGGAGTTGCCTCCGCGCTCGGAGTCGACGATGTGGTATCTAGCCCATCATTCTCGCTCGTCAGCGAGTACGACACCGAGCAACCGGCTGTCTCCCGCCTCTTTCACCTCGACCTCTATCGCCTTAGGGATGAAGGCGACCTTGCGTC
>Ga0126307_10003266_pt1 | contig 11056 bp, 10 predicted proteins | sample Plot28_FD_89955 | JGI IMG/M metagenome (GOLD analysis project Ga0126307, IMG submission 89955) | Serpentine soil microbial communities from UC McLaughlin Reserve, CA, USA - Plot28 | ecosystem: Environmental > Terrestrial > Soil > Grasslands | place: USA: UC McLaughlin Reserve, Lake County...
AGTTTTCACCCGTCGCCAGGGGGTCAGCTTTCGGCCGTCGTTGACAGGGTACGTCCCGCAGGGGCCGTGGCTTCCCCCAGTGGCTCAGCGGGCAGCAAACGGGCAGCAACCACGAGCGACATCCCCAAGTGGCCTGGCAATGAGATGGAAGCATGACAACGGCGGACAAGATCTTCATCAGTCACGCCTCGGCTGAATCTGTCGGTTAGTCCTGGATGCCGTCACGTTTGCCACCGCGCCCCGTCATGCCGGCCAGGGACTCGACGAAGCGGGTCAGCAGCCGGGCGAACGCCGCGCGGTCGACGTCGGTCCAGTCGGACATCACCGTGGCGAAGATCGAGCGGCGGAACCGGTGCAGCTCCTCGGAGAGGGTATTGCCTCGCTCGGTCCGGACGAGGAGCGCACGGCGACCGTCGGCCTGGTCGGCTTCCCGGCGCACCAGGCCCGCCTCGACGGCGGCGGCCACCAGTTTGCTCGCCCTTGGCTGGTCGACGTTGAGGGCGGCCGCGACGCCGGAGACGGTGGCCGGGGTGCCGGCCTGCTCCGCGGCCTCGATCGCGTCGAGCACGTCGACGGCCGAGCCGCCGACGACATCGGTGTCGTCCCGCCCTTCCGCGAGGCGGGTCAGCGCGCGCCGGGTCTGGCTCCTGCGGATCGCGACCATGGCGCGTTCCACGGCCTTGACGTGCTCATCGTCTTGGACCTGCTCGCCGCTGGGGCGCTTGCGCGGCACGACACCTCCATGCATAATCTCTGACATCTAGTTGTTAGATTACATGTGTTGGGAGGTTCGATGACGACCCAAGGAACCACCGGATACTCGCTCGGAGGTCCGACGACCCAAGGACCCACCGGATATCCGATCGGATACTGGCTCAAGCGGTTGGACCATGCGATCGATGGCGCGTTGGACGCCACGCTCGCCGCCGAGGATCTCACCCGCCGGCACTGGCAGACGATGAATTTTCTCCACGAGGGGCCGAGCGACGCCCCTGCGCTGGCCGAGGCGCTGCGGCCCTTCTGGGGGCAGGGTGCGATCACGCTGGATGAGGTCCTGAGCGACCTCGAGCGCCGGGCGCTGATCGCCAACGACGAGGGCCGCTACGCACTCACGGCCGCGGGGGCAGTCACTCGGGCCAAGCTCGCCGAGCAGGTCGACGTCACCCGGCGCCGGCTCGTCGACGACGTCACCCGGGAGGAGTACCGGGCGACCGTGGAGGTCCTGCAGCGCATGACCGCCAACCTGGAGGGGGAGGGCACTCCCACGGGCTGACCCGCCCATGGCTTCCATCGCCGTGCCTGGTGACACGGACCCCAGAACCGGGTCAATCGGGCGGCTGGAACAAGGCAGGCACGTCCCGGTCGCTGACAGCTGCGGGGTCGGCGGGTCTGGCAGCAGGACTTGGAACGACGCGCCGCCGCCGGGCCGGTCCTGCACCCACGCCCGCCCGCCGTGGAGCTCGGCGAAGCGGGCCACCAGGGAGAGGCCGATGCCGACCCCTGGCGCGTGGGCGGCCGCTCCGGGTCCTTGGCGGAAGGGCTCGAACAGGAGGCCCGCAGCTCCTGCGGCACGCCGCCGCCGGCGTCCTCGACGGCCAGCAGCACGCCCTCGCTCCGGCGTGCGACCTTGATCCACACCGGGGTGTCCGCAGTGGTGTGCCGGGCGGCGTTGGCGAGCAGGTTCTCGACGACGCGCTCGATCTTGGCCGAGTCCACCCAGGCCACTACCGGCTCGACCACCACCTCGACCTGGCGCCCGCTGCGCTGCCGCCACTCCTGGGCGACCCGGCTGACGAGCGCGGCGAGGTCGGTGGGGCTGCGCTGTGGAGCCACGATGCCCTTGGTCAGCCGATCCAGGTCCAGCAGGTCGGCCAGGAGCCGGTCCAGCTTGCCGGCGTTGGCCCCCAGCCGGTCGACCAGGTCGACGGTGTCCTCCTCGGTCAGGCTCGGGCCCGCCCGCTGGAGGGTGAGGGCGATGCCGATGACCGTGGCCAGCGGGGTGCGCAGCTCGTGGGAGACGGCATCAAGGAAGGTGTTCTTCATCTCGTCGAGGGCCCGCAGCTCGCTGGCCGCCTGCCGCTCGCGCTCCAGCACCTGGCGCTCGCGCTCCAAGGCCTGGCGCAGCGCCTCCTCGGCCTGCTTCTGCTCGGTGATGTCGATGTAGTAGCCCTGCCAGTAGTCCGGCTCGCCGTGCTCGCCGCGGACAGCACGGCATGGTCCCGGACCCACAGCACGCGGCCGTTCTTGGTCAGGGCCCGGTACTCCATGTGCCAGGGATCTCCCGTGCGGTCGACGCGCTCGTTCTCGGCCAGCACCCACTCGCGGTCCTCCGGGTGGATCAGCGACTTCCAGTGGTCCGGCCGCATGGTCTCCTCGGGCGTGTAGCCGAACAGCTGTTGGGTTCTGCGGGCTCTCGTAGACGATGGCGCCCCGGGGCGTGTGGACTTCGGAGTAGAGCACCGCAGGGACCTGCTCGGACAGCGCCCGGTAGCGCTCCTCATGCCCTGGCAACCACCCCTGGTCCCGGGGTCGCCTGGTGGGTTCCGGACCCGCGGCGGCCAGGCGCCCGGCGCGGTCGATCACGAGCCCGGCCAGCTCACCCCAGCCACCCAGCAGCTCGGACTCGGCGCGGCCGACCACCCGGCCCGGTTCGCACCAGGCCATGCCCAACACCCCGACCACCGACTCGCCGGCGACCAGCGGCACGCACAGCCCAGCTCCCACGCCCTCGAGGCCGCCACGGTCCTGCAACGACTGGCGCTCGGTCATGACCAGCTGCGCGCCGGCCTGCCAGACCTCGCCGGCCAGCCCTTCCCCGTTGCGCAGGCTCCTGCCGACAGCGGTGGAGAACCGGCCAATCCCACAGCGCACCACCAACCGGGGGCCTTCGTCGTCGACCAGCCAAAGTAGCGCGTCCCGGGTGCCGATCAGCCGCGCCGCCCGGGCCACGATGAGGTCATAGAGGTCGTCGGGGTCCGCTGGGCCGGCCGGGACCGGCGGCATCCCGGGCGGAGCCTCGGGGGCGCTCCCCGCCCATTCGGACCAAGCGTCGACCCCCATGGCCGGCACGCCCCCTTCTTCCCGGCGTCGGATCAGGCTCGCTTCACTCGACAGCCCTAGGCTCCCGCTCCACCCGTCCCGGCCGCGGGGGCTCCAGGCCGATGGCGCGGCGAACCCCGGATACGCTATCGCGGGCGATACACGCAAGCGAGCCGTGACAGCGACGCGCCATCGAGCCGGGCCATAGGCGACCGCCGGAACCCATCACAGGAGCGCCGTTTGGTGGCCGGTCCCAGCAACGCCGGGGCATCTCGGTGCCTGGACGGCCCTGCTAGGACGACGAGTCGACCTTCTGGGTCTCTTGGGTCCGATCGGGGGCGAGTTCGACGGCTTGGCGCAGCGCTTCCAGCAGGCTGGCTTCGTCGGCCCTGCCGGTGCCGGCGATGTCAAAGGCGGTGCCGTGATCAACGCTGGTGCGGATCACGGGAAGCCCCACCGTGATGTTCACACCCGACTCCAGCCCCATGACCTTGACCGGCCCGTGTCCCTGGTCGTGGTACATGGCCACCACCAGGTCGAAGTCTCCGCGACCGGCACGGAAGAAGACGGTGTCGGCCGGCAGGGGCCCGTGGGCGTCGATCCCGTCGGCGCGCGCCGCCTCGATGCCGGGCGCGACCTTGGTCTCCTCCTCCCCGCGTCCGAACAGCCCATGTTCGCCGGCGTGGGGGTTGATGCCGCACACAGCGATCCGAGGGCGCTCGATGCCGGCCTTGACCAGGGTGTCATGGCCGCGTCGAATGGTGCGCTCGACCAGGCCGGGGCCGATCCGCTCGACCATGTCGAGCAGGCCGATGTGGGTGGTGACGTGAATGACCCGGAGCTTTGGCGCGCTGAGCATCATCGACACCTCGTCGGTGCCGGTGAGCTCGGCCAACAGCTCGGTGTGGCCGGGGAACCGGTGGCCGGCGGCGTGGAGGGCCTCCTTGTTCAGCGGCGCCGTGCAGATCGCGTCGACCTCGCCGGCGACCGCCAGCTGGGTCGCTCGTTCGATGAACCGGTAGGCGCCCTCGCCGGCTTCAGGGGCCAGCTTGCCGAACGGCAGCTCCGGTGGGATGCAGGCCAGGTCAAGGCACTCCACTACACCAGCGCGGAAGGCGGCGTCCGCAGGACCGGCCACCGACCGGATCTCCAGGTCGCCGCCGGTGATCTCCAGCGCCTGGGCCAGCCGGCCGGCGTCCCCGATGACCAGCGGCCTCGCCCAGGTGAACACGTCAGGGTGGGCCAGGGCCTTGACGATGATCTCAGGGCCGACACCGGCGGCGTCGCCCATCGTGATGGCGACAATGGGACGTCGCATCGGGGCCTCCTGGTCACGAGAGGACGGAGTGGTCCGCAGGGCAGCCACACAGCGGAGCAGGGTGCCGGGATCCCCGAACGCCCCGGCCTTGGTGACCAGGATCAGGTCACGACCCGGTACCTGCGTCTGGACGACGCCAGGCTCGATCTCACCGATCACGTCGAGGCGTGTCACCCTGGCGGCCGTGAGGATGGAGCGGGCTGTTTCCCCACCGGTGGCGACCAGGATCCCGAGCTCATCGAGGACGTCGAGGGCGACCTGGGCCAGCGACGAGGCGATCATGGCGGCTGCCTCCCGCCGGACAGGGACCCGGGGGTCGGGGCCGACCACCACGTCGCCGGCCTCCAGCCGCTGCCGCACCGCGGCGGTGGTGGCTGCGGGATCGGCCGGGTCAAGGAAGACCTCGCCGAACCCCGCCCCGACCAACCGCTTACGCTGAGCGCGGGCCTGTTCGGCGTAGCTGCCGACCACCACCAGGGCCGGACCGCGCGGCTCGGTCGCCGGGGTTGGGGAGGCGCTCGACCGCGGGACAATGGCGCGTAGCGGCCGCGCGAGACCGCCCGAGCCGACCAACAGCAGCGGGAAGGCGAGGTCGTTGATGGCCTCGACCACACGCCCGAGGTCGCCGTCGGACTCGGCGTCGACCACGACCGCGTCGACGCCGTCACCCCAGGCGGCCGTGAACAGCTTGGCCAGGGCTGCCGCACCGCCCTGCCGGTCCAGCGGCGCCGCGACGGTCGTGAGGCCGTGCGCCGCCACCAGCTCGGCGACGCGGCCACCAGCGGGCGTCGCCAGCGGCTCGCCGTGCACCAGCACCACACCCTCGACGGTTGTCCGCCCGGTTGAGGGGAACGCCGGGGCGACCACCGCCAGGGCCGGGCGCTCGCCTGACCCGAGCGCCCGTGCCGCCGCGGCCACCTCGGCGGCGACATTCCCGCGAAGCAGCGAGTCGATCTTCTTATAGACCATGGCCCCGAGCGCCCCCGCCCGCTCGGCCGCCGCGGTGACCCGTCGGGCGGCCTCGGCCGGCGCGGCATACCGGCTGTCGGTGTCGACCGCCAGGACCGGGAGGTCCGGCCAGGGCGCGGCCGCGTCCAGGGTGATCCCGGTCGCGGCGCCCTCGGCGAACAAGGTGGCGCTGTCCCCGGCCCCGGTCAGGTCATCGGCGATGATGACCAGATCGGTCATTGGTCGTCGGCCGTTCGGGATCGCGAAGGGGCGGCGTCCGGCTCCACCGCCGGCCCACGCCCGGCCGGATCGGGGCTGTCGTTGTCGTCGGCATAGGCCCGTGCGGCCGCCCCGTCGCTCGGGCCGGGCGCGTCGGTGCGGCCGGCCGGGGTCCGCTCGGCCACGTCCCTGGCCACGTCCTCTTCGGGGCCGCGTCGCTGCGCCTGGCGGCTGGCCAGGAACGCGGTGCCGACCGGCACCAGCAGCGCAGTGACCACAACCGACGCGGCAACCAGCACGGTCGCCGGGCCGGCGGCGGCCTGGTAGGCGGGGTTGGCGCTGGCCACGATGGCCGGGACGGCCGCGGCGTTGCCCGCCGTGGAGGCTGCGGCGATGCCCGCGACCCCGGTCCCGCCGGTCAGCTTGTCGGCGACGATGAGGACGGCGCCGGTGACCACGAACATGGCCACCCCGAACAGCAGGCCGAGCAGCCCGGCCGTCCAGACCTTCCCCAGGTCGATGCTGGCGCCGAGCGCGAAGGCGAAGAACGGGATCAGCACGCCGGTGGCGCTGCCGAGCCAGACTCGCATCTCCTTGTCGAGGTTGCCGAGGATGGCCCCGACGAGCAGTGGCAGGACCGCCCCGACCAGGGTCTGCCACGGGAAGGCCGACAGGCCGGCCACGCCGAGGGTAACCATGGTGAGGAACGGGCCGGACTCGATCGTCATGACCGAGTACGCGGCGACATCCCTGGGTTTGCCGAACTGGCCCATGAGCGCCATGTACAAGCCGCCGTTGGTGTCGTTCATCGCCGCCACCACGGCCAGGACCGACAGCCCGGCGAAGAACCCAGAGCTGATCGGTGCCTCGCCGAGGAACTGCCCCAGAATCAAGCCCACCACCGCGGCGGTCAGGATCTTGGCGGCGAACAGGGCGCCGCCCTTGCGCAGGATGTACGGGTCGTCTTGAGGTCGATGCTGGCGCCCATGCAGACATAGAACACCGCCAGGATCGTCAGTGCCCCGGTGAACAGAGCTCGGTGAACGACCCAAAGTAGGTCCCGGCGGTCGGGAACGCCGTATGGATCACCGCGCCGATCGCCAGTGGGACCAGCATCATCCCGCCCGGGATGCGCTCAAGGCTCCGCTTGATAGGAACGGCCATCGAGAGACCTCCTGCGTTCCCGGAAATAGGGTGGATCGCCGATAGCCGCAGAGACCGGCTTACAAACCTAACGTTCCGATCGGTACATACGTCCTGCCTTCAATGCCCTACCAGTGGCTGGCCGCTCGGGTGCTGGCCGACGCCTATGGGCAGGTGACGGTGATCGACCGCGACAAGCTGCCCGATGCGGGCACCCACCGGGGTGGTGTCCCCCACGGCCGCCACGCCCACGCGCTGCTGGCCCGCGGGCAGCAAGCCCTGGAGGAACTGTTCCCCGGGCTCACCGCCGAGCTGATCGCCCAGGGGGTGCCGACCGGGGACCTCCGGTCGCTTCGGTTCCCCGACATCAACCAGACGGTCCGCGACGCCGAGCCGCTGGACGACCCGGTTCCCTTGCCAGCCTGGCCAGCGCCTTTGTCCGGGTCGCTGGCCTGGTCGCGCCTCCCCGGTCGCTCCTGCGTCCGGGCATCGCCCTTCGCTTGACTGGGTCAACGATCTGCACTCCTGGCGGCTCATCGTCCTTGCGAGGGGTCCAGCTCCAGTCGCCCGTGGGAGCGCAGGCTGAGCGCCTGGCGCAGCTCGTCGCGGGTCATGAACCCAAACTCGGAGGAGGCCGTGTCGCTCAGCCGCAACGCGCTCGGCCCTGCCGCGCGGAAGCGCTGGGTGACACAGCCCCCGGGGAAGGTGTAGGCGCGGGTGGCCGAAAACTCTGTGCTGTTGCGGTCAACGCGGAGATAGCGGCGTGCCCCCGCCTGCTCGGAGGCCACCTCGGTCGCGCCGGCCAGGTCACAGGAGGCGGTGAGCCTGACCACCATCGCTGCGCTGCCGCCGCGGTCGTGGTCCAGGGTGATCACCGAGCGGCCGTTGTTGACGGCCACCTTGGCAACCTTCCAGTCAACCGCCACCAGCTGCAGGCACGGGATCAGCGAGGCCGACGGCACCGACTGGGCCATCAGCCACAGCGGCTCCAGATCAGCGCAGCCGACGTCCTTGACTCCCAGCGGGGTCGCGACGGCCACCTCGTTGTCAAATAGGTGCCTGGGGTTCAGGGCGGCCAAGACCAGCAGGGCCAGGATGGCTGCCCACAGCCCGACCCGGCGGGCGCTCCAGCGCTGGACTCGGATCGGCCGGGGTGGGCTGGGCAGCAGCCGCACGAACTCGGCGTGCAGGTTCCGGCCCTGGGCCCGCAGCAGGTGGCGCAGCTGCGAGGGCAGGGCCAGGCCGCGGGCGGCGGCGAACCCCTCGGTGATCTCCTCCACGGTGAAGTACTGAAGGGCTCGGCGGTAGACCTGCTCGGGGCTGGAGCACAGGGCCAGGCACAGCATCATGTTGGCCAAGTCCACGGCCTGGCGCCAGGGCGAGGGGCGGGCCTCGACGAAGGCGACGTCGATCAGCAGCAGGTGGCCGTCGCGGACCAGCAGGTTGGCCGGCTTGATGTCGCGGTGGGCCAGGCCGGCGTCCCACAGCTTGCGAATGATGCCGAGGCCGTCGTCGATCACCTGCTCGTCGACCTCGACCTCGGCCTCGCCCAGCTCGGTGGCACCCTCGAAGAACTCGGCGACCAGCAGGTACTCCCGTTCCGGGGTGAGCTCGACGAACCCGAACGGGGCTGGGCTGGGGAGCCCGGCGGCGTGCAGCTTGTGCAGGGCGTAGTCCTCCTGCTGGACGAGGCGGCGGACGGTGTTGAACGGCTTTTCGTCCTCCAGGCGACCGTACAGCAGCTCCCGGCCGAGCTTGTACCAGCGGTCCGAGCGCAGGTGGCTCTGGGCGTAGAGCTTGCCGAACAGGATTGTCGGCGGGTCGCCCTTGACCTTGATCCGCAGGGGGGTGGAGCCGGCCGAGCCGGCCAGCCCGAACGGTTTGACCTCCTCCACAATGAGGCCGAGCTGGTCGGCCAGGGCGCGGCGGATGGCCTCGCCCCGGGCGCCGCCGACATCCAGGTGGGCGCTGCGGCCCCGCCGGTAGGCCACTGGATAGGCCTCGTTGGGGGTGAAGCGGCGAAACAGCAGCAGCGGGAGGGTGACCCCGAGGACCACCCCGACCAGCACATCGGTCGGGGCGTCGACGCCCAGCGCGATGCGGGCCAGGGCGACCAGGGTGATCAGCCCGGCCGCCAGCCACTTGCCGAGATTGCGCCAGCGACCCTCCGGCACCAGGGTGTACAGCACCCCTATGAGGATCGCCGTGAGGTAGGCGACCTGCACCGACGGCATCGCCCAGCCGCCCCAGCTCGCCTGGAGCTCCACCCCGAACGGGCGCGGCCGCCGAGCGATCATTGCCAGGCCCAACGTGAGGAAGCTTCCGAGCTCGACGACGACCAGCCAGACGATCAGGTGCCGCCAGCGCCGCAGGACCAGCAAGACCAGCACCAGCCCATACGACAGCGTCCAGAGCACCCCCCAGGAGGCGATGCGGGCCAGGCCCCGTAGGGGCGCCACCAGCGCCGGCCCGACCAGGCTGGCCAGCCACTGCACCATCGCGTCGTCGACGACGGTGACCGCCATGGCCGGGCCCCGCAGGCCGCGGGCGAAGATCGCCAGGGTCAGCCCGACCAGGACCACGGCCGCCACCAGCCAGCGGATCCCGCTGGTCTGCAGCCGATAGGGCAGGGGCGGGGCCGCCCCGGTGGGCCGCCGCCGCCGCGGCGACCGGACAGCCTCACGCAGGGTGGGATGCAGCGGTGGGGTGCTGGTCGGCCTCGAGCGGTCTGCGGGCACGTCCATGGGCCCCTCCCTACCGGAGATATCTGCCTTCCGGCAGGACGACCTTGTTGGCTGGGTTCTGGGTTGTCAAGGCTCAGAGGACGCCATGCGATCGGCCGGCTGCAGCCAGCCACCGTCACGGCTCATGGAGCAGCAAGCCCCACCTGAGCGTAGAGGCGCTGGCCAGCCCCTGGTGATCTACGGCGCGACGGCGGTGTGGCCAAGGTCGTGGAGGCGCAGGCCGCCGTACCTGGACGGCCCGCGGGTAGGTCCATTGGGAACCGGTCGGCTAGGCGAGGTACCGCCCGGTGCCCTCCGGCCGGAACCTGCTCGTGAGCAGCCGCAGCGGCATACTCAGGAGCCACACGACGATGGCCAGCCAGGGGGCGGCGAAGGCGATCGGCACCGAGATCGCGACCAGCAGCACCGGCAGCGGCGAGGCCCACATCGCCCACCGGTAGCGGGTTGGTTGGCGACCTTGCGGGCCGGGCTGTCATCGTGCGGTGCGGAAGGCTGCGCGAGGGTGGTCATGGGTGCAGATGGGTAAAGGGTGGGGGAATGTTCCCCGAGCCGGGTGAGCCGGTTGCTGGTCCCTGGCGGGTGGAGCGACTTGACGTCTTGGCCCGCTCGCTGCTCGACGTGGCAGGAGATCCGCCATCGCGGCCGCGGATTCTCGCCGTCGACGGCCGGAGTGGGAGCGGGAAGACGACGCTGGCGGATCGCCTGTGCCAGGTGCTGTCCGGAACTGCCGTGGTGCACACCGATGATGTAGCGTGGGCCCATTCCCGCTTCGGCTGGGACGACTTGATGCTGGCGGGCATCCTTGAACCGTTGCATGCCGGCCGAGACGTGCACTACCAGCCACCGGCATGGCAGCCAAATGGACGGTCGGGGTACATCGACGTCTCCGCCGACGCGTCGGCGGTAGTCATTGAAGGCGTGGGCGCTTCCCGCCGCCAGGTGGCCCACCTGGTCGACGTCGCGATCTGGGTGCAGTCCGACGTTGATGGCGCGAGACGCCGTGGGGTGCGCCGGGACATGGTCGATCACGGCATCGACGAGCCCGTCGCGCTGCAGAACTGGGACGACTAGGCCACCGAAGAGGTGCCATTCCTGCTCGAGGACCGGCCTTGGGAGCGAGCTGATGTCATTGCCGCGACCGTTCCGGTGCTGGCCCACGATCCCGAGACCAGGTGGTCATCGCACCACCATTGCGCCCCGCGGCTGCATCCGACCTGGTGTTGGATCGCGCCATCAACTTGGGCCACCAGGAACGAGGTGGAGAAGCGGGCGGCCTCCGGCTCTAATGCCGAAAGCCGCCCGCGGTTCCTGCGCTGGCCGGCTGCGTTCAGGGCTGGACCGCGGCCTCCTGGGTCCCCGCGAGGGCCGGAGACGAGGTCCGGTAGCCCTTGACGATGAGATAGATGCCGATGCCCAGCTCCCAAATGAACTCCGGGGCCACCAGCACCTGGTGCGGGCCATCGGCCGGAAGGACGCCCAAGATGACCAGGACGCCCACGATGCTGACCAGCGGCCCACCGACCAGCCCGAACAGGGCAAAGCGGGGGGGCACCAAGCCCGACCGGTACATCAGCCACCCCAGGATCAGGCCGTTCCCAAGGCCGGCGAAGACGCCCGGCCCGATCCGGAACGTCCACTCATAGAC
>Ga0126307_10003267_pt1 | contig 11054 bp, 7 predicted proteins | sample Plot28_FD_89955 | JGI IMG/M metagenome (GOLD analysis project Ga0126307, IMG submission 89955) | Serpentine soil microbial communities from UC McLaughlin Reserve, CA, USA - Plot28 | ecosystem: Environmental > Terrestrial > Soil > Grasslands | place: USA: UC McLaughlin Reserve, Lake County...
ATGTGGTGGACCGACCCGTACTTCGGAAAGCCGCAGCCCCGACGTATTGTTGGCATCGCCGCCGATGTCGACGACGAGAACGTCGTACCTGGCGCGGCAATGACCGTGTATCACCCGCTGCAGCAGTTGCGGCTCGCCGGTCGCTTGTTCGTACACGCGTCGGGTGACCCATACGACGTCGTGCCGGCGGTCACGAAGATCGTTCGTGAGATGTCACCAGATCAACCGGTCGAACGCGCCGCGACGCTGGAAGACGTGCGCGCTGAGGTGCTCGCGCCGGAGCGGCTGAATGCGTTCGTTCTTGCAGGGTTCGCCATCGTCGCACTGCTGATTGCGGTTGTCGGAGTCGCCGGTGTTCTCGCTTTCGGGGTCAGCGCGCGCACGCGTGAGTTCGGTGTCCGCCTGGCCGTGGGATCTTCGCCGCGCCACTTGCTGATGCGCGTGCTGTCGGAGGGTATCCACATCGTGACCGCCGGCCTGGTCGCGGGTGCTGTTGCCGGGTACGCGTTCACGAGCATCGCGACCAGCTATCTCGAGAGCGTCAGCCTGCCGGGTGCACTGACGATCATTGGTGCGGCCGCCGTACTGTCGTGCGCCGCGATCCTCGCATCACTGATGCCCGCCGCCAGGGCGGCACGCATCGATGTGCTGCAGGCGCTGAGATCGGAATAGAGAACCTCGTCCCCAGGTCGCCTGTAAGGAGGCAACTCGCATGGAACCTGTAACTGCTCGGAAACCACTGCGCCTATGGCCGGGTGTGCTGGTCGCCATCATCGTCGTGCTCCTCAAGGCCGTCGTGCCGATGATGTTCAGCGGCATGGCGGTCTACGGTGTCATCGCCGCCGTGTTCGGTGGAGTAGTCATCATTCTGTGGTGGCTCTTTTTCAGCCGCGCCCCGTGGATCGAACGTATCGTCGCGGTCGCGCTGATGATCGTGGCCACGTTGGTGACAAAGCTCGTCGTCCACCCGTCGCTTGCTGGCGGGATGATGGGAATGCTGGTCCCCCTTTTTGCCATACCCACCACACTTGGACCTGCCTTCGTCGCCTGGGCTGTCGCGACCCGCAATTTGCCGGACGGTGTCAGGCGCGCGACGATGGTTGTGACGATCGTGCTGGCGTGCGGATTCTGGACGCTGTTGCGGAGCGATGGGCTCATCGGTGATTCGGGTGCCCAGTGGGCGTGGCGCTGGACCCCGACTGCCGAGGAGCGCCTGCTGGCGAAAGGCAACGATGAGCCGAAGCCGATCGCGTCGACAGCGGAACCACCAGCGGAGGCGCCGAAACTTGCGCCCATCCCCGCACCTGCGGATGGGCCGGTAACGCTTCCCCCGTCGAAGCCGAACGTTCCGGATCCGGTGGCCGCAAAGGTCGAGTGGCCAGGCTTTCGTGGACCCGCACGCGACGGGATCGTTCGCGGTGTGCGGATCGAGACCGACTGGACAAAGTCAGGCCCCGTCGAAATATGGCGACGCCCGATCGGCCCTGGATGGTCGTCCTTCGCCGTTCAGGGAGATCTTCTCTACACGCAGGAGCAGCGCGGCGATAAAGAGGTCGTCAGTGCGTACAAAATGAGCACCGGAGAGCCGGTGTGGCGACATGCCGATCCGGTGCGCTTCTACGAGTCGAACGGCGGCGCCGGACCGCGGGGGACGCCCACCATCGGCAGCGGGCGCGTCTACACCCTCGGTGCGACCGGAATCCTGAACGCACTCGACGCCTCTACTGGAAAACTCGCGTGGTCGCGCGACGCGGCGATCGAGGCCTCGGTCAAGACACCGGGTTGGGGATTTTCGAGCTCACCGCTGGTGGTCGACGATGTAGTCATCGTCGCGATCTCCGGGGCGCTCGGTGCCTACGACCGGAACACGGGTGATCGTCGCTGGTTCAAGCCGTCCCGCGGTGGCAGCTACAGCTCGCCGCACCTGGCAACCATCGGCGGAGTCAGGCAGATCCTGTTCCTGGGCGGATCCGGCGTGACCAGCATCGCGCCGGCCGACGGCAGAGTGCTCTGGGAGACGGCCTGGGAAGGGGTGAAAATCGTGCAGCCGGGGGTGATGCCCGATGGAGACGTTCTTCTCACGACCGGTGACTCGATGGGCGGCGGTGGCCTACGCCGTGTCAGCGCGTCGAGCGGTCGGAACGGATGGACGGTGAACGAACGCTGGACCTCACGCGGACTGAAGCCGTACTTCAATGATTTCGTCGTCCACAAGGAGCACGCCTACGGCTTCGATGGAAGCATCCTGGCGTGCATCGATCTCGCCACCGGTGAACGGAAGTGGAAAGGCGGGCGTTACGGCCAGGGGCAACTCGTCCTGCTGCCGGAGCAGGACGTTCTGCTCGTCCTGTCGGAGGAGGGCGAAGTCGTCCTGGTGGGCGCAACCCCCGAGCAGCACATCGAGATTGGCCGCTTCAAAGCGATCGAGGGAAAGACCTGGAATCACCCGGTCGTGGTTCGCGACGTTCTGCTGGTTCGCAACGGCGAGGAGATGGCCGCGTTCAAGCTGCCGCTGCGGTAAGCTCACTCGGGGAATGAGCTGGATCGTCTCGATCGGTGTCGCCACCCTGTCCGGTGTTCTTGCCTTGATCGGCACCGGCTTTGTGGCTGCCCTTGCGGTTGAGTGGTATCACGTCTCGTCATTCGAAGGAGCGTCCGGCTATTTCGTAGTCGGCATGGCCATTCTGGGATTGATGGCCGGCTGCCTCATCGGGCTGGTGATTGCACGGATCGAGGCCAGAGCGGCCCAGCCGCGATTCATCAAGGCGCTCGGCGTTTCCGCTGCAACGGTGTCGCTGATTCTCGCGGTGATCGCCGGTGCATCGTGGATGCTGGCCGACATCCCTCCGCAAATCGGTGGCGAAAACCTGTTCATGCTGGTCGAAGTCAGATGGCCGGCGGCGGGTGGCGTCGCGCCTGACGCGCTGCAGTCCGCTCCTTTCCTGCGGATCGGCGCAACCCGCGGCTCGGTCGTGCGCAGGTTGGAACCAGGCGTGGCATTCGTGGAAGACGCCCGACAGGAAGACGGCCGCTGGATCGTGCCGGGCGCAGTGCCGGTCTTTACCAGCCGGGGCGGCAGGGTCCTCGATTTCGGTGCCGGCGAAAATATCATCGCGGGTTTCATCGTCCCGCTGCCGAAATATCCACGCGAGCCCCAGCGTCGGTGGAGCCCGTGGTACCCGGTGGCCCGCCCCGGCGATCCGCCACTTCCGGATCAGTACGCATATCGCTTCAGGGTCATTCAGCGGAGCGAGCCAGTGCGGACGCAGACCGTCGGACCTTTTCAGATCGATACCGTCGCGGACTACTTCTACCCTGCCGGCGATGGCGCTCGAATGGCGGCGAACGCCACGTTTCGTCTGCGCCACAACGGACAGCCGATGCCTGGCATCACGAGCGCGGACACTGTCGCGGTTGTCGGAGGCACGAGGACGGCGTTGTTTGTCACGATTGCGGAACCGGAGGTGGAAAGCCGGTGCGCGCTGATCGTCGAGGAGGCGGGTGCAGCGCGGCTTCAGTCAGTACGCGGGTGCGGAACGCCGCTGACCGTGCGGCGACTGACGTCGGACCAGTCCGTCTTCAAGGCTGCAGCAGCAATCGACCCCGTCCCAGGCTGGATCGATCGAGCGTTATTCAAGGAACCTGGATTGTTCCAGCTCGATTCAGCGGTGATCGGCACACGGGACCTGAGTTCGGCGTCGTTCCTTTTCCCGGCTGACACTTACCCCAACACCGCCGTTCCACCGCTGGATCTTTCGCCGGACGAGCGCAGTTTTGTGTGGCTGGCCCAAACTCCCGAAGGGCAGCCTCGGCTGGGAGTGACCGACTGGCGAGCGAATCGCTCCTACCTGCTGCCGATCGACCGTGCCCGGATGCGGTACAACACCGAGTCCGCACTCGATCCCGAGTGGGTGCACCATCATTTCGCGTGGCAACGCGGAGGTGATGGCATCGACACGCTCGTGCCACGACCCGACTTCGTGCCGCTGCCGTACGACGGCGATCTTTTCCTTTCGAAGCCGGGGATGGTTCAAACCTACACGCTCCCTGCCGGAGGAGAAGCACTTCGGACGGCGGTGCTCGAACTTCTGGTTCGCGAATTGGGCGGCGAGAGGTTACGTGATGATCCCGCTGCTTTCAATCAGCGCGTTCGCGTGAGCGGCAAGGTCGTCAGCGTCTCCGTCATCGGTTCGCCTGAGTACGTGTACGTTTCGATGGACGGCGATGACAGCGATCCGCAGGTGATGAGAAAGATCGCCGCCACGCTCGACGCCGCGCTTGCGACGGGCCGCTACGACAGTCTGTTCAGGTTCTAAGGTTCCAAGGTTCCAAGGTTCCGGGGGCCTAGAGTTCAACGATTCTGCAATCTCACGGGTCTGGCGGTTCGGAGGGGAGGGTTGCGCGATCGCGGATCGTAGCCATGAAACGCTGCGCCTCCGGGCTGCGCAGGTACCGACCCGGCGCAGCGGTAGCGCCGACCGCGCGGTAAAACATACCAAGCGCGCGGCGAAATCACCCCTTCGCCATGCGGGTATAGTTCGCGAAATCTGCGGCGTTGAATCGGCCCCAGCCTTCCGCAATCAACTCTGGCGCAGAACTCCCGGACTTGCGGAGCTGCCTGTGCAACACGTAGTCGCGGCTGTGCATCCTGTCATTCTCCAGATCGCATATCAGCAGATCGAGCTCCGTCGCAAGCTTCCACGCATCGAGATCCTCAAACCGCGTTACACCTGCCACCGTCGTTGAAACAGCAACGATCGCTCCGCAAGCAAAACACTGGAAAGCCCCCACCGCTGATCGCGACGCCGCAGTTCTTGCCAACACCCCTCAGTCGTCACATCGCATTTTTGCCCGACGTCGACGTCTCAAGAACCGTAGAACCGTAGAACCGTAGAACCTTAGAACCTTCGTCGTCTATACTCCGCCCACGATGAGCGCCACCGTGCAGTCCGCCGAGGCCGCCGTTCACGCACGAAGTGCCGAGCTCCGCAAGGAGCTGTCCATTCGCGACCTCGTCCTTGCGCAGATCCTCTTCATCGTCGGCCTGCAGTGGGTCGGCGTCGCGGCCAAGCAGGGCCCGGCGCACGTCATCTTCTGGTTGATTGCGATCGTTCTGTTCTACCTGCCGTCGGCGGCGGTCGCCGTCTGGCTGACTCGCGCGATGCCGTTCGAGGGAGGGCTGTATCAGTGGGCGAAGCTCGGTTTCAACGAGTTCGCCGGGTTCATGGTCGCCTGGAACCTGTGGCTGTTCGCCATTCTGAACATGACCAACATCGGGCTCCAGTTCACGCAGTACCTGGGATACATCTTTGGGCCGCGGATCGCGTCACTGATGGCGCAGAACTGGGTGATCGCGCTGACCTCCGCGATCGTGATTACCGCCCTCGCGTGGATCACGGTGGCCGGGCTGCGCGCAGGTAAATGGGTCCACGCTGCCGGCGGCGTACTGATGCTGGCGATCTTCGCGACAGTCATTGCGCTGCCCTGGGTGAACGTCGCGCACGGGACCCTTCCGCAGTTTCACCCGCTCGCGACCGCCACACCCGTGATCTCGATCTTGAGCCTCAACCTGCTTGGAAAGATGGGGTTCGGTGCCTTCGCGGGATTCGAATACGTGGCCATTCACGCCGGCGAGTGCCGGGATCCGGTCCGCAGCATCACTCGCGCCACCATCATCGCCGCGCCCGTGACAGCCCTCATGTTCATCCTCGGCACGAGCTTTGTTCTGGGAATGATTCCGATCGACGGCATCGATCTGATCGCGCCGATTCCGCAGCTCCTCACCGTCGGTTTCGGACCGCTCGGGGCGGTCGCGGCAATCGTGCCGCTCACCCTTGGCGCCATGATCGCGATCCGCTTCGCCCAGGCCAGCGTCAACTTTGCCGGATGCACGCGCCTGCCGATGGTCGCCGGCTGGGACGACCTCCTGCCTGCCTGGTTCACGCGACTGAGTGACAGGTACAAGACGCCGGTGAACTCGATCCTGTTTGTCGGCGCCGCGACGTTTGTCGTGAGCACCCTGGGATTGATCGGCGTCGGGAAGCAGGAAGCGTTTCAGCTGCTCTGGAATTCCGCCGGAATCTTCTACGCGTTAACCTATCTCGCGATGTTCGCCATTCCGCTGTTCGGGATGCGACACGCACAGGTCAAGGTTCCCTGGTGGGTGAAGCTCTGTGCGTTCTCCGGCCTGCTGATGACCGCGCTCTACGTCACCTTGTCGGTGCTGCCGATCATTCCGGTAGGCAGCCGGACGCTGTTCGCGCTGAAAATCATCGGGCTGATCGTTGCCACCAACGTGGTCGGACTCGGCTTGTACACCTCGTCACGCCGCCGCGCGCGAAACCGACGAGCGGTCGCGAGTTCGCCACCGAGCAGTTCAAGGGTCTCGTGAGGTTCAATTTCTAGGATGGCGCGAGAGACGCGACGAGGTTTCGTGAAGCAGGTGATGGCTGCATCCGCCGCAGCCGTTGTCCCCATCCGCTTCCCGCGGATGCAGGAGCGTCCCTCGATTCCGTACGTCGACGGCTTGTCGTTCCTCAGTCCTGACGCGGCGGACGTCGGCCGCAGCGGTCTGACGGCATTCATCTGCGACGTCTCGTCGGTGGAGCAGTTGAAGACGACCGACGGCAGCCTCAAGTTCTACCGGTCCTTCGATGCGTGTGCGCGTTCGATCACGTCCATGCGCCGTGGGTTGCAGGCCGGCGACATCCCAGGCGCCTTTCTCGCCAGCCGCGGTGCCGAGATCAGGGAGGCGTTCGCAAAAGGCCGAACGGCCGTGTTCTTCCAGTTGCAGGGCTGTGAACCGATTGGCGATCAACTCTGGCGGCTCGAGCTGTTCCACGAGCTTGGTCTGCGCGTTCAGCAGATCACGCATCACAACGACAATCCCTGGGGCGGCGGCGCGATCGAGAAGAACTGGACGGGTTTGACCAAGGTCGGCGTCGAAGGAGTCGAGCGCCTGAATGCCCTCAACATCATTCCCGATCTGTCGCATGGTTCGGATCCAACCGCGCTCGATGTGCTGAAGACCAGTAAGAAACCGGTCATCATTTCGCATGGCGGTGCCCGTGCGCTGGTGCCAAGCGCGCGCTGTGCCCCCGACGAGGTCATTCGCGGTGTCGGCCAGTCGGGCGGCGTGATGGGGATCTTCATGATGAGCATGTGGCTGACGACCGATCCGCAGCCGACGGTCGACGCCTACGTGCGGCAGATCAAGCACGTGGTGAGCGTGGCCGGGATCGACGCCGTCGGCATCGCCAACGACTACACGATTGCCGGCGAGCTCACTGCCGCCAAGGCCGGCAACGACAACGCAAAGATCATCTCGAACTACTTCCCGTGGTGGGACTCGGTTGGGAAGCAGGGAGTCATGGGCTTTGCGCAGCGGCCGGCGCACGCGGTGATCCCGGAGCTCAATAACGTCCGCAGAATGTTCCTGATCGATCAGGCCCTGCGCCGCCATGGTTTCAACCAGCGCGACGTGGAGAAGATCGTGGGGGGCAACTGGATACGCGTCCTGGAGACGCTCTAGGCTTTCTTCTTCTTCGCGACGAACATGACCCCCGCTTCCTTGATGGTGAAGTCGGCAGGGCGCTGACCGCCGCCGGCGGCGTCGAAGTTCACCCGCAGCGTATCGCCGGTGACTTCGAAAATTCCGAGCTGCGTCTTGCCGGCGTCGCTTCCCTCTGTAATCACCAGGTCCAGCGACATCGGTTTCTTCGATGCGTCGACCGTGAACGTGCCGCGTTCGTTGACTTCGCCGGCGAGCGCCTGGTGATACTTCTCGCCGGTGAACGTCAGTGACATTTCAGGCGAGCCCTCGGGGGCATTCTGGCCGTTCATCGAGGTCAGCACCCAGGTGCCCTGCAGCGCGGCTGCCGGGTTGGTCGTTTTGGGTTGCTGCGCGCCGACCTGAGCGGTAAGCGCAACGGTCGCGAGTGCGATGAGTATGTGCTTCATCCGCCGATGGTAGCGCCGCAGCCGGGCCAGTTCAAACCGGGCGCTGCTATGCTGAACTGTTGCCTGAACTTCCCGAAGTCGAATCGGCCCGCCGCCGGCTGGATCCATGGATGACGGAGGCGAGCTTTCTCGACGTCGAACTTCGCCGGCCGGATCTGCGCCGTCGCTTCCCGCGGCGATTCCGCCAGCGGCTCGTGGGCCAGACAGTGCTCGAGCTTACGCGACGCGCGAAATACTTGCTGGCGACACTGTCTTCCCGTGAAACGCTGCTCATTCACCTCGGGATGTCAGGATCCTTCAGCGTCGACACGCCGGCAGCCGCTCAGGGCGCCTCCGCACCGGCGCAACGCGATCCGCACGACCATGTCGTGTTTCGGATGTCGAGTGGAGCGGTGATCGCGTACAACGATCCGCGGCGGTTCGGGCTCATGGATCTGCTGCGGCCCCGCGACGCCGCCACGCACCCGGTCCTGTCAAGGCTTGGACCCGAGCCACTGTCGCCATCGTTCGACGGCGCCGCCCTTGCGAATGCGTGCCGAGGAAAGACGACCTCGCTGAAGGGCGCGCTGCTCGATCAGCGCGTGGTCGCGGGCCTCGGCAACATCTACGTGGTTGAAGCGCTGCACCGGGCGGGGCTGTCACCGCGCCGCCGTGCCTCGACCATCGCCACGCCGTCGGGGGCGCCGCGAGACTCTGCGCATCGGGTCGCGGCCGCCATCAAGCAGGTCCTGAGAGAAGCGATCGCGCGACAAGAGCGGCCGCAAGCTTACCGGTCGTCGCGCTTCCACGTATACGACCGCGAAGGCCAGCCCTGCCGGCGTGCCCACTGCGATGGAGTGGTGACACGTCTCGCGCAAGGTGGACGTTCGACGTTCTACTGTCCCGTCTGCCAGAGATAGGCAAACTCCAAAGACCAAACTCCAAAGCTGGCAACTCCAACCGAGTTTGAAGTTTGGAGTTTGGAATTGGAGTTTGGGAGTTGGGAGTTGGGATTGCCTTTATTGAGGCACCACAGTGTCAGTGATTTCGAGAGGCAGGTCGATGCGGAATGTCAGGCTCGCGGTGCCGAGACGGATCTCGTCACCGTCGGAAAGTCGAGCGGACGTGACGCGCTCCTGTTTCAGATATGTCCCGTTCTTGCTTCCCAGGTCCTCGAGCGTAGCGACGCCGTTCGACACGACAATGCGCGCGTGGTGCCGGGACACACCCGACACGTCGCACAGGATGGTGGCGTCGGGCGCGCGGCCGATGATGTTGGCGCCCTCCAGCAGCAGCATCTCCCGATTTTCGAACACCAGGAGCGCCCGCGCGACACTGGGCGGGAGTCGCTCCGCGCCGGCGCTGTCGGCGACATCGCCGATGAAGCGGTAGCCAAACCGGTACACCGTCCGCAGGTAGACGGGCCGGATGGCTGAGTCCCCGAGCGCCCGACGAATCTCCGCGACCAGGCCGGCCAGGTTCGTTTCCTCCACAAATGTCGACGGCCACAGGTGGTTCAGCAATTCGGCTTTCGACAGCGCGCGCGGTCTGTTGGTGAGCAGGATCGCCAGCAGCTCGAACGCCTTGGGCGACAGGTGGATCTCCACGCCGGCGCCCAGCAGCAGCCGTGTGTCGCAGTCGAGCTCGAACCTGCCGAAACGGAACGGCACGGCCCGCATTCTACCGCCCCGGCTTGAGGCCGCCCTATAATCGCGCAGCCATGATGCTGTCCCTCGGCGACCGGCTGGGACGATTTGAAATTGTTGGGTCACTCGGCGCGGGGGGGATGGGCGAGGTGTACCGCGCCCGCGACCAGCAGCTGGCTCGCGATGTCGCGATCAAGGTGCTCCCGGCAGCCTTCTCGCAGGACGCGGAGCGCCGCCGCCGATTCGAGCAGGAGGCGCGAGCGGCCGGCGGACTGAATCATCCGAACATACTTGCGGTCTACGACGTCGGCATCGAGAGCGGATCGGCCTACATCGTCACCGAGGTGCTGGAGGGGGAGACCCTTCGTGATCGTATGGGTGGCCGGCCGTTGGCGGTTCGCAAGGCCGCCGAGTACGCCCTGCAGATCGCGAGTGGCCTTGGCGCGGCACATGAGCGCGGAGTGGTCCACAGGGACATCAAGCCCGGCAACCTGTTCGTTACCAGCGACGGCAGAATCAAGATCCTCGACTTCGGCCTGGCTAAATTGATCGGGCCTGACTCCTCCCTCGACACGGAAACAATCGCACTCACCGGCACCGTGCCAACAGTGATGGGGACGGTCGGTTACATGTCGCCTGAACTCGCGCGCGGGCTTCGCGTCGATCATCGCACCGACATTTTCAGCTTTGGCGTGGTCCTCTACGAGATGCTGGCGGGCTTCGCGCCATTTCAGCGGCTTACGCCCGGCGACACGCTCAACGCCATCCTGAATGACGAACCGGCGGAGCTCCCCCGCGGTGATTCTGAAATTCCCGCCCTCGAACGGATCGTCCGCCGCTGTCTCGAGAAGAAGCCGGAGGAGCGTTTTCAGAACTGTCGTGACCTGGCGTTCCATCTCGAGACCCGCTCGTCAAACTCCGGACGCGCGGACGCATCGGTCGGCCGCAGGCCAGGCCTCGCGCGGTGGCGGCGAGCGATGCTTGCCGGCGCGGGTGTCGCGGCTCTCGGTACCGCCGGGGCACTCGGCGCGTTGACTTCGGCGAGAATCACCTCGCCCGCACCGTCCACTGGGCCCCACAGGGTCAGCCGGCTCACCACCTTTGTCGGCGTCGAGGAGTTTCCGTCGCTGTCGCCCGACGGAAAAATGGTGGCGTTCACCGCGCCGCTGGGTGGACGCCGGCAGGTCTTCATCCGCTATCTCAATGGCGGAACGCCGCTGCCGGTCACCAGCGATGATGCGGATCATCAATCCCCCAGGTGGTTGGCGGATGCCAGCGCGCTGATCTACTTTTCGCCGGCATCTGCCGGGCAAGTCCAAGGCGCGATCTACAGAATTGCAACGCTCGGCGGGTCATTTCAGCGCGTGACCGGCAGCATCGGCGGCGGCGACGTGAGTCGCGCGAACCGTCTGGCATCTTTCAGACTGGAGAATGAACGCATCCAGTTGGTCACCTCTACCCTCGAGGGTG
>Ga0126307_10003268_pt1 | contig 11054 bp, 8 predicted proteins | sample Plot28_FD_89955 | JGI IMG/M metagenome (GOLD analysis project Ga0126307, IMG submission 89955) | Serpentine soil microbial communities from UC McLaughlin Reserve, CA, USA - Plot28 | ecosystem: Environmental > Terrestrial > Soil > Grasslands | place: USA: UC McLaughlin Reserve, Lake County...
AGGAAGAGGGCGTCGTTCGCACCGCGCGCCAGGTCCGGCCGGGCAGCGTGCAGGTACCGCGCCACGACGTGGGCCGCCTCTTCCCCGAGCGGGACGATCCGCTCCTTGCCGCCCTTGCCGCGCACGCGCACGTGCTCCTGCTCGAAGTCGAGGTCGGCCAGGTCGAGCGCGACCGCCTCGGCGCTGCGGAGGCCGGCCGAGTAGACGAGCTCGACGAGCGCGCGGTTGCGGAGGCCGAGCGCCCCCTCGCCGTCGACGCCGTCGATCAGCTGCTCCACCTCGTTCCGTCGCGGCGCCTCCGGCAGGCGCTGGGGCCGCTTCGGCGCCAGCGACGCGTCGGGGACGCGGCTGGGGCCGAGAGTGAAGCGGAGCAGCGAGCGGACGGCGGCCAGCTTCCGGGCGATCGTCGCCGGCGCAAGGCCGTTGCGGGCGCGGCCGAGCTCCGCGGCGTAGTCGACGAGGATGCGAACGTCCACCTCCTCGATCCCGATCCCGCGTCCCTCGAGCCAGCGCTCGAACGCCCGCAGGTCGGACGCGTAGGCCCGCCGTGTCGACTCCGCAAGCATCGGCGCTGCGAGGAAGCGATCGATCGCCGTCGAAGTGCTCACCTCATGCCAGTTCACCGCGGTCGTCTGCCGTTCCTGCCATACTGCGGCGCTTCGGGGTCTGAAGGGTGATGGAAAAACGGGTGAGCATTCAACGCCGGCTGCTGCTTGCGGCCGTCGCCACGCTGGCGCTGGGCGCCGTCTCAAGCGCGCAGGCCGCGCGCTTCGGCTTCGCCGACGACGCAGGCAAGTACGCCGAGGACGGGGGCGCCGCCTACTTCTCCGACCTCCGCTCGACGGGCGGGACCGAGAACCGCATCACCATCCTGTGGGATCCCGACCGGCCGCTGGCGGTCCTCGATGAAGGCTTCCTCGACCGCTCGCTGCCGGTCGCGGCTGCGAAGGGGATCCGCGTCGTCCTCCACGTCTACCCGCTGGGGCCGACCGCGATCACCACCAAGCCCGACGCCGCCGCCGACTTCGCCGCCTTCCTGGCGAAGCTCGCGAAGGCGTACCCCCAGGTGCGCGAGTACGTCGTCGGCAACGAGCCGAACCAGCCGCGCTTCTGGCGGCCGCAATACTCGCCGGCCGGCCGCGCACTCGCCGCCTCCGCCTACGTCGACCTGCTCGCCAAGTCGTATGACGCGCTGAAGGACGCCGACCCGGCAATCCGCGTCATCGGCCTCGGCCTCTCCGGCCGCGGCAACGACATCCCGTTCGCCACCTCCAACGCGTCGACCTCGCCCGTCCGCTTCCTCCGCGACCTCGGCGCCGCGTACCGCGCGAGCGGCCGGACGCTGCCGCTGATGGACGAGCTCGGCCTTCACCTCTATCCGCGTTCCGACCGCGATTCCGTAGCGGCCGGGGATCGGTGGCCGCGGGCCGGCCTCGTCAACCTGGCGCGGATCAAGCAGTCGCTCTGGGACGGCTTCGCCGGGACGGGCCAGTCGACCGTCGAAGGCGGCCTGAAGCTGCGCGTCGACGAGATCGGCTGGCAGGCGACGGTGCCCGCCGGCCGCCGCGACGCCTATCACGGCCGCGAGACCGCCGCCGCTACGAGCGAGAGCGCCCAGGCCGCCAACTACGCCAAGGTGATCGCGATGGCCGCCTGCGACCGGAGCATCTCTGCGCTCTACCTGCTGCACCTGCGCGACGACCCGGACCTGGAGCGGTACCAGTCGGGCATCAGACGGGCCGATGGATCGCCCCGGCCGGCGTACGCGGCCGTCCGCACGGCGGTCGCGAAGGCGAAGAAGGGCTGTGCCGGCGGCAGGTACGTCGGCTGGAAGCATGCGAACGGCGTGCTCGGCGCGAAGGCCCGGTTCGGGCTCGGCGCCCGTTTGGCCTCGCGGCTGCGCTCGAGCTGGAGCTTCAACGTCACAGCCGCCGAGGAGAGCTCCTACGTCGCCGCGGTCTTCCCGGCGGCGACGCCGAGGGCCACTGTGCGCCGGTTGGCCTCGAAGCAGTCGGTCGGCGCCGTGATGACAACGATCGGGCGCGTGCGCGCGGACTACAACCCGCGGGTTCGCTTCCCGCGCCGCTCTCTCCGCCCCGGCCGCTACGTCTACGCGGTGCGGCTGCGGGCGAGCATGAATCCGCGACGGAGCTCGGTCCTCGTCAGCGGCGCTTTCCTCGTCCGCTAGCGCTTGCCCTTCGCCCTCGCAACCGGCGCCGAGGCACGCTGGACCGGCCGACCGGGTCTCAGGGCGGTCGTGTGCGTGAACGGCGGCACGGCGGCGGAGGTGCCGGGGACGTGGAGCGCGTCGATCGAGTGGCTCGCGCGCGGGCTCGCGGAGCGCTTCAGGGAGGTGGGTTTCCTGGAGGTGCGCTACCGCGTCAAGTCGTGGCAGCGGCTCGAGCTCTGCGTCGACGACTGCCGGGCAGCGCTCGACGCCGCCCGTGAGGCCGGAGCCGAGCGGCTCGCGCTGCTCGCGTTCTCGATGGGCGGCGCCGTCGCCGTGCAGAACGCGGCCACGTCGGACATCGAGGTGCTCGTCGGCGTCAACCCGTGGCTGCCGCCGCAGCTCGATCTCTCGCCGCTCGCCCACAAGCGGCTCGCGATCGTCCATGGCGCGCTCGACGCGCCGCTACCGGGGATTCCGGGCGTCAAGCCGTCGATGTCCGCCGCTGCCGCGGCGCGCGCATTGGCGCTCGGAGCGGATGTGACGCGGGAAGTCGTCGCCGGCTTCCACGCCGTCGCGTTTCGCCGCCGCGACGGTGGCCTGGTCCCGGTTCCGGGTGCGCGCAGGTTCGACGCCTTCGTCCAAGGGGAGCTGCACGGCTTCTGCGCCTAGGTCTCTACCTCTCGATCCGACGTCTCGTCCGGATGCTCGCACGGCTGCTCTACCGGATCGAGATCGTCGGCTGCGTGCCTCCGGGGCCTGTGATCGTCGCCGCCAACCACGAGTCGCTGCTCGACCCACCGCTGCTGGCGCTGACGGCGCGCCAGCCGCTCCACTTCCTCGCCAAGGTCGAGCTCTGGCGCTACCGGCCGGGCGCCTGGCTGATGGACGCCCTCGGCGGGATCCCGATCCGCCGCGACCGCCGCGACCTGCTCTCGGTCGGCCGCGCGGCGGAGCTTCTCCAGGCCGGCGAGAGCGTCGCGCTCTTCCCGCAGGGGACGGTGCAGGGCGGTGCGTGGACGCGCGGCGCTGCCCGACTCGCGCTCGCCACCGGCGCGCCGCTCGTACCCGTCCGGATCGTGGGCACAGAGCGGGCGCTCTCGAGCGGCCGGATCGCCTTCCCGCGGATCCGGCTCGTGGTCGGCGAGCCGATCCCGGTCGAGCGGGCAAAGGCGACAGTGGCGGCGGCCCGCGCGCTGACCGAGCAACTCGAGTCGCAAGTGTCGACATTGTGACGTACGCTCCGCGCAGGCAACTGCGGCTCGTCGTTCGTCATGCAGGTGACAGAGAGGGGTCTCGATGAGAAGTCGCAGCATCTGGCCGGCGCTCCTTGCGCTGGGCCTCCTCGTGCTCGGCCCGGCCACGGCCGTGGGTGCGGAGGGGAAGCAGACGTACATCGTCGTCTTCAAGGAGTTCGCGACGACGGAGGCGGCGCCGGCGGCACGTGAGATCGCCGGGCGATTCGACAGCCGACCCGACGTCGTCTACGAGCACGCGCTGAAGGGCTTCGCCGTCTCGCTGCCGCCCGGGCTGGCCGGCAAGCTCGCCGAGGACGAGCGGGTTGCATACGTCGAGCTCGACGCCGAGGTGACCGCGTCCACGACGCAGAGCGGGGCCACCTGGGGCCTCGATCGGCTGGACCAGCGGGTGCTCCCGCTCTCCGGGAGCTACACCTACTCCGCGAGCGGGAGCGGCGTGACCGCGTATGTGATCGACACCGGCATCCGCTTCTCGCACGCGGAGTTCGGCGGTCGCGCGGTCAGTGGCTACGACGCCATCGACGGCGGCTCGGCAGACGACTGCAACGGCCATGGGACCCACGTCGCCGGCACCATCGGCGGCACGACCTACGGCGTCGCGAAGGGCGTCCGCCTCGTCGCCGTGCGCGTGCTCGACTGCGGCGGCAGCGGCTCCACGTCCGGCGTGATCGCGGGCATCGACTGGGTCACCGGCAACCACACGAACGGTGCGGCCGTGGCGAACATGAGTCTGGGCGGTGGCGCTTCGTCCGCACTCGACGCGGCTGTGAGCCGATCGATCTCGGACGGCGTCACATACGCCGTGGCGGCCGGGAACGGGAACCGGGGCGGCAAGGCGCAGGATGCCTGCAACTACTCACCGGCCCGGGCGCCGGACGCGCTCACGATCGGGGCGACGGACAAGACGGACACGAAGGCCAGGTGGTCGAACTACGGCGCCTGCGTCGACTGGTTCGCGCCGGGCGTCTCGATCACGTCGGCGTGGTCCACGGGGAACTCCGCCACCAACACGATCAGCGGCACCTCGATGGCGACGCCGCACGTGGCCGGCGTGGGTGCCCTCTACCTGCAGGGCAACCCGGGCGCGTCGCCCGCGGCCGTCCGCTCGGCGCTCTGGGCGAACCTGACGACGGGCGTGGTCGCCTCGGCCAACACGGCCAACAACCACCTGCTCTACAGCAACTGGTAGCCCCGAGCGGGGGAGGCTGCGTGCGCAGCCTCCCCCGGCCTCCGTACGCTGTCACGGATGCCACGAGGACGAGGGCGCGCATTCGAGTACGAGGATCCGCCGGAGCGACCGGCCGACCGTGCCGTACGACGGGCGTACCTGCGCCGCATCGTTGCGCTCTTCCGTCCATACCGGCGGCGGCTCTCGGGTGTCCTTGCGCTGATCCTCTTCTCCTCCGCGCTCGGCGTGATCCCGGCCCTGCTGCTCCGCCAGGTGATCGACGAGGCATTGCCGGAGCAGGACCTGTGGCTGCTCAACTGGCTCGTCGGCGGGATGGTCGCGATCGCCGTCGTCACCGGCGCCCTGGGCGTGATCCAGACGCTGCTCTCGAACCAGGTCGGCCAACGCGTCATGCACGACCTGCGCACCGCCGTCTACGAGCACCTGCAGCGGCTCTCGCTCGCCTTCTTCACCCGCACGCGGACAGGCGAGGTGCAGTCCCGGCTCGCGAACGACATCGGCGGCGTGCAGGAGGTGGTCACCTCGACCGCGACGTCGATCGTCTCGAACGTGACGACGGTGCTGGCGACGGTCGTCGCCATGTTCATCCTCGACTGGAAGCTGACACTCTTCGCGCTCGCGCTGCTGCCGCTCTTCGTCTGGTTGACGAAGCGGGTCGGCGATCAGCGACGGAAGGTGGCGAAGGTGCGGCAGGAGTCGATGGCCGACATCTCGAGCCTCGTCCAGGAGTCGCTCTCGGTCTCAGGGATCCTACTCGGGAAGACGATGGGGCGTAGTGGCGAGCTGGCCGGCCGCTTCCGCAACGAGTCGGAGCGCCTCGCTGACCTCGAGGTGCGATCGCGGATGACTGGCCGCTGGATGATGGCGTCCATCCAGACGTCGTTCGCGGTGATGCCGGCGCTCGTCTATCTCTTCGCCGGCCACTTCGCCGGCGCCGTCTCGATCGGCACGGTCGTCGCCTTCACGACCCTGCAGTCGCGGCTCTTCTTCCCGGTCGGCTCCCTGCTCGGCGTGGGACTCGAGGTACAGACGTCGCTCGCGCTCTTCGACCGGGTGTTCGAGTACCTCGACCACCCGGTCGACATCGAGGAGGGGACGCGCACGCTCGACCGGCCGCGGGGCGACATCGCCTTCGAGAACGTCTGGTTCCGCTACGAGAATGGACCGTGGACGCTGCAGGACGTCTCCTTCGACGCGCCGCGGGGATCGAAGACCGCGCTCGTCGGCGAGACCGGGTCCGGCAAGACCACGGCGGGCTACCTGGTCGCCCGCCTCTACGACGCCACCGAGGGACGGGTCACGATCGACGGCATCGACGTCCGTGAGCTGACCTTCGAATCGTTGGCCGGCTCAGTCGGCGTCGTCAGCCAGGAGACGTACCTCTTTCACGCAACCGTGCGCGACAACCTCAGGTTCTCGCGTTCGGACGCAACCGACGAGGAGATCGAAGAGGCCGCGCGGGCCGCGCAGATCCACGACCTGATCGCCAGCTTGCCCGACGGGTACGCCACGGTCGTCGGTGAGCGGGGCTATCGCTTCTCCGGTGGCGAGCGGCAGCGGATCGCAATCGCGCGGACGATCCTGCGCAACCCGCCGATCCTCGTGCTCGACGAGGCAACCTCCGCGCTGGACACCCAGACGGAGCGAGCCGTGCAGGAGGCGCTGGAGCGGCTCGCCGAGGGCCGGACGACGATCGCGATCGCGCACCGGCTCTCGACCGTCCGCGACGCCGATCAGATCGTCGTGCTCGACCGGGGCCGCGTTGCCGAGAACGGGACGCACGAGGAGCTGCTCGCCGCCGGCGGGCGCTATGCCTCGCTCGTCTCCCGCGACACCGAGGAGGTCCTCCATTGAGCTGCACGCATCTCGACACGATCCGCCGCGTGACGCCGAGCGCACCGGGCTGCGAGGAGTGTCTCCAGCTCGGCTCACGGTGGGTGCACCTGCGCCTCTGCCTCACGTGCGGGCACGTGGGCTGCTGCGACAGCTCCCCGCACCGCCACGCATCGAAGCACGCACGGGAGGTCGCGCATCCGCTCGTGCAGTCGCTCGAGCCGGGCGAGGACTGGCTCTGGTGCTACGTGGACGAGGTGATGCTCGAGTCGGCCTGAAGCGCCCCCAGCAGGAGGTCGGGCGGCAGGGCGTGGACGGTGTTCCCGTTCCGGCCCGTCACCGTGTCGGCGGCGAGCATCGCGTTCAGGATCGACTCCTCGACCGCGTCGATCACCGCCTCGTAGAGCGCGTCGACGCGGCCGTCGTTCAGCATCCGCAGCGGCACCTCCGGCGCCGTCTCTTCGAGATTGCCGTTGCCGGTTGCAAAGCAGAGGGCGAAGTCGCCGCTGGAGCGCTCGCCCATGCCGCCCGTGCGTGCGATTCCGAACGCGGCCCGGCGTGCGAGGCGCTCGCACTGCCCCGGGACGAGCGGCGCATCGGTCGCGATCAGGACGATGATCGACCCCGCGCCCTCTACGGCGCCGTGCGGCAGCGGCACGACGTCCGGGCCGATGCGCTCGCCGACGGGGATGCCGTTGACACGCAGGCGCCAGCGACGGCCGTGGTTCGCCTGGACGAGCACGCCGACGATCCAGCCGTCCTCGACGACGCGGGAGGCGGTGCCGATCCCGCCTTTGAAGCCATGGCAGATCATGCCCGTGCCGCCGCCGACGGAGCCCTCCTCGACTGGTCCTCCGCGCGCAGCGTCGAGCGCCGCGAAGACGTGCTCGGCCTTGACGTGGAAGCCGTTGATGTCGTTCAGGAAGCCGTCCCACGTCTCCCCGACGACCGGGAGGCTCCAGTCCCACTCGCCCGGCAGGGCCGCCGCGACCAGGGCGTCGCGCACGACGCCCACGGAGTGTGTGTTCGTGAGCCCGATCGGCGTCGTCAGCGTGCCCGAATCGCGGATCCACTCGAGCCCCGTCAGCTCGCCGTTCCCGTTGATCGTGTCCGAGGCGGCGAACACCGGCTGCTGCGGCGGCAGCACCACCGTCACGCCCGTGCGGACGTCCTCGCCCTCGCTCAGCGTCCTGTGCCCGACCTTCAGTCCGTCGACGTCGGTGATCGCATTCGCCGGTCCCGAGGGGAGCCGGCCGATGTCGATCCCCAGCTCGCGGGCGCGCGGTCTCACGCCGCGAGCCTAGCCGCCGTAGCCGCCGCTCTCCATCGTTTCCTTGCATAGGATGTCCGGCGCCTATGGCCACGACGACCAGGGAAGAACGCCTGACCGAGCACGGTCTCGACCCCACCGGGACGGTGCACTGGAACCCGACGACGGCCCAGCTGTACAACGCTGCACTCCGGCGCGGCGAGGGCGCAATCGCGGAGGGCGGGCCGCTCGTCGTCGACACGGGCAAGCACACCGGCCGCTCGCCCAAGGACAAGTTCGTCGTCCGCGAGCCCGCGTCCGAAGAGCGGATCTGGTGGGGCGACGTCAACGCGGAGATCAGCGAGGACCGGTTCGAAGGGCTGCGGGAGAAGGTGACCGCGGCGATCGGCGGTGGCGACGATCTCTACGTCGTCGACGCGTTCGCCGGTGCCGACCCGAAGCAGCGGATCGCCGTCCGCGTCGTCACGAACCACCCGTACCACGCGCTCTTCGCGCGGACGATGTTCATCGATCCGACGGAGGAGGAGCTGCGCGACTTCGAGCCGCACGCGCTCGTCCTGCACGCGCCGGGGCTCGAGGCCGACCCTGAGATCGACGGGACGCGCACCGGCACGTTCGTCGTGCTGCACCCCTCGCGCCAAGAGGTGCTGATCGGCGGCACGTTCTACGCAGGCGAGATCAAGAAGTCGATCTTCACGCTGATGAACGACCTGCTCCCGCTCGAGGGCGTCTTCCCGATGCACTGCTCGGCGAACGTTGGGGATGAGGACGACGTCGCGATCTTCTTCGGGCTCTCCGGCACTGGCAAGACGACGCTGTCTGCCGACCCGGAGCGCTCGCTGATCGGCGACGACGAGCACGGCTGGGGCGACGACGGCGTCTTCAACTTCGAGGGCGGCTGCTACGCGAAGGTGATCAACCTCTCCGAGGAGGCCGAGCCGGAGATCTTCAAGACGACGCGGACGTTCGGGACGATCCTCGAGAACGTCGTCGTCGACGAGCGCGGCGTCGTCGACTTCGAGGACAGCTCGAAGACCGAGAACACACGAGCCGCCTACAAGCTCGAGCAGATCGCGCATGTGCTGCCGGCGAAGCGCGCAGGCCATCCGCGCTCGGTGATCTTCCTCACAGCCGATGCCTTTGGGATCCTGCCGCCGATCGCCCGCCTGACGCGGGACCAGGCGATGTACTGGTTCCTCTCCGGCTTCACGGCGAAGCTGGCGGGCACCGAGATCGGTGTCAAGGAGCCGCAGCCGACGTTCTCCGCGTGCTTCGGCGCGCCCTTCCTGCCGCAGCCGCCGGTGGTCTATGCGCGCCTGCTGGCGAAGCGGCTCGACGAGCATGGCTCGCGTGTCTGGCTCGTCAACACGGGATGGACGGGCGGGCAGTTCGGCGAGGGCGAGCGGATGCCGATCGGCGCGACGCGCGCGCTGCTGCGGGCGGCGCTCTCGGGCGAGCTCGACGATGTGGAGACGAGGACGGATGGGCTCTTCGGCTTCGAGGTTCCGCTCGCGGTGCCCGGCGTCGTCTCCAGCCTGCTCGACCCGCGCTCGACCTGGGCCGATCCCGCCGCCTACGACGCGAAGGCGCGCGAGCTGGCAGACATGTTCAAGTCGAACTTCACGCAGTTCAAGGCCGACGACAACATCGTCGCCGGCGGGCCTTCTTAGCCGTCGCATGGCCGCTGTCTGCGGGAGCAGACGGCGGCCGCGCAAACCCCTGAAGGGCCGCCTCCGGCGGCCGTCTCGGGCAGCGCTTCCGCACTCCTGAGCTGCCGTTAGCCGCCCGTTAGGGCGCGGTGACCGGGCTGTTTGGGCCGCCTCCGACCGTGGGCGCACGGAAGGAGGTGCGCCATGCAGAAGCAGCCTGGTGGTGGCGGTCCCGGCGGCAGCGGCGGCTAGTCGCAGTGCCGAGAACAGAGGAGTCCGACAGGGCTCCTCTTTCTTGTCACCGTGGGGCGGGTGTAGACGCGCGATACCGATGCAACAACGCGGACGCGCCCTTCTTCTTCAGAAGGTTCCGCGCTGTCGTCGCCTCGGCTCGTGCCTCGCTGGTGCGCCCCGCCAGCTGCAGCACTTCACCCAGCGAGATGTGCGCCCGCGCCCGCTCACGGAGAGCGTCGGTGAAGGAGGCGAGGGTGACGGCATCCCGCGCCATCTTCTCGGCGGCGACTGTTACCCCCGCGCGAGCGAGCAGGCGCGCCCGGGCACCGCGCGACATGAGCTGCGAGAGGACGTCAGACGGAAGCGCATGCGCCTCGGCCACGCGAACAAAACCGTCTGCGCCGTCGGTGTCGCCCTCGTCGAGCAGCAGATGGGCGAGGAGAACAGCTTGCGAGGCGGCATGGGCGACATCTCCCTTGGCCAGGAGTCGGTCAATGCTCGACCGGCCCGCTGCCAGTGCGGCGTCCGCGTCGCCGACGATCGACTCGGCTTCGATGTAGTAGGGCGTCCACGTCGTCAGCAGGCCACTCTCGTTGCCGGTTTCCTCGTACAGCCAGCGAGCGTGAGCCAGCAGCAACCTGGCGTCCACGGCATTGCCCTCCAAGGCCCGAAGGGCGGCGATGACCGCGGTCGTCGTGGCCTGCGCACGCTGATCCGGGATGCGCTCCAGGAGCTCGGCACACAGCTCGAGCGCGCGCGGGACGGGTACGCCGCCCCAGTAGAGAGCCTCCGCCTGAAGCCCGATCGCCGTTCCTGCTGAGGATCCCGCATCTCGATAGTGACGCTCCGCGCGGACTGCGGCGTCGGCGAGCTCGTCATGCCGGCCGGCGAACCAGTGGACGTTGGAGAGGACGATCTCTGCCCGGGCAAGCCCTCGAGAGTCACCCGCTGCCTCCAGAGCGGGTATTGCGGTGGCGATGATTGCCACTGCCTCATCGAGTTTGAGCTCGCCGGACATGAGCCGAGTCTGCGCTCGCTCGCAGTCGGCTCGTGCCCGCAGTCGCTTCGATCCGGCGGTGTCTGCGTAGCGCTCTGCGCTCCGCATCGACTCTTCGGCTTCCTCCGGGCGATCCTGCAGATGGAGTGCAAGAGACCGCTCCAGCTGAAGTTCGGCGCGACGCTCGCCCGGCAGGAGGAGAGCAACCGCACGGTCGAGCAGGCCGACCGCCGCGGCGACGTCGTTCGTGCGCCAAACTCGCAGTCCGGCGTCACCCAGCCGCGCGCCAGCGACCGCAGCGAGCTGGTCGGCGTCCTGGCCCAGCTCGCGGCGATAGCGCACGGCCTGCTCCAGGTGGTAGCCGGCGATCGCATCGTCGCCGCGGCCGTCGCGGTCGATCCAGGCGGCGACGCGCTCGTGCAGGTCGGCGCGGTCGGCCTTCGTCAGAGTCGCGTA
>Ga0126307_10003270_pt1 | contig 11051 bp, 12 predicted proteins | sample Plot28_FD_89955 | JGI IMG/M metagenome (GOLD analysis project Ga0126307, IMG submission 89955) | Serpentine soil microbial communities from UC McLaughlin Reserve, CA, USA - Plot28 | ecosystem: Environmental > Terrestrial > Soil > Grasslands | place: USA: UC McLaughlin Reserve, Lake County...
CGACCGCGACATCGCGCGGGACCTCTTCGAGCAGCTGACCGCGTACGGGACGGAGGACCCGGCCCGCCAGCGGGTGCGCGACCGGCTCGTCGAGATGCACCTGCCGCTGGTGGAGTACCTGGCCCGCCGGTTCGCCGGCCGCGGTGAGCCCCTGGACGACCTGATCCAGGTCGGCACCATCGGACTGATCAAGGCGGTCGACCGCTTCGACACCGAGCGGGGGGTCGAGTTCTCGACGTACGCGACGCCAACCGTGGTGGGCGAGATCAAGCGGCACTTCCGGGACAAGGGCTGGACCGTCCGGGTGCCTCGCCGGCTGCAAGAGCTGCGCGCCTCGCTGTCCGGCGCCACCTCCGACCTCACCCAGACCATGGGCCGCTCCCCCACCGTCGCCGAGCTCGCCGTGCACCTGAAGATCGGCGAGGAGGAGGTGCTGGAGGGGCTCGAGTCGGCGAACGCGTACACGGCCGTGTCGATCGAGGCCTCCGACGGCGAGGGCGGCCTGTCGGTCGCCGACACGCTGGGCGGGGACGACCTCTCGTTGGAGGGCGTCGAGTACCGGGAGTCGATCAAGCCGCTGCTGGACTCGCTGCCCGCTCGGGAGCGCCGGATCCTCATGCTGCGGTTCTTCGGCAACCTCACCCAGTCGCAGATCGCCGCCGAGCTCGGCATCTCGCAGATGCACGTCTCGCGGCTGCTCGCCCGCACGCTCGCGCAGCTGCGCGAGCGCCTGTTGCTCGACGAGTAGGCCGGGCGACAAGAGGTTCAGCCGCGGGCGAGCGCGTTCCGCGCCGCCGGCGTGCCGAGCATCACCAGCACCGCGACCGCGAGTGCGAGCACCGGCAGGCCGAGCTCCGGGCGCCCGTTGTCGACTGTGAGCGTCCAGCCGATCGGCAACGAGATCAGCTGCACCACCACGACCGGCGAGCGCGCCGCCTTGTGCAACCGAAGCATCGCCCAGGCGAGCCACAGCAGCAGCGCGCTCCCGGCAGCCGCCATCGCCGCGGTGACCAGCGCGAGGGCGACGCTGCCGGGGTCGCCGAACAGGGTGGACAGCACCTCCGCAGCGGCGAGCAGAGCGAGAGCCGCGCCCTCGACCGCGACCAGCAGCGCCGCGGCCCTGATCGCCGCGGGGACCGACGGCGGTGGGGGCTGCTGCGCCGACACGGGCGGCAGGGTACCCGTCGGTAGGCTGGCTGGGTGCGCGCTCTCCTCGTGGTGAACCCGACCGCGACGACCACGACACCTCGGGGACGCGAGGTGCTGGTCCGCGCGCTCGCGAGCGAGCTCAAGGTGGAGGTCGAGCAGACAACTCACCGCGGTCACGCCGCCGCTCTCGCCGTCCGCGCCGCGCGCGAGGGCATGGACGTGGTCGTCGCGCTCGGCGGCGACGGCACCGTCAACGAGGTCGTCAACGGGCTGCTCACCGACGGCCCGCGGCGGGACGTGCCGGCGCTCGCGGTGGTGCCGGGCGGGTCGACCAACGTCTTCGTCCGGGCGCTCGGACTCCCGGTGCACCCGGTCGAGGCGACAGCGGAGATCCTCGACGGGCTGCGCGCCGGACGAATCCGGCGGGTGGGGCTCGGGCTCGCCGACGAGCGCTGGTTCACCTTCAACGCCGGCATCGGATTCGACGCCGAGGTCATTCGCCGGATCGAGCGGCGGCGGCGGGCGGGCGAGGAGACCTCGGACGCGCGGTACGTCCGCGCCGGCATCGCCCACTTCTTCGCCTACGACCGGCGGCACCCGGCGCTGACCCTGGTGCGGCCGGGGCACGACGACATCGGCGGGCTCTTCTTCGCGCTGGTGAGCAACACCTCGCCGTGGACGTACCTCGGGGAGCAGGAGATCCAGCCGACCCCGGAGGCTTCCTTCGACGCGGGGCTGGACCTGTTCGCGCCGCGGTCGATGTCCATGCTGACCACGCTGCGTTATCTCCCGCGGGTGCTCCGTGGCCGCGCACCGAAGCGGAGCCGCCGATTGCTCCGGGTGCATGACCTGGCCGACTTCACCCTCCGCGCCAGCCGGCCAATCGCACTTCAGGTGGACGGAGACTGGCTCGGCGAGCGCGGCTCGGTGCGCTTCCGGTCCTTCCCGAACGTGCTTCCCGTGGTCGCCTGATCTCGCTCCGTGATCGGTCGGCGAACGCCCCTCCCCCGGAAATGCGCCCGAAGGGAGCATTGTGTGTCCGGCGCTCGGCTGCCAGGCTACGCCGGGTCACCTCACCAATGGTGGCGTCACCTCACGGGATGAGGCCGTGCAAAGGACAGCCTTGACACCGTGAGCACTCGTGAAAGAATTCACAAGCAAGGACGGGTTCGTGCCTTCCCCGCTATGGGTACGGACTGCGGCCGACACGCGGATCAGAGGAGAGTTACGCGATGGACTGGCGCCACCGAGCGCTCTGCCGTGACGAGGACCCCGAGCTGTTCTTCCCGATCGGCAACACGGGTCCGGCGATCGTGCAGCTCGAGGAGGCCAAGGCAGTCTGCCGCCGCTGCCCGGTGACCGAGGAGTGCCTGAGCTGGGCGCTCGAGTCCGGCCAAGACGCGGGCATCTGGGGCGGCATGGGCGAGGACGAGCGACGGGCCCTCAAGCGTCGGGGCGCGAGGGCCGCCAGGGCGCGCCTGGGGTAGCCGAGCGATCCGCTTCAAGCGGCCCGGGCGCCCCCACGGCCCCGGGCCGCTCGCTTCTCCTCCCAGATCCGGCCGAGCGCTCGCTTGTTCCCGGCTGATCCGGGACCAGGGCGCTCGGATCCCGCACAGGCCCGGCCCGTCTGTGTCAGCGGGCCGCGATGGGGACGTCGAGGACGGCCTCGGTGCCGGGTGTGGACGAGCGGGGGCGCACCTCCATCGAGCCGCGCAGCTCGGCGCTGACGAGGGCGCGGACGATCTGCAAACCGAGGCGGTCGCTGCCCGCGAGCGAGAAGCCGGCCGGCAGCCCGATGCCGTCGTCCGCGACGACGACCCGCAGCCGCCGGTTGGCCCGGCGAGCCGACACCGTCACCGTGCCTGTCTCCGACGCCGGGAAGCCGTGCTCGACCGCGTTCTGCACGACCTCGGTCAGCACCATCACCAGGGGCGTCGCGACCTCCGCTGCGAGCACGCCGAAGGCGCCGTCGCGCGCGAGCCGCACCCGCGTTCCGGCGCCGGCGACGTCCGATAGCGAAGCGAGGAGCCGGTCGACGATCCCGTCGAAGTCGACCCGCTCGTCCAGCGATACCGCGAGCGTCTCGTGCACCATCGCGATCGACGCGACCCGCCGCTCCGACTCCTCGAGCGCGGTGCGCGCCGCCGGCGACTCCACCCGGCGGGCCTGCAGTCGCAGCAGCGCCGCCACCGTCTGCAGGTTGTTCTTCACCCGGTGGTGAATCTCCCGGATGGTGGCGTCCTTGCTCAGCAGCTGCCGGTCCCGGTAGCGCAGCTCGGTGACGTCGCCGACGAGCACGAGCGCGCCGGCCGGCTCCCCGCCGGGGCGCAGCGGAAGCGTGCGGAACAGCACGATCCCGCCCCGCGCCTCCACCTCCATCCGCAGCGGCGCCTCCCCGGCCAGCGCCCGGCGGATCCGGTCGGCGATCTCCCGGCCGGCGAACGGGTCGCGGGCCAGCCGGCGGGTGAGCGGGGCGAGCTCGGCGTCGGTCACGTCCCCGGTCACCCCGAGCCGCCGGTACGCCGACAGCGCGTTGGGACTCGCATACGCCACCCGGCCGTCCGGGGCGAGCCGGATCAGCCCGTCGCCCGCGCGTGGACCCGTGTCGACGTCCGCCGCCTGCTGGGCCCGCGGGAACGACCCCTCGGCCACCATCCGACACAGGTCGTCGGCGGTGGCCAGGTACGCGAGCTCGAGCTTGGACGGGCTGCGAGTCGCGACGAGGTTGGTGTCCCGGGCGACGACGGCCAGCACCCGCGCGCCCGGCTCCCGCCGCACCGGTATCCCCTCCCGACGCACCGGCACCGGGCCGTCCCAGTCCGGGTCGGCTTCGCGGAAGATCCGCCCCTCACCCGCGGCCACCCGCTGTGGCACCGCCCCGGCTCCCGAGCGCAGCCTGCCGACCAGGTCGTCCTGGTACGCGGTGGGGCCCGTGGTGGGCCGGACCTGTGCGACACAGAGGAACTCCCCCTCCGCCACCGGCACCCACAGCAACAGGTCGGCGAAGGACAGGTCGGACAGCAGCTGCCACTCCCCCACCAGCCGCTGCAGGTGCTCGACGTCGTCGGGTGGCAGCGACGTGTGCTCGGCGAGCAGCTCGTACAGCGTGGACATCACCCGCGAGCGTGCCACAGGCCGAGACCGGCACGGCTCGGCGGGCGCGGCGACAGCCGCATGGCGCGTCCCGACGCCCGTTCATCGGATCGTTGCCGAGCAGGACTGGCGCGCCCGGTGGCGAAGGAGTATGCGAAACATGGATCCGCGAGTACGGGAGGGTGTGGGTGATCCGGCTGACGGATCGGGCGCGGCACGCGTTGCGTCCCGACGAGGTGCTGGTCTTCGACTGGCACCGGATCGCGATCTGCTGCGCCGTCGCCGGCGACACCTCCGTCCGGCCGGTGCCTCGGGCCCGGCTGGCGGGTCCGAGCAGAAGCCGGTTCCGCCCGGTCCGCTCCGACCCGCCTGACGCGGTGCTCGTGCACGAGCGCGCCTTTCCGCACCTAGCCGGCCTGGACGTGCTGGTCGACTGCCGGACGGTGCTGGGCGTACGCACCTTCTCCCCCGACCTTCCGACCGACTTCGGGCTGAGGGCCAGCCTCGGCCGAGTGCCCGCTCGCCCCTGAGGAGGCCCGCATGGCAACAACCCCCGAGCTCGACGAATCCGGCCGGGCTTCCGGAGCCGGGCGGCGGCGCGACCCGCGGACCATCGCGATCTGGACCGTGGTGGCGCTCGTCGGCGCGGTCTCGTGGGCCGTGCTGGCGCTCAGCCGCGGCGAGAACGTGAACGCGGTGTGGATGATCTTCGCCGCCCTCGGGTCGTACGCCATCGCGTACCGGTTCTACGCCCGCTGGATCGCGCACCGGGTGCTGGGCGTGGACGACCGGCGGGCGACGCCGGCCGAGCGGCTGAACAACGACATCGACTACCAACCGACCGACCGGCGGGTGCTCTTCGGCCACCACTTCGCGGCGATCGCCGGCGCCGGGCCGCTGGTCGGGCCGGTGCTCGCCGCGCAGATGGGCTATCTGCCGGGCACCATCTGGATCATCGCTGGCGTCATCTTCGCCGGCGCCGTCCAGGACATGGTGACGCTGTTCTTCTCCATGCGTCGAGACGGCAAGAGCCTCGGCCAGATGGCGCGGGAGGAGATCGGCCCGGTGGGTGGGGTGGCCGCCCTGGTCGCGGTGTTCTCGATCATGATCATCCTGCTGGCCGTGCTCGCGCTGGTGGTCGTGGGCGCCCTCGCCCGCTCCCCCTGGGGCACGTTCTCCATCGCGTTGACCATCCCCATCGCCTTCTTCATGGGCTTCTACCTGCGGTCCCTGAGGCCCGGCCGGGTGCTGGAGACGTCCCTCATCGGCATCGGACTGCTCATCCTGGCGATCATCGCCGGTGGCTGGGTCCAGGACTCGAGCTGGGCCGCGGCGTTCACGCTGAGCCCGAAGACGCTCGTGATCTGCCTGGTCGTGTACGGCTTCTTCGCCTCGGTGCTGCCCGTGTGGATGCTGCTGGCGCCCCGGGACTACCTCTCCACCTTCCTGAAGATCGGCACGATCATCCTGCTCGCGATCGGCATCCTGGTGACCGCGCCGGTGCTCCAGAACGACGCGATCACGAAGTTCGCCAGCCGGGGCGACGGGCCCGTCTTCGCCGGGTCGCTGTTCCCGTTCGTCTTCATCACCATCGCCTGCGGAGCTCTCTCGGGCTTCCACTCCCTGATCGCCTCCGGCACCACGCCGAAGATGATCCAGAAGGAGTCCCAGATCCGGATGATCGGCTACGGCGCGATGCTGACGGAGTCGTTCGTCGCGGTGATGGCCATGATCGCGGCCTCGATCATCGACCCCGGCCTGTACTACGCGATGAACGCCCCGGCCGGCACCGTCGGCGCCACCGCCCAGTCGGCCGCGGCGGCGGTGACCAACCTGGGCTTCACGATCACTCCGGAAACCCTCCAGGCCGCCGCCACGGCAGTGGAGGAGGAAACGCTGGTCGCGCGTACCGGCGGCGCGCCGACCCTCGCGGTCGGGATGTCCGAGATCTTCTCGGGCTTCCTCGGTGGAGCCAGTGTCAAGGCGTTCTGGTACCACTTCGCGATCATGTTCGAGGCGCTGTTCATCCTCACCACCGTGGACGCGGGCACCCGGGTCGGGCGGTTCATGCTGCAGGACACCATTGGCAACGTGTGGAAGCCGATGCGGCGGGTGAGCTGGCCACCGGGTGTCTGGGCGGCCAGCGCGATCGTCGTCGGCCTCTGGGGCTACTTCCTGTGGACCGGCGTGACCAACCCGCTGGGCGGCATCAACCAGCTCTTCCCGCTGTTCGGCATCGCGAACCAGCTGCTGGCCGCCGTCGCGCTCACCGTCTGCACCACGCTGCTGATCAAGTCCGGCAGGGCGAAGTACGCCTGGGTCACCGGTGTGCCGCTGGCCTGGGACGCCGTGGTGACGCTGACCGCGAGCTGGCAGAAGGTCTTCTCCGGAGACCCGAAGCTGGGCTTCTTCTCCCAGCGTGAGCGGTACGCGAACGCTCTGGACCAGGGCGATGTCCTGGCACCGGCGAAGAGCCTGGACGACATGCAGGCCATCGTCACGAACTCCACCGTGGACGGCATCCTCGCCGCATTCTTCGCGATCCTCATCGTCATCGTGATCGCCGACGCGATCCGGGTCTGGTACCAGGTGCTGTCCAGGCGTCGCCCCGTCGAGCTGCACGAGGCGCCGTACGAGGAATCCCGGATCGTCGCCGGCTCGGGGCTGCTGCCGACCGCTGAGGAGCGGGCGCGCGGGCAGCTGGTCGGCGCGGGTGCCGGCCGGCCGGGCACGTCCGGCGACAGGATGCCGCCGGACGACCGGCCGGGCGAGGAGCCCGCGGGGCGGCCATGACGACCGACGGGCTCCGCCGGGGCGTCCGGTGGCTGCACTGGTACCTGCGGGAGGTGTCCGGCGAGTCGGCGTACGACCGGCACGTGGCGCACCTGCGCAGCGGGCACCCGGGCGCTTCGGTGCCCACCCGCAAGGAGTTCGAGCGGTGGCGCATGGACCAGCGGGACTCCCGCCCCGAGGCTCGCTGCTGCTGACAAGCCCGCCTAGGGTCGGGCCGTGCGCATCCGTGCGGCCCGACCCGAGGAGTACGCCGCGGCCGGCGAGCTGACCGCCCGGGTGTACGTCGAGGACGGCTTCGTGCCGACCGACTTCCCGTACGTGATGACGCTGCGGGATGCGGCCACTCGGGCGGAGCAGGCGGAGCTGCTGGTCGCGCTGGACGACGGCGGCCGGCTGCTCGGGTCGGTCACCTTCGCCTTCGCCGGCAGCCCGTACGCGGAGCTCGCGAAGGGGCCGGACGAGGCGGCCTTCCGGATGCTGGTGGTCGACCCGGCGGTGCGGGGCCGCGGGGTCGGGGAGGCCCTGGTGCGCGAGTGCGTCCGGATCGCCCGCAAGCAGCATGCGCGGGTGCTGCGGCTGTCCACCCAGTCGGAGATGCACGCCGCGCACCGGCTCTACCAGCGGCTCGGCTTCGTGCGCACGCCGGACCTGGACTGGTCGCCGGTGCCGGGTGTGGATCTCCTGACGTACGCGAAGGACCTTGGCGGCCCTACTCGACCCGGGCGATGAGGTCGCCCTCCTGGACGACGTCGCCCTCCGCGACCGCGAGCTCGACCACCGTGCCGTCGGACTCCGCGACGACCGGAATCTCCATCTTCATCGACTCGAGGATGACCAGCGTGTCGCCGTCGCTGACCTGGTCCCCGGCGGCGGCCACGACCTTCCACACGTTGGCCACCATCTCGGCGCGGATCTCGTCGGCCACTCCGGTCTCCCCTCGGCTCGCGCGAAGAAGTATCCCCCGGCGTCCGATGGCTAGGCCCGCAGGCGGGCCACCAGCCCGGTGTCGTACCGGCCGGAGACGAAGTCGGGCTCGGCGAGAAGCTCGGTGAAGAAGGGCAGGTTGCACTTCGGGCCCTCGACGACGAACGCGCCGACCGCGGCGCGGGCGCGCGCCAGCGTTGCGTCCCGGTCGGGACCCCAGACGCAGAGCTTCGCCATGAGCGGGTCGTAGTACGGCGTGACCGTGTCGCCGGCCGCGTAGCCGGAGTCGACGCGGACGCCCTCGCCGGTCGGCTCCTCCCACCGGGTGATCGCGCCGGGCCCGGGCAGGAACCGCTTCGGGTCCTCCGCGTAGACGCGCAGCTCGAGCGCGTGGCCGGTCGGCGCGGGCGGGTCGTCCGGGTCGAGGGCCGGCGGGTCGCCGGCGGCCACCCGCAGCTGCTCCTCGACCAGGTCGACTCCGGTGACCAGCTCGGTGACCGGGTGCTCGACCTGCAGCCGGGTGTTCATCTCCAGGAAGACGAAGTCGCCGGTGTCGACGTCGACGAGGCACTCGACGGTGCCGGCGCCCCGGTAGTCCACCGCGGCCGCGGCCCGGATCGCGGCGGCGAGCATCCGCTCCCGCAGCTCGGCCGTCACCCCCGGCGACGGCGTCTCCTCGGCGACCTTCTGGTGCCGCCGCTGCACCGAGCAGTCCCGCTCGCCGAGCGCGAGCACCCGGCCGTCCGCGAGGCCGAGCACCTGCATCTCCACGTGCCGCGCGTGCGTCACGTACCGCTCGAGGAAGACGCCGGGCGAGCCGAAGAACCGCTCCGCGCGGGTGGTGGCGGTGTCGAAGGCAGCGCGCAGCTCGGTCTCGTTCGAGACGGCGGACATCCCGATGCCGCCACCGCCGGCGGCCGCCTTCACCATGACCGGATAGCCGATCCGCTCGGCCGCGCGGACGGCGGCGTCGGCGTCGGGCAGCGGCTGGGTGCCGGGAGCGACCGGTACCCCGGCCGCCGCCATCGCCTCGCGCGCTGCGATCTTGTCACCCATCGCCTCGATCGCCGCAGGCGCCGGACCTACCCAGGCGAGCCCGGCGTCGGCGACCGCGGCGGCGAAGGCGGCGTTCTCGGCGAGGAAGCCGTAGCCGGGATGGATCGCCTGCGCGCCGGTCACCTTCGCGGCCTCGAGGACGCGGGCGGCGTCCAGGTACGACTGCGGGGCGGGTGCCGGGCCCAGCAGGACCGCCTCGTCCGCGAGGCGCACGTGCAGGGAGCCGGCGTCCGCCTCGGAGTAGACGGCGATCGCCTTGATCCCGAGCCGCTGGCAGGTCCGGATCACCCGCACCGCGATCTCTCCGCGGTTGGCGACCAGCACCGTCTCGAACACGCCCGTCCCCTCCGACGTCCACCGACGCCGGAACCCTAACTGCCCCCGGCGGGGCTCGGTGAGAGGCGTCCGCGAAGCAACGTCGCCACCGCCGGGAGCGCTCGCCCGGGGGTCCGGGGCGCCCCGCGGGTCTACTCCGCCCGGTACTCGAGGACCGTGGTCTCGACGACGACCTCGCGCAGCCGGCCGATCACCTTCGCGCGGAGCTCCTTCGGCGCGATATCGCCGCCGCAGGTGCGGGCGACGAGCGCGCGGACCTCACGCTCGATGCCGTACTTCCGCAGACAGGGCGAGCACTCGTCGAGGTGGGTGCGGATCAGCTCCTGGCGCTCACTGGTCATCTCGCCGTCCAGGTAGAGGAAGACCTCGGCGAGCACCTCGCCGCAGTCGGTCTCGTGAGGGTCGCCGCAGCTCACGACGCTTCCTCCTCCGTCGCACTCGCGCGGACCAGCCCGCGGTCCCTCGCGTAGTCGGACAGCAGCCGCTGCAGGCCGCGCCGTCCCCGATGCAACCGGGACATCACGGTGCCGATGGGGGTGCCCATGATCTCCGCGATCTCCTTGTACGAGAAGCCCTCGACGTCGGCGAGGTACACGGCGAGCCGGAAGTCCTCCGGCAGCTGCTGCAGCGCCTCCTTGACGTCGGAGTCGGGCAGGTGGTCGAGCGCCTCCATCTCGGCCGAGCGCAGCCCGGTCGACTGGTGTGACTCGGCGGCCGCGAGCTGCCAGTCCTCGATCGTGTCGGACGCGGACTGCTGCGGCTGCCGCTGGCGCTTGCGGTAGGAGTTGATGAACGTGTTGGTGAGGATCCGGTAGAGCCAGGCCTTGAGGTTCGTGCCCTCCTGGAACTGGTGGAAGGCGGCGAATGCCTTGACGAAGGTCTCCTGCACCAGGTCCTCGGCGTCGGCCGGGTTCCGCGTCATCCGCATCGCGGCGGCATAGAGCTGGTCGAGGAACGGCAGCGCGTCCCGCTCGAAGCGCGCGGCCCGCTGCTCCGGGGTCTCGCGCCGCTCCGCGGTCTCATCCGCCACCGGACCTCCGATCGTCAGCGGGGGGATGCCCCCGACCGGGGAGGATACGCGGGCGGCGGCCGAGCGCCTGGCAGCCGAATCCGGCCGCGGTGTCTCCGGCTGCCAGCTCGGCCACGACCGCGGGTCGTCGCGCCGGGTGGCGAGCTCGTGGCGTTCGGACAGGGAGTTCACGGTCGCGGGAACGCTCCGGGCCGGGCGCCCATTCCGTACGCTGCCGCTCCGTGGCTGGTCAGGGCACCCGGGCGACGGCCGAGCTGGCACGAGCGGGGATCGTGCACACGCTGCACCCGTACGAGCACGACCCTCGGGCGTCCTCGTACGGGCTGGAGGCGGCGGACGCGCTGGGCGTCGATGCGGCACGGCTGTTCAAGACCCTGGTGGCGACCGTGGACGGGCGGCCGGTCGTCGGCGTCGTCCCGGTGAGCGGCGCGCTGGACCTCAAGGCGCTCGCGGCCGCAGTCGGCGGGAAGCGGGCGGCGATGGCCGAGCCGGCCGCGGCGTCCAGGGCGACCGGCTATGTGACCGGCGGGATCAGCCCGCTCGGCCTCCGCTCCCGGCTGGCCGTCGTCATCGACTCGTCCGCGTCCGGCTGGCCGACCGTCTACGTCAGCGCCGGCCGGCGTGGCCTGCAGGTCGAGCTCGCCCCCGCCGACCTCGCCCGGGCCGCGCG
>Ga0126307_10003271_pt1 | contig 11050 bp, 11 predicted proteins | sample Plot28_FD_89955 | JGI IMG/M metagenome (GOLD analysis project Ga0126307, IMG submission 89955) | Serpentine soil microbial communities from UC McLaughlin Reserve, CA, USA - Plot28 | ecosystem: Environmental > Terrestrial > Soil > Grasslands | place: USA: UC McLaughlin Reserve, Lake County...
CCCGCACCGCCCGACGAGGGCCCCCGCGGCGACGCGGGGGCCTACAGTCGCGTCCATGTGCGCGAACTGCCTGTCCCAGGGGGAAGTCGTCGTGGCCCACGTGGCGCTCGCCGCGGCCGTGGCCAAGGCGCCCGTGCACCGCGCGCTTGCCGACCTGGGCCTGGTCGACGCCCCCGACCCCGTCGCCCGTGACGTGCGGACGGTGTCGTTCCTGCGGCGGCTCGACCTCGACCCCGTCGAGGTCCTCGGCGCCGACGCGGTCGAGCGGGCCGACGAGCGCGTGGCCGTCGGCGCCGGCGCTCAGACGGGGGCGCGGGCCTTCCTGCGGCGCTCCTCGGCTTCGCCCATCGGCTCCCACAGCCTGGCGAACGCCCAGTAGGTCGCGGCCAGCAGCGCCGCCACGCCGATCGGGACCAGCCAGATCGGCACGTGGGGCAGGCTGCGGGCACCGATCCACCAGGGGCCGGTCCAGGAGAAGTCGAACGGGTACCCGAACCGCTCGACCCCGTCGATGACGGGGCGGGCGATCAGGTGGGCCCAGGTCGACCAGGCGATCACGCGGCACAAACCGTAGAAGAACGTCGCCCGGTACAGCGCCAGCAACGCCCGCTCGGGCATGTACCTCCCCAGCCACGCCCATCCGTGGGCGTCGGCGGGAACGACCTGGGCCCGCCAGTACTCCCGGGTCAGGACGCGCCACGAGAACAGCACGACGACCAGCCAGAACAGGTCCATGACCAGGCCCAGGCTGGAGTAGTAGGCGGCGGCGTCGAGGTACTTCCCGCCCTCGATCGTGGCGGCGTAGGACCAGGTCCGGACCGTCCAGTTCTCGGTCGTGAACGGGAACAGCAGCATCGTCCCGACGCTGTCGTTGACGTCGGTCAGCGCGTGGGCGGCGAAGCCGAGCACGTAGCCGACGGTGAGCGCCCGGTTGCGCCTCCACAGCCACAGGAGCGCGCCGATGACGACGCCCGCGAACAGCGTGTGGGTGAAGCCCATGCCGGGCCAGCCCCGGTGCCACTGGTGGGGGATCGAGGAGCCGTAGTGCCGGTCGCCGATCGTGATGCCGTAGACCCAGAACTTCGACAGGAAGTCGGGGGTGAAGTCGCCCAGCCAGATGCCGAAGAAGCTGACCTTGCCGATCATCTTCTTGGGCAGGTGGGCGTGGACGGCGTAGATCTCGAACTGGTGGGCGCCCCAGCTCATCCGGGGCCCCCATCGACACGGCGACCACGGCCCCGCAGCCGATCGGCCAGCAACGGGCCGAACCACACGACGGCGACCAGCCACACCGGGCCGATGACCCAGTTGAGCAGCCCCTTCTCCACCACGGAGGCGGCGAGGTAGGTGACCCCCGCCAGGCCGTACCAGAACGCGGTCTCGCGGAGGGTGAGCTGCCGCCAGTGGGGGTCGTCGGGGTCGGGGTAGCCGGCGTCGACGTCGTCGGGGTCGGGCGCCATCGGCGGGCCAACCTAGTGGCCGGCCCGGTGCCGGCCGCTACGCGTCCGGTGTGAGGGCGCCGGTGGCGGACAGGCCGTAGAGGACCAGGCGCCGCCACGCCCGCTCGCGCAGCGACCGGGGCCGCTCCAGGCCCATGCGGGCGAGGAAGGGGGCGGCGGTGGGCGGGGGCGCGGCCGCCACGGCCCGGGCGTGGGCCAAGCCGACCGCGGGCCAGGCCCGGAGGGACGCCAGCCCGGTGACGTGGCGCAGGGCCCGGGCCAGCGCCAGCTCCTCGGGCGTGAGGTCGCTCCCGAACGGCAGGGACGGGAGGACCGGCCGATGGGGCCCCAGCCGCACGGCCAGGCCCTCCGGCGTGTTGCGGCGGGCGTGGTCGGGTACGCGGTAGTCGCCCGGCAGGATGCCGGCGCCCCGGGCGGCCGCCACGAGTTGGCGCTGGAAGCGGGCGTCGGCCACCTCGACCAGTGCCGCCGCCACGTCGCCCTGCGAGCGCCCCTGCAGGTCGGCGATGCCGTACTCGGTCACGACGACGTCGCGCTGGTGGCGGGGGATCGTCACGTGCCTGCTGTCCCACACGATGTTGGAGGCGGCCCGGCCCCCGCTCGTCCGGGTGGCGCGCACCATCGTCACGGCGCGGCCGTCCGGCAGGGCCTGGGCCATGGTCACGAAGTCGTGCTGTTCTCCAGCTGGAAGCCGGGGTCCTCCTCGGCCCGGCGGTAGAGCTCGTCGAGGACCCGGTTGGCTTTCCCGAGGCCGAGCGGGGTACCGACAACGACGCGGCGGCCCACGCGCTCGACGATCCGGTCGACGAGGGCCGTGACGTCGTCCAGGCGCTCCATCGACGGGCGCGTACCCGCACCACCACCGGGCGAGTCGGCGCGACACTCCCCGGGAAGGCCGGTGCCCGGCCGCTCACGAACCCGGTCCCTCGTCCCCCTGGAGCCACCCCGACCCGTGCCCCCCGTCGACGAGACGCTCACCGACGCCGACCCGCCCGTGGCCCCGCCCGCCGACGGCGACGGCCGGGCCACCGACGGCCCGTTCGCCGGCCCTCCCGCCGGGCGCCGCGACCGCTGGGCGGCCCGCGGCCGGGCCTGGCGTGCCGCCACGTGGGCGTGGCTGCGGACGTGGGCGCCGCGGGCCCGGGTGACCCTGTTCGCCCTGGGCGGGGCGGTGATCGCCCTGTCGCTGGCCGGGCGCATCCCGGCGCACGTGGGGCCGTTCGACACGACGATGGCCGTGCGGCCGTCGCTGTCCGGCGAGACGGTGGTCCGCCTCGCGCCGCTGGGGACGATCGAGCTGGACACCCACGACGCCCCCGTCCGCCACGACCTCCAAGTCGACGAACTCACGCAGGACGAGGCAGAGCGCATCGCCGAGGACCCCGCCCTGGTCGACGAGTTGGGCGACGACGTGGCGGACGAGGTGCGCCGGGCGCTGGTCCGGCTGGCGATCCGCTGCGCCGTGCTCGCCGTGGTGGGCGGGTTGGTCGGCGCGGTCGTCGCCCGGCTCACCTGGCGGTCCGCCGTCACCGGCCTGGCCTGCGGGGCCGTGCTGGTCACCGCCGTCGGCGGCGGGACGGCCGCCACGTTCAACGCCGAGGCCGTGGCCGAGCCCCGCTACACCGGCCTGCTCACGGCCGCCCCCACGGCGGTCGGCGACGTGGAGTCGATCGTCGAGCGGTTCGGCGAGTACCGGGCCCAGCTCAGCGACCTGGTGGGCAACATCGTCTCGCTCTACCGGGCCACCGAGGCGCTGCCGACGTTCGAGCCCACCGACGGGACGATCCGGCTCCTGCACGTGAGCGACGTCCACCTCAACCCGCAGGCCTACGACATCATCGGCGAGGTCACCGAGCAGTTCGGGGTGGACGCCGTCCTCGACACCGGCGACCTCACCGACTGGGGCACCGGCACCGAGCAGCCGATCGTCGAGCAGATCGGCCGGCTGGACGTGCCCTACGTGTGGGTCCGGGGCAACCACGACTCGCTGGCCATCCAGGAGGCGGTGGCCGACCAACCCAACGCGGTCGTGCTCGACGGCGACGCCGCCGAGGTCGCCGGCTTGCGCATCTGGGGCATCGGCGATCCCCGCTACACGCCGGACCAGAGCCAGGGCAGCGACGACGACGCCGACGAGAGCTCGGAGCGCCGGCGCATCGAGCGCTTCGCCCCCGACGCCGCCCGGTCCCTCGCCGCCGCCGAGCCGCCCGCGGTCGACGTCGCCATGGTCCACGACCCGCGGGCGGCGGTGGGGATGGGCGGCGAGGTCCCGCTGGTGCTCGCCGGCCACACCCACGAGGCGACCGAGGAGCGCCTCGCGGACGCCGAGGCCGACGGCGGGGCCGACTCGTCCGGCACGACGGAGGAGGACGACGAGCGGCCTGAGACCGTCCTGCTCACCCAGGGCTCGACGGGCGGCGCCGGCCTGCGCGGGCTGCAGGGCGACGAGCCGGAACCGCTGGTCGCTTCCATCCTCTACGTCGACGGCGAAAGCCGGCGCCTCGTGGCGTACGACCAGGTCACGGTGGACGGACTGGGCGGGACCGGGGCCACGATCGAACGGCACATCCTGGAGGGGTCGGCCCCCGGTTCGGGGCCCTCCACGACAACCACGGAGGGTTGACGAGGCCCTTCGCGCCATGAGCCAGATGATTCAACAGTTTGTTGCCTAGGTATTCGGGCAACGTTACGGTCGTCACGAAGGGGGAGGTGATGTGGCTGCAGTCACTCCATCGAACCGACGACGGACCGGCGTGCTGCTCACGGCGACGTTCCTGGCCGGGACGATGCTCGCGTGCGGTGGTGGTGGCGAGGGGGGCACGCCAACGCTCACCTGGTACACGAACCCCGACAACGGCGGCCAGCAGGCGCTCGCCGACAAGTGCACCGAGCAATCCGACGGGGCCTACCGGATAGAGACCGCGCTGCTGCCCAGCGATGCCAACGGGCAGCGGGAGCAGCTGGTCCGTCGTCTCGCCGCCAACGACAGCGGCATCGACCTCATGAGCCTCGACGTCGTGTTCGTCGCGGAGTTCGCCGAGGCCGGCTTCCTGCGTCCCTTCAGCGAGGACGAGGCCGCCGACATCAGCGAGGACGTCCTCGACGGCCCCCTCGAGACCGCCACCTGGAACGACCAGCTGGTGGCGGCGCCCTTCTGGGCCAACACCCAGCTGCTCTGGTACCGCCAGTCGGTCGCCGACGAGACGGGGATCGACCCGCAGAGCGGCGACGTGACCTGGGACCAGATAATCGACGCCGCCGAGGAGACCGACACCACGGTCGCCATCACGGGCAGCCGGTACGAGGGCTACACGGTGTGGATCAACTCGCTGGTGGCGTCCGCCGGCGGCGAGATGCTGACCGACACCGAGGCCGGGCGCGACGCCCAGCCCACCCTCGACACCGACGCCGGTCGAACCGCCGCCGAGATCGTCCGGCGGCTGGGCCGCTCCGCCGCCGCCCCGCCCGAACTGGACACCGCCATCGAGGAGGATGCCCGGAACGCGTTCCAGGCCGACGACGGTGGGTTCATGGTCAACTGGCCGTACGTCTACGCCGCTGCCCAGGGGGCCGTCGACGAGGGGTCCCTCGACCAGGCGACCTTCGACGACATCGTCTGGGCCCGGGTGCCGGCCGCCGTCGAGGGCGAGCCCAGCGCCCCGCCCCTCGGCGGCATCGACCTCGGCATCGGCGCCTTCTCCGACCACCCCGACGAGGCGGTCGCCGCGGCGCAGTGCATCACGTCGGTCGAGTCGGGCGTCGAGTACATGCTCGGCGAGGGCAACTCCGGCGCCCGGGCCGCCGTGTTCGACGACCCCGAGGTGCAGGAGGCCTTCCCCATGGCCGACGACATCCGCGAGTCGATCGACGAGGCCACGCCCCGTCCGGTGACGCCGTTCTACACAGACGTCAGCTCGTCAATCCAGCGGACGTTCCACCCCCAGCGGTCCGTGAACCCCGACTCCACGCCGGCCGACGCCGACGATCTCATCGTCGCCGTCCTCAACGGCGAGCAGCTGCTGTGATGCGACCGGAGGTGAGCCCGTGGCGACCGTGACCGCGCCGACCGCCGAGCCGGGGACGACGACCGGCCCGGCCCGCGCCAACCGCCGGTCCGACCGGGCCCGCAGCGAGGAGCGGCTCGGCTGGATGCTGGCCGGCCCCGCCTTCGTGGTTATGGTGGCCGTCACCGGCTATCCGATGCTGCGGGCCGTCTACCAGAGCCTCTTCAGCTACCGGATCACGGCGCCCGACGAGCGAGAGTTCATCGGGCTGAAGAACTACACGACGGTCCTCACCGACAGCCTGTGGTGGACGGACGTGGGCACGACGGTGTTCATCACCGTCGTGACCGTCCTCATCGAGCTCGTGATCGGCTTCGCCTTCGCCTCGGTCATGCACCGGCTGGTGTTCGGCCGGCGGACGGTGCGAACGTCGATCCTGGTGCCCTACGGGATCATCACGGTGGTCGCCGCCTATGCGTGGCAGTACGCGTTCGCGCTCGACAGCGGGTTCGTGAACAACTGGTTCGGCCTCGACGACTTCGCCTGGTTCTCCCAGCGCTGGTCGGCGATCGCCGTGATCATCCTGGCCGAGGTGTGGAAGACGACGCCGTTCATCTCGCTGCTGCTCCTGGCCGGGCTGGCCCAGGTGCCGGTCGAGCTGGGCGAGGCGGCCAAGGTCGACGGCGCCACGTGGTGGCAGCGCCTGTCCAGGGTCACGCTGCCCAACATGAAGCCGGCGATCATGGTGGCCCTGCTGTTCCGCACGCTGGACGCCTACCGGATCTTCGACACGGTGTTCATCATGACGGGTGGCGCCCAGGACACCGAGACCGTGTCGTTCCTCGCCTACCGGCAGGTCATCAGCCGGACCGAGATCGGCCTCGGCTCGGCGGTCTCGGTGCTGCTGTTCCTCACCGTGGTGCTCATCGCCTTCCTGTTCATCAAGGGCTTCAAGACCGACCTCTCCCAGGTGCGAGGTAACCAATGAAGACCCGCCGCTCCTCCGCTGGTTGGGCCATTGCCTGCGTGTTCATCGTCTTCTATGCGCTGTTCCCGGTGCTGTGGATCCTCTCCATGTCGTTCAAGACGGGCGACGACATCAACAACGGCAAGTTCCTGCCGAGCAACTGGTCGTGGGACAACTACGACACGGTCTTCGACACCAGCCTGTTCACCAGCGCCCTGCGCAACTCGATCGGCGTGTCGGCCATCTCGACCATCGTGTCGGTCTTCCTGGCCACGCTGGCGGCATACGCGATCGCCCGCCTGAACTTCCGGGGCAAGCGGCTGATCCTGTCACTGGCCCTGGCGATCGCCATTTTCCCGACGGTGGCGTTGATCAGCCCGCTGTTCGACATGTGGCGCTCGCTCGGGCTCTACGACACGTGGCTGGGCCTGATCCTGCCCTACCTGAGCTTCACCCTGCCGCTGTCCATCTGGGTGCTCTCGGCGTTCTTCCGGGAGATCCCGTGGGAGATGGAGCAGGCCGCTCAGGTCGACGGCGCCACGGCGTGGCAGGCGTTCCGCAAGGTCATCGTGCCGCTGGCGGCGCCCGGCGTCTTCACCGCCGCGATCATCACCTTCTTCTTCGCCTGGAACGACTTCGCCTTCGGCATCTCGCTCACCGCCAGCGAGCGCGCCCGGACGGTGCCCGCCGCACTGGCGTTCTTCACCGGCGAGTCGTTCTTCCAGCAACCGACGGCCGCGATCGCCGCGGCCTCCGTGGTGGTGACCATCCCGGTCATCGCCCTCGTCCTCGTCTTCCAACGCAAGATCGTTGCCGGCCTCACGTCGGGCGCCGTCAAGGGCTGATCGGAAGGGATCCAGATGGCCGCCATCAAGCTCGACCACATCACCAAGACCTACGGCGACGGCTTCCACGCCGTGAAGGACGTCAGCGTCGATATCGACGACGGCGAGTTCGTGATCCTCGTCGGCCCCTCGGGCTGCGGGAAGTCGACGATCCTCCGCATGATCGTGGGCCTGGAGGACATCACCGAGGGCGAGCTCACGATCGCCGGCGAGCGGGTCAACGACAAGCCGCCGCGCGACCGGAACCTCGCCATGGTGTTCCAGAACTACGCCCTCTACCCGCACCTCACGGTGTTCGAGAACATCGCCTTCCCGCTCCGGCTCCACAAGACGCCGGACGACGAGGTGAAGAAGAAGGTCGAGCAGGCGGCCGACCTCCTCGACCTGCGCGAGCACCTGCCCCGCAGGCCGGCCCAGCTCTCCGGCGGCCAGCGCCAGCGGGTCGCCATGGGCCGGGCGCTGGTGCGGGACGCAGCCGCGTTCCTGTTCGACGAGCCGCTGTCCAACCTCGACGCCAAGCTCCGGGGCCAGGTGCGGACCGAGATCTCCCGCATCCAGAACCGCCTCGACATGACCACCGTGTACGTCACGCACGACCAGGTCGAGGCCATGACGCTGGGCGACCGCGTCGCCGTGCTCCGCAAGGGCGAGCTCCAGCAGATCGACACGCCCCGCAACCTCTACGAGTCGCCCGTCAACCTGTTCGTGGCGGGCTTCATCGGGTCGCCGTCGATGAACTTCCTGCCGGCGTGGGTCGAGGGGCAGACGCTCCACCTGCCGATCGCCGACGTGACGATCACGGAGGAGATCGCCCGGGACGTCGCCGGTCGCGACGTGCTGATCGCCGGCGTCCGGCCCGAGCACTTCGAGGTGCTCGACAAGGTGCCCGACGACAGGCGCAAGTCCGGCATGGAGTTCCGGGCGACCATCGACGTGCTCGAGTGGCTGGGCAGCGGGCAATTCGCCTACATCCCGTTCGACGCCCCCGACGAGGTGAGGCAGCCTCTGGACGACCTGGCCGCGGAGCTGGACAGCGAGCAGATCCGCACCCAGTTGGTGGTGGCGCTCGACGCCGAGAGCGAGATCCGGGAGGGCCAGGAGACCGCGCTGTGGCTGGACCCGAGCCGCCTCCATCTGTTCGACCCCCGGAGCGGCGAGAACCTCACCCACCGCCACGGGAGCACCCCCCGGACGCTGGCCTCCGCCTAGCGGAGGCACGCGGCCTGAGCGCCGAGCGCCGCCGGGGTGGGGGCCCGGGTGGCGCCGGCAGCTCGACGGAACGCCCGGCCGGGTTGGGGGATCCGGCCGGGCGTACCGTTCGGTGCGGGCGACGCGGCGGCCCGGGGCTACGCCTCGGCCCGGGCCAGGGCGTCGCGGAGCTTGATGCGGCCCCGTGTGAACAGCACGCCGCCGGCGTAGACGCGGGCCGCGACCCGCACCAGTAGGGCGGTCGTGGCCACGAGGATCGCCGCCGCCAGCGCCAGCTCCCACGGCGCCACCGCATCGGTCGCCATACGGACCGGCATGACGAACGGGGCGGTGAAGGGCATCAGGCCGGTCACGAAGGCCAGCGGTCCGTCCGGGTCCTCGACGGCTTGGAACGAGGCGAAGAACGCCGCCGCGATGGCCAGGGTGATGGGGCCGGTGGTGCTCTGCAGCTCCTCGGCCCGGCTGGCGACGGCCCCGCCCATGGCGAACAGGCAGGCGTAGAGGGCGAAGCCGGCGACGAACCAGGCGATGAGCCCCACGGCGATGGCCCCGGTCCCCGGCGGCAGGTCGATCGACCCGAGCGCGAGCGTCAGGCCCAGGGCGGTGGCCACGAACAGGGTCATCTGGGCGAGGCCCATGAGCCCGATGCCGAGGACCTTGCCGGCCAGCAGCGGGCGGGCCCGGGTCTTGGCCAGCAGCAGTTCGACGACACGCGAGGCCTTCTCCTCGACGATGCCGGACGCCACCCAGTAGCCGTAGGTGATGAGCTGCAGGTACATGAGCATCGTGCCGACGGAGGCGATGCCGCGGCGCTCGTCCCGGTCGTCGTCCGGCGTGACGGCGTCGGTGGCCAGCGGCTCGGGGGCGGCGGCCCGCACCTGCTGCGGCGTGGCCCCCACCTCGTGGAGCACCGTGGACAGCGCCACCTCGCGGTTGGCCGCCTGAAACAGCGCAGTCAGGGCGTCGCTGGGCTCGTCGCCGACGAGGACGCGGTCGTCCACCAGGGCGGCGTCGAGGTCGCCGTCCTCCACGAGGCGAGCCGCCTCGGATTCGTCACCCACCGGGCGGGCGTCGATGTCCGCCTCGCCCTGGGCCAGGTCGACGGCCACCGCCGCCACCTCGGCGGGACGCTCGCCCACCGTGCCCACGTCGAAGGAGGGCCGGTCGTCGTCGCCGGACAGGGTGGAGGCGACGACCACGATGACGGCGAGGATGGCCAGGCTCACCGCCGTGGAGACCAGGAAGCCGCGGGACTTGGCCCGCGCCCGCACCTCCCGCCCGGCGACGAGGCGGATGACCGACCACCCGCTCATGCCGGCACCTCCTCCTTCGGGGCGGGGACGTCGGGCCGGGCCTGGACGACCTCGCGGAACAGGTCGGTGAGGCTCGGCACGAGGTGCTCGAAGCGGACCACCCGGCCGGCGGCCCGGGCGGTGTCGAGCACGTCCTGGTCGCGGGCCGGGTCCGCCAGCTCCACGACGATGCCGGCGCCCTCCGGGCGGACGGCCTCCGCCACGCCGGCCGCCGTCAGCGGTGCCGCCCACTGCGTCCAGCCGCCCTCCAGCTCGACCCGCACCGCCGGGCGCGCCCGCTCGGCCCGCAGCCGGGCGATCGGCCCGCCCGCCACGACCCGCCCGTCGTCGATGATCGTCACCTCGTCGCACAGCCGCTCGACCAGCTCCAGCTGGTGGCTGGAGAAGACCACGGCCGCGCCCCGGTCGGCCTCCGCCCGGAGGACTCCGGCCAGAACGTCGACGCCCACGGGGTCCAAGCCGGAGAACGGCTCGTCGAGCACGAGCAGCTCGGGGCCCTGCACGAGCGCCGCGGCCAGCTGGGCGCGCTGCTGGTTGCCCAGCGACAGCTTCTCGACCGGGTCGTCGGCCCGGTCGCCGAGGCCCAGCTCGTCGAGCCGGTGGGCGGCGGCGGCCGCGGCGTCGGCCGGGGCCATGCCGGACAGGCGCCCGAAGTAGGTGACCTGCGCCCGGGCGCTCATGCGGGGGTAGAGGCCCCGCTCTTCGGGCATGTAGCCGAGGCGGCGGCGGTCGTCGTCGGCCGGCGGGGCGCCCCTCCACAGCACGGTGCCGGAGTCCGCGGCCAGCAGGCCCAGGGCGATGCGCATCGTGGTGGTCTTCCCGGAGCCGTTCCGGCCCACGAACCCGTGCATGTGGCCGGGCTCGACCGCCATCGACACGCCGTCGAGGGCCACCAGCGCGCCGAAGCGCTTGGTGAGGTCGTGGAGTTGCAGCACGCCCTCGTTTGTACGGCACGGGCGCCCGTCCGCCCGTTCGCCGGGGGCGGATCGTCCTTCCGCCGTGCGGCGGACGTGGGGCCCGATGCGACGGAGTCCCGGCCGGCCAGCCGGGCCGAGGCGGCTCCCGGCCGGGCCGGGCCGCTCTCATAGGCGAACACGACCGGGCGGTCAGCCGCCGGAGGTGGCGTCGAGGTCGTCGGCCTCGGGCGGGGTGGGGTCGTCGGCCCGGTCGAGCCAACCCTCGGGCAGGGTGACGTGGAACGGGCCGGACGTCTTGCCGCGCGGCCGCGCCACGTCGTCCTCCGCCGCGGTGA
>Ga0126307_10003273_pt1 | contig 11050 bp, 5 predicted proteins | sample Plot28_FD_89955 | JGI IMG/M metagenome (GOLD analysis project Ga0126307, IMG submission 89955) | Serpentine soil microbial communities from UC McLaughlin Reserve, CA, USA - Plot28 | ecosystem: Environmental > Terrestrial > Soil > Grasslands | place: USA: UC McLaughlin Reserve, Lake County...
GGTAGCAGCAGCTCGATCACTTCCCACAGTTCGTCACTTACCAACTCTTTAGCCATATTCTCGACTTACCCAGATCCAGTAGTTTTGAAAGGCTCACTAAGTGAGTAGCGAGGTGTATGAGCTAGCTGTCAATGCGTCCTTGACAGGTTCGTTATTTGCTGCCAATAATTAATTTAGGTGGTGCTTAAGCATCACCAACAGGGAAAGGGAGTAATCGCTTGATACTGCTTATAAATAGCGGCAGGAGTCCGGGCGTGGGCGATTGCCCCGGCCGAGGCGGCGGCCCACCTAAAGCCTTTGCGAGTGCCATTATCCTAACTCGGGGGCTTCGTTGCGATTGACGGTCAGGCACCATCACCTCGCACCGCTTTGCCGTAGGCGTTCTGCAGGGCACCGTTCGTGAGCACCTGGCGGATACCTGTTCGGCGGGCAGAGGACCTGCTCGTTTGCGAGCTTGAGCTGTTCGGCCTTGAACTCGGCGGCCTCCCTCCGAATCGGGTGCTTAAGCGCTCATCCGGCACGAGCCGCGCCTCGCTCGTGTTTCACTTCCCGCCGCAGCACGTCGCAGAGGAGGCATTCTCAGGTGGGCTGCCGCAGGAGCCGGGGCTCGTCGCGACCCGCGCCGCCCTCCCCTCGCGCGTGGCGTTCACCATCCCCGACGACGCGCTCCCCGTGCCCTTCCAGCTCCCGGCGATCCTCGACCTGGTAAAGGGTTGTGAGCTCTCGGTTGTGGAGAGCGCCGACTTTGAATCGCCGGCGGCGAGCACTGGGTGCCTCGGGGTGGTGTTCACGTTGCTCAACGTGTCCCAGAGGCCGGCGCTGAGTGAGCCCGGCCCAGACCAGACGGCGATCGAGCTGCCGTACCGTCTTATCCTCTCGCCACCATCGCACTTGGGCTTCTCACACGCCACCCACCCCGCGGGCGCAAGTACCTCGCAACGAATCGCGCTGTGGCACACCCGCCTTGCGCTCCAGCCGGGCGAGGAAAGCACCGAGAAGGACGCGATAGACCGGCCGCTGCGAGCCGTCTGGCTGCGCCAGGGCGAGGGACCAAGATGGTCACCCACCGACCCGAAGCTGCCCCCCCTTTCGGCGACCGACGGGCCGTTGCGCACGTCGATGAATCAGCGTGACCGGGCGGAGATCGTACACCTCTCGGGCAATCCGCGCCTTCGTTTGCAGACCGGTCGCGGCATCGACCCGAAGCCGATCGCCACTAGCCGGCTCGCGCTCAGCTCGCTGGGCGCATGGCTGACGTCACGCGGCGCGTGGGACCCGGCGCCGGGTCTGTTCAGCCTGGTTGGGTGGAGCCACCGCGCTACACAGGGGCGTGACCAGTTCGTTCGGATCGAGAACGTCGGCTGTTGCTTCCCGTTCGGGCACCCCAGCGCGCTGATTACGGAAACCGAGCGCAAGTTTGTGCAGGCAGAGTTCCCCTTAGTGAGGCTAGGAGATACCGGCGAACGCGTCAAAACTATTCAGTTTCTGTTGGTAGAACGAGGATCAGCGTTAAACGTCGATGGCATTTTCAACCCTCTCACTGAGCAGGCGGTCAAGAGCTTCCAGACTTCAAGGAGACTCAGCGCTGACGGCATTGTGGGTCCCAATACTTGGGGAGCGCTGATTATCACCAGAAAGCTTAACCATGTAGGCAGCGCTGTGCGTGCGATCCAAAGCCAATTGGTTTCCAGGGGGGCAGTCTTGGCCATCGATGGCTTTTTTGGTCCTTTGACCAAAGGCGCGGTGGAAGCCTTCCAGAATTCGCAGGGAATCGTTGTCAACGGCATCGTAGACTCTGTTACCTGGAAACTGCTTGTGCAATTCTCGCAGGGGCGGAGCGAGCCCGCACTCTTGCATAAACGCATGTTCCCGAAAATCCTTGAGCCGGTGCGCACCTTCCCGACCCCGCAGGCGCCCGAGGGCCTCGCGCACACCATGCCGTTGCATACTGTTGAGCTGCTGACCCTGGTCACCCCGGATATAAAGATCCCAAAGGATACCCGGAAGCCCTTCCTGCTCTGCCGTGAGGACTCGGGGGCTCCCATCTGGTTTAAGCTCCGCGGAGTCGACGTCGAGGGCCACGTGGTCGATTTCCCGAGCCCGCTCGTGTTCATCGACTCGACCAGGTGCTGGCACGCCCCAACGATCGACGCCGCCAAGAAGCTCTATGACGGTATCTCCGGGCGCGTGCTTCGCACCGATGGTGCATCCCTTGCGCTGGCGCCAGGCTCGACCGGCGACACGACATTCCCCTGCGAGGAGGTGGTCTTCTCGGCGCGGGCCGCGGTCCCGATGCCTGATCCCGCCGTCAACCCTCAACGGCCAGGCTTCTGGCCCGAGCTCGTTCGCGCCTCGGTACGCGCCCCGGCACTGCAGATCATCGCAGCGCAGGGCAACGCATGCACGATCGAGTACGACGACAACTTTCGCAAAAACGGGCTCGGTGGAGACAACCGCGGCGAGGTCATTGCCAAGCTGACAAAGGGCTCGCTTCCGCTCGACTTCGGCAACCAGGGCGATCGGGCGGGCGCGCTGTTACAGCCGAACATGGCGATCGGCGGTCTCTCACGGCAACAGGGACCGGTTGGTGGTGGCAAGCTCGACGAGGTCGCCGCCGGCATCTTCGACCCGAAGAACTTCTTTGCTGGAGCACAGGCTAGCCTGTTCGGCGTCTTCACGCTCGAGCAGGTGCTGGCGCGAATCACCGGCGCGACCGAGAAGGACATGCCGCGCATCGTCACCGAGAGAACCGGCGACCGCCTCAAGGCCACGATCACTTGGAGCCCAGTGCCGCAGAGTTACCCACCGACCAACTCGAAGTTTGTCGTCAAGGAGAACTCGCTCGTCGAACTACTCACGACGATCGAGACGAACGGTGGAACGCCCAAATCCGATATCACGGCCCGGATCGAGCAGTTCGAGCTCCACCTGGTGCCCCCTGACAGCTTCATCGAGCTCGATTTCGAGCGGGTTCAGTTCACCGCGGTGGCCGGTCGCAAGCCCGATGTCGATGTCGTCCTGGGCGAGATCCGCTTTGTCGGAGTGCTCTCGTTCGTCCAGCGCCTCCGCGAGCTGATCCCGATCGACGGCTTCAGCGATCCCCCCGCACTCGAGGTCAGCCCGAGCGGCATCACCTCGAGCTACTCGCTCGCCCTACCCGATCTCGCCGTTGGCGTCTTCAACCTCCAGAACCTCCGCCTGGGCGCCGGCTTCGCGATCCCGTTCCAGGCGGGACCGCTCTACGTCCGCTTCAACTTCTGCGAGCGCCACGAGCCCTTCAGCCTAACGGTGTCGATGTTCGGTGGCGGCGGCTTCTTCGCGCTCGTAATCGACCCCGACGGCGTGCAGATGCTCGAGGCCGCGCTCGAATTCGGCGCCGCCGTCTCCGTCGACCTCGGTGTGGCGAGCGGGGGCGTACACGTGATGGCCGGGATCTACTTCAAGATTGAGAGCCACGATGGAGCGAAGCTCTCCGGTTACTTCCGCCTTGGCGGAAACGTGTCGGTGCTCGGGCTGATCTCGATGTCGGTTGAGCTCTACCTCGGACTCACCTACGAGGGCGCGTCGGGAAAGGTGGCCGGCCGGGCGAAGCTGACCGTCGAGATCGACGTGTTCTTGTTCTCCGACTCAGTGGAGATCACCTGCGAAAGGAAGTTCGGGGGTTCGGCCAACGACCCGAGCTTCCGCCAGCTGATGGAACCTTACGAGGACCCGGACTTCCCAGGGGAGATAGTTAACCCCTGGCACGACTACTGCGGTGCCTATGCTTGAGTCACAGATCCTCTGGACGGCGTTGCCGCGCTCGGCCGACGCACAGCATCTCGAGCTCGATATATTTGTGTCCCCTCGGCTCGGACTCGACGCGACCAAGGACCGCTACCAGCTCTCGGAGTTTCCTGACTGGGAGCATTGGACGAAAACGCTCGACGAAAAGATCTCCTTCACGGTCGAGTTCGCGGACGGGAGCACCGTCGGCGCTCAGGTGATCGAGATGGAGCCTCTCGACCATGTGGCCTGGGACGCCCTCTTTCCGCCGGACTCGTTCGTCCGACCGTGGTCGTTCAAGGACTTGAGCAAACTTCCCATCTACTCGTTCCCCGTGCGGTTCGTCACGGCCTACCTGCGCGATCGCTATCAGGAGATCGGGCGAGCTCATCCGACCCGCCCGCCGGGAAACGGCGGCCTCGGAAAGGTTGTCGAAGACCTCGGCGCCGTCACCGACGTGCGGGTACCCGAGGAGCGCAAGCCCCCGCCGCGCGATCCCTCCGACCTCCCGATTCCCGAGGGCGAGCCGGAGCCGACGCCCGAGCCCGCGGGCTGCATCGGCTTCCTTTGGCGGTTTGTGCGCTGGCTCATCCTGCTGATCCGCAAACTGCTGGGATTACCCCCGCCGCCTACGCCGCCGCCGGACGTCGATCCTACAAAGCCAAAAACGCATATCCCGCGAGTCGTACACCCGTCGCCGTACGAGAGCCCCTCGCCGCCTGAGCCGTTCACACCGCCGGCGCTTGCCAAGCTGGAGCAGGAGATGGCCGCCAAAAAGGTCGTAGACGACCCTGGGCAGGGGCGAGAGATGGCGGAGGCCCTCGCCTGCCGCGAGCCCGCCTTGGACTTCACGCGTGCGCTGCGCTTCTACGAGCGGCCCGAGAGCAAGCCGCCAAAGACCGGCGGACTCGACCCGACCAGGGTCCGTCCACGGCCGACGGTACCCGAGCTCGACTTCCACCAGGCGCTCGGCGCGCTTGGCGACTATCCCAAGCTGCTGCGCCGGCTGGGCCTCGTCGTACGTTTGCGGATCCCGCGCCCGGCAGCCGACCCAAAAACTGTGCGGGTCCTACCCGCGTGGAACGGACAGCCGCGCCCTGAGGTCGACGTCTCGCCGCGTACGTGCTGCAAGCTCGACGGCTCCCGATTCCGGGCACAGGCCGCTGAGTCCTCCGATCTTGACGACGGCCTACTCGACCTGACCGACGCAAGCGACCTTCTCGCGAACGAGACGCCCCGCTTCGATCTCGTGCAGATAGACGCCGACGGCGCCGCCCTTAAGGCTATCCTTACCGCCGCGTCCCTTAAGCGCAAGCAGCAGCACCTGACTGCAAACCTCCGGGGCTTCGAACTCCCGGCGGAAGAGACGCTTCCGGCGCTGAGGAGCGGCGGACTGGCGGTCGTGCGACCCAATCGTGCCTTCTCGGTGCACGGGCATCTGGTCAGGACCGCGGCGCTCGCTGCGCCCGTTCCAGCCACCGGCAGTCAGCCGCAGACCCTGCCGAGCGACTTATGTGCCGACGATCTCGTCCGTGGCTACCGAGTCGAGGTCTCAAGCGACGGGGGCACGACCTGGTCATCGCTTTGCTGGCGCGTCGGGAGCTACCGGATCGTGGAGGAGGACGGCACCGTAGCTTGGAAACTCGAGAACGTCGAAGATGAGGGCTACGTAAAGGGCGCGTCCGTGACCTCCGAGCCGGGCGAGGGCAAACCGCTCTACCTGCACGAGACCGTCGTCCGGTGGGCCGGCTGGAGCCTGACGGTACCGCGGCCGGGCAAGAACATCGGGCGCACGGAGAACGTGGAGCGACCTTCGGAGGCGGCGAAGACGGAGTTTCGCCTCGAGGCCCGCTTCAAGCCAAAGGCGCGCACGCTGCCCCGGCTGCGCTACGGCGACAGCTACCGAGTCCGGATGGTGTGCGTCGATCTTGCCGGCGAGCCAATGGCCGAGGTGGGTCCCGGCTCGGCGACCTCGAGGGACGTGATGTTCCGTCGTTTCGAGCCGGTCGAGCCGCCCGCGCTCCTTCCGCTGCGCAGTTACTCTCCCGGCGAATCGCTCGAGCGGCTCGTGATCCGAAGCGACTTCGATACAGACGCGGAGACCTACGAGACGACCACGCTCGGTATGACGGCTGACAACAGCCGCGCCCAGCGCACGCGCCATTTCTTCCCGCCCAAGACCTCGCAGCTCCAGGCGGAACTCCACAAGAAGATGGAGAATGCGTTCGGCCAACACGGCGATCCCGACGCGGGCTACCGCATCGCCTTGCGGGAGTCCGGAACCTTCCGGGACGCGATGGTGATCGACGTTAACACGGTCGACGTGGCGAACCCCTTGGCGACGATTCCGTTTGGGCAGCCGACCGAGATCAAGCCCGGTAACCCTGATGATCCAGGCGCCTACTTCATAAATCGCGAGGACGGCAAGCTGCCCACACCCTACCTACCCGACCCGATCGTCGCCGGCGTCGCTTTGCGCGGGGTACCGGGCCTCACGGACACGGTCGACGGCGATCACCTCGACGTCCATCAGGTGCCCGACCCCGATCTGCCGGCCGGCTCGGAGCCACTCCTCCAGATCCCGTTCACCGGCACCTGGCCGGACCTAATCTCCTTCCGCCTGCGGGTTGCCGAGCGCACCATGACCTCCGTCGCGCCCCACTGGAACGCGGCGCAGCGCTTACTCACCGTCTTCCTCGGCAAGGCCGAGCGCGCAGAGATCCGCTACAGCTCCTACTTGGCCGCGGGGGAACTCGACAACCATGGCGTCTGGGACTGGCTCGACGGCCAAGACCCGTTACAGACACTACGCAAGCAAGCCCTGTTCGGCGCTCACTGGATGATCTCGCCGCCTCGACGCCTGGTGGTCATCCACGCCGTGCAGCGCCCACTCGAAATCGCCCGCTTCACGGCCCTACAGGACGACCCACAGACCAAGGCGATTGGGCAAACGTGGTCGGCGCTCAAAGGCAACCTCCACATGGACGTCGCAAGCACGGAACGGATCGACGTGATCGGGAAGTGGGACGAGTGGCGCGACGAGTTCCTCGACGGGAAGTGGCCCGCGGATCCCAAAGAGCGGAAGTCCGTGGCGTTCAACCTCGCCGTCCAGGAAACCTGGCCGGACGACGGCCCATTCCCGCCGCCCGGCCAGGAGGAGCGCGCACGGCACGAGTTCGGCGACACCAAGCACCGCACGGTCCACTATTACGTGAGAGCCACAACCCGCTTCCGAGAGTACTTTCCGGAAGCCGTCGCCGGATCCGACGGAAAGAACCTATGGCGGCCCCCAGAAGAACCAGTCGCGCCGACCGAGCTGATCGAGGTCAACGTTCTCAGCTCCTCCCGCCCGGACGCTCCCCGCGTGCTGTACATCGTCCCGACCTTCGAATGGAAGGGCACCCCACTGTCGGGCTGGACTACGGTCATGCAGGAGCGCCGCGGCGGAGGGCTACGCGTGTACCTCGAGCGAGGAGATTGGTTCTCCTCCGGCGGGGGCGAGCTGCTCGGCGTCATCCTCGTGGCGGCAGAGGCTGAACTGCCGCCGGATGATCTCCGGACGCGCTACGGAGCCGATGCGACCTGGGCCGGGGCGGTCGACCACGCCGTCAAAACGCTGATGCCAGAGCACTTCACGAACCGCACGACCTACGAGCCGCACCTGCCGCTCGCCGAGAACCCGGACGTGAGGGTAACGGTGGTCGGCTTCAAGCCCGAGCCCGACAACAACCGCGGCCTGTTGTTCTGCGACATCGACCTGGCCGTCAACGATCTGGGGTGGAACTACTGGCCGTTTATTAGGTTGGCGTTTGTTCGTTACCAGCCGGACGCGCTGGATGAGGCAAAGCTCTCCCCCGTCGTTGTCGGCGAGTACGCACAACTTGCGCCGGATCGCCAGCTGAGCGTCGTTTGGCAGGGTTCCCAGAAGGTCACGGCGACGTTGCGCGGCCGCGGCCCTTATGAGCAGACGTTTGAATCACGGGTCGCATTTCTTATCCAGGCCGCTGATCCTTCGGCGGGACCAGTACTCGACGAGCTCGACTGGGAGTGGGTCGCCGGAGCGCCGGAGATCGTTGATGACCAGAGTTTCTTCACGCTTGTTGCCCCCACGGATCCAGCTGGCGATGGCGAGCTGGAATGGACAATTGACATCGATCTCCCGTTCGCGCGCGGAGCAAGGCCGATGCGACTCGCGGTGCGCGAGTACGAGTTCATCCAGGTCGACCATGATGAGAGGGAAGAGCTCGATTTCGATCATACCCAAGGCGACTTCGGACGCGGAATCCCCCGTATAAGCTACGCTAGCGCGGTCCCTCTCGACTGATAGAGGTGCGCGCCGCTCAAGACCGAGGTCTTTCTCGGCGCAGGAAACTTGAACCCAGAGCGGACCAGCGATTACCGAGAGATGCCGCCAGGGAGTGGACGACACGGGTATCCCCGAAGGTGACACGGCGTGAGAGGATCGCTTCGAAACCTATCCCGCCACATTGCCCGCGCGTCAAACATCGCTCGCCCAAGGACGCTAGTAGATTCAAGGAGCGGATCGGAAGGGATTGTCTGCCAGGGCCAAGTCAGCGCATTGCTAGCTATGTTTAATGATAGCGGGCTTATGGACCCACCTTCGTGGAATTGGAATTCTCGGTAGTTCATATCCAGGCGTGCTGCATCCCCCGGTCCTCCAAGGTCAGTAGTTTCTGCACCTGCAAAGATTTGTGCATGTACGACGCTGTTCACTGAGCATTGCGAGTACGTAATTCCCAGAATATTACATAAAGACTGGGTGCGAGAAGAGCCAGAGGTGGCTAAAAACCCATCGTTTCTGAGACCTCGCAGAGCGTGTTCGACTGGAATACGGTATCGGACCTTCCTCTTCTAGCCCTTAAGCTCTCTATGCTCCATAAATAGCAAGGCCGAGCAGGGTAGCGATACTACACAAAACCAACTTCTTCATATTCACAGGTTCCTTCATCGGCATCACAAGCTACTAGCTCCCACATGTGCTCCCCGTCCATGAGGACATGGGGACAGCCGCAGTCGTCATCCGGTATTAGTCGCGCGAGAGGACGGCTGCGAGAGCGGGGTAGGCCTGAGTACTGGCGTAGGCGGAGGGCGGCTGGAGCGGTCATTCGAAATCGTGGTGAAACCGCGTGCGCCTGCAACGATTGGGTGCGCGTACGATCTATCGCAGCATCCCGCCTGATCCACACCCTCGTGGATTCAAGTCCTAGGCGAGAGCGCTCCAGAGGGATTTTTTCGCTGCTTAACACATCCCCTTCCCGGAACTCTACATAATCGTTGAGTTCGCTGGTGAAGTAGAGTCGCCAATAACCTTGCCTAGTACTCTTTCCTAGAAGGCCTTCGAACACCGTGGTGTGCGAAATCGGTTGCGCAGGATCGGGCATAAGCTTATCGATGACTGCGTCTTGAGTGAGTCCTTTCCCGTCACCTGTTGTCCCGACACTCATCGTTACCTCACTTCCCATTACTTTTCCCACCTATGTCCCCGTGTACTGCAAAGGATACATTCCTCAGGAGGAGCAGGCAACCAGTGCTTGGAAGCCGAAATCTCAGAAGTTCGCCAAGAAATGGTACATTTGGGGGATGCGCCACGACTTCTTAGAAGGGCATCCTGACAAGACGCCCTCCGGGTAAAGAGCGCGCTCCTACTCACAAACAGCGTGAAAGAGGGTAATCGGGTATGGTCCATTCGTTCGTGAGGTCTACTGCCTCCTCATCCCAGAAGAGTTTGCCAAGCTCTTAGCCTAGCGCTCCTCCAATTGTCGCGTACTTATAGCAACAATTGCTAGCAGCAATGATGCTCTCACAGATACCCCAACGAGCCAACAGTAGGCAGAAATGTAACTAAGTAAGAGTACGAGAGCTGGCGAAACTTGGACGAATCGCGAAGGGGTGGCTTCGACCAGAAGCTGTTCGGCACCCTGACCATACCGCCTGGCAGCGGTGGCGTGGCGCCCACCGGCCCCAGCGCCACGGCGAGCCCCGGAACACTCGCCAGCCCTTCCGTCACGAGCTCGGTTAGCCCTGGTGACTCGGCGAACACGCTGCCCCCCACCGGCGGGGTATCGCCTTCGGCTCCCACCGTGGTGGCTGTCCTCGCGTTGGTGGGCTCAGGCGTCATAGCCCAGAGGCTCGCCCGGGGTCGCCGTGCGGCCTCTGGTCACCAAGAAGTGAGGGACACCTGTGTAAGGAAAGGAGAGAGTGCATGTACTGCTACTGCGACCTCAAGCTGAGATTGTGGAACCAAACATATCCGCAGTGGTCCTATCGTGATGGGTAGCAGCTTTACCAGGATGTTCATAGGGTTATTAGGGTGGTGGCTCGCCCCTACGATACCGTGGGGTCGATTGGTGAGGATACCGAAGGTTCGACGAGTGAAGACTTTGCTGGCTTCCCGGTAATCTCTATACCGGATGAGCATGCTGCCAAAGGGACGATGGAGCGTTGTGCGTAAAACTCCTTAAACGACTTGGAGCCTGGTATCATAAATCATATGCACATCGCTCAGAAGTTCGAGGCCCTCTTGGAGATCTATCGTCGTCCTAACGGGCGCAAGTGGAGCGGCCAGGAGATCGATGAGGCCACAGGTGGTGTTGTGAGCCGGTCTTACGTGACTAACCTCCGTAAGGGTAGGATGGATAACCCCGGCTACGCGAAGATGAGGGCGATAGCCAAGGCGATGGGTTTCCCGCCGGAGGTGTGGTTCGAGGATGGCGTGGGAGAGGGGCGATCCATCGCAGAGACCGAAGAGTTGCGCGGCGTAGCCGGTCGTTTAGAGCATCTGTTCGAGGTTGTCAGAAACCCGAAGACAGAAGAGTCTTACACCAACGCCGAGGTTGCTCGCATGACGCTCGGTGATCTCTCAGGGGAGGACGTTGAGAGGATAAGGACAGGCGTCATCAGTGACCCGAGTGTGGGCCAGGTCGCGGCACTGGCGAGCGCCTTCGGTGTGGAGCCTTCTTACCTCCTGGATCGTGAGGAGCCGCCGCTGCTCGATGAAGAGCTCGTGCAGGCATTACGGGACGGGGACGTTCGAGACATAACCCGAGAGTGCTCGCAGCTGCCAGATAGGGAGCAGCAGCTAGTGTTGGGAATCGTGCGGCAGTTCACGAACCAGCACGCGGTACCGAGTGATCAAAAGTGGCTAGAAGCGTGGCCGAAAAGTCCCGAGCTTACCGTTTGAGTACACTCCCGTCGGAAACCAACGAGGAGGCGCTTGGGATGCTCGGAAGGCAATCGGATCCAGACGACGGCGACCATCCCTACC
>Ga0126307_10003274_pt1 | contig 11049 bp, 12 predicted proteins | sample Plot28_FD_89955 | JGI IMG/M metagenome (GOLD analysis project Ga0126307, IMG submission 89955) | Serpentine soil microbial communities from UC McLaughlin Reserve, CA, USA - Plot28 | ecosystem: Environmental > Terrestrial > Soil > Grasslands | place: USA: UC McLaughlin Reserve, Lake County...
GTATGCCCCATCTGAAAATTGATAATGGTTAAGTGTGGACTGGATCGGATTTGAACAAGCCTTCCGTCGACAGCTGTGACTAGACTATAATAGTCTGCTGAGGTCGTGGGTTCAAATCCCACCCGGTCCATTTCTTCCTGCTATGTAAATACGGTATTGTTCTGAGCTTGATTTTGGGCAGTTGTCGGTTGTTGGATAAGACCGCTCTCCATACTTATGCTCTGTCCCTCCCTTCTCAGTTCTGGCTTGATTATAAATTACCCTCCTCATTGTGCCACCTTACGTTGGTCTATTATAGACAATTCCATAGAAGTCATGAATAAAATTGATTGAATTGAGTCAAAAATGAGCAGGGGAAACAAAATAGGTTGCTAAGAACAGATATTTTGAATTAGATATTAAGACACTTCAAATTACACCTAAAGATGCGGATAAGTTGCAAGCACTTTGAAAGAAAAGAAGGGGAAGAAGCAACAGGAGGCATTGCACACGGAGGATTCAGAGGTTGGTTAAAGAGATTGAAATTGAAATACTGGAGATTGTATTCTTATTTATGGGTAAATAGAAAAAGAACAAGGATAAGTAAGCTAATCGCCAATCAGTGAAAAGTTAGCAAGATAAAGAGTGGAAGTGATTGTTGTCTGTACGCGTATCAATAGGTTACTGCTGTTAGAATGACCGAGCGATTATTATTAGGTGTCCATTACGCCTTGCTTCATCATCTTCTGAAACTCTTCATCAGACATGCTCTTTTTCGCTGCTACCATTTGCTGCACATCTTTACCAGCAAGATACCTGAGATTTGGTTCTTTAGCCGTTGCAGCTTCAACCACAACCTCGGCTACAAGGTCGGCATCAGACGCATTTTCCAACATCTTGCCTCGGATAGATGACATCATTTGCATCATTTGCGAATAAGGAGAATTAGGATCCTGTGCTTTCTGTGCTATAACCATATTATCGCCAAAGTTTGTTCTTACAAACCCCGGCTCGACCAACACTGTTTTTATCCCAAATTGTTCCAGCTCATATGCCATTGATTCACTCAAGCCCTCAAGTGCAAATTTTGAGCTAACATAAGCAGAACCACCGGGGAAACCAAACCTGCCGGCTCCAGAACTGATGTTGATTATCCTGCCTGAGCCCTGTTTCCTCATGATCGGAAGAACCTCCTGCGTTACGCGGATCACCCCATACAAATTGGTCTCATATTGTGCTTTTATCTCGTCTATTCCAATATCTTCAAGGGCTCCTGTCAGACCATATCCTGCGTTATTTACAAGCAAGTCAATTCTACCAGTCTCTGATAATATCGATTGTATCGCGCTTTTGATTGAATTTTCATCAGTCACATCGAGCTGCACTACTCTAATGGGCAAGTGTTGTTTATCCACGACTGATTGTACAGAGTCACGCTTGGCTAAGTTCCGCATTGTGGCATAGGTTCGATAGCCATTTCGTGCTAGTGCAAGAGAAGTTGCGAGTCCTATTCCGCCTGTACTTCCTGTAACAACAGCTACTAATGCTCGTTGGTTGTTGGGTGATGATGGCATAGAGATCAATTAGGCGTGAACATCATCGTACATAAGAGCTGTATGATCATTGCAGTATTGAATCTTGAATCAATAGACTGAGTGCAGGATAATCCGAGAATTCTATGCCATCTACAACTAACATTCGTTGCTGAGGTCGTGGGTTCAACTCCCACCCGGTCTATTTTTTATAGACAAGGGAACTACGGCATTGTTTTGAGCTCATTTTAGGATGTTGTCGGACCGATTCAGCAGCAATTCCAGTGCTGTTTCTGCATTTTGTCACTATAACTTAAAAATAGCAGAATTCTTGTAATTCTTAAACGACCCGTAGGTTGCAAGGGCGGGCATAAACGGACATCAAGCCATAACCTAACATTCGTAAACCCCGACCACTTGCTCTACGGGCTGAGTCTTAAATGAATAAAAAATTATTTTAGAATTTTGTGAAATCTTTCGGAATACATCTTACAACTGTCTTTAACAAAGGGAGAAAGAGTATAGGATACATAATATACTTGATGCGTTGAGGTCGTGGGTTCAACTCCCACCCGGTCCATCTTTTCCTGTTGTACAACTACGGTATTATTTTGAGCTCATTTTGATTAGTTGGAGGACAAATTTAGCAGCCATACCCTCTATCTTTGAAATTTAGATGCAGAGGTTCTACTCATTTGCTGCTTGAATTATCGATTACCTAATAATACTAATTTGCCTCTGCCTAATTATCGTCTGTCTCTGTTCTGTCGCATCATTAATCTCTTGTTTGACCGTAGCCACTTTTTTCTCATATTGGTATAACAAATCTGAGTTAGCGTCATCGTACAATCTAACTAGAAACGATAGCTTTGCTTCAAGCCTCTCTATGTGATCATCCCAAATCTTGATTGCGACATCGATTTCGTCTACAACAGCTACATCACGTATCGTCTCTTCTGTTGTTGCTGATTTTTCAGTTATCGTCCTCGGAAGGTAATAATAGTTATTGTTTTTAATGTAGTTCATATGTATTATATCACAAAATGAGTTTGATTGACTAATATTACTTGAGTATTGGCAATCTGGTAAAAATATCTTGTCTGCTTCTTGATAATTATTCTACAGTAGCATGTTTATAGTGCATCATTCTATTAAATGGGTTGTTTTTACAACTCAGAAGACAAATGATGATAATAGTATATCATAGTACAGAGGAGCGGGACAACTTCCCTTATATAGAATTGTAGTTCAAATGGAGGAAGAAGCCATTCCTCAGTCGTTTGGATAATCACATAGGAAGAAGTTTGATGAGGGATGTTTCACTAGCCATCCTGCCTATATCGTGGGAGAGGATAGCAAAAAACAAAAAAGCAGGAATTGGTTGTTTATTGTTTGCCCTTTAGTGTGGGGTTCTAATGGATATGGTCGCATATGACGTTTATCTATCTGTATCTAAGAAATAATACTGTAGAGCATGAACCATGAAGAACAAGAACCTCATTTGCCATCCTTAGACTTTTCTTTGTGGACAGATGAACAGCTAGCAAAGCTTCCATTTATTGAACTTCTGGTTTTATCTTTTGAAGGGGAGGCATCACTTCATCCAGGAGGAGTAGCCTCAACTGAGAGACTTTTTCAACAATTGAGTCTTACCCCTAAAGATTATGTCTTGGAAATTGGGTGTGGTAGTGCTAAAGATCTTTGCAGGTAATTGAGAGATATAATTGCAGAGCAATAGGAGTTGATTCTAGCGATCTCATTGCAAAATTTGCAGAGGATAGAGTACAAAAAACAGGTCTTTCTTCGCAAATAACTATCATCAAAGGCGATATTACTAATATGAATTTCTTCAATGATAGTCAATTTGATATAGTCATTGCTCAGTCCGTCCTGCTACAGTCCTTGATAAAGATAAGGGTAAGATTGCAACAGAGGTTTCAAGAGTACTAAAATCCGGTGGGCATTTTGGAGATATTGAGCTGATTTGGATTGATGAGCCAGACGATGAGCTTGTCTACAATGTAGAAAAAAGGATTGGTTCGTTTGATAGACCTTTGAAATCTAGTAACTGGATTGAATTATTCAGAAAAGCAAGTTTTAAAGAGACCAATATCTTTACAAGTAATGATTTTGGCTTTCCAACAGATATTTTTGGTGTGATAAAGCACAATGGTGGTGGCTTTGTTGAGTCGATGAAATTGCTGACGCTTATGATGAGCCGGGGCAATAGAATAAATCTTACAAAGCGCACTGAACACATTCAATGGATGAAGGATTCTGGAAAAATGGGCTATGGAATCTATGTCTTTGAGAAGAACTAATGGGCATCGTTAGACAAGGCGATTTCAACTGAACGCGTCAACCCCCTTATTGATTATATAATTATATAATTTGCTCGGGATTGGCAAATACAAAAATTTGTTTGTTTATTGGAAGCGATAGACCAGCAAGGAAAAAGAATGGAGCGAGTGGAATTTGAACAATTATTCTTTTCTATATTCCTGCCGTTGAGATAGAACTAGTAGATAGCAGGGCAGCTTTTGAAAACAAGCTGGCTGAGGTCGTGGGTTCAACTCCCACCCGGTCCACTTTTATCTATGCTGGAAATACGGTATTGTTTTGAGCTCATTATTGGTAAGTGGAGGACAAAACCCCGTTTGGATAATGCTGATGACTGCAAAATCCCTTATATTCTAGATAATGAAATTCCAGCTCGATATGGCATTTGGAGAAAAACTCTTTGAAGAGAGTGGCAATGTAACAGGGTTCAAAGTAACAAAGGTTCACCCAACAGAGGGAGTGACCATGGAAGTGAGCTTTACATCTGAAATAAGGGGAATGGGTAAATTTCCAAGCGGTAAAAATATAGGTTCAGGTACTGTGACTCAATATCCACACGGTATAGTTGACGGTAGTTACCAAGGTTCATTTATGACAACAGCTGAAAGTGGTAGCAGTGCTGACCAATTCGTATGGTGGGCTCATGAAAAGACCAAACCGGTAGAAGGTGGAAAGGTCAAAGGATTAACCATGATGACAGGATTTACAAATTCACAAAAGTTATCTTGGATGAATAATCTGATTATAGCACTTGAGTTAGAAACTAATCCTGCGTCCCAAACGTTCAAGGCAACTGCATACGAATGGAAATAGTACAAAGAAAAAGAATAAAGTAGATAAGACAACCCAAAAGCTGCTGATGCGCTGAGGTCGTGGGTTCAACTCCCACCCGGTCCATTTTATCACTGTAGTAAAATACGGTATTATTTTAATTCAATTTAGATAATTGTCGGACAAATTCAGCAGAATTATTATACCTTTATTTTGTGTGCCGAGTTAGAACTCTTGTGAAAAGAGTAGGATACTGCCCATATAATATCAGGAGTCATCTTCATCTTCTCTTGTTGGTAGCCTTTAGTGAGAGTACGAACGCTGTTTAATACTCTTTTCTTATTGATTCTTCAAATCTTCTTTGCAAATGTTTCATCTAACCAATCAAATATCCTCTGATTTGAAAGAGCTGGAGCACCACACTGACAATGCTCTTCCGCGCCTTCCTCAGATGTAAACAAAATGTATTTCTTTGGACATTTTAGTGCCTCATACACTTTTTTTGGTTGTCCTGGAAATGAATCGTCCTTCTCTGCCTCTAGAACTAAGGTTGGACATTTTATATCTTGAACAATATTCTTTATAGTATAATTTTTAGAGTTCATTATGAGCTCAAAGGGTGAACTTGCACCAGTTGTCCACATACCGTGTGCCATGTTAAACTTTATGTTTGTATCAGAATCCATCAGAATATCAAAGACTGTGTTTACAATTTCTCGATTACCGTTTTCTATTGCAGTTAGTAAGGATTTAGGAAGACTTGATGCAAGAGCATCATAACCATCAAAAACGCCATTATATAATATGCAGGCAGCGATGCGATGCTCAAAAGCAGCAGCTCTTGCTGCCAAATAGCCCCCCATGCTTATTCCCATTAGCGCTATGTGTTTAGGGTCCACATCTTGTGTTCTGCTCAAAGCATAATCCACAACAGGCGATACTACTTTTTCCCAATCATATCTAAAGGGAATCTTTTGCTCACGTATTACTCCACCTTGACCAGGACCTTCAAAAGTTAAGCAATTATATCCTCTTTCTAACGCAGGAGCAGCCGCAGATGTATAGAGTTCTTCTAAAGTTGAATCAAAACCACCGTGGACTATTAAAGTGGGTCTTGAAGAAGTGGTTCTACCGCTGTCATTATCTACATGATAAAAATATCCTGGTAGCGTAGTAGCTCCTTCAAAAGGTATCTCGATAGCTTCAAAAGGTGGTGAAAAAAGAGCTGCTGCTTTGCTAAAGCACTCTTTGCTTTTTCTCCATGTAGTTTGAATTCTTGAATCCGTAGGATTAACGAGAAGAAATTCAGATGCTCTGTAGTAATTGCAAGCACGAAGATAAGCTTCACGTGCACTTACTGTATGACCAGCTGCAAGGTTGTCATCTGCATATTTGCTAACTCTCGTTGCTGTCTTGAGCCATTCTTGATGCCAGCTCTCAAAGTCTCCCTCTTTTATTCTATAAGCAGTAGATAGACATTCACCTATGTCTGCTCCCTTGTAATATGTCTCACCGATAACTCGAAGCAATTGAAATGAAAAAGTAGGGTCTTGAAATACTATTTTCATAATCGGTTTAACTCCAAGTGTCTTTTTTACTATTACTACTGCTTCAAGTTATGATATTTCGCATAGATTCTTTTTCTTTTCTGCACTGTCTCGGACTTCTTCGGATAGTTCTCCAATGGAGAGTAAGTCCTGATGGTTATGGCAGAACCTTCTGTATGACTTATACCGTCTTTAACAGAGAAGTGTTGAAAGAGTGGGATTTGAAGCCGCGACCTACCTCTTATCATTTGTGCAGCGATTTGATTCTTGTTAGAATGGCTGAGGTCGTGGGTTCAACTCCCACCCGGTCCATTTCTTTCTGCGTTGGAAATACGGTATTAAATCAGGCTTGTTTTGGGAGGTTGTCGGACAGAATGTGATTACAATATTCGTTCCGAAAGAACTTAGGGGCACTCATTCCCGTAAAGTATATTCTAATGCTGAACGCTGAACTTCAAACATCTGATTGAGAATTTCTACGAGTATAGATTGACGAAAAATAGATACTAAGTGTCAAAACAACTATTTCTGAAATTACTAAAACAAGACTTTTTGATGTGCATGGTGAGCCAATCTATATTGTAAGGACTGCTTCCATCACGAAGTTCAAGCCAAAGTAGTAGAGGATCTTGTTGTGTCATCTCTACAATTGATTCCGAACAACTGCTTAACCACCTGAAGGTTCCATAGAATCATATTTTTCATAACTTCCCTGGTATTATTTACTATTTCCAAAGGGCACTAAAGTAATTGTGTTATATATCGCTATAAAAACAAGTCATGATCTGAAGGGTTGACAAGCACTTTATCATTGCATGGTTTAGTTGTACATAAAAAGAATTCACTTAACGTAAGGACCGAAGTAGAACACTCAGTAAAAAGTCAGATTTATTCAACCAGTCTTTCCCAAATCAACTTTTAGCACTATGGTATTGTCTGTAACAACAAAATTGCCCTGCTTTTCTAATCGTTCGAGAATAACGCGAGCTCGTGCTGCTAACAAGAGAGAAAATTTTTTCCCCATATCATGCTGTATTACATAAGAGTAAACCTCTTTGTCATCATCAACTTCAAGTTTGTAGGGAAATCCTGACATTCTAATCCATGTTTCAATATGGTTTAAGGTTGAAACTAAATCGTTTTCATCTCTCATCAGGAGCATGACATCCTTGAACATGTCCTTGCTTACTTCTTCTGCCACCCGAATAACGTCTTCCTCTGAAAGACGATCAAGTAGCTTGATAATTACAGGTTTCAGAAGAGGCACATAGCCAGCTTTGGATGCTTTAGAGTGCCAATCAATGTGTTGTCTGAAAATCTGGTTGGCTAGTGTATTTAGACTAGTCTGATTTTGCTCTGATTCTCTACGCAATTTGGTGAGAATTTTCTTTTCTAGCCTTAGTGTGATTGTTTCAGTCTGGTCTCTCCTCACTTTATATTGATAAGCTTCTCAAGATATTATCCTTTTATCTCTTCGTGATTTGTATTGTAGGTTTTCATCCGATTGCAGTGTATACCCACATCTTATCTAATTACTACGACGTAGTAGTTGCATGAGCAAGATTTACGTAAAAACAAAGAACAGCAAGAACAGAAATGTCATGCAGTCAGACATTACTGCAGGATTCGCAGTAGGTACGATAGTTACTGGACCATTGCAAAGGAATGCTGAAGAGCATCAAGCTGGAGGGTTAGAAATTGTTAGAATTCAATAATAAACTAGAGATAAGGCGTCCTATAGCCGAGGTCTTCCAATTTCTATCAAATTTTGAAAACATGCCGAAATGGAACTACTTCGTAGTAAATGTGAAAAAAATCTCGGATGGACCAGTTGGCATAAACACTGCCTTCAGGCAGAAACGAAAGACGGACAGTCAGGAATACAAAATCGTTGAATATGAGCCTAACAAGAAGGTGGCTATCGAATTCCAGCCGCCAAGTGTGAAGCTGACAATGCGATTTACGCTTAAATCGTCACATAATGACAATGATACCGTCGTTGTTGATGAGTGGAAATTCGATACTGGAATACCCGCTTTGTTTGCAAGAATTAGTATCACTAACGTAAAGGCTGCAGTAGCTGAAAACTTGGAGAAGCTAAAACAGCTGCTCGAAACTGGCAAAACTATTCTGCAAGACGGACGGGAGGAGAAGGTAGTACTATGAACAGCAGAAATCTGAAGATTCATGCGATAAACACAGGAAAAGTGACTATCCGCCCTAATCAAGTGGAAGGAAAGGGTGCAGACTCCATGAGAATGTTAAACGTTTACTTGGATAAAAGATGGACAGACCCACTTCCCATCTATGCTTGGGCTATAGAACATCCAGAAGGCGTTGTCGTCGTTGATACTGGTGAAACTGCCAAGACTGCAGAACCTGGATATTTTCCAAGGTGGCATCCCTACTATAGGAATGTGAAGTCTGATGTCAAACGTGAGGAAGAAATCGGTCCACAGCTTGAAGGAATCGGTATCAAGGTAAATGAAGTTAGACAGGTTATACTGACACACATGCATACAGATCATGCAGGAGGACTCTATCACTTTCCAAAATCAGAAATAGTCATTATGAAACGGGCATATGACTTGGCAAGAGGATTCAGAGGAATGCTCAGAGGTTTTCTTCCTCATCGTTTGCCTTCATGGCTTTCGCCTAGGTTGATACATCTTTCAAACGAAAGATACGGTCCCTTCCCTAAGAGCCTAAAGATGACAAAGGCAGGCGACATTATTCTGGTTCCAACATCAGGACATACCGAAGCACACATTTCTGTCATTCTGGAAACACCTGATGTGAAGTACTTCTTTGCAGGCGACACTTCGTACAATCAGGATCTGATGCTAAGAGGAAAGATAGATGGAGTATCAGCTAAAGCCAAAGATGCCTACGAAACTATTCAAAATATTCAATGGTTTACAGCGACAGAGCCTACAATCTATCTGCCATCTCACGATCCTGCTTCTGAAAAGCGCCTGGTCAATAAGGAAGTTGCAGCGACGACTACTACTTTAATGGCATGAGGACAAAAACCCTAGCAATGCCGGAGTCATTATTTAGGATGGAAGCAATATGTTGGTTCCTTGGAAAGTGCCTGCTGCTATTCCCACTATCCTGGGCAAATACTACAATACCTTTTTTAGGATTTTCTTGTGGAAGCGTGAGAGTCCATCAAGTACTAGATGACGATGCTCGCGTTCACGATTTTTAAAAAGGTCTTACCAAAGCAGCTGGGATCATTAGTAATGACGCTATATGTGGCGGTTCCTTCATTTGCTATTTTTTTGGATTCATAGAAGATAGAGAAGGAACGTCAAAGCCGGTATTCCGTTCTATACTTATTAAATGATATCTAATGCATAGGCTGCAGCTGTAGTGAGATCTTTATCATGGCAAAACTCTCCAAGAGAGAAGCAGAACAGCAGCAGCAAGCCAAGAATGGCTATTGGCAGAATGAACTTGACTCGCTTGGAATAGAGCCAAAAGAAAAGAAAGAACTTAATGATGAAGAAGAACTTGAAAAGCTAGCAGACATTATCAAACAGGCAATGTTTCAGGATTATAAGGTAGCATATAGTGAAAAAGGCGATGCTTATAAAGAAGAAGCACAGTCGACCGTTACTGTTGGATGAGTATTAAAAAGATGCAATTTTTTTCTTTTTTTACCCTCTTGAGATCATCTCAATTTTCAGCTTTCTATTCCATCGAACTTGCCCTCATGACAATACTTGAAAGCTAATATCCCTATTCTTGCTCCATACGAAAGGAATAAACCCTCACGATGAGGTCGTGGGTTCAAATCCCACCCGGTCCATTCCTACCATTCTGGTTATCTACGGTATTGTTTTGAATTCAATTTAGATAATTGTCCGACAAAAAGCCTAGCAATGCCTTGATAAAGCTGTGATCCCTAAGTTTTCGATGATATTCAATATTCAAGTTATCAACTAAAGTTACTATAGAATAGCCAAGCATTTTATTATTACTCTTTTACCACCTAAGGTTTGTGTTGCAAATTCAAGATAAAAATGGCGGAACGGAAGCCTGAAACATCTGTTTCACCATTCTCCTAATCTATCATCCCTTGTCTATAGAGTGCATAGAAATGATGGTCACGACGTCTGAACGTAAAAACAACAGAGGAAAAATCCAGATAATGGGCGACGTGCTAGCGCTTGGCACTTCTGGAATAAAAAAGACTCACATAATGTATAAAGCAAACCTCAGCTACGAGCAGGTACACCTCTATCTTGGAGAGCTAATCGGAAAGAGGCTGATAGCACAGGATGTGTCTTCTGATGGAGTAATATATAGGACAACAGAAAAGGGTAGAGAATTCCTGCTACATTACACGCGCTTGGTGGAATTCCTTGAAGAAGCAGCAGCGCAGGAGCCAGAAGTTGAGTTAAGTTCACCTTACATCAGTAGTAGGAGTTGGATACGTTAATCTGAAAATGGAAAACGACACCAACAAACAAACCCTTTTTGGATATTGATAATAGTAATGGCAACGAAAAATATTGATAGCGAGAGAATAAGCGGAGTAGTCCTTTCGATCCTTCTAATGGAAGTATCCTAAGAAGGCAGCTGCTGGGTGGGTTGAGGTGGTGGGCTCAACTCCTCCCACCCAGTCCACTCTTATCATCTAGTAGAAGACGGTATTAGAATGAGATTGTTTTTAGTTGGTGTCGGACAACCACTCTAGCAGATGACAAAACAGATTTTAACAATTGTCCGACAAAACCTCCAACACTGCTGTCTCATAATATTTAGCCACCGACAGTTTTTGTCTCTACTCTGTTGCAATGGCTGCTAAACTTTTGACAATTGGTTCTTGAATAAGTTATATTATAAGATTTCAAGTAAAAAGTAGGTCATGA
>Ga0126307_10003276_pt1 | contig 11043 bp, 2 predicted proteins | sample Plot28_FD_89955 | JGI IMG/M metagenome (GOLD analysis project Ga0126307, IMG submission 89955) | Serpentine soil microbial communities from UC McLaughlin Reserve, CA, USA - Plot28 | ecosystem: Environmental > Terrestrial > Soil > Grasslands | place: USA: UC McLaughlin Reserve, Lake County...
CCATCAGCGTCTCTGCCCCGTTGCCGGCAATCACGGTGTTGCCCGTGCCCGATGCGATCAGCACATCGCCGTCGGCATGTCCGATCAGGGTGGCGTTGTTGCCGGAAACCTCGACGGTCTTGATTCCGATAAGTGTGTCCGCCGACGAGGAGCCGTCGACATGGGCAGTGCCGGCGGCGAGATCGACGACGAAGTTGTCGGAGACATACTTGACGGTGAGCCGGGTGGCGGCGGTGCCGTTCAGTGTGGCGCCGCTGCCGTTGGCGAGAACGAGGTCGTCGGTGCCGCTGTCGACGACGGTGTCGGCCCCGCTTCCGGCAACCAGCGTGTTGGCATGGCCGCTCGAGGACAACGTCGTGCCGCCGGAGCCGATCAGGATGTCGCCGGTGCCGCGGCTGATCACGGTGTCACCGGCGCCGCCGGTCAGCGTGTTGCCGTGGCCGAGGTCGGAGGAGACCAGCGTGTCGGCGCCGGCTCCGCCCGTCACCTGGCTGCCCGAGCCCTCGACCGTGACGGCCGTGATGCCGACCAGGGTGTCGCCCGCCATGCCGGCGCGTGTCGCCTGGCCGGCGGCCAGATCGATCACGACGTTGCCCTGGGCATAGTACGCGACCACATGCTCACCCCCGGCATCGACCAGCGTGTCGCCGTCGAGCCCGCCATGCAGCGTGGCGTTGATGCCCGAGCCGATCAGCGTGTCGGCGCCTTCGCCCCCGTGCAGCGTGGCGTTGACGCCCGAAGCGATCAGCGTGTCGGCCCCCTGGTCGCCGTACAGCCTGTCGCCGTTGCCGGAGGCGATCAGCGTGTCGCCCCCCGTGCCGCCGCGCAGCGTGGCGTTGATGCCCGAGGCGGTCAGCGTGTCGGCCCCGTCATTCCCCTCCAGCGTGTCGTTGACGCCCGAAGCGGTCAGTGCGTCCGCCTCGCTGCTGCCCCGCACCTCGGCATTGGCGCCGGTCACGAGAACCGTGTGGATGCCGGTGATCGTGTCGCCGAGATTGGCCAGGTTGGCGCCGCGGATGTAGGCCCGGTCCTGGTAAAGCTCGACAACGACGTTGTTCACGTCGTAGCGGGCCACCGTATTGGGACCTTGGGCCGTCAGGATATCGTCGACGGCGTCGCCGGTCAGGGTGACCGTGCCATCGCTTGCGACGCTGATCTGGGGCGTGGAGGCCTTGGCCACCAGCGTGTCGACGTCCCAGACCGTGCCGTCGGCGAAACGCACCTCGGTCACGGGAGAAGGCCCCCCGCGAAACTCGCGGCGGACCGTCAGCGTCTCGCCGGTGTCGGCGAGGCGAATGACCAAATCGCGGTCCGAGCTGTAGCTGTTCGTTTGAGCCGGCCGCGACACTACGACCATGTCCGGCGTGATGCTGGCGCCAAGCTGGACGATGTCGGGACCGCCCTCGGTGATCGCGACTTCCTGTCCATAGCCGTGGTCGAAGAAGAAGGTGTTGCCGCCGCCGGTTGCGATCAGGGTGTTGTTGCCGCCGTGACCGTTGAAGGTCATTCCGCCATGGAAACCACGCACCGTGGCGCCAGGGGTCGCTTCCTCGGTGGCGAAGACAAGGTCCTCGATGTCGCCCGTGGTCAATTGGGTGTGGTTGGCATCCTGGAACTGGAACGCGGCCACGCTGTAGAACCGCGCCAGCGAGCCGAACTGGCTCTGGATGTCGAGTTGGCTGCCATCCGCCAGCGTGATCACCAGGTCGTTGAGATTGGCGCCGCGCGCGAAGTGCACCGCGCCCGGATCGATGCCGGCGTTGAAGACGAGGGTATCGGCGCTGAACGGGAAAGAGTGATTTGTGAAGATGGTGTTGTGGCCATAGCCCAGGCCGAACACATAGACGTCGCCGCCCATTCCGCCCGACAGGTAGCGTCCACCCGGACCTTGGCCAGGGTCGAGCGTATCGCTTTTCTGCGTGCCCCAGATGGTGGGGCTGCCGCTGGCGATCTGATCCTGGATCGCCTTCAAGGCGACCTCGTCGTAGCTCAGCACCGTGTGGTTGGCATCCTGGAACTGGAAAGTGTCGATGCCGTGACTCCAGACCTCGACCGGGTGCCCGAATTGGTAGCGGATATCGAAGGAGCTGCCGTCGGCCAGGGTGACCACCAGCTCGTCGAAGCGGCTGGTGCGTGAAAAGCGCACTGTGGAAGGATCGACCTCGGGCTTGAACAACAGCGTTCGCGATGCGCCGACCTGGGCATCGACCGAGATCGTGTTCTGGCCGTAACCCTCGCCGAGGATGTAGGTGTCGTTGCCATCGCCACCGTGCACGGTGAAGCCGCCATCGCCCAGGCCGATATCGATCGTCTCGCTGTCGGGCGTGCCGAACACCTCGTGACCGTGCTCGAGCTGGTACTGGATCGCCTTCTGCTGGAGGTCCTGATAGGTCCATTGCGTCTGCGCAGCATCCTGGAACTGGAACGTTCCCACGCGGTCGAACCAGATGTTGAGGGGCACGGCGCGGTCGAGCTGGTTGACGAGGGTGAGCGTGCTGCCGTCGGCAAGCACCAGCGAGATGTTCTTCGAGTTGCCGTTGCGAACGACCTGGACCTGCGAGGGATCGACATCGGGATTGAACAGGACGGTGTGGGCCGAGCCGCTCAAGATGTTGGTGGTGTTGGCCTCGATGGTGTCGTTGCCGTAGCCCAGGCCGAAGACGTAGGTGTGAACGCCATCGCCGCCCGACATGAAATTGTCACTGCCCACGCCAGGGTCGATCGTGTCGCCGCTGACGAAGCCGTAGATCGACGCGCCCGGCGTTGCCTCTGCCTCGGCGATGATCTTGGCCTGCACGTCCTCCCAGGTGAGGATCGTGCCGTCGGCGAACCGGAAATTCTGGACCTGGTTCAGGTACTGCGTGCCGAACACGCCGGTGAAGGCGGCGGCGAACTGGCCCTGCACGAGCAGCGTGTCGCTGGGATCGTCCTTGATCTTGATCAGCAGGTCGGCCGAGCCACCGACGCGGGTGAAGATCACGTCGTCCAGCGTAAGGCCTGGCCCGAAGCTCACGTAGTTGGCGTTGGTGCTGAAGATGTTGGTCTTTTTGACATCGATCGTGGTGGCGCCGTTGCCGCGGTCGTAGAGATAGACGTCGCCGCCGTCGCCGCCGGACAAGTAGTGGTTGCCGCGTGCGCTGTCGAGCACATCAATGGCCGCGGTGCCGATCAGCCTGCCGTCGACGCCGTCGGTGTTGGGCGCCACGGCAAAGGCGATGTCGGGCACATCCCACACGACACCGTCGGCAAAGGTGATCTGCGCCACGCCCCACGTGTCGTTCAGGTTGCCGCCGCCGGTTATGCCGGGCCGGACGCCGATGAATTGATTCTTGACCGTGATCTGCTCGTCGGTGCCGCTGATCCTGAGGATGAGGTCGAGGCCGTCGCGCGAGGCGATGACGTCGGTCGACCTGAAAGCGGCAAGGCGCAGCGTGTTGGGCAGCCCGCCGGCCAGGGCCGCCTGGTGGTCGATGATGGTGACCTGGCCGATATGGCTGCCGACGATGTAGTTGTCGGGCCCGCTGCCGCCGGTGACGGTCTGGTCGCCGTTGGAGATGTAGAAGAGATTGGCGTCGTTGCTGCCGCCGTTGGTCAGCGTGGCGCCGCCGGCGATGATGAGGTCGCCCGGGACGCCGAGCGCGACGGCCACGCTCGTGAGGTCGAGCGGCAGCTCTGCCACCGCCTCATAGGCCGCCACGACATTGGCGAGGCGATAGCCGTAGGTGACGTCCTGTCCTTCGCCGCGCGCGAAGTCGCCGAGCACGACGTCGAGGATGGGCTTCCACTGCTCCAGCCATTGCGTCGCGCCCGCCTCGTCCGCCGGCGCATCTCGGAAGATCGCCTCGAACATCGGCTCGAGCTGCCAGGCCGTCATCGCCTCGAAGGTGTTGGTCGCCACGTCGTAGCCGATGCCGACGAAATAGGGCGCGAGCGGCCCGGCCATGGCGATGTTGACCGCGAGCTCGTCGAGCGTCCGGTGCATCTGGGTGACGATGGGGCGGAGCGCGGCGAGCGCCTGCGCCGGGTTGTCCGGCACCGTGTCGAACGGCAGCTTGTCGCCGAGATAGCGCTCCATGAAATCGATCTCGGCGCCGCTCAACGTCGTCCATTCCCGCTCAGCGACCGGCTGGGCCGGGAGGGGCTGGGTCATGACCTGCTCGAGGGTCGGGCGGGCGATGACCTCGCCTTCGGCATCGCGCACGGCGGCGCCGCTGGCGAGCCTAAAGTAGCTGCCCTGGCCGTCGGTGACCTGGTAGGCGAAATCGTCGACGCTCTCCCCGCTCTCCGTCGTGCGCACCAGGATCGGCAGGTCGGCATGGCCCGAGGGGGCCATGCTCGACAGGGTGCCGTCGGGATCGATGACCCGGGAGGCGGCGGCCCACGCCGTCAGGATCGGCGTCACCCGCTCGCGCAGGGTCGCCAGATCGATCGTGTCCAGGGTGGGCAACGTCTGGAGCAGCACGTCGCGCAGTGAGGTGCCCGACGGCGGGTCGGTGAGCGCCGGATCGTGGGTGATCGCCACGCTGAGATCGGTGAGGGTGCCGTAGCCCTTCTGGTTGGGCAGGCCTTCGGCCGCGGCGCCGACGCTGGTGTCGCCCAGGAACCGGGTATCGTAGTTGTCGACATGGAAGGCGACGTCGGCCACCGTGCCGAGGCTGCCGTCGCTCCACGTGAAGTGGCCGGTCTCGAGCACCTGGTTGCCGGCGATGAAGGTGCCGACCATGGGCAGCGTCGCGAGGCCGATCGAGGCGATGCCGAGATCGACGAACGACTTCAGCTCGCCCGCATCGGTGATCGCATCGCCGTCGCTGTCGACCCACACCCGAAGCTGGGAGAAGATCTCATCGAGCGCGTCGATGACGCCATCGGGCACGGTGTCGTAGGCGGCGAGCGCCGTGAAGCCGTTCAGCCCCGGCCCGCCGAACATCTCGCCGACATTGTCGATCTTGCCGTTGGCGTTCTTGTCGAGCACCAGGATGCCGGTGCCAGTCTTCACCCAGCCGGTGCGCACGGCAAAGCCGTTGCCGTTGATGTCGAAGCGTGGCGCCGCCATGTTGACGTCGGTGAAGCGCAGCCCGGCACCGGCCAGATCGAGCACGATCGGATCGACGCCGCGGTAGATCGCGGTCTGGGAATAGGCCTTCGACAGGGCGTTGACGTACTCGAACTGGTGGGTCTGCCAGGCGGGATCGGGCGCCCCGAGGTCGCGCAGGCGCACGAACGAGAGGCTCACCTCGGCGACGTAGAGGCCCGCGGTGTCGGTGTTGAAGGTGCCCGGACCGGTGATCGGATTGGCGATGCCCATGACGTTGCCGAACAGGTCCTTGATGATCAGGTTGCCCAGATCGTCGAAGCCATAGCGCGTGCCATCCGCGCCGATCGCCCAGGGGCTCTCCGAACCCTGGTGCCGGATGCCGCCGGTGAGCAGGTGGTCGCCGATCAGGATCTTGTCTTCATGCTTGACGCCGGTCAGCAGCACCTGGTTGGACATCTGGAAGATGTCGTGGCCCCCGCCGGCCGCGACGATCGAGCCCGCGCCGGCGCGCAGCAGCACGTCGTCGCCGTCGCCCAAGTCGATCCTGAGGTTCTCGACCGTGCTGTCAATCGTGTCGTTGCCGTTACCGAGGTCCACCCGTTTCAGGTGGGGCACATCGCCACTCCTGAGCTTGATGAAATTGTTCTGATTGTTCAGGACGAGGCGCTCAAAATTATAGGCGTAGATCGAACCGGCGCCGGCGCCAGCGGCACCCGCTAACGAGCTGCCGCGCGACACGATATGGATAGCTTCATTTCCCCCGAGCTGCGGCTTGCTCTCGACGCGAAGCTTGAACTCGACCGCCGACAGGTCGAGCGCATCCGTTCCTTCACCGCCGTCGACAATCGCCTGTATCGGCAAAGGGCCGATCTTCACGTCATCGTCCTTGTTGCCGGCGCGGACGATGAGGGTCCGATCCACGACGTTTGGAATCCCCTGAGCGGGGTCGGGCTGCCTCAAGTCGAGGGTGTCGTTTTCATTTAGCATGCCAACGACAACTTGCGGCGCTGGCCGCAGAAGCGAGTTGTTGAGCGCACTCGGGTTCCAGAAGGTGTTGAACAGTCCAGACCAATTCTCGTAGTAGCGGCTCCTGATTTCGCTATCGAGCTCAGCGCTCAGGTTCTGCATCAACGCTTCGGTGCCGGCCGTGCCTATGTCGTTATTGGCCATCACGAAGGCGCGGCTGTCGTTCAGAAAATATGAAATGAGATCGGCAGAACTCAGCCCCTTGAGCGTCTGCTGCAAGGCATACGCCGACGCGAAAATGTCATACGTGCCGTTGGGGTCGGGGCCATTGTCCGGACCGCCGTCGGCGGCTCGGCGGGGACCGTCCGGCAGCAAGCCATTCTTGAAGAACTGATCCGTGCCGAAAAAATGGAACAGCGCATTGCCCACCCAACCGCCAGGGTCGCGGTTGAAGTAACTGTCGATGACGACGCTCGCGTCCCTTCGCCCGATCTCATCAATTCCAGGGATCACACCCGCAGGTCGTTCGGGACTGCCAGGGCCACCGTTGATTATCGCGTTCATCACGCTGAGCGCGATCCCATTCGACATCCGACTGATCAGGCCGTCAGTTGCCTGGGCACCCGTGCGAAGACGCCACTGAATTCTGGTATATTCGCGTGCCGCCACGTTTTGGGGGGAATTCGCGGAATCGCCATTGATGTCGGCTACCGCCCGGATGAACACCCACGCCGACTTGTTGACGCCGTCCATCGGTGCGTCGACCGTGGTCTGTGTCGGAGGTGGCCCGCTCGGATCCGTCACTACAGGCACTTGCTGGGTGATCCACCCGTAAACCAACCGGTAAATATCGGCGAAAAGTCCCGTCGCCTCCGACAACGATTGAGGATTCTCTACTGCCTGACGGATCGTTTGCTTCCAGCCACCGATGGTACTTTGCGAAACTCCATCAAGAGTTGCCGGCACATCGACGCCAACGGCACGAGCTACCTGAAATGTAAGGAGGTTGATTTGTTCATTTGAAAGCTGGAAATCAGCCATCGTTTGCCCCAATAGATTGGCTTAGCGCGCGATACGTTGGATCAGGGTTTTTTCTTCAAAGTGAGAAACCAGGCTCGGAATCGAGAGTCGAACTCGAGCAAAGCGCCGGGCTCACTCGCCGGGTCCGTCGAGTATTCTGCCGAAATGGGCGGTACGGGCACGTCGGTCTGACTAAGCGTGTAGGTGTAATGAATGCCGTCGAATGGGGTATCCTTACCGGCAATAGGCCCCTTGCTACACGTCCTCAGCAGTTTGTGGGATGCCCCGGTTATCGCCTCGCCACCTCCACAGGAGATTCGCACTGGGCGGTCCAAACCGTTCACGGCCGGGTAGTGGATTAGATAGCCGCGGGCATTGGGAACGTTCTTCAACATAGTGTCGTCTTCAATCCAAGGACCAGACCGATGCGGCTTCGCATCGGAATCACTTTGTCCTGGCGCAAGAAACCGGGACTCGTTTGGATTGCCGCCCACGTCGAAGCGCATCAGACCTGCGCCAATGCCACGATGAACATCCATCGCGCGCAGTATTCCGTAGCCTAGCTCGATCCCATTCCGCTTCACGGGCCCGGTCGGGCAGGCCGGACCGCCCTGATTCTTGAGATCGATGATCGTCGATGACCCAAGCCAACGCGGATCGACGTAGATCGTTGTGGCCGGCAGGATGAATTCGATACGGTGTCCTGGCGGGCAATCTCTCACGTCGCCGAACGTCCGTCGCTCCGGCGATGATTGTCCTTGAGGCGTCTGCGCGAAGACGAGCCCGCTGCCGAGGCCGCAGGTCAACGTCGCCAGCAAGGCAGCCACCTTCGACCAATGCCGGCGAGAAAACCGCAGGATTGCCGCCAAGGTGGCGAGTCCGCTCGCACGCGATTCCGTCCGCACTACGCCCCCCGGTCCATAATCGGAGGTTGCCGAAGAAGCGCGTATGCAATCAACGCCGAAAGCTGCATAGCTGAAAGCGTTCAGCACGCGGTTTGGAGGGAGCGACATTGGCTGCTATCCGGCATAAGCAGGAGCAATAATCGCTGCCGAGCAGGCAGCCTTCTCCGATATCATAGGGCGGCGCAACACTTCAGCAGACTCGCCGATCGTAAAAGTTGTATCGGCATGAGGATCGGTGCACGTGCTGCAAAAACGACCTCTCCATCAACCATGCCAACGCGGCGCAGGTCGGCAAGACTGACCCTCAACTCGTCGTCAGGAAAGGTGCGGCTGAAGCAGTAGGCAAATCCTCTAGTGCTACCTCCTTTAAACTGGATGCGCATGTCCGCGACGTGGTCCAGTCTTGCGAGGTAGTCCCGCCTTTGCTCATTCGCGGCCGGCCATCGATCCGCGCGATAGTCGCTCGCCGCGGGGTAGTATGCTTCCGCAAATCTGTATCCTCGAGATGTGGACACAAGACCACCACCAGTTCGTGTCGGAAGCCCGAGATCGGCCGCGCCATCGCTGAACGACCATGCAACGTGGGCAGCACGATCGGCGCTGTCCGAATGAATCGGAGTTCGCCGATCGAAGACCATTTTCCCCAATGCGTCTTCAACGGCATAGCTCGCCTGCCAATATTTTGGCTGTCCTTCAGGCCAGTGCTCGCGCAACAGGGAGCGTCCTCCGTCACCAAGCAGGTACCGCTCATATCCCTCACAGACATGAGCCCACGTGCGTGGGCCGCGTTTGAGCTGAAGCTGCCTTAGGAGCTGATCACTATCGAGTGCTGAATGGTAAAGCTCTCTTCTGACCGCGTTAGCCTGCGTCTTTCGAAAGTGGTCAAAGTCGCTCCGAGTCGCCTCTTCGATCGTCGCGCCACCGAACTTCAGCACCGAGAGTGGACTCGTATAAGCATCCTCGGACAAGTAGGCGATGCCGAACTCGAGCGCATCGGCGTTGTCATAGACGATGATGAGCGGCAACAGATCGGGCTGCACCCGGCCATTGGCGGTAGTCTCGCCCCGGCAGGCCTTGGGCGGCCGCACGACCAGGGCTTTGCCGTCGCTCATGCGCCGGCCAAACACGGTCGGAATGAGTCCGGCTTCGTAGGTCCTACTGTTGTCCTTGTAGATGATCTGATGGACGTTGCAGCCGACCACGATATCGAAGTCCTGCGGCTCGCCCTTGTAGGCGAGCTTCACCTTCAGCCGGTAGTACGTGCTGTTGTCGTTGGTGACCGACTTGACGAAGCTCCAGCGCCCGAGCAGCGCCTGCACGGTCTCGCTGCGCGCCGCGAGGAACCCTCCAACGACGATCACCACCGCCGTGATGGCGGACAACCAGGGCAGCCCGGGAAGAAGCCGTCTCATCGTTCCCTCGCGCTTTCGTGTCGATAGCGCAGGATCGGCGACAGCACATATTCGATGACGCGCCGCTCGCCGGTGATGATCTCGGCGCTCACGGCCATGCCGGGCGCGATGGCGACGGGCTTGCCGTCCACGTCGATGGTCGAGGCGTCGAGCCGGACGCGGACCGGGTAGATCAGCCCCTGCTTCTCGTCGGGGTTGGCGTCGCGGCTGACGTTGCTCACCGCGCCGTCGACCGTGCCGTAGCGGGTGAAGGGAAAGGCGTCGAGCTTCACCGTCACCCGCTGGCCCGCGCGGACGAAGCCCACGTCCTTGTTCTGCACCATGGCCTCGATCTCGGGCGTTGCCGAGAGCGGCACGACGCTCAGGATCGTGTCGCCGGGCTTGACCACGCCGCCCACCGTCCAGGCGGCGAGGTTGGTGACGGTGCCGTCGATCGGCGAGACCAGGCGCTGCAGGTCGCGGCGTTTCCTCGCCTTCAGGATCTCTTGCTCGGCCACCGCGCCCTTCTCGATCGCCTCGGCGCGCTCCTTGCGCCAGGTGCTCTCGCTCTCGCGTTCGGTCTGCTGGCGCTGCTGCTCGGCCGAGCGCAGGCCGGCGTCAGCCTGCTGCTGCTTGTCCAGCGCCGTCAGAAGACCCTTCTCGGCCTCGATCAGCTGCTGCTGCACCTCCGACGCGCGCAGCCGCGAGGTCAGGCCCTGTGCCGCGAGCCCGGCCAGGCTGTCGCTGCGGTCGCGCAGCAGCGGCATGGTCGCCTTGAATCGCTCGACGTCGGTCTGGGCGACGCGTAGCTCGCCCTTGCGGCGCTCGATCTCGCCGTCGAGGGCCGCCAGCTTGGCGGTGCGCTCGAGCCACTGCGATTCGAGCAGGCGGCGCGCGGCCTCCACCAGCAGCGGATCGCCCTCGGGCGGGGCGAAGGGGCGCGCGGCCGGGCCGCCACCCAATAGCGTGTCGAGGCGAGCGACATCGAGGGCGCGCGCGGTGCGCTCGCGGTCGAGCCGCTCGTGGTCGGCGGCGGCGTCGGTCGGGTCGAGCTCGATCAGCGGCTGGCCCGCCTTCACGTGGTCGCCGTCCTGGACGTGGATGGCGCGGACCACGCCCATCTCCAGCGGCTGCACCACCTTGGTGCGGCCCTGCGGCACCACCTTGCCCTGGGCGACGGCGACGATGTCGATCTTGCCCACGATCGACCAGGCGACGGCGATGGTGAAGAAGGCGCACAGGCTCCAGATCAGGGCGCGGCCGACCGGCGAGGCCGGGTGCTCCATGATCTCGATGGCGGCGGGGAGGAACTCGCGCTCGCCGCGGCGGAGGTCGCGCTTGGGGCGGCCGTTCTCGACGCGCCAGGCCTCGCGCCAGATCGTCCAGTGGCGGGCGATGTTGGCGAAGAAGCCTGCCCTGAGCGCAGCCGAAGGGCCGGGAGAGGGTGCGGCCGCGGCGGTCATGGGCTGGGGGCGCGCCACTCCAGTGGCGCGTCTTTCTTTGCTGGGAGCGCGCCACTCCAGTGGCGCATCTTTCTTTCCGTTGAGCGAGTCCATGAGCGGCACTGGAGTGCCGCGCTCCCAGCAATGAGCCGGCCGGAGGCCGGCGGTCCGGAAGAGCATGATCGCGCCACTGGACCTGCCTGCGCGAAGCCGAAGCGGCTTCGCTTCGGCGGAGGCAGGGTGGCGCGCCCCCAGCGCAAGATCATGGCTTCTCCCCCACGGGG
>Ga0126307_10003277_pt1 | contig 11041 bp, 7 predicted proteins | sample Plot28_FD_89955 | JGI IMG/M metagenome (GOLD analysis project Ga0126307, IMG submission 89955) | Serpentine soil microbial communities from UC McLaughlin Reserve, CA, USA - Plot28 | ecosystem: Environmental > Terrestrial > Soil > Grasslands | place: USA: UC McLaughlin Reserve, Lake County...
AACACCCCGAGGCCCCGGAACTCAGCGTCTCCATCCCGGTCAGCGAGCGCGCCTTCGGCCAGGGCACTATCGCCAGCTTCGACGACTTCAAAGTGAAAACCACCACCGACAAGTAGCAGGTGCTCCGGGCCGGTAAGCGGCCCGGAAAACGTCCTCATTTTAGTGCCGCGGAGTGCGCTACCGCTCGACCATCAACGCTGAAGGGCTACGCCACCGTGGCCGGCTTCGGCCGGGAGCACGTCAAACCGCTGAGGCTCTGCTCACACGTGGGGGGACCGGGCCATTGACCATGCGTGACCGGCGGCCGTACGGTCGGCCGATGCGGATGTCGTACCTGGCGGCGCCGCTGGCGGGCGACTTGCGGCCCGTACCCGGAGAGGCCGGGCCGCCGCTCGTCGGCCACACGTTGCACGTGATGCGGGATCCTCTGGAGTGGAGCCGGCACTTCCACGGCAAGTACGGGCCGGTGGCGTGGACCAACATGTTCGGTCAGCGCATGGTCGCGGTCGCCGGCCCGGACGCCGCCGAACGGGTGCTGGTCAACCGGGACAAGGCGTTCTCCAACGGCCGCGGCTGGGAGTACTTCATCGGCCCGTTCTTCCGGCGGGGGATCATGCTGCTCGACTTCGAGGAGCACCTGCACCACCGGCGGATCATGCAGCAGGCGTTCACCCGCGAACGGCTGGCGAGCTACCTGGACACGATGAACCCGGCCATCGCTGGCGGCATCGACGTGCTGTTTCCGGAGGCGACACTGCGGGTGCATCCGGCGTTCAAGCGGCTCACGCTGGACCTCGCCACCAAGACGTTCATGGGCGGCGAGCTCGGGCCTCGCACGGACCGGGTGAACCGCGCGTTCGTGGCCGTGGTGCGGGCCGGCACGGCGTATGTGCGGTTCCCGGTTCCGGGGCTGCGCTGGTCGCGCGGGCTGAGTGGGCGGCGGGTGCTGGAGGAGCTGCTGCGCGCACAGCTGCCGGCCAAGCGGGCCGGGGCCGCCGACGACCTGTTCTCGGCGCTCTGCCATGCCCGCAGCGAGGACGGCCATCGCTTCGGTGACGAGGACGTGGTCAGCCACATGATCTTCCTGCTGATGGCCGCGCATGACACCACCACCATGACCCTGACCACCATGACGTACTACCTGGCCAAGCACCCGGAGTGGCAGGACCGGGTGCGCGCCGAGTCGGCGGCGCTGGCCAGTCCGCACCTGGCGTTCAAGGACGTGGACGGGCTCGTGGCGCTGGACTTGGCGATAAAGGAGTGCCTGCGGCTGGTCGCGCCGCTGCACGCGATGGTGCGGGGCACCGTGAAGGACACCGAGATCCTCGGGCACTTCATCCCGGCCGACACCCCGCTCTACATTTCGCCGCACTTCGTCCACCACATGCCGCAGTACTGGCCCGACCCGGCGCGGTTCGACCCCGAGCGGTTCGCCGAGCATCGCCGGGAGGACAAGGTCCACCCGTACGCATGGCTGCCGTTCGGCGGCGGCGTGCACAAATGCATCGGGCTGCGATTCGCCGGGCTGCAGGTCAAGGCGGTGCTGCACCAGCTCCTGCTGCGGTACCGGTGGAGCGTGCCGGCGGGGTACGAGATGCCGCTGGACTTCACGTCGATGCCTACGCCGTCGGACGGGCTACCCGTCCGGTTCCAGCGGTTGTAGCTCGCGCGGCGCCGGCCACGGCGCTCGCGGCCGGCAGGAGTCATTCTCATCGTGGAGGTCGCTGTTGACCGTGCGGAGGCGGCGGCCCGGGTCGTCTACGACGCCGATCGGTTCCGGCGTGCGGGGGCCGTACCGGCACGGGTTCAGAGGACGCAGGGAGCTTGGCCGATAACGCCGACGAGCAGCGCCGGAGCGAGCGCCGCCGCCAGGGTTCCGGCCGCTGTCGCGGCCAGCACGACGCCCCATGCGGCCGGACCGAGTGGAGTGCAGCCGAAGAACTGGCTCATCCCGGGCGTCTCCACCAGCGCGACGAGTGCGACTGCCGAGGCCAGCGTGGTGGCGACCACCAGCGGGCTGCGCCAGCCGGTCATCAGCGTCTGGCCAAGCTGCGTCCCGACGAGCGCGGCCAGCCCCATGCTGCTCGCCCGGCGTCCCCGGCCGGTGACGCGGCCGATGGTCCACGCCAGCGTCGCACCGAGTGTCGTGGCGCTCCCGCGCACGGCGACGGCCCGGCCGAGGGCCGCGCCGAGGGCTCCCGTGGCCGGCCGCGTGGCCGTGGGGTCGTTTCCACTACGAGCGACCGCGACCGCGAGAGCGGGGGCCATGTCGGTGAGCATGTTGACCACGAGCAGTTGGCGAACGTTGAGTGGGGCGCGGCCGGCGATCGCCGTGCCGAGGACCATGAATGCCACCTCGCCGGCGTTGCCGCCGACCAGGATCGACACCGCGTCCTGGACCCGTTGCCACAGCCCGCGGCCTTCGAGTACGGCGTCGTGGATGCCGAGCACGCCAGCGTCCGCGAGGACGAGGTCGGCGGCCGTCCTCGCCGACGACGACCCGGTGGCGGCGACGCCGATGCCGACGTCGGCGAGCCTGATCGCCGCGGCGTCGTTCGTGCCGTCGCCGGCCATCGCGACCACCTGACCGGCCTTCTGCAGCGCCTCCACGATCCGCAGCTTCTGCTCGGGCGAAACCCGTGCGAAGACCGTGGTCCGGGCGACCCGACGGATGCGTTCGTCCTCAGTCATCCGATCCAGCTCGGCTCCGGTCAGCACGCCATCGACGGCGATGTGGACCGCCCCCGCGATGGCCGCCGCCGTCGCGGGGTGGTCACCGGTGATCATGAGCGTGCGGATGCCGTCGTCGGAGAGCCGGCGCACCGCGTCGGCGGCCTCGGGCCTCGGCGTGTCCGCCACCCCGACGAGCCCCAGCAAGGTGAGCTCGCAGGCGAGCTCCTGCAGGTCCGTGGCGTCGCTCGGCTCGCCGACCGCGCGCTCCGCGACAGCCAGCACGCGCAGCCCTTCGGCCGCAAGTCGCTGCACCCTCTCGTCAGCGGCTCGCGCCCGCGCGTCGTCGAGCGGCTCGGTTCCCGAGCCGCCGGCCACGCCCGCGCATAGCGGCAGGACGACCTCCGGTGCTCCCTTGACGACCAGGCGCGGACCGTCGCGGTCGGTGCCGAAAGAGGCGGCATACCCGCGGTTGGCCTCGAACGGCAGCTCGACCCGGAGCCTCCAGCCGTCGCTACGGTCCTCGGCGGGCTGACCCTGGTCCAGCCGCCCGGCCGCCTCCAGGATCGCGCGGTCGGTGGCGTGCGGGACAGTGTGAATCTTCTCCGGGTGCGCAGGCGGGCAGGCACGGGCGGCGGTCAGCAGGAGCCGGCGACCCGCGGGGTCGGCCGGATCGAGATCACGGTCCAGGTCCGCGAGGCGGGTCGCCGCGAGCCGGCCCTCGGTGAGGGTGCCGGTCTTGTCGAAGCAGACGACGTCGACCCGGCCCAGCGCCTCCAAGGTCCGCGACGAGCGGACAAGCACGCCGCGGCGGGATAGCCGGCGGGCCGCGGCGGCCTGCGCGACCGTGGCCACCAGGGGCAGTCCCTCCGGGACCGCCGCCACCGCGACGGACACCCCCGCCGCCACCGCCGGCCGCAGCCGCAGCCCACGGAGCAGCGCCAGCCCGGCGACGGCGGCGCCGCCAAGGCCGGTGGCGGGCAGCGCCATCCGGGTCACGTCGCCCAATCGCGCCTGCACGCCCGCCCGCGGGGCCGCCCGGCCGGCGGCCCGGGTCGCCCGCCCTGCCTCCGTCGCGGCTCCGGTCGCGACCACGACCGCGTAGCCGGCCCCAGCCAGCACGGTGGTGTCCTCGAAGACCATGCAGCTCCGCTCGGCGAGCGGCGCGGCCGGCGCCGCCGGAGCGCTCTTCCGCACCGGGATCGACTCGCCCGTCAGCGTCGACTCGTCGATTTCGAGGTCCACTGTGGACAGCAGTCGGGCGTCGGCCGGGACGACGTCCGAGGCGCGCAGTGCGATGATGTCACCCGGCGTCAGCGCGGCTGCGGACACGGTCTCGAGCGGCACCGACTCCAGGCCCGCGACCGTCTCGGTGCTGGTGGCGGCATCGCGACTGTGCGGAAGCCGTCGGGCCAGCACTTCCTGCTCCAGGGACAGCCGTCGCAGCGCGCGCTCGGCGCGTACTCGCTGGACGCCGCTGATCAGGGCATTCCCAGTCATGACCGAGCCGACGAGGATCGCATCCAGCCCGGACCCGACGACGGCAGAGGCGGCGGCGCCCACGGCCAGCACCGGGGTCAGCGGATCGCGCAGCTCCTCCCGGACGGCGCCGGCCAGCCCGACGGCGCCCCGTCCGGCCGGCAGGAGATCGACGACCGGATGCCTGCGGGCGAGGCCTTCCGCCAGCTCCCGCACGGCCGTCCACGCCGGGCCGGGCGAGCCGTCCCGCGGCGGTTCCGCCGCCCGCGCCCTCGCCCCGTCGAGCCGGGCAAGCACGTCGACCGGGTCGAGCGCATGCTACGGCACGTGCAGGAACGGCTTGGGCGCCGGCTCGCGCATCACCCGCATCCCGGCCAGCGTGCCCTGCGCGAGCGCAACCAGCGCGGCGCTGTAGATCGGGGCCAGGGCGTGCGACTGCCCGCCGCGCCGACCCCCGACGAGGGCGAGCAGCACGCCGAGCGTGGACCCGGCTTGCGCCAGCTGCACGGCCCGCGAGCTGACCGGTCCGGCCACCGCCACGGCCCGCAGGATCCGCCAGAGGCTCTCCAACCCCGGTCCACACAGGACATCTGCTGACCAGCACGTGCAGGCGCCTCCGCCTAGCATCCCGACGCCGACGTCGGCCACCGCGAGGGCTCTGTCGGCCGACGCAGATGCGACCAGCACCATGTGCCCCTCGGCCTGCAGCCGGAGCACGTCGTCCACAAGCGACTTGCCTCCGGACAGCACCTCGTCCGCGCGCGGCAGGAGATCTGCCACACCGGCGTGCCGGGTGAGCAGAACGCGCGCTCCGGATGCCCGCGCAGCGTCGAGAACGGCGTCGGCGAGCGGGTCGAGCTCACCCCCGATGGTCACGCCACCGAGCGGCTTCCCGTCCCGGCGGAGCCGCAGCCGCACCGAGCCGGGCTCTGGGCCGGAGCCTCCGTCCCGCTCCAGCGTGACCCCGGCGCCGTTCCAGGGCCCGGCACCGAGTAGGTCCACAATGGATCGATCGCGCAGGGCCCGGGTGGCCGCCTGCCAGACGTCCGCCACCGCCGCCTGTCCGGCCGGCTCCGCCGCGAGTACCTGCGGCCGATCGGTGCACAGCACAGGGGAGTCGAGGACGACCGCGCTCACCCGGTCCAGGCGGCGCCAGGCGGCCCCGTTCAGCGGGACCACGTCGCGCCGGGCGAGCAGCCTGCCCACCGTCGTGGCGAAGCCCTCCCGCCCGCGTCGCGCAGCCTTCGGGACCGCAGCCAGGATCGCGTCCGAGGCGCGGCGCGGGTCCCGGGTCAGGGCGAGGACGGCGGCGGCTGCCGCCGGGGCACCCGGGCCGAGCCGGTCCGCCCACGTCTCGATCGGGCCGGGCGGCCGGGGCACCGGGCGCGGTGGCCGCTCGGGCGCCTCGCGTGGCAGGTCGTCTGCCGAGCAGCACAGCTCGCCCTCGCGGCGCTCCCAGACCGCGCGCCGCGCCAACCCCTCGGCGAGCAGCTCTGCGCGGTAGAGCGCATCCACGGCCGGGGTCCCGGGTGACTGGGAGAGTCCCTGGATCGCCGCCGCGGCCAGCGCCAGGACGACATCGGTGCCGATCGGACCGAGGCGTCGCTTGAGCCGGCGCCGCAGCGGCCGTTCGAGCTCCAGCACCGCATGTGCGACCCGTACGCCCCGCGGCGCCGACGGCAACCGCGTCGTCCGGGCGACCAGCGCGGTGGCGACGGCGAGGCAGTCGGCGGCCAGCTCGACCGTGGCCGCCGCGATCGGCGTGGGATCGGCGGGATGGACCGGCCTCGACCACGGGAAGGCTTCCTCCCGCGTGCCATGCGCCTCCTCCACGCCGCGGACCACGTCGAGCAGCGTCCCGACATCGACACGGCGCTCGTCGAACGCGACCAGGATCTGCCCAGTCACGGCGTTCACCTCGGCCCAGCGGACCCCCCCGAGCCCGCGCATCCGCCGCCGCAGGCTGGCGGCGATCCGCCGGTGCTGCGGCCCGCTGCCGGTCATCCCGCGCACCTCGATATGCGCGTGTCCGTGTCCGTTCCAGACGCGGCGACGGGCCCGCGCGGGTTGCAGGTCCAGCAGCGCCCGGGTCACCGGCGCCGCTTGGCGCCGCAGGCCGTCGCCGGCCGAAACCGCTTCCCGGGCCAGCGAGCCGGCGACCGCCGTGGTCTGCGTGGGAATCTGTCCGGCGGTCCGCACCGCGAGGCCGGTCAGGGCCGTCGCGGCGCCGGCCACGGCCCGGACCGGGGACGTGGCCGGTCCGAGGAGATGCGGGACGGCGGCGCCCACGAGCGCCGCCCCCGCCGTCGAGAACTGGACAGCGGTGCTGGCCGTGCGCGCGGCGGCGCCGACCGCGGAAGGCGCCGCGCCGGCTGCCGCAGCCAGGGGAGCCATCGACAGGTCCGCGGCCGTGCCCACACCGCGGCGCGCCAGGGAGAGGACTCCGCGCGCGTTCTGTACCGCGCCGGCGAGCGGCCCCAACCGGTGGTTGCCACGACCGAGCACACCCACACCGTGGCACTACCCGGCTGGAGCCCAGGTCAGTCGCGAGTCGCTCCGGTGAACGGGATGTGGTGCCAGCCGGCCCGCCGGTGGCGCAGGAGGAGCCCGGCGATGCGGGCCATGAGGTCCAGCGTGGCGGGCCAGGCCTGGCGGTGGGTGGGTTCTCGATGAGAAGCAACCACCGGGACGCAGGTAGGCGACGGCGTTGACGAAGGCCCGGACCTGTCCGGCCCGACTGGTCAGCTTGGTGACCCCATGAGGAGGCTGACGAAGCTACGGGAGACCCCGTCGCGCCAAGCGAAGACATCGGACTGTCCTCGCGGGCACAGGCATTCTGACCGTCGGCGCCGACCGCGTGACCGTGCGCGACAACCAGGTCGTCGGCAACAACAGCGGCGGCATCGCCGTCATCGCGCTTCCGCTCCCGAACCCCGACCCACGTGTCGACCCGGTCCCCGACAACAACCAGGTCTTCAGCAACGTCACGCTGACCAACGGCCGATACCCCGACCGGCTCCGCTCCCCGTACCACGGCGCCGACCTGATCTACGACGGGACCGGCATCGGTACCTGCTTCGCCGACAACGTCTTCGCCACATCCGTCCCGCCGGACCTGGAGCAGCGGTACGGCCGTCGATAGAACCCTTCCGTAGACAGGCTGGCACCACGTGGGGAATGCGCTGTGGACAGTGCGGCAGGAGATGCAAGATGTACCGCCGCCGGCGAACATCCAGATCAGCCGCGAGTCGGGCATCCGCAGGATATCGGGGCGTGGCCGGTGGGGTGGCGGCCAACCGTCTCAGCGAAGGCGTGTGCCGGCGAGAAAGACGGCAGTAGGGCGGGCCAGGACTTCGGGATCATCGCGCGGGTCGTTATCGTAGGTGACAAGGTCAGCGCCTTCTCCGTCGCGACTGTCCGGAAAGCCGAGGAACTTGCGCGCGGATGTGCTGGCGGCTGCGAGCGCAGTGCTCGGTGGAAGGCCGAGTTCGCTGAGTAGCGCCACCTCACGGGGGATCGTTCCGACGACATCGGTTCCCGTCATGATCGTGACTCCCCGCTTGGCCGCGGTCGGCAGCAGATGCCGTAGTCGATCGCGTAGGTCCAGCTGCCGCCGTCGGCGGTCAGGGTCGTCGTCCGGTCTCATGAGAGCAGCGCACAGGGTCGGGGTCCATCCGCCGCCAGCAGCGGCGAGCTTGTCCAGGTCGGTCTCTTCCAGGGCGATGCCGTGCTCGACAGAATCGATTCCCGCCTCGATCAGCTCGGTCGCGTAGCCGGTGGTCGTGTGGGCGGCAACCCGGGCTCCGGCGGAGTGGACGGCGTCGACGAGCCGCCGGACATCATGTAGCGGGTAGGTGGGGGACGGCGGTTGGGGTGGCTGATCCCGACCGAAGACAGGAAAATCGGCGATGATCTTGACCCAACGGGCCCCCGCCCGGACTTCGGCTATCGCCGCGTCCACGAGCTGCTCGGCTGGAACCGGCACGTGTAACGCGGGGAAGTACCGATCCTGCGGGGCGAGGAACCGTCCGCAGGCCACCAGGCCCGCGCCGTCGGCCGTGCCGACGAGTTCCAGGGTGATGCTGCCCGGACTTCCGGTGTCGCGGATCCCGGTCACACCGACGGCACGTGCCCTGGCCAGGTTGGCCCGCATCGTCGCCGAATCCACTGCCGCCGGCCAGCCGTCCTCGCCCTGCTGGACGCTGAGATGACAATGGGCGTCAACGAGACCCGGAAGCACAAATCGCCCAGGTAGCACCTCGGCGTCGATTCGCGGTGTCGAAACCCACCTTCCATCAGCAGTGATACCCGCCTCGACCGGGTCGCCGTCTGGCAGCCCGATCCCACGTACCAGCCAACCTGTCACGATCAAACTGTAAGGCCGAGACCGCCCAGCACGCGGCCAGCAGCATCAGCGCTGGACCGCCGCTCCTTGACCGCCGCTGCGGAGGCGGGTGGCCAACTCTAGGGGAGGTCGAGTGGGGTGCCACGGAGGAGGACCTGTCGGGGGGCGCTCAGCAGGGCCGGGTTCTGGGCGACGTCGCCGTCCACGACCAGGAGGTCGGCGGCGAAGCCCGCGGCCAGCCGGCCGGCCTGTCCTGCGAGGCCGCATGCGTGGGCGGCCACCGAGGTCGCGGCGGCGAGAGCCTCGGCAACGGGGTAGCCGCCCTCGACGAGCTCGCCGACCGTGCGCCAGGCGTTGCCGTGGCGCTTGGTCGGGCCCATCCCGGAGTCCACGCCGGCCGCCGTTGGCGTGGAGGAGCGGCCCCGACCGGTCAGGCGGAGTCAATTGGTGACTACGTCGGGTCCGTCGATGCGCACTGGCACGGGTGGCAGCGGGGCAGGGGCGGGGCCGGCCAGGACCCGGCCGGTGCCGGCGTCGAATAGGGCGCTGTGGCAGGGGCAGCGGAGTGTGCGCTGGTCCGGGCTGATGTGGACGGTGCAGCCGGCGTGGGTGCAGGTGCCGCGGAAGGCGACGATGCTGTCGGCGCTGCGGCGGACGAGCAGCGCGGGCAGGCCGGTGCCGGGCAGGGTCACGGCAAGGGCGCCGCCGACGGGGACGTCGGCCAGCGCCGCCAGCCGCCCGGCGACCTGGCCGTCCGCCGATTTGCCGTGGCCCCGCGTGGCGGCGGCGTACGGCCCCGGCGGGGTCGTGAGGTCTGCGGGTCGCCGGCGGGCGATCCGCGCTGCCAGGGCCGCCGACCCGCCGAGCCCGGCGACCGCCGCCATCGAGGCCGCCCGGGCGAGCAGCGCGCGCCGGTCCGGTGCAACGTCCCGGTCGCCCCCGCTCCGGTGGCCGGCGCGCCGGGCCAGCTCCGCCTCGAGCGAGAGCAGCCCCCCGTCGCCGAAGGCGACCAGCGGCAGCCAGCACACCAGAAAGACGATGTCCGAGCCGTAGTAGTAGGGCCAGGTGCTCCACGTGACGGTCAACAACAGGGACAGTGAGATCAGTGCGCCGCCCGCGGCGGCCCACCGCACCCGCACGCCCAGGAGGGTGGCGATCCCGACGGCGATCTCCCCGAGGGCGATGAGCAGCCCGATAACGGCGGCCTGCTGGTCCACCACGGCGAGCAGCGGGCCCAGCGGGCTGGTGTCTCGCACGGCGGCGATCTGGGCGTCGATCGAGGTCGGGGCCGCGGGGTCGAAGAAGGACTCGTCCGCGAGCTTGTCCAGCCCGGCGTAGGTGAAGGTGGCGCCGAGGAACAGCCGCTGCGGTAGCAGCAGCCACGCCGGATCGACCCAGCGCCGCGCCCACCGTCCGGCACCGCCCCCGCTCACCGCCTGCTGTCCGTGGTCCGCCCGCGCGCTGCTCGCCATCACGCCCCCTCGCCGCCACCCGCTCCGGTTCTCCTACACCGGCCGGCACGAACCGGTTCCGTCCCGGTGAACAGCAGCTGCAGCAGGTGCAACGACTCCCGGTGCCCAATGTCCGAGACCAGGCGGCAGGAGGAGGGGACCCGGCCGGGAGAGATCGAGCTGGCTCCGCACTCGAGCAGTGGCCCTCGACGCCGGCCGATTCGCGTACCACCAGGTGCTACGACCGAGCCCTGCAGCCGATGAGCGGACCAGCGCCATGGCCGTGGGGCACCCAGGGCCCCCGGAGGAGACGGTGCTGCCGGTGACGCAGTTCCGCTGGTCGGGCCACTTGCGTCGGAATGGCGACCTGTCCCGCCAAGGGCCGACACGCCGAAGGTGTCGTCATGGTGACTTCACGGTGCCACGCGTCGCGACCTCCCGTACCGGGGTTTACGAGGACGGCCGCTGGAGGCAGCATGCCGCGGAGGACACCCGGGCGTACGACGGGTGGACCGGAGAAGTGGCTGGCCACGGTCTGAGCGGAGGGTTGCGGTGCGGTGGAAGGAAGAGCCGAGCCTCGTGTGCTGCTGGACGGACTGGCGATGCCGGAGTCGCCCCGCTGGCGCGACGGCCGGCTGTGGTTCTCCAACTGGGGCGCCGAGGAGATCATCGCGGTCGACCTGGACGGCAACAGCGAGGTGGTGGGTCGAGGGCCGGAGGGCTCAGGCTGGGCGGTCAATTGGCTCCCGGGCGGCCGGATGCTCATCACCGGCAGTGAGCTGGTCCGCGTCGAGCCGGACGGCTCCCGGGTCAGGCATGCCGATCTGAGCCACCTGTCGGCGCATGGCTGGAGCGAGATGACGGTCGACGGACGCGGCAACGTCTACCTCAACTCGATCAACTTCGACTTCGCCGAGTTCGACGCCGTTTTGACCCGCGGGCAGGCACCGGGAAAGATCGCCCTCGTCACCCCGGATGGTCACGTCCGGGAGGTGGCAGACGGGATCGCGTTCCCGAACGGGATGGTCATCACGCCAGACAACGACACCCTCATCGTCGCCGAATCGTTCGCTGCCCGGCTCACCGCCTTCGACAT
>Ga0126307_10003278_pt1 | contig 11041 bp, 7 predicted proteins | sample Plot28_FD_89955 | JGI IMG/M metagenome (GOLD analysis project Ga0126307, IMG submission 89955) | Serpentine soil microbial communities from UC McLaughlin Reserve, CA, USA - Plot28 | ecosystem: Environmental > Terrestrial > Soil > Grasslands | place: USA: UC McLaughlin Reserve, Lake County...
AGCAACCGCTCGCCGGCGTGCAGCTCGGTCAGGAAATGATCGAAGGCGGCAAACACGGCTTCACGATTTACCGTCTTGGCGACGTGCCGCAGCAGGGAAGGCAAGAGCGCAGCCAGGTGCTGCCGCGCGGCTTCGCTTTTCAGCGAGCGATAGCCATTCGAAAACCAGTGCCGCACGTTTGCCGAGATCTGCAACGGATTGCGGAAACCCATCGCCGATAAATTGTCGAGCGTTTCCGCGTCGTCGGCGTCTTTGGGGAAGCTGAAGCCGCGCTCCTCCGCGCCCGCGGCCGGCGAGGCTTCGAACAGCTGCTCGTAATGACGCTGCACGTTACGCAGATGGCCGGCCAGCACTGCAGCGAAGGCGTCGCGGCTGTCAAATCCAAGGAAACGCGCGAAGCGTTCGACGCCCTCACGGTCCGCCGGCAGGGTTTGGGTTTGCTCATCCGCTATCATTTGCAGGCGGTGCTCGGCCTTGCGCAGGAAATCGTAAGCGGCGGCCAACTCGTCACGCGCTTCCGCACTGATCCAGCCGCCGTTGGCCAGCACCGTCAACATCGCCAGCGTGCTGCGGCCGCGCAGCTCCGGATGTCGCCCGCCGGCGATCAGCTGCTGCGTCTGCACGAAGAATTCGATCTCGCGGATGCCGCCGCGCCCGAGCTTCAGGTTGTGGCCTTCGATCGCGATCTCGCCGTGCCCCTTATAGGCGTGGATCTGCTGCTTCATCGCCTGCACATCGACGATCGCAGCGAAGTCGAGGTATTTGCGCCAGATGAAGGGCCCGAGCTCGTTCAGCAGCGCTTCGCCGGTGCGGAGGTCGCCGGCACAAATGCGGGCCTTGATCATCGCCGCCCGCTCCCAGTTGCGGCCGACGCTTTCGTAATAGTTCAGCGCGGTTGGCAGCGAGACCGCCACCTGCGTGGAGGCGGGGTCCGGACGCAGCCGCAGATCGACGCGAAAGACGTAACCGTCCGCCGTGCGCTCCTGCAAAAGCTTCACCAGCCCGCGCGTGACGCGTATATAAAGCTGCCCGGCGTCGGCATCACGGCTGATGGATGGCGCATCCGGATCGAAGAAGACGATCAGATCGATGTCGCTGGAATAATTCAGCTCGCAGGCGCCCATCTTGCCCATCGCCAGCACGACATAGCCGGAATCCTGCTCCGGCTGCGGGGGATCGGCGGGATGAAGCTTGCCGCGCGCCGCCGCGTCGCGCAGGAAAAAACGCACCGCTGCCCGCACCGCCGTGTCGGCCAGATCGGTAAGCGCGCGGGTGACGCTCTGCAGCGGCCAGATTCCGCCGATATCGGCGAGCGCGATCAGGAGCGCCGCCTCGGCTTTCATAGCGCGAAGCTGTTGCATCGCTTCAGCTTCATCCTGTGTGGCATCAACGGCTGCAAAGCCCTGCGCGAGTATCCATGCGAGGTGCTGCTCCGGATCGGCTGAAAGAAGCGCGATGAATCGCGGCGGATCGGCGCGGATCAGATCCCAGAGATAAGGAGAGCCTTCGGCAATCCCTTCGACCAACGCTCGGACCTGCGGATGTTGGGCGAAAATTGCCTCAAGCTGCGCAAGCCAGGTACCGAGATCGCGATCCAAAAGGCTGCGCGCCGCTTCCGCCGACACGATCCTGGGAGCCGCGACTATCCGGGTTGCCAATGACGCTGTCTGGGTGGAGTCCGAGGTTTTCCGGGTGGGTGACTTCGTCGGTATCATGCCGCACTCTGTACCGGCCCACCCCTCGGCAAGGCAATGACTGCCTTCAGCCCGGGATCATTGTCGGTCAGAATAAGCTCGCCGCCGTGCAGCCGCGCCACCGCCGCGGCCAGGCTGAGACCCAGTCCCGAGCCGGGCTGCGAGCGGCTGCGTTCCAATCGCACGAAGCGCTGCACTACACGCGGCCGGTCGGCTTGCGGAATTCCCGGTCCATTATCCGACACCGTGAGCAATACCTGGCCGCCTTCGCTTGCGGCGGTCACGGCGATGGCGCCTTCGGTCGTGCTGGGCACCGCATATTTGATCGCGTTGTCGACCAGGTTGGAAAGCGCCTGGCTGACCAGCTCGCGGTTGCCGCGCACGGTGATCGGACCCTGCGCTTCGACTTTCAGCGCCACTCCCTTTTCCTCCGCCAGCGGCTCATAAAGCTCGGCGATTCCCCGCGCGACCTCCGCGGCATCGAAATCGGCCATATCGTCGCGCGCATGTCCCGATTCCGCCCGCGCGATCATTAAAAGCGCATTGAAGGTGCGCATCAAAGCATCGGATTCTTCGATCGTGCGCTCCAGCGCGGCGCGGTAATCGGCCTCGCCTTTGGCGGCGCGCAGGGCCTCCTCGGCGCGGTTGCGCATCCGCGTCAGCGGCGTCTTGAGGTCATGCGCGATGTTGTCGGAAACTTCCTGCAGCCCGCGCATCAAGGCTTCGATGCGCTCCAGCATGGCGTTGAGATTTTCCGCCAGCCGGTCTAGCTCGTCGCCGGTGCCGGCGACGAATAGCCGGCCGCTCAGATCGCCTTCCACGATGGTGCGTGTGGTCTCGGTCATGGCATCGACGCGCCGCAGCACGCGCCGGGTCACGAAAAATCCGCCGGCCAGTCCAAGCACCACCACCAACGCGACCGACCAACGGCCGGCCGAGATGACGATGTTATGCACCTTCTCGCGATCGTCGAGATCGCGTCCGACCAGCATGCGGAAGCCGCCCGGAAGCTCAAATACGCGCACCAGAGCCTGATGCGACGTTGCGGGATTGTCGTGCCGGCGGTATTCGGTCTCGGACCAACCAGGTTTTTCCAACGTGCCCATCGGCAGATATCCGACATTGCCGGCGAGTCCCTCGCCCGCGGGGCTGGTGACGAGATAAAGGTTTGAGCCCGGCTGAGCCGAACGGCTTTCGATCACCTGCACCAAGCGGCGGATGCCGCCGCTGCGGTATTGCTCGGCAAGACCGTTGACCTCGGCGTCCACCGTCGCGTTGATCTGCGCGGTGAAGAGCCGCCGCGTGTTCCAGGCGAAGTAGCCGAGCAGGAAAGCCGCGAACAGCGAAAACACCGTCAGATAGACGATCGTCAGCTTGAACGTCGTGGTGCGGATGAGCTTACCGAGCGCTGTCACGGATCATGTATCCCGCGCCGCGCACGGTATGCAGCAGCGGCTGGGCAAACCCCTTGTCGATTTTGGAGCGCAGCCGCGAGATATGAACGTCGATCACGTTGGTCTGCGGATCGAAATGATAATCCCAGACGTTTTCCAGCAGCATGGTTCGGGTGACCACCTGCCCGGCATGCTTCATCAGATATTCCAGCAGCCGAAATTCGCGCGGCTGCAGCAGTATCTTCTCTTTGCCGCGACGCACTTCCCGCGACATGCGGTCCAGCTCGAGGTCGGCAACGCGATAGGCCGTCTCCTCGCCGCGGCTGCCACGCCGGCGCGCCAGCACCTCAACGCGCGCGAGCAGTTCGGCAAATGAATAAGGCTTGGGGAGATAGTCGTCCCCGCCGGCACGCAGGCCTTTGATGCGATCATCGACTTGGCCGAGCGCCGAGAGAATGAGCGCGGGAGTTTCGACCCCCTGCGCGCGCAGCGCCGAGATCATCGAAAGGCCGTCGCGCTTGGGCAGCATGCGGTCGACCACCAGCACATCGTAGCGGCCGTCTTGCGCCAGCGCGAGGCCGTCCTCGCCGTCGGGCGCGTGTTCCGCCACGTGCCCGACTTCGCGGAACGCCTTGATCAGATAGTCCGCCGCTTCGCGATCATCTTCCACAATCAGCAGGCGCATGTCTGTCGGTCCGTCGGCAAAACTTAGTCTAGCGCGCGATCAGTAGAGGTGGGTATCGGTTTTGCGACACGGATCAGTCGCGTTGCGGACGCCCTTGCCCACCGCGAACACAAAAAAAGGGAGTGGTGGGAAATCCACCACTCCCTCACGTGAGCCGACCGGCCGGGGGGCTGAAACCGGATCGGCTCGGGGCTTAGTGGGGACGGGCTTGTAACCCGCCCCCGAGGGTTCCGCCGCCGGCGGGGGCGACGGTTGCCGGCAGCAGTTCCCATCTCGTTAGCCGCGGGAAAGCGGAATGGCGACGAAGCGCGTCCCCTCCCCGGACTTCACCCGCAACAAAACATTCTTCCGTCCGTCGCCGCGCGCGTCGGCCAGCGCCTTGCGCACGTCAGCGGGGCTGGCAACCGGTTTGCCCGCGACATCGAGGATCACGTCGCCGGTTTTGAAGCCGGCATCGGCGGCGGCGCCATTGGGATCGACACCCGTAATGACCACGCCCTGCGCTCCGGCACCCGCGACACTGCTGGCAGGAGCCAGCGTGAGGCCGAGCTTGCCGCCGTCGCTGCTGGAGTCCTTGTCCTGCACGTCGGCCTTGGCTTCGCGCTGCGCCGGCAATTCACCGAGCGTCAGGGTGACGGTTTTCTCCGAGCCCTTTTCGACCACGCCGAGCTTGACGCTGTTTCCGGGCTGCATCGCACCGATCTTCTTGGCGAGATCGCGCGCATCGGTCACGGGGTTGCCGTCGACCGAGGTGATCACCGCGCCGGACGAGATGCCCGCCTTGGCGGCCGGACCCTCGGCCTGTGCTTCGGCGACCAGCGCACCTTCAGCCTTCTTCAGGCCGAGGCTCTCTGCGATTTCGCTGGTGACCGGCTGGATCTGAACGCCGATCCACCCGCGGGTAACACTGCCATGCTGCTGGAGCTGCGAGACGACTGTCTTGACCGTCTCAGAAGGGATCGCGAAAGCGATACCCACCGAGCCGCCGGACGGCGAGAAGATGGCGGTATTCACGCCGATGACGTTGCCGTCGACGTCGAAGGTCGGACCGCCGGAGTTGCCCTTGTTGACTGGTGCGTCGATCTGGATGAAGTCGTCATAGGGGCCAGCCCCGATATCGCGGCTGCGCGCCGAGACGATGCCGGCGGTCACGGTACCACCGAGACCGAAAGGATTGCCGACTGCGAGCACCCAGTCGCCGATGCGCGGAGCTCTCTCCGACAGCTTGGCATAGGGGAAGTCGTTGCGGCCATCGACCTTGATCAAGGCGAGGTCGCTACGCGGGTCCGTGCCGATGACCTTGGCGTCATAGGTCTTGCCATCGTCGGTCTTGACCTGGACGCTATTGGCCTTCTCCACGACGTGATTGTTCGTCACCGCAAAACCGTCAGCGGAGATGAAGAAGCCGGAGCCCTGGCCGGTCGAGAAATTGCGGCCACCATCACCACCGCGCGGGCTGCGCGGGCTATTCCGGCCGCCGTCAGGCTGGCCGAACTGCCGGAAGAAGCGCTCCAGGCCGGGCGGCAGGCCCTCGCCTTCGAGACCCATCACCTGCGGGTTATTGTCCACCTTCACGCGGACCGAAATAACCGCGGGCTTAACCTTCTCGACCACGTCGGCAAAACCGACGGGCCGCGAGACTGTCTGGGCTTCCTGCGTGACATTCTGCGCCTGCGCGGACGTCAGCCCGGGAAGCGTCGGCTGCGGAAGCTGGCCGGGAGATACGAACAAGGCGCCAAGCCCAAGACCCGCGACAGTCGCGAGCAGGGCAACGCGGCGCGCCGTGACAACTCGCTGCTGAGGAGCGGAATGATCGCCGCCAGTCATTTTGCTTTCTCCATCTTCAAATTCGAGGGCGCGCATCGCGCCGTGACAGGAAGATGGGCATTGCTGGCTTACGGCGCAGTGTCGGCCGGATTAAAACTTGGTAAGGTGGGACGAAATTATTCTGCTTAGGATTCAAAGGCTTGAGAGGTTTTATTGGTCCTCGAGCCGCCGCAGGCGGGCCGCTTCCCCCGGCGTAAGCGCCGGTTCGGTAAGGCTTGCCCTCGATCGCCGGCGTCCCGCGGCAAAGAGCACGATCAGGCCGCCGGCCAGCAGCAAGCCCGGCGCCAGCCACAGCAGCATCGTGTGCCAGCCGAATGGCGGCCTGAGCAGAACGAAGGTGTTGTAGCGCGAGACGATGAAATCCAGCACCTGCTGGTCGGTGTCCCCATTCTTTAGCCGCTCACGCACCAGAAGCCGCAGATCGCGCGCCAGCAAAGCGTCAGAGTCGTCGATCGATTGGTTCTGACACACCAGGCAGCGCAGCTCCTGCGACAGCGCGCGCGCACGCGCCTCCAGCGCCGGATCCGGCAGCACCTCGTCCGGCAGCACCGCGAAAGCCGGCGCGCCGGCCGCGAGCATCAACCAGAGCGCGATGGCGCAGAGCCGCTTCATGCTATTCCGCCGCCTCCGTCCGCAGCGTGGCGAGCTTTGGCTGTGCCGGCTTGGGTGCGCCGACGCGCAGGCGGCGATCCGACAGCGACAGCGCGCCGCCGAGGAACATCACCAGCGCGCCGAGCCAGATCAGCAGCACCAGCGGCTTGTGATAGAGCCGCACCGTCACCGAGCCGTCGGCACCGGCATCTCCAAGCGAGAGATAAAGCTGGCTTGCGCCGCGTGTCAGCAAGGCAGCTTCCGACGTGGTGCTGCCACGCGCGGCGAAGCTGCGCTTCGAAGGCTGCAGTTGCCCAATTTCTTCATCCCCGCTACGCACCACAAAGGAGCCGACCTGTTCGGTGTAATTCGGCCCGCGCCGCAGCGTCAGCCCTTCAAACGTGAGGTCGTAACCGCGCAGCGAGATGGTTTCGTTCGGCCGCACCGCGGCGATGCGCTCCGCCGCCCAGTTGCTCTCGCAGACGATCCCAAAGATGGTAATGCCCAAGCCGAGATGCGCGAGCGCTCCGCCCCAGGCCGAACGCGGCAGACCGGCGGCACGCCGGTAGACTACCGGCAGTGGCTGACGCCCCATCCCGCTGCGCTCGGCGAGATCGCTCAGCGCGCCGCCGATGACAAAAAGGGCAAGCCCGATGCCGAAGGGCGCCAGCACCGGCCCGCCGCCCGCCGCGACAAAGGTGATCGCAATGCCGACGAGCGCCAGCGCAAAGGCGCCGAACAGCCGCTGCGTCACGCCCAGGAGATCGCCGCGCTTCCACGCCATCAGCGGCCCAAACGGCATGGCGATCAGCAGTGGCACGAACAGCGGCCAGAAGGTCGCGTTGAAGAAAGGCGCACCGACGGAAATCTTCTCGTCAGTGAGCGCTTCCAGCACCATAGGATAGAGCGTGCCGACAAAGATGGTCGCGCAGGCGGTGGTGAGAAAGAGATTATTGAGCACCAGGGCGCCTTCGCGCGATACCGGGGCGAACAGCCCGCCCTGCTTCAGCAGCGGCGCGCGCCAGGCAAAGAGCGCAAAGGCGCCGCCGATGAAGATGACCAGTATTGCGAGGATGAATGCGCCGCGCGAGGGATCCTGGGCAAACGTATGCACCGAGGTCAGCACGCCCGAGCGCACCAGGAAGGTGCCGAGCAACGAGAGTGAAAACGCCAGGATCGCGAGCAGCAGCGTCCAGACCTTCAGCGCATTGCGCTTCTCCATCACCAAAGCGGAGTGCAACAGCGCCGTGCCGGCGAGCCAGGGCATGAAGGAGGCATTCTCCACCGGGTCCCAGAACCACCAGCCGCCCCAGCCGAGCTCGTAATAAGCCCAGTAGGATCCCATCGCGATGCCGATGGTGAGGAACATCCAGGCGAGCAACGTCCAGGGCCGCACCCAGCGCGCCCAGGCGGCATCGATGCGGCCTTCGATCAGCGCGGCGATGGCGAAGGAAAAGGAGATCGAGAAGCCGACATAGCCGAGATAGAGCAGCGGCGGATGGATTGCGAGCCCGAGGTCCTGCAACAGCGGATTGAGATCGCGGCCTTCCAGTGGTGCATCCGGCAGCCGGGCGAAAGGATTCGACGTCAGCAGAATGAAAAGAAAGAACGCCGCGGCGATCCACGACTGCACCGCCAGCACATTGGCTTTCAGCGTCGCCGGCAGGTTATTCCCGAACAGCGCGACCAGCGCGCCGAAAGCGGCCAGGATCAGCACCCAGAGCAGCATGGAGCCTTCGTGATTCCCCCAGGCGCTGGTGAATTTGTAGATCAGCGGCATGGCGGAATGGGAATTCTGGAACGTCGTGGCGACGGAGAAATCCGAGGTGACATAACAGGTGATCAGCGCCGCGAAAGACAAAGCGACGAAAATAAATTGCGCGACGGCCGTCGGCTCCGCCACGCTCATCAGCTGCGCATCCTTCAGGCGCGCGCCGATGGCTGGCACGGTTGATTGGATTAAGGCCAGCGCCAAAGCCAGCACCAGCGCGTAATGGCCGAGCTCGGGAATCACGGTGTCGCCTTCCCCGCTTTACCTGGTTTTTCGTAGTCGTCCTTCCAGTGGCCCTGCTTCTTCAGGCTATCGGCCACTTCCTTCGGCATGTAGGTTTCATCGTGCTTGGCGAGCACGGTATCGGCGCGGAACACGCCGGCTGGATCGAGCGCCCCTTCGGTCACCACGCCTTGGCCTTCGCGGAACAGATCGGGCAGCAGACCCTGATAGGCGACGGTAACCGCGTGGTTGCCGTCGGTCAGCTGGAACTGAACCTGCATGTTGTCGCTGCGCACCAGACTGCCGGGCGAGACCAGACCGCCGAGCCGGATGCGGGTGCCCGCCGCCACATGTTTTTGCACCACATCGCTCGGCGAGTTGAAGAAGACGATCGAGTCCCTGAGCGCGCTCAGCACCAACCCGACGGCGAGCGCCAGCACGCCGAGGCTGACGGCGATAAGGGTGATGCGTCGTTGCCGGCGAGTCATCGCCATCGTCAGCTTTCCAGTCCCAATTCTTTGACCAGCTCATCCAGCCGGCGAAGCTTATCGCTGTCGCTTGCCATCGCGCGCCGCGCGTCCGAGGCCGCCATCCGCGCCTTGTCGCGTTCCCCAAGCACCGTATAGGCGCGGACGAGCCGCATCCATCCCTCGAAATCGCCGCCGTCTTCTTTCAGCCGCTCAGCCAGCCCGGCGACCATCCCGGCGATCATGTCTTGGCGCTGTTGCGGATCCATGCTCGCTGCGCCAGCCATTTCCTCCGCGCCCGGCCCGGGCGCCGGTTGCCTGGACCCCTCGATGCGGGCCAGTTCGCCACGAACCAGTTCGGCCCAGGGAACGCCGGGCGGCGCGGAAGCAAGCAGATCACGCCAGATCGCCGCGGCTTCGGCGGGCCGGCCGTCCTGCTCGGCCGAGAGGCCGAGAAAATAGCGCGCCTTCGCCTCCCTGCGGTCGAGCGCCACGGCGCGCTCGAAAGCCTGTTTCGCATCGGCCGTGATTACGCCTTTGGCCGTCGCCACCAGCGCTTCGCCGAGATCAGCTTCGCGCTCGGCGGTCGCGCCATTATAGGTAATGGCATTGCGGCGGGCGCGCGCCGCGTCGTCATAACGCCCAAGCTGCATATAAACCGGCGCTAATACTTCCCAGCCGCGGCCGTCCTGCGGATTGCCTTCCAGATGCGCTTCCACCTTTGCCACGAGCTGGTCGATCGGCTGCGCGCCTAGCAGGTCGCCGCGCGCGGCCAGCGGCTGCCCGGGCAAAGTGGGAGAGCCGAGGGCGAGATAAAGACCGCCGCTCAACAAAGGCAGCAGCACGAGCGCGGCGAGCGCCACCGCGCGTTTGCGCAATTGCGGTGAATCCACCGGAGCCGCGGAGTCCTGGTCGGCGGCAGCCAGCAACCGGCGCGATACTTCCACGCGCGCAGCTTCGGCTTCTTTTTCGCCGATCCGGCCGGCCGCCTGATCGCGGGCAATCTCGTCGAGCTGGTCGCGATAGACGCGCACGTCGTGCCCGGCCGAGATCGCGGCGGGGCGCCGGCCAAGCGGCCACAGCACCGCGAAGACAGCGGCGGCCGTCATTATCGCCAACAAGAACCAAAGCGTCATCGCGCCTTATGACCGATACCAACGCTCCAGAAATAGGTCTGCCAGCCGCGTCAAACCGGCGCCACCGGCGTTACAACACGCCGCAAACACGGCTGCAATGGGGAGAATCGGAACGCTAGGAGGCGGCCGCTTTGCGCCCGCCGTTGGTGGCCAAGGCCACTTCTGCCGCCTTGTTCAGCGTCACGCCGTAATCGGGGCCGAAGACCTTGGCGCCAAAGCGCGCCGCCGCGTCAAGCTGCGACTGGCGGAAGCGGCGGTCGCCCTCGCCTGCGTTTCGCAACGCGTCAAGCAGCGCCTGCGACCCGCTTTCCAGATATTGCTGCATCTCGGAAAAACTGCGCAGCGTCATCTCATTGAGCGCAAGCTCGCCTGCGTATTTGCGGCAGGCATCGACAAAGCCGACAAGCGCTTCGACTTCCGCGACGTCGCCTTCGTCGAGTACCGTTCCCGCCGGGATCTCCTTGGCTGGACGTGGGCGCAACAGCCGACGCACCCGGGCAGGCGCGGATTCGATCTCCGACTTCAACAGACTTGAGACCTCGCTGCGGATCGCCGCCAGCCGGCGGCCCCAAGCCGAATCAGCCCCGAGATCCATTTCCGTCCGCAGACCGCGCGCGGAGTCGTGAATGAGCTTGAGCAGCGCGATGACGGCAACCCCCCGCCCGCTTTTGAGATCAGCTTTCAATTCGCCCACGAGCCGCTCGACCTCAGCCAGCACGATATTGACGGCGGCCCCGAAAGGCGTGGCGGCGACGCGCGCGGCCTTGTCGCTATCGGCGGCCTTGGTCGCCAGGCGGATCAGCTGCCAGGAGATCGAAAGCCGGCTCTTCACCAGCACCAGGGCGTGCTGGAACGTCTCGGGCTTTTTGGCGAGTTGCGTATCGAGCAGAGCCTTGTTGTGCTGCAGCCTGCCATCGGCGAGCGTATTGAAATGGCCGGGAAGCTGCGCGCCGAAAGCGGCCAACGCTTCGCGCGATTTCAGCAGCGCCAGCATTTCCCTTGCCGCGTCGGCACCATGAACAATCGGAATTTGTCCTGCCAGCCGCCGGCGCGCCTTGTCATGGCTGTCAGCACCGGCGAGTGCGGCATCCATCGCGCGGATCACCTGATCCTGCATGGCTCGCGTCAGCGATTCGGCTTTGTTGCTGTCGCCCGCGACCAGCGCCTGGCTGATCTCTTGCGAATAGGTCTTGGCCTCCGCCGGCAGCAGGTCGCGGCTGATCCATGCCCAGAGCGGATCGAGCGCCGCGCGCG
>Ga0126307_10003279_pt1 | contig 11039 bp, 8 predicted proteins | sample Plot28_FD_89955 | JGI IMG/M metagenome (GOLD analysis project Ga0126307, IMG submission 89955) | Serpentine soil microbial communities from UC McLaughlin Reserve, CA, USA - Plot28 | ecosystem: Environmental > Terrestrial > Soil > Grasslands | place: USA: UC McLaughlin Reserve, Lake County...
CGCGGAGGCGCAGCGGCGAGGCGGTATCTGCGCCTTCATCGACGCCGAGCATGCGATGGATCCTCAGTACGCGCGGAGGATCGGCGTCAACGTCGACGACCTGCTCGTGTCGCAGCCCGACAACGGCGAGCAGGCGCTCGAGATCGCCGAGCTGCTCATCAGGAGCGGCGCGCTCGACGTCGTCGCCGTCGACTCCGTGGCGGCGCTGACGCCGAAGGCGGAGATCGAGGGCGAGATGGGGGACAGCCATGTCGGCCTACAAGCGCGCCTGATGAGCCAGGCGCTGCGCAAGCTCGCCGGCACGCTGAATCGCACCGACACGATCTGCATCTTCACGAACCAGCTGCGCGAGAAGATCGGCGTCATGTTCGGCAACCCGGAGACGACGCCGGGCGGCCGCGCGCTCAAGTTCTACTCGTCCGTACGGCTCGACATCCGGCGCATCGAGACCCTCAAGGAGGGCGTGGAGGCAATCGGGAACCGCGTCCGCGTCAAGGTCGTGAAGAACAAGGTCGCGCCGCCGTTCAAGCAGGCCGAGTTCGACATCATCTACGGCTCCGGGATCTCCTGGGAGGGAACGGTTCTCGACGCCGGCCTCGAGCGCAAGGTCGTCCAGAAGTCGGGCTCCTACTTCAGCTTCGAGGACGAACGCCTTGGGCAAGGACGGCAGAACGCGACCTCGTTCCTCCGCGAGCACCCGGACGTCACTCAGGGCATTCTCAGCGCGATCCAGGCCCAGGTCGGCGAGGACCAGATCGTTTCGGCACGACTCCTGCCGACGGCGCCGGCAGCAGCAGACACGGCCGCCAAGGCGGCCGAAGAGGTGCCCGCGGAAGCGTAGGTGGTGCCGCGCGTCACCGCGCTGACCGCCGAGCCTGCCGGCACGCATGTCGTCGTCGAGGTCGACGGCGCCCGCTGGCGCCGGATCCCCGCCGACGTCGCGGTGCGCGTCGGTCTCAGCCGCGACTCGGAGCTCGGTCGAGGCGATCTCCGGGCCCTTCGCCGTGAGCTTCGCCGGGCCGAGGCGATCGACGCCGCGACGCGGGCGCTCGTCCATCGTGATCGCTCGCGGGCGGCCGTACTCGCACGCCTGCGCGCGGCGGGCATCTCGCCGTGGGCAGCCGGCGAGGCACTCGAGACGCTCGAGCGGGCGGGCATCGTCGACGACGGGCGCTTCGCGCGCTCGCGCGCCGCTGCGCTCGCGGCGCGCGGATCCGGCGACGCGCTGATCGAGGACGAGCTGCGTTCGGCGGGTGTCTCCGAGGACGACCTGCAGGCGGCGCTTGGAGCGCTCGACCCTGAACGCGAGCGGGCCATTCGTGTGACCGTGACGCGCGGCGAATCGCCGGCGACGGCGCGGTGGCTCGCCCGACGCGGGTTCGGACAGGACGCGATCGAGGCGGCCCTGCCGACAGTCGTTGCAGACGAGCCCTGATCGCCGCTAGGATACGGGCCTGCTTCATTCGACATTTTGCCTGCATAGCTAGCGTTTTCTGAATCGGTTCCAATGACACTCGACACGATCATCAGACCAAGAGCAGCGGCGATACGTATGGGAGGGGGCTCGACCGACCGCTTGTAGCCGTGCTCCGGGGCCGAGAGGCCCCACTTGGACCGAGCCGGGACGTTCTATGCGGGCCGGGTGCCGGGTGAGCACCCGCGGTCTGGCCGTGGGCATCGGGAGTCGACCCAGGAGCGCGCATGCTCGTCGAAGTCGCCGTCGTCGTAGGGCTCGTTCTTCTCACGGTGGCGGTCGTGCTGCTGGCGCTTCGGATGCTCGGCTCCTCGCGGGTCGGCGCCGCGAGGCGGATGCGCGACCTTCTCCTCTCCGAGGCCGAGCGGGAGGCCGAGACGATCCGGCGCGAGTCGCAGATCGCGTCGCGTGAGGAGTCGATCCGCCTCCGCGCCGAGGTGGAACGCGAGCTCGCCGAACGCCGAACGCGGGTGGGGAAGATCGAGGAGCGCGTCCTCTCCGCGGAGGAACAGGTCGAGCGCAAGCTGACCGAGCTCGCTCGGCGCGAGCAGGGCCTGTCGGACCGCGAGACGCACCTGCGCTCGCTTCAGCAGGAAGTGAAGGAGACGAAGGACGACGAGCTCAAGGAGCTGGAGCGCATCTCCGGTCTGACCGCCGGTGAGGCGCGAGCGCACCTGCTCGAGCGCTCGGAAGAGCTGGTGCGACACGACCTGGCGCGCCGGGTGCGGCAGATGGAGGAGGAGGCCCAGGCCGAGGCGAAGCGGCGAGCCCGAAACCTCGTCGCCGACGCGCTCCAGCGGGTCGCCGCAAGTCACGCTTCGGAGACCACGTCGTCGCTCGTCGAGCTCCCTTCGGACGACATGAAGGGCCGGATCATCGGGCGGGAGGGACGCAACATCCGGGCCCTGGAGCACCTTACGGGCGTTGACTTCATCATCGACGACACGCCCCAGGCGGTCGTGCTCTCCTCGTTCGACGGCATCCGCCGCGAGGTCGCGAAGCTGACGCTCCTCAAGCTGATCGAGGACGGGCGCATCCACCCGGCGCGGATCGAGGAGATGTACTACCAGTCGAAGGCGGAGATCGACGACCACATTCGCCAGGTCGGCGAGCAGGCTGTGTTCGAAGCGAATTGCGGGCAGTTCCACGACGAGCTCGTGAAGATTCTCGGCCGGCTGCACTACCGCACGAGCTACGGGCAGAACGTCCTCAAGCACACCCTTGAGGTCGTCCACCTCGCCGGGATCATGGCGAGCGAGCTCCAGGCGAGCGTCAAGACGGCCAAGCGCGCCGCGCTCCTGCACGACCTCGGCAAGGCGCTCACGCACGAGATCGAGGGCTCGCACGCGTCGATCTCGGCGCAGTACGCGCGCCGCTACGGCGAGACCCAGGCGGTCGTCCACGCCGTCGAGGCGCACCACTACGAGGTGCAGCCGCAGACGGTCGAGGCCGTTCTGGTGATCGCCTCCGACGCGATCTCGGGCGCGCGTCCCGGAGCGCGAGGGGACAGCCTCGAGAACTACATCAAGCGCCTGGAGGCGCTCGAGGAGATCGCGGTGCAGAAGAAGGGCGTCGAGCGGGCGTATGCGCTCCAGGCCGGCCGAGAGATCCGGGTGATCGTCAAGCCGGCGGAGGTCGACGACGACACGGCCGTGCTCCTCTCCCAGGAGATCGCGCGCGAGATCGAGTCGGAGCTCGAGTACCCGGGCCAGGTGAAGGTCACGGTCATTCGCGAGTCCCGCGCGACCGAGTACGCGAAGTAACCGGGCGACGAAGCCGCCGCTCCAGCGCTACGCGATCACCACGCATCACCACGCAGCTCCCCACCCTGGGTGGGGAGTGGTTCCACCCGCCACCCGCTGCCGATCCTAGTTCGCACGGTCGCGCACGTCTGTGCCGAGTTCGTGCCGATCTCGCGCGCTTACACGCGCCACGGCGCGCCGCAACGACCGGGGCGTGCATGCCCGGCGGCGCGGAGAGGCCACGACCCCGGGGGTACCATGGGCGGGCCGTGAAGCGGTACCACGTCACGACCTTCGGGTGCCAGATGAACGCTCACGACAGCGAGCGGATCAAGGGCATGCTCGAGGAGCTCGGCCTCGGCGAAGCGCCCGACCAGGCGGAAGCGGACGTGCTGGTCTTCAACACGTGCACGATCCGCGAGAAGCCCGATCAGCGCTTCGCGGCCCACCTCGCTCAGGCCCGCGCGCTCAAGGAGCGCAACGAAGGCACCGTGATCGCCGTCGGCGGCTGCTACGCCGAGGCGCAGCGCGAGCGACTGTTCGAGCTGTACCCGTTCGTGGACGTCGCTTTCGGCCCCGGCACGATCCCGCACCTCGGCGATTGGCTGGGCGCCGGCGGTGACGGCGTCGCGCGAGCGCAGTTCGGGATCGCGGAGGAGCGGAGCTTCGCCGGCACGCTCCCGATGCACCGCGAGCGCCGCTTCCAGGGGTGGGTCCAGGTCTCGATGGGCTGCAACTCCAAGTGCGCGTACTGCATCGTGCCGCGCGTCCGCGGCCGCGAGGTCAGCCGCCGTCCCGGCGACATCGTCGCCGAGGTAACCCGCCTCGCGGGCGAGGGCGTCCGCGAGATCACGCTGCTCGGCCAGAACGTCAACTCGTGGGGACGGGACCTCGCGCCCGACCTCCGCACCGACTTCGGCGAGCTGCTCCGCGCCACCGATGCGGTCGACGGCATCGCGCGAATCCGCTTCACCAGCCCACACCCCAAGGACTTCCGCGATCCGGTGATCGCCGCCCTCGCCGACTGCGACGCCGTCTGCGAGCACGTCCACCTGCCGCTGCAGTCGGGGGCGACCCGAATCCTCAAGGCGATGCGACGCACGTACGATCGCGACCGCTATCTCCGCCTCGTCGACAAGCTCCGCGCGGCCGTCCCCGACCTCGCGCTCGGAACGGACATCATCGTCGGCTTCCCGGGCGAGACAGAGGACGACTTCGCCGAGACCCTCGCCGTGGTCGAGGAGGTGCGCTACGACAGCGCCTACACCTTCGTCTTCTCGCCGCGCGCCGGCACGGAGGCAGCCACCATGCCGGACCCGGTGCCCGAGGACGTCAAGCGCGACCGGATCGAGCGCCTGATCGAGCTCGTGCAGCGCATCGCGGCCGAGAGGAACGCCGACCGGATCGGGCGGGTCGAGCAGGTCCTCGTGGAAGGCGCGAGCCGGACCGACGCCTCGCTCCTCCGCGGCCGCACGCGCCGCAACACGACCGTCAACTTCGCCGGCTCGGTGCGGCCCGGCGACCTCGTCGACGTGCGGATCGAAGCCGCAACGTCGACCACGTTGAAGGGAACCGAGGCAGCCCTCGTAGCGGCCTGACCGCGGTCGTGCGCGTACTGGCGATCTTCGGCCCGACCGCGTCAGGGAAGACCGACGTCGCCGAGGAGGTCGCCGACCGGATCGACGGCGAGCTGGTCTCCGCCGACGCGATGCAGGTCTACGACGGCCTGCCGATCCTCACCAACCAGTCGCGCCGGCCGACGCACCTCGTCGCGATCTGGCCGCTGAACCACGACGCGTCGCTCGCCGAGTACCAGCAGCTCGCCCACGAGACGATCGACGAGATCCTCTCGCGCGGCCGCGTTCCGATCGTGGTCGGCGGCACCGGCCTGTACCTCCGGGCCGCGATCGCGGGCCTCGACCTGCCGCCGGCCCCGCCGCCCGGGCTGCGCGGCCGCGTCGACGCCGCGTACGAGCGTCTCGGAGCCGCACGCGCGCACGCCCTGCTCGCCGAGCGCGACCCGCAGGCGGCCGCGCGCGTGCACCCGAACGACCGCCGCCGGGTCGTGCGCGCGCTCGAGCTCGTCGCGCTCGGTCGATCGCTGGCGCCGGGCGAGGACCGCCTTTGGAGCGATGAGACGCGGCATCCGACCGCGATCTTCGGGCTCGACGTGCCAGGGGACGAGGTCGCCCGGCGAATCGAGGTGAGAACCACGTCGATGGTCGAGCGTGGGGTCGAGGCCGAGGTGCGGCAGGCCGTCTCGCGCCCGATCTCGGCCACCGCCCGCGCGATCCACGGACTGGCGGACTTTGCCGAGCTGCCCCTCGACGAAGCGGTCGCCGCCTACAACCAGCGGGTGCGGCGGTACGCGGCGTACCAGCGCAAGTGGATGCGGCGGATCCCGGGCCTGACAGCGGTGGCCTCGAACCGGCCCGCAGCCGAGACCGCCGACGAGATCGTCGCCCGGATTCAAGACGAGACCGTCGTGCGGCCCGCCAAGTGCGAGGACGTCGAAAGCGCTTTCCAGGTGCAGCGTGCAGCCTCGCTCGCCGCTCTCGGGCACATCTACCCGCCCGACCGTTACGCGTTCCCGGACGACGCGATCCGGGCGCGCTGGCAGCAGGCGGTCGGGACGACCGACGGCACCGTCATCGTCGCCGAACGCGACGGCCGGGTCGTCGGCGTCGCCGCGGCGAAGGACGGCTGGCTCGACGGGCTCTACGTCCTGCCCGAGGAATGGGGCAACGGCGTCGCCGGACGGCTCCACGACGGGGCGCTGAGCGCGCTCGCCGCCGCCGGCGCGACGACCGCCCGCCTCTGGGTGCTCGAGGACAATACGCGCGCGCGGCGGTTCTACGAGCGCCGGGGCTGGCGGCTGGACGGCAGCGAACGGGTCGTTCCGTTCCCGCCGCACCCGCGCGACATTGGCTACACGAAGGAGCTGTGATGGAGCGCTGGAGCGCGCTCGGCAACGTCTACCTGATCGGCACCGAAGCTCCGGGCGACGCGGGCGACACGGACGGCATCCTCGAGGTCGTCGCGCACGGCGACGACTGGGCCGAGGTGCGGATCTGGAACCCGGACGGCTCGCTCGCGGAGATGTCCGGAAACGGCACGCGGATCGCGGCGCGCTGGCTGTCGGCGCGCACCGGCCGCGAGCAGGTGACCGTCAGGGTCGGCCCGCGCGAGGTGCGGGCGCGGATTCTGTCGCAGGACCTCGTCGAGCAGGACCTCGGTCACGTCGAGATCTTCGAGCCCGAAGAGATCGAAGGCCTCAAGGTGACCCGGGTCTCGGTCGGCAACCCGCATGCCGTCGTCCAAGGCGAGCTCGACGAGTTGTCCCGGATCGGGCCGCTGCTCGAGACGCATCCCGCGTTCCCCAACCGGACGAACGTGCAGGTCGCTCGTACCGACGGGCCGCACGACGCGACTGCGCGCGTCTGGGAGCGCGGGGTGGGGGAGACCGCGTCGTCGGGGACGAGCGCCGTCGCCGTCGCCGCCGCCCTCGGACTCGACCCGGCGACGATTCATTTCCCCGGCGGCGACCTGCTTGTCCGCTTCGAGGGACGCCGAGCGCTCCTGACGGGGTCGGCCGTACGCGTTTAGCCGGCGATGCCGTGCTCGCGAAGCGCCTCGTTCAGGCTCGTCTTCAGGTCGGTCGACGCGCTCCGCTCGCCGACGATCAGCGCGCACTGCAGCCCGTACGTCCCGGCGGGATACTCCTTCTGCCGCACGCCTGGAAGGACGATCGACCCGGGTGGCACGTAGCCGCGGTGCTCGACGGGCTCCGGCCCGGACACGTCGATGACCGGGATCGACGCGGACAGCACCACGTGCGGCCCGATTACCGCGCGCTCGCCGACCACGACGCCCTCGACGATCACTGCGCGTGAACCCACGAAGACGCCGTCCTCGACGATCACGGGCCGCGCGCCGCGAGGCTCGAGGACGCCGCCGATCCCGACGCCGCCCGCGAGGTGGACGTCGGCCCCGATCTGCGCGCCCGAGCCCACCGTCGCCCAGGTGTCGACCATCGTGTTCGGCCCGACCCAGGCACCGATGTTGACGTAACTCGGCATGAGCACGACCCCGCGCGACAGGAACGAGCCGTACCGGGCGACGGCGGGCGGCACGACACGCACGCCGAGCTCCTCGTAGCCGCGCTTGAGCGGGATCTTGTCGCGGTACTCGAAGACGCCGAGCTCCTGAGGCTCGACCTCCCGGAGGCGGAAGTACTCGAGGATCGCGTCCTGCGCCTCCTCGTTCACGGTCCACTCGCCGTTCACCCGCTCCGCCACGCGCGTCTCGCCGCGATCGAGCGCGGCCACGACCTCTTCGACGCGCTCCGGCGTCACAGCGCCTCCTCGAGCAGAGATGCCGCTCGCCTGCAGTCCTCGAGGCTCGGCACCAGCGCGAAGCGCACGTAGCCTTCGCCCGACGGCCCGAAGAACGAGCCGGGGGACACGACGACGCCGTGCTCGAGCAGGCGGTCGGCGAAGGCGTCGGCGTCGCCTTCGACCTCCACCCACAGGTACATCCCGGCACGGCTCGCGGCAACGCGTAGTCCGTTGGCCTCGAGCATGGGGACGAGCGCATCCCGCTTGGCCCGGTACAGCGCCCGAGCCTCCTCCACGTGCGCCTCGTCGCCCCACGCGACCACGGACGCCCGCTGGACGAACTCCTGCGGGGCCGTCCCGACCGTGGGCCGGAAGGCGCGCATCGCTCCAATCAGAGCGTCGTCCCCGGCCGCGAAACCGGACCTGTATCCCGTCATGGACGACCGCTTCGAGAGTGTGTTGAAGACGACTACGTTCCTCAGGCTCCTGACCTGCAGGGCAGACGGAGGAGGCTCGTCGAACCACAGCTCCGTGTACGCCTCGTCCGCCGCGAGAACGAAGTCGTTCTCGCAGGCGAGCGCGGCCGCTTGCTCGAGAAACTCCCGGGGCGCGACGGCGCCCGTCGGGTTGTTCGGATAGTTCAGCCAGAGAATCGCGAGCCGGCCGAGGTCGAGCGCGGACAAGTCCGGGAGGAAGGCGTTCTGCTCGAGCAACGGCAGCGCGACCGGCTCCGCACCGGCGAAACGCGCGCCGCGCTCGTACACGGGATAGCCCGGCTCGGTGTAGGCAACGACGTTGCGCCCGCTGTCGCGGTCGACGACGACGTGGCCAAGGCTGAAGATCGCCTCCTTGGAGCCGAGCGTCGGGATCACCTGCCTCGCGGGGTCGAGCCGGACGCCGAAACGACGCCGGACCCAGGCGGCGATCGCCTCGCGCAACTCGGGGAGGCCCTCGGCGAGCGGGTACTTGGACGTCTCGTCGACGCTCGCGAGCAGCGCATCGCGGATCAGCGACGGCGTCCGCTCGCGCGGGTCGCCGACGCCGAAGTCGATCAGCTCCACGCCCCGGGCGGCGACGCGCCGCTTCGCCTCTTCCAGCCGCACGAACGGGTATGTGCCGACGGAGGTGAGGACGGGGGAGAGCGGCACGGCGTCAGACGCTACCGACGACGAAGGAGGTCAGCGCCTCGAAGGTCCGCTCGAGCTCGGCGATCTCCACCTGCTCGTCGACGCGATGGGCGTAGCGCGTGGCGCCGGGGCCGAGGTTGACGGCGTCGAGCCCAATCTCCGCGAACTGCGCGACCGGCGTCCAGGCCTGCTTGGGCGCGAGCGCGAAATCGCCCGCCTTGCGCAGGCGCTCGAGCAGCGGGTTCCCGGCGGGCACGGGGGCCGCAGGCGAGTGGCTCAGGATCTCGACCTCGCCGACGAGCTGTCGGAGCCGCGCCTCGGCTTCGGAGCGTGTGCGACCGGGCGCGTAGCGGACGTTGAGCGTGGCAGCCGCGTGCGCGGGGACGACGTTGTCCGCGACGCCGCCCTCGATCCGCGTAACGGTCACGACCTCGCGGAACGTCAGCCCTCCGTTCTCCACCTCGAGCGGCTCCAGCCGCACCACGGGCGTGAGCGCTTCGACCGCCTTCGCGATCGCGTTCACGCCTGTCCACGGTCGCGCCGCGTGCGCGCTCTCGCCGGCGAACGTGACGCGGGCGACGATGGAGCCGACGCAGCCGGCGTGGAGCTCGTTGTCCGTCGGCTCGAGCACGATCACGAGCTCGGTTTCGGCCAGGGCGCCGGTCTCGAAGAACTCCGGCAGCGGGCTCTCCTCGACGGCGATCTCCTCACGAGGGAAGAAGAGGTAGCCGAATTCGGCGTTCGCGCGCGCGAGCTCGACCATGACGGCGACCCCGGACTTCATGTCGCTCGCGCCCAACCCCACAATGCGAGCGTCCTCGAGGCGCCCCGGGAGGTTGCCCTGGCTCGGCACGGTGTCGAGGTGGCCGGCCAGCACGACGCGCGGTCGGTCGCCGTACCAGAGCGTCTCGCCCTCGCGCCAGGTCGGCTCCCAGGGCATCTCGGCGGCGACGTAGTCGGCGATCTCGGCCTCGGAACGGCTCTCCGAGGGGATGTTCACGAGCGCGAGAGTCCTTTGCGCGAGCTGCTCGCCTGACACGGAGCGGCATACTAGGGCTGTGACCCAGCGCCAGGCCGATCCCCTGCCGGGAACGGAGCCGGAGCGGGCGTTCCTCCTCGCCGTGCTGCCGTCCGGCGCCGACGCCGACGAGGAGCTCGCGGAGCTCCGCGAGCTCGCCCGCACGGCGCTCGCCGCGCCCGTCGGCGAGCTCGTACAGCATCGCGCGCAGCCGGACCGGCGCAGCTATGTCGGCAAGGGCAAGCTCGAGGAGCTGAAGAGCGCGTACAAGGACGCGGGCGCCGAAGTCCTGCTCGTCGACGCGGAGCTCTCGCCGACCCAGCAGCGGACGCTCGAGAACGCGTTGACGGCCCGCGTCGTCGACCGGACGCAGCTGATCCTCGACATCTTCGCGCAGCACGCGGTGTCGGCCGAGGGAAACCTCCAGGTCGAGCTCGCCCAGCTCGAGTACAACCTCCCGCGGATGCGAGGCGCCTGGCAGCACCTCGAGCGCCTCGGCGGCGGTCGCGGAACCGTGGGCGCCGGCGTCGGAACCCGTGGCCCCGGCGAGAGCCAGCTCGAGACCGACCGCCGGCTCGCACGCAGGCGGATCACCCTCCTCCGCAAGCGGCTGCAGGCGCTCTCGAAGCAGCGCGAGACGCGGCGCAGGGCGCGGCGGCGCTCCGAGGTCCCGACGGTCGCGCTCGCCGGGTACACGAACGTCGGCAAGTCGACGCTCCTGAACGCGCTGACGAGCGGTGAGGTGTCGGTCCGGAACCGGCTGTTCGAGACCCTCGACCCGACGACGCGCGCCTTCGAGCACGAGGGGCGGCGCTACCTCGTCACCGACACGGTCGGGTTCATCCGGCGCCTTCCACACGAGCTCGTGGAGGGCTTCGCGTCCACGCTCGAGGAGACGCTCTCCGCCGACCTCGTCCTCCACGTCCTGGACGCGTCCGAGCCCGACGAGCGCCTCGACGAGATGCGCCGGGCCGTCGAGGCCGTCCTGCACGAGATCGGCGCCGACGAGCTGCCGGTTCTCCAGGTTCTGAACAAGATCGATGCCGTAGATCCGCTCGGGCGCCGGAGGCTCTCGAACCGCCTTCCCGACGCGCTCCAGGTCTCTGCGGTAACCGGCGAGGGCCTCGACGAATTCCGGGCCGCGATCGCCGACCACTTCGGCGAGCGGTTCGAGCTCGTGCGGCTGCTCCTGCCCTACGGGGACGGCGGCAAGCTTGCGGAGCTGTACTCGCTCGGAGCGCCGATCGACGAGCGCGAGGACGGGCCAGAGGGCGTCTTCATCCGCGCCCGCCTCCCGCGGCGCGACGTACCCCGCTTCGCGCCTTATCTGATCGCAGAGGC
>Ga0126307_10003280_pt1 | contig 11038 bp, 7 predicted proteins | sample Plot28_FD_89955 | JGI IMG/M metagenome (GOLD analysis project Ga0126307, IMG submission 89955) | Serpentine soil microbial communities from UC McLaughlin Reserve, CA, USA - Plot28 | ecosystem: Environmental > Terrestrial > Soil > Grasslands | place: USA: UC McLaughlin Reserve, Lake County...
CCGGCACGTCGCGTGAGGCCAGCGCGGCCAGGAACTTCTGGTCGTCGAACCCGCCGCTCGGGTTCGCGACGTCGGCGTCGGCGCGAGCGAGTGCCGCGGTCGCGACGTCGGCGCGGACGTTGGCGATCTCGTCGCCGGGGCCGAAGCCCATGATCCGGAAGTGCTTACTGGCCGTGCCCGTTGCGCGGCCGTCAGTCTTCGCGCTTGCGACCCCTGCTGCCCCACCAAAGATCGTGGCCAGTAGCGCCGCGAGCGCGACGATGAAAACTGACTGCTTCCATCGACGCAGCATGTAGATCCTCCAAAGTCAGCGGTACAGACGTCCCTCGAGAAGGGCTATGTGAGAACGTAACCATCTTCTCGGGGAACTTGCAAGCGAATTCGCTCGCGGGGAGCCAGGATTTCGCTCTCAATGCGGCCTTAAGCGACGCGCGGCGCGGGCGGTCCGCTCGAACCGCGGACCACGAGCTCGGGATCCAGCAGCTCGACGCGCGGGTCGCGCTCGGGATCGTCGACGCGCCGCACCAGCAGCGCGGCTGCGCGGCGGCCCATCTCGACGGTCGGCTGCGCGATCGCCGTGATCCCGGGATCGACCATCGTCATCCACGGCACGTCGTCGAACCCGACGAGCGACATGTCGCGCGGGAGGACGAGTTCCCGCCGGCGGATCGCGTTCCAGGCAGCCTCCGCGAGCGAGTTGTTGGCCGCGAAGATCGCGGTCGGAACGCCGTTGTCAAGCAGCGCGTCGATCTTCTCGGCCGTGTCGGGCGCGTGGAACGCGATGCGGACGATCAGGCGCTCGTCGACCGGAACACCGCTGTCGGCATGCGCCATCCGGTAACCGGCGACGCGCCCGGCGTCCGTCGTCCAGTCGGTATCGGCAGCCAGGAGGCCGATCCGGCGATGGCCCAGCTCGAGCAGGTGGGCGGTCGCAGTGCGTGCGCCGCCCTCGTTGTCCACGACGACCGCGTCGCAAGGGACCGTCGCGAGCCGGCGGTCGACCTCGACCGTCCACACGCCGTGCCTCGCAAGCAGCGAGCTCGGCGCGTGATTGGCCGGGGTCAGGATCACGCCGGCCGCGCGCATCGCCAGGAACGTCCTGATGCCGCGCAGCTCCTGCTCGCTGTCGCTGTTGTCCGCGACGAGAACCATCTGGTAGTCGGCGTCGCGGAGGATCTGCTCGATCCCCGAGGCGAGCCGCGCGTAGAACTCGTTGCCGAGGTCGGTCACGACGACGCCGACGACGCGGCTCGTCTGCTGCTTCAGCGTGCGGGCGGACGCGTTCGGGACGTAGCCGAGCCGGTCGGCAGCCGCGAGCAACCGCGCACGCGCCGGCGCCGACACGTAGCCACGACCGTTGAGCGCGCGCGATGCGGTCGACCGCGACGTGCCGGCTTCCCGCGCGAGGTCGGCGAGCGTCACCGCGCGGATCGCCAAGTGCTCCAACTCCTTCGCAGCGCTTCGTAGTCGTCCGCAGTGAACGTCTCTCCCGTCCCGTCGACCGAGTCCGTGTAGTACAGCGCGGGCACGCCCAGCGAGCTCTTCGCGTCGAGGTACGCGCGCCATTCGGCGAGGTCCGGCATCGGCCAGTCGTCGGTGTCGACCAGCAGCTCGGGGCACGCGCAGCGCGAGACGTCGGCACGGTGTCGCATCAGCGCGACGACGCCCTCGTCGGTCCGCACGATGTCGTTGAGCCGGATCATGTCCGTGACGTCGACGAACGCCGGATGCGGCGTGTGCGTGACCACGAGCGCATCGGGCTTCGCGTCTTTCGCGGCGCGGTAGACGATGTCGAGCAGGTCGTGGAGGAGCGCGATGCCCCAGCCGGGGCCGTGTGTCGTCAGCGCAGCGCCCGAGGGAGTCCGCGCGGTGAAGTCGATTTTCAGCCCGTCCGCGTCGAGGCCGTCCGGCGCGAGCATCTCCGTCACGGTCGCGCGCAACGCGTCGCGCGCATCGGGATTCGTCGGGTCGACCGCAACCGGCTCGCCGAGTGGGTTCCGGATGCAGAGCTCCGGCGGGAGGCCCTCCGGATCCCACGCCTTCCACCAGAGGAGCACGTGCTGCCCGCGCGCGCGACGGCTCGCGATCCAGCCGCGGATGTCCGGCCACTTCTCCGGATCCGGCCGGCACGTCCCGTAGGCGCCTTGCCACTTGTCGTCGATCGTGATCGTCCCGGGCACGAGACCGTTCTGCTCGAGGTGCTCGAGGTACCCGTCGTAGTTCGCCTGCGTCGCGAGGTCCTTCGCCGAGCCGCCCTCGCTCGTTGCCCGCGCGCACTGCGCGCCCCAGCCGCAGAAGATCGGCTCGCTCCACCACGCGGGCCGCGGGCGCGCGCGCGGCGGCGGCGCGGCGCGGCGCGCCGTGAGGTGCTCGCGGTGGCGCGGCAGCCCCGCGTACGGCTCGGGGAGCCCCGTCGTGAGAATCACGGTCGGCGCGGAGAACTCTCCGTCCACCTCGGTGTGCCCCTCGTAGGCGAGGGCGAGGCTGAACCCGATCTCTGCAGGCCGGTACTCGAGCTGCGTGAACGTCAGCTCGTCTACGGGGGCCGCGACCCCGAGGCCGACCCAGTCGTCCTCCGTCTCGAATGCCAGGAAGAGCGGCGCCGGCGTGAAGAACCAGCGCCCGCGCCCCGGCTCGCCGTCGCCGGACACGCCGATCACAGCCGACTCCCCGGCGGCCGCGAGCTGCGGCGTGTAGCCGGGGTTCGGCGAAAAGCGGCGACGGAAGCGCGAGCCGCTCGGCAAAAAGCCTGTCGGCGCGTCCGCCATCAGCGACCGGCCCGCGAGCAGGTGGACGTCGGTGAGCCGCCCGCGGCCGGCGACGCGGGTTCGAATCTCGACGCCGTCGTCTTGCGGCACGAGCGTCACGGTCGCCTCGTCCCAGACCGTCGACTGCCGCTCGACCACGACGCGGCCGTCGTCCTCGACGTGCACGCTTGCCGAGAGCGTCTCGTCGGGCCCGTCGACCGTGTCGAGCGCGGCGAGGAGTCGAAGCGACGCCCACTCGGGTGCGCGCGCGGAGGAGAGGACGGCGAGGGTGCGCGTCACCGTCAGCAGATACGAACGCTCGGCGACGCTCATCGCACGTCCACGAGCGCCTCGGCCTGCTGGCCGAACTCGGTGTCGCCAATGGTGATCTCCGCCGCCACGCGCGCGCGCCGCACCGGCCGCGCTGGCGGCGTGACGTTGAACCGGACGGCCGCCTCGCCGCGACCCGAAAGCCGCGCCTGCGCGGGCTCGGGCGCCGCCCAGCCATCCGGCACGGCGAGGCCGACGGTCGCGGTCTCGTCGCGCTCGAACGGGTTGCGAACCGTGACCTCGACCTCGAGCGCCTCGCCGTTCCGGAGCTCCGTCCGGTAGGGCTCGATACGCGCGCCGAAGCCCTCGGCGGCGAAGTCGACGTCGTCGGGCAGCAGCTCGCGATGCAGCTCGGCGAGGCGCCTTCCGTCGACGAGGAGCTGCTCGAGCTCGCCGTCGGCGACCTCCCACGGCTGCCAGTGCCCGGTCACGATCACCTCCGGCCGGAGCGAGAGGAGCAGCTCGGCGCTGCGCACAAAGTCGTCGATCCGGAACCGGTTGCGGTACTGGTAGTTGAGGATCGTCTTGTCCCCCTCCCGCGCGTACTGATCGCCGGTCGCGACCACGCGCGTGCCGTCGACCTCGAACGCGAGCGCCGCCGCGTAGAGCGTGTGCCCCGGCAGGTGGTAGGGGGTGATCTCGTACTCGTGCCACGCGAACGTTTCGCCGTGTGGAAGCCGGCGGTCGACGCGAACGGGGTCGAACCACAGGCACGGAAGGTCATAGCGCAGCGGCTCCTCGAGCACCGGCGCCACGCTTTCCGGGGCCCAGACCTCGACCCCCTCGACGTCGCGAAGGAGCCGGATGCCGGCAACGTGGTCGTCGTGGAAATGGGTCGGCACGACAACCTCGATCCGGTCGACGCCGTACTCGCGCCGCAGCGCGTCGAGCGACGTGAGCAGCGGCCGCCGCGCGGCGCGCTCGCTGACGGAAGGCGTCCCCGCCGTCAGGTCGTAGCCCCAGTCGATCAGGAGCGCCGCGCCGGATTCGGAGAGCAGCGCGTAGGAGTGCGCGAGGCACGTTCGGTTGCGCAGCAGGTGCGTCGTCACGGGCGCCCACGGCCGCGCCAGCCACTCGTCGAGGTCCCAGTGGTGGTCCATGCGCATGCCGACCAGCTCTTGCAGCCGCTCGCGCGTCAGCGCGAGCGCAGGCGCGACGTCCTCGATCGGCTCGCCGTGCGACGGCAGCAGCAGGTCGGGCTCGTGACGCGCGAGCACGCCGCACGAGACGTGTGTCGAAGCCTGCCCTTCGACGCCCGTGTACGACCACTGCGTGGCGGCGAGCGACCAGACCTTCCCCGGCGCGTAGAGCAAGTCGCCGGTGAACGCGAGGCGCCTGGCCTCGATCTCGACGATGTACGTCACCGAGCCAGTCGTGTGGCCGGGCGTCGGCAGCGTGTAGACGTCGAAGCCGCCGAACCGCTGTGTCCTGTACTCGGGCACCGTGCCGGCCACCGCGACCTGGTCGAGGAGCGAGAACCGGTCTTGCCGAAGGTCGTAGTCGTTGTCGATCTGCCGTGCTTGCCAGCGGCGGTCGACGTCGTCGATCAGATCGCGTTCGACCGGCGGAACCCAGATCTGCACGCCCGCCTCGGCGGCGCGCTCCAGCCCCTGGAGCTGGTCGCGGTGGTGGTGCGTGAGCAGGACGTCGGTCACGCGCTCGATGCCGAGCTCGGGAAGATGATCCAGCGCCGCGCCGGCCCCGAAGTCGATCAGGATCGCGTCGCTTCCCGACCGCAGGACGTACACGTTGCACGTGTCACGCACGCGGAAGACATTCGACGCCACTTCGGCGAGCCGACCCGGCATCGTTCGAGTGTAATCCGCGCCAAACGAATGTGGTAACGATTGCATCCAGTCGCGGGGCGCGTTAGATTCCGCGCGCGTGGGTCAGATCGACCTCGAGAACGTCACCAAGGTCTACGGGCACGACGTCGTGGCCGTGGACGACGTCAGCCTGACGATCGGCGAAGGTGAGTTCATGGTCCTGGTCGGACCGTCGGGCTGCGGCAAGACGACGCTGCTTCGCTCGATCGGGGGGCTCGAGGACGTGACGCGGGGACGGATCAAGATCGGGGACCGCGACGTCACGAAGATGGCGCCGGGCGCGCGCGACATCGCGATGGTGTTCCAGAACTACGCGCTCTACCCGCACATGACCGTGCGCAAGAACCTCGGCTACGGGTTGCGCGTCCGGCGGACGCCGCGGAAGGAGCGCGAGCAGCGCGTCCAGCAGGTCGCGACGCTGCTCGGTCTCGAGGGACTGCTCGACCGCAGGCCCGGACAACTCTCCGGCGGCCAGCAGCAGCGGGTCGCGATGGGCCGCGCGATCATCCGTGAGCCCGCCGCGTTCCTGATGGACGAGCCGCTCTCCAACCTCGACGCGAAGCTTCGCGGTGGGATGCGCACGTCGCTTCAGCAGCTCCACAACAGGCTCGGGACGACGACCGTCTTCGTCACGCACGACCAGGTCGAGGCGATGACGCTCGGCGAGCGTGTCGCGGTGATGCGCGACGGGCGCTTCCAGCAGGTCGCCGTCCCGCAGCGCCTGTACGAGCAGCCGGCGAACCTCTTCGTCGCCGCGTTCATCGGCTCACCGCCGATGAACCTGCTTCAGGCGTCGGTGGACGGCGACGCGATCTCGCTGAGCGGCGTGCGGATCCCGCTCGACCGCGAGCGAAGGCCGCGGACTGCGGAGAACGGCCGCGTGATCGTGGGAATCCGGCCCGAGGCGTTCGAGGACGCAGCATTCGCACCCAGCGGCCTGCCGCAGCTCGACGTGCAGGTGGAGGTCGTCGAGGAGCTCGGTTCGGACGCGTTCGTGTTCTTCGACCTCGACGCGCAGCGCGTCGAGATCGAGGACGCGACGGCGCACGCAGACGAGGAGGCGACGCTGCTCGCGGACAACCGCTCGCTGTTCTCCGCGCGCGTCGATCCACGGACGAACGCACGCATCGGGGACGTCGTGCATCTCGCCGTCGACCCTTCGCGCTTCTACTTCTTCGAGCCCGAGACCGGCGACAGCCTGCTCGGGCATGCTCCCGCCGCGGCATAGCCGTCATTCGCCACCTCGAGTACACCCGCGGCCGGTTCGCCGAGGTGTCGCAGCGGCTCGCACTCGCCGTCTACCCCGAGACGCTGCCGGTCGACGAGCTGCTCGTCAGCCCCTCGGTCGATCGCATCTCGTGGGACGACGCGCAGCGGCTCGAGTACCGCCCGGCCGAGCTCGGCGAGCGCTTCGGGCCGCTCTGGGCGACGTACTGGTTTCGCGTTCGCGGCCGCGTCCCCGACGAGTGGAGCGGCCGCCGCGTCGATCTCCTCTGGGATTCGCGAAGCGAGGCGACCCTGTGGCTGGACGGCCGCGCAGCGCAGGGGCTGAACGTGCACCACGCCGATGCCGTCCTCGCCGCGCGGGCCCAGCCCGGCGAGCTCCCGTGCCAGGTCGAGCTCGCGTGCAACGGCCTCTTCGGGAAGCAGGCCGAGCCGGCCGAGCTCCGCCGCTGCGAGCTCGCAGCGTTCGACGCCGAAGCGTGGCAGCTCTACTTCGACTTCGAGACCGTGCGCGCCCTCGAGGCGCAGCCGTCGGTCGACGGGAGCTTCGCCGGCGAGCTCCGAGCCGGGCTCAGCCGCTTCTGCAACGTCTGGGAGCTCGACCGTGCGGCGGCGCGAGAGGTGCTCGCGCCACTGTTCGAGCATCGGAACGCAAGCCGCGTCCACGAGCTGTTCGCGCTCGGCCATGCGCACCTCGACACCGCGTGGCTCTGGCCGCTCGCCGAGACGTACCGAAAGGCCGTGCGGACGCTCTCGACCCAACTCGGGTACATGGACGAGTACCCGGAGTACCGCTTCGCGCACTCGCAGGCGCAGCAGTACGCCTGGATTCGCGACGGCGCGCCCGAGCTGTGGGAGCGCGTGCGCGCGGCCGTCACCGCGGGGCAGCTCGTGCCGGTCGGCGGTACGTGGATCGAGCCTGATTGCAACATCCCCTCGGGGGAGTCGCTCGCGCGGCAGTTCCTGCAGGGCCAGCGCTTCTTCGAACAGGAGCTCGGGGCGCGTTGCGCCGAGTTCTGGAGCCCGGACGCATTCGGATACGCCGCGCAGCTCCCGCAGCTCATGCGGCAGGCCGGCATCTCGCGGTTCCTGACGCAGAAGCTCTCGTGGAACCGGTTCACGAAGCCGGAGCATCACACCTTCCTCTGGCAGGGCCTCGACGGGAGCGAGGTGCTGGCGCACTTCCCGCCGGCCGACAACTACTCGAGCGAGGCGACCGTCGGCGCGCTGGTCACGGCGGCATCCGGCTACAAGGATCACGAGCATTCGCGCGTGAGCATGCTCCTGTTCGGTCACGGCGACGGCGGCGGCGGCCCGACGCGCGCGATGATCGAGACGATCCGGCGCTCACGCGATCTGCAAGGCGTGCCGCGGACGGGCGTGCGGACGAGCGACGAGCTCTTCGCAGCGCTCGAGGCGGAGCCCGGCGAACGGCCGGTCGTCACCGGTGAGCTCTACCTCGAGTACCACCGCGGGACGTACACGACGCAGGCGCAGACGAAGCGCCTCAACCGCCGCTGCGAGCAGGCGTTGCACGACGCCGAGTTCCTGTCATGCGTCCGCGGCGGCGCGTATCCGCGCGCCGACCTCGACCGGCTCTGGAAGCTGCTCCTGCTGAACCAGTTCCACGACATCCTCCCGGGCTCCTCGATCCGCCTCGTCTACGAGGACGCCGAGCGCGATCTCCGTGCGGTCGAGGCGGAGGCGGATGCCCTCTGCGGCGAGGGCACGACGCCGGTGAACACGATCGGCTTCGCGCGGCGCGAGGTCGCGAACGACCCGCTCGGCCGCCTCGTCGTCGTCGAGGCGCGGAGCTATGGGCAGGGCCGGATCGTCGAAGTGGACGACGCCGTCCAGGGCGAGGGCCTCGTGCTCGAGAACGCGCACCTGCGTGCCGAGCTGTCGCCCGACGGGACGCTCGCGACCCTCGTCCACAAGCCGACGGGGCGCGAGACGCTCGCTGCGCCCGGCAACCGGCTCGAGCTCTACGACGACCGGCCGATCGCGTTCGACGCCTGGGACATCGACCCGTTCCACCTCGAGACGCGGCGCGAGTGCCCGCCCGCAGAGTCCTTCGAGAGGTCGAGCGCCGAGCCGCTGCGCGGAGAGATCACCTTCGAGCGCTCGTTCGGAGGTGCGAGCCGCATGCGGCAGGTCGTGCGCCTCGACGCGGGCTCACGCCGGCTCGAGTTCCGTACGACCGTCGAGTGGCGGGAAAGCCACAAGCTGCTGAAGGTCTGCTTCCCGCTCGCAGTTCGCTCGCCGACCGCGACGTACGAGACCGCGTTCGGCTACGCCGAGCGGCCGACGCACTTCTCGACGAGCCGCGACCGCGCGCAGTACGAGGTGCCGGGCCACCGCTTCGCCGACCTGTCCGAGCACGGCTTCGGCGCCGCGGTCCTCACCGACTGCAAGTACGGCTACAGCTGCCACGGGAACGAGCTGCGCGTCAGCCTGCTGCGCGCGCCGAAGAGCCCCGACCCCGAGGCGGACATGGGGCAGCACGAGTTCGCCTACGCGCTGGTCCCGCACGCGGGCGACTGGCGCGACGCCGGCATCGTCGCCGAGGCGGCGCGCTTCAATGCGCCGCTCCGGTGGATCCCCGACGAGGTCGCCGACGGCGCGCTCGCGGAGGTCGACGATATGAACCTGGTCCTGGACACGATCAAGCGCGCGGAGGACTCGGACGCGCTCGTGTTGCGGCTGTACGAGGCGCACGGCGGGCGCGGGACTGCGCGGGTGCGCTTGGGGTCACCGGTCGCGTCGGCGCGACGCGCGAACCTCCTCGAGGACGACGGCGACCCGCTCGCGGTGGACGACGGGGCGATCATGATCCCGTACAGGCCGCACGAGATCGTCACGGTGAAGGTCGCATGATCGTGTGCGTCGGCCTGGCGACGCGCGACACGATCTACGCGGTGCCGCGTCACCCCGATCCGGACGACCGCGTCGTGGCGACGGAGCGTGTCGTGGCCGGCGGGGGTCCCGCCGCGACGGCCGCGGTCGCCGTCGCGCGGCTCGGCGTGGACGCGCGATTCGTCGGCGTGGTCGACGGAGACCTCGACGGCGTGGACGTCGTGCGAATCCCAGGTCGCATGGTCGAGAGCACGATCCTCGTCGGCGACGGGACTCGCGCGATCGTCACCGAAGAGCCCGAGCCGTTCGAAGCGCCGCCCGACGCCCTCGAAGGCGCCGAGTGGGTGCATGTGGACCACGTCGGTCACGGCGCGCTCGCGCGACGCCGCGGCCTGCAGTTGTCGGTCGACGGCGGCAACCCGATCGAGGGGCTCGACCTCGACGACGTCGACCTCTACGCGCCGACGGAAACGAGCGACGACGGGCGGCGGGCGAGGCTCACCGTCGTCACCAGAGGCGGCGGGGGTTGTGTCGCGTACGCCGGCGGCGAGACGATCGAATTGCAAGCATTTCCCGTCGACGTCGTCAGCACGCTCGGCGCCGGCGACGTGTTCCACGGAGCCCTGCTCGCCTGCCTCGCGCGAGGCCTCGAGCTGCGCGACGCGCTCGAGCACGCGAACGCCTGCGCCGCGCTGTCGTGCCGCGCGCTCGACGGGCGGTCGGCGATCCCGACATGGAACGAGCTCGCGCGGACCGTCGCATGAGCCACCGGGTCGCGGTGATCGCGGGCGACGGCGCCGGCCCCGAGGTCGTCGCCGAAGCGCGCAAGGTCGTCGACGCACTCGGGCTCGACGTCGAATGGACCGAGCTGCCCTGGGGCACCGCCCACTACCACGACACGGGCGCGATGATGCCGCCGGACGCACTCGACGTCGTCCGCACACACGACGCCGTGCTGCTGGGCGCGGTCGGCGATCCCTCAGTGCCCGATCACGTCACGCTGTGGGGCTTGCTGCTGCCGCTGCGCCAGGGCCTCGACCTCTGGGCGAACCTCCGCCCGGCGCGCTTGCTCGACGGGATCCCCTCACCGCTTGCAGGGGAGCCGAAGGTGGACATGCTCTTCGTGCGCGAGAACACCGAGGGCGAGTACTCCGGCGTCGGCGGCCGCGCCCACCAGCGGCTCGAGCTCGAGGTGGGCATCGAGACGAGCGTATTCACGCGCGTCGGCGTGCACCGGGTCGTCGCTCACGCGTTCGAGCTTGCCGAGCAGCGGCGCGGCGTCGTCACGAGCGCGACGAAGTCGAACGCGTCCCGCTATGGGTACGTGCTCTGGGACGAGGTCGCCGAGGAGGTCGCCGCCGAGCACCCGAACGTGCGGTACGAGCGCGTCCTCGTCGACGCGCTGGCGGCGCGGATGCTCCGCAATCCGACCAGCCTCGACGTCGTCGTCGCGTCGAACCTCTTCGGCGACGTGCTCACCGACATCGCCGCCGAGCTCCAGGGCGGAATGGGCATGGCCGCGAGCGCGAGCGTCGCGCCGGGCTCCCGGACGACGGCCGTCTTCGAGCCGGTCCACGGCTCCGCGCCGGACATCGCAGGGCAGGGCGTCGCGAACCCGGTCGGCGCGATCTGGAGCGCGGCGCTGATGCTCGACCACCTGGGGGAACCGGCTGCGTCGTCGAAGGTGATGCGCGCGCTCGAGGACGTCTGCCGGGACGGCCCGCGCACGCACGACGTCGGCGGCAGCGGCTCGACGTCCGAGGTCGGCGACGCCGTTGCGGCGCGAATCGCCGCGGCGTAGGCGGAGCTCGTGTAGTGCATCTCGCGCTACGATCGACGCATCGCTGCTTCGGATCCACTGTCGCTGCGGCTCGGGCGCGACGGAATGGCCGCGCTCGACGAGATCGCTCGCCGCCGCGGCGTGACGCGTTCGAAAGCCACGCGGCAAGCGATCGCCGAAACGGCCGAGCGGGAGCGACGCCGGACCGGGCTAGCCGCCGAGGCACGGCGCCTCGCACGCGATCCCGCTTACGCGCGGGAGGCACAGCACGTAGC
>Ga0126307_10003281_pt1 | contig 11036 bp, 7 predicted proteins | sample Plot28_FD_89955 | JGI IMG/M metagenome (GOLD analysis project Ga0126307, IMG submission 89955) | Serpentine soil microbial communities from UC McLaughlin Reserve, CA, USA - Plot28 | ecosystem: Environmental > Terrestrial > Soil > Grasslands | place: USA: UC McLaughlin Reserve, Lake County...
CGCGGGCGCGGGCGATCACGCTGGGGCGCCCGGGCGTCTCCTCGACGAGATCCGCCTCGAGCCCCGCGTCGCGGGCCCAGCCCGCCACGAACGCCGCGATCTCCGTCTCGCCGCGACCGCCGGGCACGAGCGCGGGGTTGACGGAATCGATGGCCACCAGTTCGCAGGTCAGCTCGGTGAGGTCGGCGCGCATGAGCGGACATTCTTCCGGGCTGCGCGAGTTCAGCTCAAGCAACGATCTGACAGGCAGCGGCTCTCTCCTAAGCCAGCGCCCTGAGATCGGACCGTCCGGCGCTGCGGACGCTGGTGTCACGAGATGACGATCGACCACGGTATTTGTGGGCGATCGTCATCTCGTGACCGCGACACCGCGAACCGTCAACCGCAACTCGAGGCGTTTCCGCGGGCGAGCGCCCTACTTGATCTGGTCGTACACCTTGAACATCGGCAGGTACATCGCGATGACGATGAAGCCGACGATGCCACCGACGACCACGATCATGATCGGCTCGAGGATCGAGGTGAGCGCCTTGACGGCCGCGGCCACCTGCTCCTCGTAGAAGTCGGCGACCTTGGACATCATCGTCTCGAGGGCGCCCGTCTCCTCACCGACGCCGATCATCTGCGTGACCATGATCGGGAAGGCCTCGGGGACGAGTGTCATCGGCTGGGTGAGCGAGCCGCCCTTCTTGACCGACTCCCTCACGTCGTACATCGCCTTCTCGATGACCTTGTTGCCGGCCGTCTTCCCGGTGATGTCGATGGCCTCGAGCATCGGGACGCCGGCCGCGATCAGGCCCGAGAACGTGCGCGAGAAGCGCGCCAGTGCGACCTTCTGCACGATGTCGCCGATCTTCATCGGGAACTTCAGCTTCAGGCGATCCCATTGCATGCGGCCGCGGTCGGTCTTCTTCCAGCGGCGGAAGAGCCAGGCGACGCCGAACATCGATCCGAACAGGATGTACCAGCGGTCTGTGGCCATGTGCGACAGCCACACGGTGAACTTGGTGATCGCCGGGAGCTCGCCGCCGAAGTCCTTGAAGATCTTCTCGAACACCGGCACGAGGAACGCGACGAGCGCGAACAGCACCACGAACGCGAAGCCGCCGATCAGAGCCGGGTAGACCATCGCCGCCTTGATCTGGCGGCGCAGCGCGGCGTCCTTCTCGAGCTGGTCGGCCACGCGCACGAGCGTGCGGTCGAGGATGCCGCCGGTCTCGCCGGCCTGGACCATGGCCACGTAGAGGTCGTTGAACACGTCGGGGTGCTTGGCAAGCGAGTCCGAGAGCGCGAGACCGGCCTCCACGTCCTTGCGGACCTCGATGAGGACCTCACGCAGCTTGTCGTTCTCGGTCTGCTCCTCGATCACGTACAGCGCACGCAGGAGCGACATGCCCGAGTTCACCATCGTCGACAGCTGGCGCGTCGCGATCACGAGGTCGTCGGCCTTGACGCGCCGGAAGCGAGCGAGGATGTCGCCGGCGCTCGCCGGGCTCTGCTCCTCGATGTCGACGACGATCAGGCCCTTCGTGCGCAGCTGCGAGGCGACGGCCTGCTTGTCGTTTGCCTCCATCTCGCCTTTCGTGGGCGACCCGGTGAGGTCGAGCGCTTTGAATGCGAAGGTCGCCATCGCGCTATGCCACCCTCACGGTGCCCATGAGGCGGCGGAGCTCCTCCGGGGCGCTCGAGCGCGCCTCGGCCAGCTCGCGCGTGATCTTGTGCTCGCGCACGAGCTGGGCAAGCGACGCGTCCATGGTCTGCATCCCGAACTGGCCGCCGGTCTGGAGCGCCGAGTAGATCTGGTGCGTCTTGCCTTCCCGGATCAGGTTGCGCACCGCCGGCGTGGGCACCAGCACCTCCGTAGCGCAGCAGCGTCCGTTGCCGTCGGCCGTCGGCAGAAGCTGCTGGGTCACGATGCCCTGGAGCGCCACGGAGAGCTGCACGCGCACCTGCTGCTGCTGCTCGGGCGGGAAGACGTCCACGATCCGGTCCACGGTCTGCGCCGTGTCCTGCGTGTGCAGGGTGGCGAACACGAGGTGGCCGGTCTCCGCGGCCGTCAGCGCGGTCGAAATCGTCTCGAGGTCGCGCATCTCGCCGACGAGGATCACGTCCGGGTCCTGGCGGAGCGCGGCCTTCAGCCCGAGCCCGAAGCTCTTGGCGTCCGCCCCCAGCTCGCGCTGGTTCACGATGCACTTCTTGTGCTTGTGCAGGAACTCGATCGGGTCCTCGATCGTGAGGATGTGCTCGTGACGCGTGTCGTTGATCAGGTCGAGCATCGCCGCGAGCGACGTCGACTTGCCGGAACCGGTCGGGCCGGTCACGAGCACGAAGCCGCGCGGCTTTTTCGTGAAGTCCTCGAGCATGGGCGGCAGGCCCAGCGAGCCGAGCGTCGGCATGTCGTGCGGGATCAGGCGGAACGCGGCTGACAGCGCGGCTCGTTGCATGTACGCGTTCACGCGGAAGCGCGCCTTGCCGGGAATCGAGTAGGCGAGGTCGATCTGCCAGTCGTTCTCGAGCTTCTGGCGCTGGTCGTTCGTGAGGATCGAGTAGACGACCTCGCGGGTCGTCTGCGGCGTCAGGCGTGGGTAGTCCAGCGCGTGCAGCCGGCCGTGGTGGCGGATCATGGGCGGGGATCCCGCTGTCAGGTGAAGGTCGGAGGCGTTTCGCTCCATCACCTGAAGCAGGACTTCTGCGAAGTCGAACTCCATTGTGTCTCCTATCGGCTGGAGGGCCTGATCACGTGACTCTTGCCACCTCGGCTATGGACGTGATGCCGTTCTTGACCTTCTCGAAGCCGTCCGCGCGTAGGGGCCGCATGCCCTGGGCGACGGCGATCTTCCGGATGTCGTCGGCTGAAGCGCGCTCCACGGTGAGGTCGCGGATCTCGTCTGAGATCGCCATCACCTCGTAGAGCCCGGTGCGACCCTTGTAGCCCGCGCCGCCGCAGCGCCCGCAGCCCACGGGCTCGTACGCCTCGAGGTCGAAGGCCACGTCGAAGCCGGCCTTCTTCAGCGACGTCGTCGAGAGCATCGTGCGCTTCTTGCAGTAGGTGCAGAGCTGGCGCACGAGGCGCTGCGCGACCACGGCGACGACCGCTGAGGCGGTGAGGAACGGCTCGATCGCCATCTCGGTGAGGCGCGAGATCGCCGACGGCGCGTCGTTCGTGTGCAGCGTCGAGAGCACGAGATGCCCGGTCAGCGCCGACTCGATCGCGATCTTGGCGGTCTCGCCGTCCCGGATCTCGCCGACCATGATCACGTCGGGGTCGGCGCGCAGCATCGAGCGTAGGCCGCCCGCGAAGGTGAGGCCGGCCTTCAAGTTCACCTGGAGCTGGTTGATCCCGGCGAGCTGGTACTCGACGGGGTCCTCGATCGTGATGATGTTGCGCTCGGGCTCGTTGATCTCGTTGAGCGCGGCGTACAGGGTCGTCGACTTGCCGGAGCCGGTCGGCCCGGTTACGAGCACCGCGCCGTAGGAGCGCCGGAACGCCGACTCGAAGAGCTCGGCCGACGCGTCCGACATGCCCAGCGCGTCGAGCCCGATCAGCGCCTGCGACTTGTCGAGGATGCGCATCACGATCCCCTCGCCGTCCACGCGCGGCATCGTCACGACGCGCGTGTCGATCGCGTGGCCCTCCACGGTGAGCGATACGCGGCCGTCCTGAGGGACGCGCTTCTCGGCTATGTCGAGGTTCGCCATGATCTTCACGCGCGAGATCACGCCGGCGATCATCCGGCGCGGGATCTGCGTCGTCTCGCGCAGCACGCCGTCCACGCGGAAGCGCACGCGCATCTCGCGACCTTCGGGCTCGAAGTGGATGTCGGAGGCGCCCTCCTCGACCGCCTGGGCGATGACCGAGTTCACGAGCTTGATGACCGGCGCGTCCTCGGCGGACTCGCGGATCTCGGTCACGTCGGCGAGCTCTTCCTCGCCCTCCTGTACCGCCTCGGCCACGGCGTTGTCGAGCCGGCTCATGCGCCCGATCAGGCCACCAATGTCGTCCGGCGAGGCGACCACCGGCCGCACCTCGTTGCCGGTCATCAGCTTGAGGTCGTCGAGAGCCAGCACGTTCGACGGATCGGCCATCGCGATCATCAACTGGCCCTTCTCGTCGTAGCCGATCGGCACGGCGTTGAGGCGGCGGGCCACCTGCCCGCTGATCGTGTTCAGCGCGCTCACGTCGGTCTTGAAGACCGTGAGGTCCACGTGGTGGAGGCCGAAGCGCTGCGCGACCGCGCGCGCGAGCTGGTCACCTGTGATCGCGCCCGTGTCGAGGAGCACCTGCTCGGCTGCGCGTCCCGACGCCTTGCCCTCCTCCACGGCCGCGTCGACCCGCTCGCGCGGGAGGAAGCCCATCTCGACGATCACGTCGGAGATGAAGCGCGAGCCGGCCCGCCGCTGCGGCGGCGTCAGGCCGTTGCCGGGCCCGTCGTTCTCAGCAGGATCCGCAGTGGCTGTAGCAGTGCCGGCAGGCACGGCGCGAAGCTGCGCCGAACCGACCTTCTGCTCGCTCATCGCGCGTCCGCAACAACCTGGGCGAGCGTCTCGGCGTCCACGTAACCCTCGATCAGGCGGGCCTGCCCGCCACGGTCGATCACGACGATCGAGGGCGCTTGGTTCACGCCGAGGTCCTGCACGAGCGAGCCGTACTCATCCACGTTGCCCACGTGGTCGGTGAGCACCACGACCTTCTTCGTGGAGCGGTCGAGCGCGCGGACGGAGGCCGCCACCGCCCGGTCGTCGAGACCGCGCGGGTTCTGGAAGGAGATCACGACCTTGCGGTGATCCGCCACCGCGCGCTCCGCCTTGAGGTGCGCGTTCGTGGTCGGCACGCCCAGCCCGAGAGCGCTCGCGTCGGCGCCCGTCGTAAGCGAGAGGCCGGTGTAGAAGCCCTGCGCGAACTGGCCGAACAGGCCGCCCGGCACCTTCTGGGTGACCTTGGTAGGCGGCTCGATCTGCTGCGGCTCGTTCACGTCCGAGAGGTTCAGCTCGAGGGCCACCTCGAAGGCGCCAGCGTTCGGGACGCGCGCCTCCACGTCGGCGCTGAGTCGCCGGATGACCTTGTCGTCCTTGCCGATGTAGACGTCGAAGTCGGCCTTCTTCACCGAGTCCTCGACCTTGGCGAGCACCTGCGGCGGCAGCGTGGCGCCCTGGCCGGGGCCGGCCTGCTGCTCGGCCAGCTTCGAGATGTCCGCGAGGGCGGCTCCCGCGTCGAGGCTCGCGGTGATGTGCTCCGCGTCGACACCGTCGAGCGTCTCGCTGCCCTCGGACTTGACGTTCTTGACCCAGCCGGACGGGTCGACCGGGAGCGCCACGGGACCGGCCGCATCGCGATCCTTCGCGGCGTCCATCACGGCCTTCCAGGAGTCCTCGGGGACCTTGTAGCCGACGCCGTCCTTCGTGAGCCAGGCGTTGCCGTCGGTCGTCACGAAGCCGGCGGTCAGCATCTGGCCCGCCGCGCTGAACTTCACGTCGACGTCGACCTCGGGCGTGCCGCCCACGCTCTGCGCGGCGCCGTCGACGGACACCTCCGCCGAGTCGCCGGCCGCCTTGACCGACACCTGCGCGTCGAAGCGTGCGCTGCTTACGTCGGTGCTCGCGGCGGCCTCCAGAAGCTGCTGCGGGCTGAGCTCGGCGGCGGGCGCGGATCCGCCCTGCGCCGGCTGCGCCGGAGCCTGCTGGTCCCCCGTCGCCGCGGAGGTGCCCTGCGAGCTATCACGCGCGTTCTGCACCGCGAAGACGGTGGCGGCGAGAAGCACTAGTCCGACGAGGGCGAGGAGGAAGGGGCGGGAGAGCGCCATTGCCACGCATATCGGCAGCCCCCCGGCAGCCTTTTAGGCGTGGGCGGATGTACTAGACACTCGCCTGGACGGGATCCCCGCTGCCATAGTACGCGCCCGGCGACGACGTGACCCTCGGAGGGGTCGATTCCGTCGGGATCGACGATTTCCGGACGGCCGGCAGGGCTGCTCCGACCGTTCCGGTCAGCTCAGGCTCGCCCGCGTGGCCGCCTCGCGCATGATCTCGAGCGGCGCGACGCGGCCGGTCCAAAGCTCGAGGCTGAGGGCGCCCTGCCGGACCAGCACCTCGAGGCCGTCGACCGTCTGGGCGCTTCGCTCGGTGGCCCAGCGGATCACCGGTGTGGGCGAGGCGCCGTATACGAGGTCGACGACGGACGCCGTCTCCACGAGCGGCAGGTCGTCAGCCGACGCGCCCGGGTCCAGGCCGACCGACGTGGCGTTCACGAGCAGGTCGGTGGGACCCGGCTCGAGCGTATGACGGATCTCGAGCTCGGCGGCCAGCTGTGCCGCGCGCTCCGGCGTCCGGTTCCACACTTCGACATCGGCGCCTGCCTCGCGGAGCGCCCAGGCCGCCGCGCGGCCGGCGCCGCCCGCCCCGAGCACGAGCGCGCTGGCGGGCACCGCTGCCGGCCCCCCGAGCGCGTCGATCAGCCCGCCCGCGTCCGTGTTGTCGCCGCGGATCGAGCCGTCGGGCTCGAAGCTGAGCGTGTTCACGGCGCCGATCGCGGCCGCCGCCTCTCCCAGCTCGTCCGCCAGCGCGTGGGCCGCGACCTTGTGCGGAATCGTCACGTTGGCGCCGCGGTAGCCGGAACTCGGCAGCGCGCGCGCCGTGGCCGCGAAGCGCTCGGGAGCGATCGGCAGCCTCAAGTAGCGCCACTCCTCCAGCCCGAGCGCCGCGAAGGCGGCGGTCATCATCGCCGGCGAGCGGCTGTGGGTGACCGGGAAGCCGAGGACGCCGGCGAGCGGGCTCAACACTCCGTGGGCGACCTGCCGCCGCGCTTGTCGCGCTCGCGGTTGTACTCGTCCACGTAGCCCTGGAACTCGGCGTCCGTCTTGGCAAACCTGTGCTTGCCGTTGCCGCACACGGCGGCCACGTAGAAGAGGTACCTGGTTCGCGCGGGATGCGCGGCCGCCTTGATCGACGCGAGCCCGGGGTTGCCGATCGGCCCGGGCGGCAGGCCCTGGTGGATGCGCGTGTTGTAGGGGCTCGGGTTGGCGAGCTCGGACTGCCGGAGCGGCTGCGTCCAGTTGCCGGTGATGAAGCGCACGGTCGCGTCGATGCCGAGGCTGATGTTGTTCCGCAGCCGGTTGTAGATCACCGACGCGATGATCGGGCGCTCGTTCGCCACGGCGGCCTCGCGGTCGATCAGCGATGCGATGATCAGCACGTCGTACGGCGTCAGGTTCTTGGTCCGCGCGAACTTGAGGTCGACCTTGCGGAAGTTGCGTTCGAAGGCGGCGAGCTGCTCGCGCACGAGCCGCTTCACCGGCTGGCCCTTCTTCAGCTCGTAGGTCGCCGGGAACAGGAAGCCCTCGAGCGTGGCGCCGCGCGGCGCCCGGTACTCACGCGGGTTGAAGCCGCGCGCCCTGCGCGTGGCGCGCATGTAGTTGCCGTCGAGCCGCTTCACGAGCGGCGCAACCTCACGGCGTGAGCGTCCCTCCGGGATGCTGATGATCACCACGTTCGGCGGCACGCCCTTCTTCAGCTCGTCGAGCGCGGCGCTGAAGCTCATGTCCTCGCGGAGCTCGTACGAGCCGGGCTTCAGGTCCTCGCTCGCCCCCGACAGTCGGGCGCGGAGCTGGAAGAAGCCGGAGCTCGAGATCACGCCGTTGTCTTCGAGAATGTCGGCGATCCCGCCGAGGCTCGCGCCGCGCGGAATGCTGACGCGGATCGCGCGGCCCTCGCCCTCCCCCTTGAACGGCTGGAAGAGCGAGATTGCGAACCAGGCGGCCGCGACGAGGAACGCGAGTGCGATTCCTGCCGCGAGCAGCCGGCCCCGGCGCGGATGCGAGGGGCCGGCGGCTCGCGGCCTCCGGCGCGCGCGGCGGCGCGCTCCATCGCTCACCACCGGAGCGGCCGCGGTCGGAGCGGACGCCCCAACCGACCGCTCGCTCAGCGGCTCCGGCTCCACGCGCAGGTCGGCGCCGGAGCGAGCGATGCGGCGCGCGTTCCGCTCGCGGCGAGCGGCCTCCCGTTCTTCCGGTGTGCGTCCGCCCGGCACGGGCGGCGGTCCCTGGCTCACGTTCGCTGGCCGGCTAGATAGCTCTCGAGCAGATGCGCGGCGGCGCGCGAATCCGCATCTTCGGTTCCCCCGGTGCGCTCGGCGAGCCTCGTGGTGAGGCGCTCGTCGTGCAGATCCACCGGAACAGACAGTCTCCGCTCGAGAGCCTCGGCAAACGCTCGAGCGCGTCCCGCCTGCTCGCCCTCCTCGCCCCGAAGCGTCAGCGGCAGCCCGACGACCACCCGCTCGGCGCCCTGGTCCTCCACCAGGCGCACGAGCCTCTGTAGCCCCTTCTTCGTGTCTGGGCGCTCCACCGCCGGCAGCGGCGTGGCGAGCGTCGCGCTCGGATCGGAAATGGCGCAGCCGCAGCGGGCCGACCCGTGGTCGAGCGCGAGGACGCGTGCCATCAGGCGCCGAGGGCCGCCGTGATCGCCGCGCGCGCCGCGGCGAGCGCCTCCGGCAGCTTCTCCGGGTCGCGGCCGCCCGCCTGGGCCATGGTGTCGCGTCCGCCGCCGCCGCCGCCGGCCGCCTGCGCGGCCACCCGGACGACGTCACCGGCCTTGACGCCGCGTTCGACGGCCGACGGCGCAACGTTCGCAACCAGGTTCACGCGCGCGTCGCCGGCAATGCCGAGCACCACCGCGGCGTCGCCGAGCTTCTGGCGCACCGCATCGGACAGCGCGAGCAGGTCCTTCGGGTCGGCCGCGTCCACCGCCTCGACCACCACCTGCACGCCCGCGATCTCCTCCGCCCCCGCCACGAGCTGCTCCGCGGTGCCGCGGTCGGGACCGCCCTTCGGCTTGCGGCCGAGCTCCTTGACGCGCTCGGAGAGCCGCTCCACCGCGCGCACCACCTCGTGCTCGGGCACGCGCAGCTGCTCGGCGATCTGGTTCAGCATCGCGGTGCGCTCGGCGAACAGCGCGGCACCCGCCGCGCCCGTGAGCGCCTCGATGCGCCGGACATTCGACGCGCTCGATGTCTCCGCGCTGACGTGGAAGAGCCCGATCTCGGCCGTGCTCGCCACATGCGTGCCGCCGCAGAGCTCGCGCGAGACGTCCTCGATCTCCACCATCCGCACCCAGTCGCCGTATTTCTCGCCGAACAGCGCCATCGCGCCGAGCGCCTCGGCTTCCTGGCGGGTGGTCTCGATCGCGCGTACGCCGCGGCTGCCGGCGAGCCATCCCGACACCATCCCCTCCACGTCGCGGAGCTCGTCGGGGCTGAGCCGCTCGCCGTGCGTGAAGTCGAAGCGCAGCTTGTCCGGACCGACGTACGAGCCGGCCTGGCGCACGTGCGTGCCCAGCCGCTCGCGCAGCGCCGCGTGCAACAGATGCGTCGCGGTGTGGTTGCGCATCGTCGCGAGCCGCTCCACGCGCGCGACCCGCGCGCGAGCGCTCTCCCCCACGCCGAGCTCGCCCTCGAGCGGCTCGAGCGCCAGCGCCTGGTCATCGCCGAGCCGGTACACGTCGGCCACGCGCGCGCGGCCGCTCGGGGTCTCCACGACCCCCGAGTCCGACACCTGGCCGCCACCCTCCGGATAGAACGGGGACTCTTCGAGCTTCGCCAACACCCAGCCGTTGGCGCGCTCGGCCACGCGCAGGACGGTCTCGGCCTCCGTCGTCTCGTAGCCGACGAAGCGCGTGCGGAAGCCCGCCTGCTTCGCGAACCGGAGCACGTCATCGTGATCTACGTGGAACGCAGCCCCGGCGCCGGCCTCGGCGCGGGCGCGCGTGCGCGTGGAGCCCCTCCGCGACGTCTCGCGGGCGCGCTCCATGAGTTCCTCGAAGCCCTGGTCGTCGACCGAGAGCCCCCGCTCCGCCAGCAGCTCCTTCGTCATCTCGTACGGAAAGCCGAAGGTGTCGTGAAGCCGGAACGCGTCCTCGGCCGCCACCCATGACGTGCTGTCCCCCTTCGCGCGCTCGATGAGCTCGGCGAGCAGGCGCTCACCCTGCTCGAGGGTGCGGCCGAAGCTCTCCTCCTCGGCGCGCGCCCAGCGCTCGATCGTCGGCCACTCCGACTTCAGCGCCGGGTAGGTGTCGCCCATCACCTCGCTGACGCGCTCGCACAGCTTCACCACGAACGGCTCGCCGATCTCGAGCACGTGGCCCTGCTGGATCGCACGCCGCATGATCCGCCGCAGGATGTAGCCGCGCTCCTCGTTCGACGGCACCACGCCGTCCGCGAGCAGGAACGCCGCGGCGCGACCGTGGTCGGCGAGGATGCGAAGCGCGCGCGTGGTCGGGAAGTCCTCGCCGTAGCGGCGCCCGCTCAGCTCCTCGCCGAGCTCGACGAGCGGCCGGAAGAGGTCCGTCTCGAAGACGGACTCCACGTCCTGCAGGATCGCCGCCATCCGCTCGAGGCCCATGCCGGTGTCGATGTTCTGGGCCGGCAGCTCAGGCAGCGCGCCGTCGGGCTGGAGGTCGTACTGCATGAACACGAGATTCCAGAACTCCAGATAGCGCTCGGTGTCGTCCCCCGGTCGGTCACTGTCCGGGCCGAACCCCGCACCGCGGTCGAGGTAGAGCTCCGAGCATGGGCCGCACGGTCCGGACGGGCCTGACTGCCAGAAGTTGTCGTCCCGACCGAGCAGCACGATCCGCTCGCGCGGCACACCGACCGAGAGCCAGCACTCGATCGCCTCCTCGTCGGGGCCGAGGCCGAGCTCCTCGTCGCCGCCGAAGACCGTGATCCAGATGTCCTCCTGGGCGAAACCGAACCCGTTCGTGGACAGGTCGAGCGCGAACTCGACCGCGCCCTGCTTGAAGTAGTCGCCGACGGAGAAGTTGCCGAGCATCTCGAAGAATGTGAGGTGGCGGTGCGTCATGCCGACGTTCTCGATGTCGGTGGTGCGGAAGCACTTCTGGCAGCTGGTGAGCCGGTTCGACGGCGGCTCCTCCTCGCCCCGGAAGTAGGGCCTGAAGGGCTGCATTCCCGCGGTGGTGAGCAGGACCGTCGGGTCGTACGAGCTCGGGACGAGCGACGCCGACGGCACCCGGAGGTGCCCGCTTTCCTC
>Ga0126307_10003282_pt1 | contig 11036 bp, 11 predicted proteins | sample Plot28_FD_89955 | JGI IMG/M metagenome (GOLD analysis project Ga0126307, IMG submission 89955) | Serpentine soil microbial communities from UC McLaughlin Reserve, CA, USA - Plot28 | ecosystem: Environmental > Terrestrial > Soil > Grasslands | place: USA: UC McLaughlin Reserve, Lake County...
GGAGCTGCGCGGCGGCGGTCAGGCCGTCCAGCCCGGGCAGGTCGATGTCCACCACGGCCACATCGGGGCGGGTGCGCAGGGCGGTGTCGAGGATCTGGTCGCCGCGGTCCAGTTCGGCCACGACCTCCAGGTCGTCCTCCAGCTGGAGCAGCGCGACCAGGGCCCCGCGGATCAGGTGCATGTCCTCGGCGACCAGCACCCGGATCACGCCATCCCCTCCTGGGGAACCTCGACCAGCAGCCGGAACCGCCCCTCCGGGGTACGACCGCCCGACACCGACCCCGATACCATCTGGGCGCGGTCGGCCAGGCCGGCCAGCCCGCTGCCATGGCCGGCCGGCAGGCTCGCGCCGTCGTTCACGATCTCCAGCCACAGGCGCCCATCCCGACACCCGGCGCTGATCGAGCAGGTGCGGGCCTGGCTGTGCCGCAGCACGTTGGTCACACCCTCACGGACCGCCCAGCCCAGCACCTCCTCCACCGGTCCTGGCAGCCGGGGCAGATCCAGGTCGACGCGGGTGTCGATGCCGGCCGCCCGCAGCAGCCCCGCCGCCCCCTCGACCTCGGTGGCCAGCGACACCGCGTGCTCGTCACGGGTCACCGCCCGGACCCCACCCAGTGCCTCGCGGGCCACCTGGGTCAGGCTCTCGATCTCCGACCGGGCCGCCAACCGGTCGCGGCCCAGCAGCCGGATCGCCAGGTCGCCCTTGAGCGAGACCGCCGACAGCGCCTGGCCGAGCAGGTCGTGGAGGTCCCGGGAGCCCCGCAGCCGTTCCCGCCCCACCGCCAGCTCAGCGAGCTCGGCCCGGGTGGCGCGCAGCTCCTCCAGCACCCGGACCAGCCGCGCCGACCCGTAGAGGGCCGCCGTCTGGACCACCAAGGTGAACGTCGTATAGACGACCCAGTAGGCGACGGTGCTGACCGGCTGGCCGGGCCCCGTCCACACCACCATCAGGTCGGTGATTACGACGGGGGTGGCGAGGGCGACGGCCAGTGGCCAGCCCCGCAGCAACATGGGCATCGAGGCCATCAGGGCCACCTGCATGTACACCCAGTTCCAGCCGAACCAGGGGAGCGGCAGGTAGACAAGGGCCGCCAGCGCGAGCAGGGTCCACCAGGCAGCGCGGGGGCGCCGGCCGTGCGCCATGGCCAAGCCGTGTCGCAGCTGGAGCGCGAGCACCCCAAGCCCGAGGGGGATCGCGATGATGGGTGAACCCGTGGCCGGCTCGCCCATGATCCCGAAGCTGGTGATGGCCGGGGGCGCCGCCAGGATGGCGACATGGACCGCGATGAGCAGCCAGGTGGCCGCGCGCCTGCCCCGGACCGTCGCACCGCCGCGGAGGCTGGCCGCGACGCTCACCTTGCCGTCGCCTCCGCGGCCGCCGGGTCGGCGCCACCCGGGCGGAGCTCGACCTGGATCCCCCCGTTACGGCGGGCGACGGTGATGGTCACCGCCGACCGGGCCGGCTCCTGGCCGAGCACGCGAGCCAGGTCGCGTCGGAGCGTCGCCCGCCCTGCCGCGTCCAGGCGGTCCGGCAGCTGCTCGGGCGGCAGCGCCAGGTGGGCCTGGATCCCGGCCGCGGCCAGCAGCGTGACGGTGGCCTCCAGCTCGGCGCGGAGGGGGACCTCCTGGTAGCGGGTGACCAGCTGGCGGGCGGTGGCCAGCGTCTGGCGTGCCGCCCTGACCAGCGCCTCCAACTCCCGGGCGGCCCCTTGCGAGTCGCTGGCGGCGAACACGCCGGCGCGCTCCCCCTGGACGGCGATCGCCTCCAGCGCGGCACCGACCGTCTGGCGCAGCTCGCCGTCGATGCGTAGCCGCTCACCGATCACCGCCTGCTGGGCGAGCGTCGTCTGGGCGGCCTCCAGGTGCCGCGCCGCCCGGGCCAGCCACACCACCACGGCCAAGGTCACGGCGGTGACGGGCATCGCCAAAATGAAGTAGATGACCAACTGCGATCGCCCTAGCAGCATGGCCGTGGACGCCGGCGTCATCACTAGGGCGGCGAACCCCAGCAGCGACCAGGGCCGGCGCATGGCGATCAGGACCAGCACAGCCGGGACAAGGAAGGATGGCAGCCAGGCGACGCCGGCCAGCGGGGCGATGGCGAGGATCAGCGCCACCAGCGCCGCCAGTGCCCATCGCTGCCCGCGCCCCCAGACGTCCCCGGCGGCCGACCACACCAGCCAGACCTGGACCGGCATGGACAGCAGAGTCGCCGCCATCACCCAGCCGGCAGGTCCCCGATCGACCGGGGTGGTGATGATGCGGTAGAGCTGGAGTAAGGGGATCCAGGCGGCAATCGCCACCGCCACCACGGTGGCGAGCCTAATGGGCCAGCGCACCTGCTGACGGTCCTGCAGCCCGGCTCCCACCCACGGTCGACCCATGACCAGCCAGCATAGAAGGTCATCCCGCGGCCGAGCCAGGGCGATCGTCGTGGTGGGAGCTGCCGCTGATAGGGCCATACGGCAAGCCTCGCCGAACGGCGGCCGACGGGGCCAGAGCCCGATGTCACTGATCGCCGATGACATTCGTCATCGCCGGGCGGCGACATCGGCATCTACCGGCGGCCCCGGCGGCTGGTGACACTGCCGGTCCATCGGCGGAGGACGCCACCACCGATCGGCGCCTCCCTGGCGAAAGGAGCCGCGATGGTTCGCAGCATCGCGACAGCGGAGGCTGAGGCACCGACCACCGCCTCCGGGGCCGACCACGGCAGGACACGGGCACTGCTGGCCTGCGGGGTCGTGGGCGGGCCGCTGTTCCTCGTGGTGGCCCTGACCCAGGCCTTCACCCGCGACGGGTTCGACCTCGCCCGCCACCCGATCAGCCTGCTCAGCCTCGGCGACCTGGGCTGGATCCAGATCACCAACTTCACCCTGACCGGCGTGCTGTACGTGGCCTGCGCCGTCGGCATGCGGCGGGTCCTGCATCCCGGCCGCGCCGGCACCTGGGGCCCCCGGCTGGTCGGCGCCATGGGCGTCGGGCTGATCATGGGCGGCGTACTCCTCACCGACGCCGGTGCCGGCTTCCCGCCAGGCGCGCCCGCCGGAGCCCCCGAGCAGGTCACCTGGCACGGCATCCTGCACAACGTCGGTCCCATCTTGTCGTTCGACGGCATGATCGTCGGCTGCCTTGTGTTCGCACGCCGGTTCGCCGCCCTTGGGCAGCGGGGTTGGGCAGCGGCCGGCGTGGCCACCGCGGTCGCGGTGGTCGCCCTCACCTGGTGGCCAGACCTGGACGGCATCAGCGTGCGACTGGTGATCGCCCAGGCGATCCTGTTCGGGTTCTTAGGGGCGCTGGTCGGTCACCTGATGGCCAGCCTCCCCGCTACCAGCAGGCCGCCCACCACGCGGATCCAGCCAACAGCATCCAGCTGAACGAACGAGCAACAGCGCCCTCGGCCTGGTGGCAGCGTCAGGCCGAGGGACGCGACGGGACCCTCACAGGATCACTGCCGACCACATCGGCAACCACCTACGACTTCGAGCCGCGGCGACGCTGCTCCGGCAACCCAAGAGCGGCGGAGCGGAAGCCCGCGGGCCGGAGAGGAGCGAGGCAATGAACGTGAACGACCGACATGAGGCTGTCCGCAAGGGACGGGTGCTGTTGGGAACGAGGGTGAATTATTGGGCGGTCCTGGTGGCGGCCGCGGCCATCCTGGTCACCAGCGCGCTGTACTACATCATGGTCGGCAGTGCCTGGCTGAGGTTGCGTGGCATCGATCCCAGCACGGCCGAGATGACTCCACCGCTTTGGCAGATGACCGGCCAGGTCGCTCGCAACCTGGTCGTTGCCACGGTGCTGGCGCACCTGTTGCGGTGGCTCGAGGTGGCCACCTGGAAGCGCGCCCTCCAGGTGGGGTTGCTGGTGTGGTTTGGGTTCCAGGCCATGGCCGTCGTCGGCTCGGTGCTGCACGAGGGCTACCCGCTGGGGCTGTACCTGATCCATGTCGGCGACGCCCTGCAGGCCACCCTGCTCATGTCGCTGATTCTGGGCGCCTGGCGAGGCGGTGCCCGCCAGGATGTCGAGTTCAGCGCTTCCGCCTCGACCTCCTTCTGAGTGGTGCTCGCCGAAGGCGTCGAAGCAAAGGAGCGCGTCATGGACGGATCGGACCGCCGGCTGGAGACGCTGGTCGGCGGCGGGGCCTTCTTCGAGTGCCCGCGTTGGCACGATGGGCGCCTCTGGGTCTCCGACTACTGGCGCTACCAGGTCCTGGCCATCGCCCCCGACGGGACTACCGAGATCGTCGCCGAGGTTCCTGGCTCGCCCTCGGGCCTGGGCTGGCTGCCCGACGGTACCCTGCTGGTCGTCTCCATGCTGGACCGAAAGCTGCTGCGGGTGCAGGACGGGGCGACCGTGGTTCACGCCGACCTGTCGGCCCACTCGGGTCCGCAGAGCAACGACATGGTCATGGATGCGGCCGGCCGCGCCTATGTCAGCACCATCGACTTTGCCGCCTTTGCCAAGATGGCGGCCACCAACCTGGTCCGGGTGGACCCGGACGGGTCGGTGTCGGTGGCCGCCGACGGCCTGTTGTTCCCCAACGGGTCGGTGATCACCCCCGACGGGTCGGTGATCACCCCCGACGGGTCGACCCTGATCGTGGCCGAGTCCTGGGGTCAGCGGCTGACCGCCTTCGACCTGGAGCCGGACGGGTCGCTGGCCAACCGGCGGGAGTGGGCGCGGTTCGCCCCACCGGACGCAGACCCCCGAGGGCAGGCGGCCCCGTGGAGCTGTGTACCGGATGGGATCACCCTGGACGCCGAGGGGGCGGTGTGGGTGGCCGATGCCGCCAACAAGCGGGCCATCCGGGTGCGCGAGGGTGGCGAGCTCCTCCAAGAGATCGAGGCCGGCGACCTGGACGTCATCGCCTGCGCCTTGGGCGGCGAGGACGGCCACACCCTGTTTCTCTGCACCACGCCCAACTTCCGGCTCCCGCCGGAGGAGGCGGCCAGGCTCGGGTCGGCGCGCATCCTGACCTGCCGGGTGGACGTCCCGCACCCCGGCCATCCCTGAAAGGAGACGGTGATCAACCATGCCCTGGACCGCCGACCCCCGCGTGGACGCCTACATCGAGGCCCTGCCCGACTGGCAGCAGGCCATCTGCCGCCAGGTCCGCGAGCTGGTCCATGCCGCCGACCCTGAGGTGACCGAGACCATCAAGCGGACCCGCCAGCCCTACTTCGTCCTGGAGGGCAACATCTGCGCCCTGCTGGCGGCCAAGGACCACGTCAACGTCTTCCTCTACGACGGCGGCATCGTCCCCCCCGATCCCGAGGGGATCATCACCGGCGGCCACCACAACAAGCTCGCCCGCACCGTGGCCATCCACCAGGGCGAGACGATCAACGCCCCTGCCCTCACCGCCATGTTCAAGCACATCATCGCCAACAACCGCGCCAGCGGCCGTCACAAGCCGAAACAGCAACGCTGACCCACCGCGCTTGAACCACGCTGGAGCAACCGGACGTGATGGTGACGGGTGGTCATGGGTGGCTGGATCGTTGAGCGCGCCTGCTGCGGAAGCCGAGATCATCACACGAACCACAGGGAGCCAAGAGATGGAGACCGTCACCTCGCGAGACGGGACACCGATCGCCTACGAGACGTTCGGCCAGGGGCCGCCCCTGATCGCGGTCTGTGGCGCGACCTGCGACCGGCCGCTCATGCGTCCCACTGCACAAGCGCTCGGCCAGCACTTCACGACCGTCAACTACGACCGGCGAGGTCGCGGCGACAGCGGCGACACTCTTGCCTACGCCATCGATCGAGAGATCGAGGACCTCGCCGCCCTGATCGACGAGGTCGGCGGCCACGTGCACCTCTATGGACATTCCTCGGGTGCGGGCTTGGTGCTGCATGCTGTCGCGGCCGGCCTGCCCGTGGACCGGTTCGTCCTCCACGATCCGCCCTACTCGCCCGACGACGCGTCCTCCCAGGATGAGGCGCGACGCTTCGCGCAGGGGATCCGTGAGCTGCTCGCCGAGGATAAGCGCGCCGAGGCGATCGAGACGTGGTTCCGCGGCACCGGGATGCCCGACGAGATGCTCGAAGGGATGCGTGAGGGGCCTGGGTGGCCGGGATTGGTGGCGCTTGCGCCGACCCTCGCCTACGAGTCAGCGGTGATGGGCGATCTCGAGAACGGCGGTGCGGTCCCTGAGGAGGTCGCGGCCCGAGCGACGCGGCCCGGGCTCGTCCTGGTCGGCGGTGAGAGCCCGCCGTTCATGATGGAGGTGAGCCGGCGGCTGGCGAACCTGCTTCCCGAGGGCAGTCACCGGGTGCTCGAGGGACAGGGCCACGTCGTGGCGCCGGAAGTGCTGGCGCCGGTGGTGGCGGAGTTCCTCAGATAACCGTCACAGACAGGACCGGGCGGTACGCAATGCGGCGTTGATCCCCGCTGCCGACCTGCTCACCCTATGCCTGGACAGCTGTCAGCCGTGACCGAGGATGGGTTCGCCGAGACTGGCGAGGTCCGTCCCTGGCGCTGAGACAAGCTCCGGTCGGAGGCGATCCTGACGGACAAGCCGTCGCGGAGCGGCATGGGCCAGCTCGAACTCGCAGGCGCCGCCCGAACCGTGCGCAGCAACTTAACTGGCTCTGCGCCACGAAACGTGGGAGAGCGCCTCGCCGCTCTGCGGTCTGGTGAGTCTGCCGCGTGACACCGCAGCGCAACAGCGGCCGGACTGCTGGGAGTCGCTCCTGTTGATGAGGTAGAAGCCGTGGCTGATCACTTGTCGTGGGGATGAGCTGCAGGCGGGCTCGTCGTGGTGAGCGGCCGCCAAGCGGGCGTCATGGTCTGACGGAGGCGGGAGGAAGAATCGTGCCCCGTTCTGGGGCGTTGTCGGGAACCGTGCCACGAAGGGAACGTCGAACAGGATCATCCGGGCCAGCCGCTGATCGGCACGGAATGGCAGCTGACAGCGGTCGTGGGACCGTCGAGGACCCGGAGCCCGCCGCCAGCGGCCGACGCCGTGCTCCGCTTCGACGGCGAGGGCCACTTCAGCGCCACCGCGTGCAACTTCTACAGCGGAGCAGTACGGATCAACGGCGAGGTGCTGCACATCGGGCGGACGTTGGGCACCTCGATGGGATGCGGCGGAACGAGACGCGCCGTCGAGGAGGCGTTCGCTGCCGTGGTGGACGGTGAGGTGCGCTGGCGGATCGACGGCGAGGAGCTGCGCCTGGACAAGCCCGGCGGGCGCGGGCTCCGGTTCCGCGTCCGCGACACGATCTACCCGTCGCGGGACCTGCGGCCGCTGTTGCGGGGCCAGCGCGACGGCGGCGACTACCGGTTCGGCTGGCAGGCCGGCGAGGCCGGGATCGGCCTGGAGTTCGAGTGGCGGGATGGGCCCGGCAAGCCATGGGGTTCGCTGGCATGAACCGCGAGCCGACCTGGCCGGTGCCACGGCCGGACCTGCTGGTCGGGGACGCCGGCGCCGACCGGTTCGTGTTCGGGGTCGTGCCCGGTCCACCGCTCGGGTCCTGTGCCAGCGACCCGACGGCCGGCCGGCGGTGCAGCTGGAGTTGTTCACCGTTCCGGGCGCGCGAATTTGGCAAGCGTTCGGTGGGTTCGTCGACCAGACCAAGGGCGCGGTGGTCATCACCCTGGACGAGCACGGGCGGGAGCTGGGACGGTCACACCGGCTCCCGTCCCTGACGAGCCGTCGAGACCGAACAGGCCATTCCGCGATGAGCGGCTGTCTTCTATGCGGGTTGCCGTGCGTGCGCGGGTGAGCGCAGGCGCTGGCGCGTCCGAGACGGCGCCAGGCGCAGCGGGTGCTGATCGAGCCACCGACTCGGACCGGGTCGAGGAGGGCCGTACTCCGAGGCCGTGGAGGAATCGCGTCGACCGGCCACGCGACCTCTGATTGGCTTGTCCGATGAAGACCCTCAGCCGCTCCACAACCCCAGCCCGACACCGTTCCCCGAGCTGAACCACCTGCTCGGCGAGCTGACCGAACGCGCCGCCGAGATCCTTGGCGACAACTTCGTCGGTGCGTATCTGCAGGGTTCCTTCGCGGTCGGCGACGCTGACCTGCACAGCGACTGCGACTTCCTGATTCCGGTCGGTGGCCCGATCACCCCAGACCAGGAGGCGGGACTTCGGGCGTTGCATGACGAGATCCCCACCCGGCCGGGGCACTGGACCCAGCACCTGGAAGGCTCCTATCCCAACAAGGACGAGCTGCGCACGCTGGACGGTCTCGGCCGGCCGTGGCTGTACATCGACCACGGCTGGCGCCAGATGCAATGGTCGACCCACTGCAACACCGAGGTCGTGCGATGGTCGCTGCGCGAGTGCGGCGTCACCCTCACTGGCCCGGACCCCCAGGAGCTGGTCGACCCGGTCGGTCCGGAGATCCTTCGCCCCAGGATGCGCGACGACGCCCGGGCCTTCCTCCCGGACCTGTTGTCCTGGATCAACTTGGACATCGCCTGGGCGCAGCGGTACGCCGTCGCGACCTTGTGCCGCATCCTGTACACCTTCACCGAGGGTCGGGTGACGTCCAAGAAGGCAGCCCTGCTGTGGGCCAACGGCCACGTCGACCCGCGGTGGTCGACCCTGATTCAGCAGGTCCTCGATGACCGTCGCCTTGGCTGGGACCCGCAGGCGCCACCGCGTCCGCGCAGCGTCGAGGAGACGCTCGCGTTCCTCGAGTACGTCCAGCGCCGAGTCGACGTCGGGCGTGGGAGTCGGTAGGCGCGCTTTGGTCGTTGACGCACGCTGGCAAGAGGTCCGGCTCTGCTCAGCCGCCTCTCGGCCACCCGTCGTGGGGGAGCGGCCTCGCAGTCTGGCGGTCTGGGAGCCGGCAAGGCGACCCCGCAGTGCAGCAGCAGGCGAAGCCGGTAGTTGCCGCAGTTGCGGAAGCCGTGCCCGACGCGCTTGACCTTCTTGATCAGCAGGTTCACGGCCTCGGTCGGGCCGTTGGAGCAGCCATTGGTGGCATGCCAGGCAAGGATGTCGGCCTCCCAGGCCCGCACGGTGCGGCAAGCCTGGACAGCTCCGCCACCCCGACGCCGTCTGCCCAGCAGTAGAAGCGCTCCAGGACGGCGCGGGCCGCCGACATGCGGGCCGCGTCGTAGACGGCCCGCTTGCGGATGCGGTACAGCGGGTCGCGCTTGCGGCCCCGATGGCCAAGGGTGGCCTGCTGGGTCCGCCGGGTGAACCTGGTCGACCACCGCGTTGGCCAGCCGGATGGTGTGGAGGTGGTCCACCACCACGGTCGCGTGGCCAAGCGATGCGACCAGCGCGCTGGCGTACCCGCGCCAGGGATCCAGCGCGACCGTGCCGATGCGGGCCAGCCAGGCAGCCGGCCGAGCGCCAAGCCAGCCGTCCACCGCGGCGCTAGGGCGATCGGCCACCACACCCAGCAACCGACCACCTCCAGATCCAGCAGGCAGGAGCTATCTATGTGACCTTGATGATCTTGGCCGTTGAGGGGACGTCGCGGGAGTCCACCGCTACCAGGTAGTAGTAGCCCGGCGGGGTCAGGTTGGCGTTCACGGTCAGCGACCACCCTGGTCCGCTTGGCGTGGTCACCGCGGCGAGGGTGAAGTCGCCCTCGGCCGCGCTGAACTGGTGGGTCGTACCCATCAGGCGAAAGACCCGCAGATGCTTCAGGGTCGTGCCGGCGGCCAGCTCCACCTGGGCGATGAACGGCTGGTTGTGGGCAATGGTCGTTGGCGCCGAGCTGATCTGTGGCCGGTCGGCCACATCCACATACCAAGGCTCGAACCGCTCGACCAGCGGCTGGACGCTGCCGCGCCGAGGATTGCCACCCACCAGGATGGCCCGGCCGGTCGGATCCAGCCACATGTTGGAGTGGTACTGATGGGCCGCCGACGTTGAAGCCACCGTCTCTACGCGGTTCGAGATCGGCCGGTACAGCTGGGCCGTGAAGACGGGGTTGCTCTGTGGGTCCTGACCACCGGCCAGCAACACCCGCCCGTCAAACAGGGTCGCATGCGAGAGGTATTTCTTAGACCCGTCCAGCCTCGGTCCCGCCTTGTATACGGGATTGGGTGAGGAGTACAGGTCGATCAGGGCCGTGGTGGCCACGCCGCCGCCGGCCACCATCACCTTGCGGCCCTGACTAAAGGGAACAAAGAACGACGCCCCCTGGTCACGGCGGTTGGTGTCCAGCCCGCCCACCGGCTGAAAGCTGCCCGTCAGGGGCCGCAGGAACCCCACCGGCACCGCCGATCCGCCATACCCAACCCCGGTAAAGAACAGCCGTCCGCCAGCGGTCGGCAGCATGTGGGCATAGGTCTTCACACTCAGCCGATAGGGCGTTGCACTCCAGGTGCGACTGCGGTGGCGATAGACCTCCGGTTGGGTGTTGAGCGCGCCGGCGCCGTTGAGGCCGGACAGGACGAACACGTCGCCGCTGCCCAGCTGGGTGGCACCTGGATACCAGCGGCCGCCGCCCGCCATGAGTGGCAGCCGCACGAACTGCTTGCTCACCCAGTCGTACTCGTAGCTGGTTCGCAGCCCGTAGAAGGGGTCGTATTGCTTGGTGCCTCCAGCCACCAACACGTTCCCATTAGGCAGCATCGTGTGGCCGCTGCAGAATAGGTCGCCGGGAGTGGGCAGCCGGGTCGCCGCGCAAGTGGCCGGCGAGAAGATGTAGCTCTGGAAACGGCCGGCCGCCAACTCCGCCGGGTCGTTGCCCGAACCCGCCATCAGTAGCACCGTGCCGTCGGGCAGCACCGAGGCATGCACCGGGTTGAACCCCGTCGGCAGCTGGCAGGTCGTCCACCGTCCGGCCAGTGGGCCGGCCACCACCAGCCGGTCCAGCTGGGCCGGTATCAATGGCACCAGCGAACTGGTGATACCGACCTGCTCCTCAGCCCGGATCGCCGCGATCGTCTCCCGGGCGATCCGTTCGGCCGGGGTCTCACGTGGCTGGACTAACGGTGGTGGCCGGCCCACCGCCGGCTCCGCCACCGCGACAAGCGCCACCCAAGCGAGCAGCACCGCGGCCAACAGGACCCGCAGCTTCACCGGCCCATCCCCCTACGCCAGGCTCACC
>Ga0126307_10003283_pt1 | contig 11035 bp, 12 predicted proteins | sample Plot28_FD_89955 | JGI IMG/M metagenome (GOLD analysis project Ga0126307, IMG submission 89955) | Serpentine soil microbial communities from UC McLaughlin Reserve, CA, USA - Plot28 | ecosystem: Environmental > Terrestrial > Soil > Grasslands | place: USA: UC McLaughlin Reserve, Lake County...
GGACGGCGCCCTCGCGTATGGCGGGAGCTGAGACGGGCAGGACGAGCCCTGCCGCGAAGATGGTGGGCCCAGGCTCAGGCATCCCTTCCGACCACTTCGGAGGCTATGACCTCCAGGAACTCGCGCTCGGGGCAGTCCGGCAGCAGCCCGAGCCCTTCGAGCGCGGCGTCTATCTCGCCCCTGGCCCACGCCTCGGTCTTGGCGACGGCGTCGGTGGCGAGCACCGCTTCTATGCCGGCCTCGAGCAACTCCGCCGAGGGGTTCGGCGCGGCGAGGACCTTCCGGATCGTCGGCGCGCCCCCCTCCCTGAGCGCGAAGATGACCGGCAACGTCACGGTGCCCTCGGCGAGGTCCGTCCCGATGCCTTTCCCCATCAGGCCCGGCTTCCCAACCAGGTCCATGATGTCGTCGGACATCTGGAAGGCGATGCCGAGCGCCTGCCCATAAGTCGCGAGCGAGTCTATCTGCCTGAGCGAGAGCCCGCCAAGGGTACCCCCCGCCACACACGCCGCCTTGAACAGGCCCGCCGTCTTCTTCCTTATGTGCTCGAGGTACGCCTCGACGTCCACGGTTGCCCCGTCTGCCCTGTACTGCTCGAGCTCGCCGGCCGCGAGCCCCTCGGAAGCCTCGGAGAAGGCGCGCACCAACCGCGGATCACCTATCTCCGCCAGCTCGGAGAAGGCCTCGGCGAAGAGGTAGTCCCCCGTGGCGATCGCCGCTTCCCGTCCGTACCGGGTCACAGTCGTCGGCTGCCCCCGCCTGTTCTCGGCCTTGTCCACTATATCGTCGTGGATGAGCGTCGCTGTGTGCAGCACCTCGATGGCGGTCGCGGCCCGCAGCAGGTCCCCGCGCTCCGGCTGTCCTATCCGCGCGCACAACACCAGGAGCAGAGGCCTGAGGCGCTTCCCCCCCGACGTGAGAGCCTCGTGCGCCGGCCCGGCGAGCGCCGCCGGGGACCGCTCTTCAACCCCACCGAGCAGCGCTTCAACCTCGTCTACGGTCTCGAAGGCGCCCTCGGGCAGCGCGGAAGGCAGACCACGAACGCCCTCAGGGTCGCCGCGTTGCGCTGTGGAGGGTGATGATGCCGCCCGCAAGCCCCCGCCATGTAACATCTTGTAGTCCATTACGCTCCATTATGTCAGACAACTCGTCTGGCGCCACGAACTCTTTCACCGATTCGGGGAGGTAGGAGTACGCCCAGGCGTCGCCGGAGATCCTGGCCCCTAGCCGCGGCACGATCTTATCAAACCACAACCCGTAGAACGCGCCGAAGACCCGATTGTTTGGCCTGGCAATCTCCAGGCACACCGCCACGCCGCCGGGCCTCAAGCACCGGGCCATCTCGGAGAAGAGCGCGTCGAGGTCGGGGATGTTCCTCGCGCCGTAGGCGATGGTCGCCGCGTCGAAGACCCCGGAAGGCACTCCCTCCAGGTTCGTCGCGTCGCCGAGCCGGTACTCGACGTTGGGCGCAGGACGCGCCTGCGCCACCCGCAGCATCTCCTTCGAGAAGTCTATCCCGAGCACGCCGCCGCCTCTGCCTACCCTCTTGGCGAGGTCGCGCGTGAGGCTACCTGTACCGCAGGCCAGGTCGATGGCTTTGTCGCCCGCCCGGAGCCCCGTCGCCCTGATGACTTCCCTGTTCCAGAGGCGGTTGAGCCCGGCGGTCATCACGGTGTTCAGCAGCTCGTAGCGGCCGGCGATCCGGTCGAACATCTCCCTCACGAGCCGCGCTCGCTCCATCCCCGCGGGCAGCCGCTTCTCGCGGAGGTCACCCATACGGGTTCCGCACTTCCCCCGCCGCCTCGCGGATACGCGCCTCGGACCTCTCCTGGCCCTCGTCGGAGATTACGTTCAGGAGGCCAGCCAGGTGCGGCGTCCAGAGCTCCAGGGTGACACATTCGCCCGCGGCGATACGCCCCGCGCCGTCCCGGATCATGCGGCTCGCAACCGCCACGAACCGGGGCTCGTCGAGGCAGGCTATGGTCTCGACCGCCCACGCGTAGGCGTTGTCGCCGACGAGGATCTCCTCGTCCGTCGCGCCGTCTCTCGCGGCGTAGTGATTCTCGAAACCTCGCTGCAGATAATCCAGCGCGTCGGCGACCACCTCGGCCCTGTCGTCTTCCCCGGGCAGACGCGTGGCGGCAACGATGAAGACCTCCCTGAGCGAGACGTCGGGTGTCCGGCGGACGGTCTCCTCCACCTCAGCCGCCCCCTGTCCGGGCGAACCACTCGCCGGCTGCCTCGAAGGTCTTTTCGAGGTCCTCCTCCGAGTGGGCGGTCGAGATAAAGCCAGCCTCGTACTGGCTCGGCGCGAGGTAGACGCCGCGGGAGATCATGTGCCAGAAGAAGTCCTTGAACGCCTCCGTGTCGGAGGAGGCCGCGGAGGCGAAGTCGGTGACGGGCCCCCCGGTGAAGAAGATGCTCACCATCGAGCCGACTTGGTTTATGGCGAACTGGCCGCCAGCGGAGGCGGCCTCGCGCATACCATCCCGCCAGCACCTGCCGAGTTCGTCCAGGCGTTCGTAAATGCCCCGCTCGCTGGCGGCGTGAAGCGTGGCGAGACCCGCGGCCATCGCGAGCGGGTTACCCGAGAGGGTGCCAGCCTGGTAGACCGGGCCGGAGGGTGCGACGAGGTCCATGATCTCCCGTCTCCCGCCGTACGCTCCGACAGGCAGGCCCCCACCAATTATCTTACCGAGGCAGGTAAGGTCCGGCGTGACACCGAAGCGCTCCTGCGCCCCGCCGCGGGCCAGCCGGAAGCCGGTCATGACCTCGTCGAAGACCAAGACGGTGCCGTACTCGCTCGTGATCTCGCGCAGCCCTTCGAGATAACCCTCCACGGGCGGCACGCAACCCATGTTCCCGGCTACGGGCTCAAGGATCACGGCGGCGAAAGCCTCGCCCTCCCTCTCGAACATCTCCCGCACGGCGCCGAGGTCGTTGTACGGCAGAACGGCCGTATCTTTAGCCGCGCCCTTCGTGACGCCTGGGCTGTCCGGGAGGCCAAGGGTGGCTACTCCGGAGCCGGCGGAGACGAGCAGGGCGTCGCCGTGACCGTGGTAGTTGCCGTCGAACTTGAGGATCTTCTCGCGGCCCGTGAAGCCGCGGGCGAGCCTTATGGCGCTCATTGTGGCCTCGGTGCCGGAGTTGGTCATACGCACGACTTCTACCGAAGGAACGGCCTCACACACCAGCTCGGCGAGCTCGACCTCGAGCTCCGTCGGGGCGCCGAAGGTCGTGCCCTTGCGAGCGGCGCGCTCTATGGCCCCGACCACCTCGGGGTGCGCGTGGCCGAGCACGAGCGGCCCGTAGCTCATCACGTAATCCACGTAGGAGTTGCCGTCCAGGTCGAAGATGCGCGACCCCTCGCCCCGCTGCATGAACAGGGGATCCCCGCCCACGGAGCGGAACGCCCGGACCGGGCTGTTCACCCCGCCGGGCATCTTTCTCACCGCCCGCTCCATGAGCCGGGCCGAACGATCCATCGCGAGCATCGTCCTCGCGTCCACGTTGCCGCCTCGCTTTTGCAAGCGTGCGAAACCCCCTTCGAAACGCCTGGTCGGAGTTTATATTGTTTGGTCGGTTCGGGTGGTGAGAGAGGTTACCCTACGCGGAGAGCCAGCGGGCTACGTCCGGGGCGTGGTAGGTGACGATGATGTCGGCGCCGGCGCGTTTCACGCCGGTGAGCGCCTCGAGGACCGCGGTCTTCTCGTCGAGCCAGCCGTTCTGGGAGGCGGCCTTTATCATCGCGTACTCCCCGCTCACGCTGTACGCCGCGACGGGCAGGTTCGTCGCCCCCCTGACCCGGCGGACGACGTCGAGGTACGGCAACGCAGGCTTCACCATCACGATATCGGCCCCCTCCTCGACGTCGAGCTCGACCTCGAGGAGCGCCTCGCGCGCGTTGGCGGGGTCCATCTGGTAGCTGCGCCGGTCGCCGAAGACCGGGGCGCTCTCCGCGGCCTCGCGGAACGGGCCGTAGAAGGCCGAGGCGTACTTGGCGGCATAGGCCAGGATCGGGGTGTTCTGGAATCCCTCGTTGTCTAGCTCGCTCCTGATGGCTGCAACCCGCCCGTCCATCATGTCGGATGGCGCGACGACGTCCGCACCGGCCTCGGCATGGGAGGAAGCGGTGCGCGCCAGGAGCTCGAGGCTCACGTCGTTCAGGATCTCGCCCGTCCGCTTCTCCACGACCCCGCAGTGGCCGTGGCTCGTGTACTCGCACAGGCAGACGTCCGTGATCACGATCAGCTCAGGCGCCGCGTCTTTTATGGCGCGGGTAGCGAGCTGGACTATCCCCTCGGGGTCATATGCCCCGCTCGCCGCCTCGTCTTTCTGGTCCGGGATGCCGAAGAGCAAGACCGCGGGCACCCCGAGGCCGTGCGCCCTCTTCGCCTCAGCGACAGCGTGGTTTATGGAGAGCTGGAAGACGCCTGGCATGGAAGATACCGGGTTCTTCACGTCCTCTCCGACCGTCACGAAGATCGGGTAGACGAGGTCGCTCGGGGAGAGCCGCGTCTCGCGCACCAAGCCGCGCAAGGCGCCCGTGCGGCGCGTCCTCCTGAGCCTCTGGATCGGGAATGGCATCGCTACTCACCTCTCTTTGCCGGGTCGGCGGCGAGCAGATCTGCCACCGCCTCGACCAACCCGGGTATAGTGTACTCCCTCGCCTCGGCATCGACCCGGATGCCGCGCCTACGCGCGCTATCGGCGGTTATGGGGCCGATGCAGGCGACCCGCGTTCCCGCGAGCAGCCGCCCGGCCTCCCCCTCGCCGAAAACGCCGACGAAGTTCTCCACCGTCGAGCTGGCTGTGAAGGTAACGCAGTCCACCTCGCCCGCCTCCAGCCGCCTCGCCAGCTCGTCCTTGCCTTCGGAGGATGGGACCGACTCGTAGGCCGGTGGGACGACGACCTCGGCGCCGGCTTCGCGCAGCTTCTCGGGCAGGATCTCGCGCGCCACGCGGGCACGCGGGATGAGGACCCTCTTCCCAGCGAGCTCGTCGCCGGACAGCTCCTTGATCAGGGCCTCAGCCCGGAACTCCCGCGGTACCACGTCAACCCGCAGACCCGCCTTCCCGACCCTCTCCGCCGTCGCCGGACCGATGGCGGCGACCTTCGCGTCTCGCGGGACGGCCCTCAGGTCCAACCCGTGGTGCCCGAGGCGCTCCATGAAGGCCTCGACGCCGTTCACGCTGGTGAAGACGAGCCAGTCGAAGGAGTCGAGGTCCCGGATCGCTTCGTCGAGCGGCCCGAAGTCGTCTGACGGGCGGACCTCGATGGTGGGAAACTCGAAGGCCTCTGCGCCAAGCTTCTCCAGCTCTACGGAAAGCTCACCGGCCTGCGCCCGCGCCCGGGTCACGACGACGCGCCGCCCGAAGAGCGGGCGCCGCTCGTACCAGTCGAGCCCGGCCTCGCGCAGGGCGACCACATCCCCGACGACCGTTATGGCGGGCGGCCTCAGCTTAGCTTCCGTCACCTTATCGGCGATGTCTTCGAGCGTGCCGATGATGGTGCGCTGCTCGGAGACGGTACCCCACCTGATGACCGCGACCGGGGTCTCGGGGCTCCTGCCGGCTGAGACGAGACCGGTGGAGATCTCTCGCAGACGCCCCACACCCATGTACAAGACCAGTGTGTCTGCGGCGTTGGCGACGCGGGCCCAGTCCACGTCGGAGCGGCCCTTGGTCGGGTCCTCGTGTCCGGTCACGAAGGCGACACTCGTGGAGACGTTCCTGTGCGTGACGGGGATGCCCGCGTAGGCGGGGGCCGCTATCCCGCTCGTCACGCCAGGGACGACCTCGAAGGGAAGCCCGGCCTCCATCAGGGCGAGCGCCTCCTCCCCGCCTCGCCCGAAGATGTACGGGTCGCCGCCTTTGAGGCGCACGACTGTCTTGCCGGCGCGGCCGAGGTCCACCAGGAGCGCGTTGATCTCCTCCTGCTTCATCACCTGATCGTCGCCCGGCTTCTTGCCGACGTAGATGAGCTCTGCTCCGGGTTTCACGTACTTCAGCAGGCTTTCCGGCGCGAGCCGGTCGTAGACGACAGCGTCGGCCTCTCGCAGGCACCGGAGGCCCTTGAGGGTAAAGAGGCCGGGGTCCCCGGGCCCGGAGCCGACCAGGTAGATCACAGCTCCCTCCCCGCCAGGCGCAGGGAGAGGCAGCTCAACCCGCCGTCCAACTTCCGGAACTCGGACATCTCCAGCTCGATGATTTCGTAGCCCCTCCCGGCGATCTCCTCTCTCGTCTTCTCGCATCCCGCAGGTACGAGGACGTGGTCGTTGACCCGGATGCAGTTGGCGCAGTATTCCTCTTCCGAGGTAACGACGATCTTGTCGAAGCCGTCGAACTCGTCTTTCGCCACCAGTTCTCCGGCTACGAGCATGTCTTTGCCACCCAGGTGGGCTACCCCCGTCTTGAGGTGCAGAAACCGGCGCACCCCTACCAAGGAGGTGCCGAAGCCGAATCCCCGCAGGATCGCGGCCAGCTGCCCCGCTCCCTCCCTGTTCGTCCTTTGCGTAAGACCAATATAGAAATGGTCCCCGACCTGGAGAACGTCCCCACCATCGAGCGTACCAGGGCTGATGATGCGTTCAACGTTCTTGTAGAGCCCGGACAACACCTCCTCGACGCCGTGAACCTCGCCTCTCCTGCCGGCCGCTCCGGGGTTCGCCACGATCGCGCACCGGTCGGTCACGACCGCCGTGTCTTCAATGAAGATCGAATCGGGGTACCTCTCGTCGGCGTCCAGCATAGTAACCTCCAGACCGCACCTCTCCAGCGCGCCGACGTAACGGTCGTGTTGCTCGCGGGCCTTCTCGTAATCGGGTTTCCCCAGGTCCGCGGACGTTATCCCGGCCTCGATCGTCTCCGGGACGGCCCTGACGATGGCGTCGCTAAACACCCGCGTACCTCACCTAGTACCCGGGGGGTCATACGAGAAGCACAGCTGGATCAAGAGCTCCTCACCTCCCGGATCTCGCCGAGCACCACCGCTGCCCCTCGCTCCAGGAGCTCCCGCGCCAGCCGGACCCCGACCTCCTCGGGATCCTCGCCCCCGGCCTCGCCGCGGTACACGAGCGTCCCGTCCGGCGAGGCCACGACACCACGCAGCCGCAACGCGCCGTCCTCCACCACGCCGAGGGCCCCGACCGGCACCCGGCAGCCGCCCTCCAGCGCGCGCAGCATCGCCCGCTCGGCGAGTACTGCCTTCTCGCTCTCCTCGTGGTTCAGGACCTCCCTGACGAGTTGGCGCAGCCAGCCGCTCTCGAGCGTCGCGGCGGCGAGAGAGCCCTGTCCGACGGCTGGCAGCACGATGTCGGCGGGGATCACCGCGTGCGGCGCGTCGAGACCGAGTCTATCTAGCCCGGCGCGGGCGAGGACGACCGCGTCGGCTTCCCCGGCGCGCATCTTGCGTACTCTCGTGTCCACGTTGCCCCGGATCTCGACGATCCGGAGGTCCGGGCGGCGATGAAGGAGCTGGGCGCGGCGCCTCAGGCTCGAGGTCGCTACCACCGCCCCATCAGGGAGCGCATCCACGTCATAACGTTCGTCCGAGACCAGGGCGTCGGAGGGGTCGTGCCGCTCGGTAACCGCCGCGAGGGTCATGCCGGCCGGGAGCTCGGTCGGAACGTCTTTGAGGGAGTGGATCGCGAGGTCTATCCCGCCCGCCAGCAGCGCCTCGTCGAGCTGGCGGGTGAAGACGTCGCGCCGGTCTATGACGGAGAGCGGGGTCTCCGGGTGGTGGTCGCTGGTGGTCCTTATGACGCGAACCTCCACCCCCAGGCCCGCCGCTCGCAACCATTCGGCGCACGTCTCGGCCTGCGCCAGGGCGAGCTTCGAGCCCCGAGTGCCGAGAACCACGGTCTCGGTTGGGGTCACGGGAGTTTGGGCTTCGTGCGGTGCAGCTCCACCTCGAGGCCTTCGAGGGCGAGGAGCCGGCGCCTGACCTCGGCGCTCTCGAGGGGATGTCCGGCCTCGGCGAGCGTCTTCAGCTCGGAGATGGGACCGTGCAGCAGCTTGTTCATCAGTGAGTGGCTCATCCGCTCGACGGCAGCCTCTTCCTCGGGAGAGAGGTCCATCTTCTTCAGGGCACGGGAGAGCTCGTGGCGCCGGATCTGCTCCGCCCCGTCCCTGAGCTCCTTTATGAGCGGAACGACGTGCAGCGAGCTGAGCCAGTTCATGAACTCGAGTACCGCGGGAGAGATCATGGCCTCCGCCTTCTCGGCCGCCTCGCCGCGGTCGTCGGCGTTGCGCTCGACGACGGCCTGCAGGTCGTCTATGTCGTAGAGGAAGGCCCGCTCCAGGGTCTGCACCACAGGGTCCACGTCGCGCGGCACCGCGATGTCTATGAAGAAAAGGGGCTCCTCCCTGCCCGCCAGCGCCGCGGCGACCGTCTCGCTGCGAACCACCCACTCCCCCGCGCCCGTTGAGCTCACGACCACGTCCACGTCGGCCAGCTCGTCGGAGAGGTCGTCGAAGGAGACAGCGCGGCCGCCGACCCGCTCGGCGAGCCTGCGGGCGCGCTCCGGGGTGCGGTTGGCGATCCGGACCTCCTCCACGTTCCTGCTCATGAGGTGCTTGATGAGCAACTCGCTCATGTCGCCCGCGCCGAGAACCAGCGCGCGTCGGCCACGCAGCGTCCCGAAAACCCCCTCGGCGAGCTTCACCGCGACGTGGGGAACCGAGAGCGAGTTGTCCCCGATACCGGTCGCCGAGCGCACCTGCTTGCCCACCCTGAGCGAGGTGTGGAAAAGCCGGTTCAGCACGACGCCGGTGCGCTGCTCCTCGGTCGCCGCCCTGTACGCCTCGCGGACCTGGCCGAGGATCTCACCCTCACCCACGACCATCGAGTCGAGGGACGAGGCTACCCTGTAGAGGTGGCGGACGGCCTTCGCGTCGGTCAGCCAGTACGTGTCCTCATCGAGCGACGCCCTATCCACCCCGCGGTCTTCGGCGAGGAGATCGAGGATCCCGGAACGCGCCCCCTCGTCCTCGACGACAGCGTAGACCTCGGTCCGGTTGCAGGTCGAGAGCAGGACAGCCTCCTCGGCAACGCCGTCCTCAGCGAGCCGTCGCAGGAAGCCCCGCCCCGCGCAGGGAGGGAAGGCCACGCGCTCGCGCACCTCCACCGGCGCCGACCGGTGGTTCATCCCCGCAACCGCGATAAGCACCTGCTCACCTCCCCCTCAAGCTCCTCGCTCGGCGGCGCGCCCCTTCGCCGGGCCGCGTGCAGCTCCTCGACGACGCCGGCCCACTCGGGTCCGAAGAGCTCTTCCAGCTCGCCCTTGATCCCGCGCGCCAGCGCCGGTGACGCGCCGCCGGTTGAGACGGCGACCTGCAGCCTGCCGCGCCGCAGCGTCGAGGGCAGGGCGAAGTCCCCCTCCGAGGGCCTGTCGGCGACGTTCACCGGGATCCCGCGCCCCTTCGCCTCCCCGGCGACCGCCGCGTTTACCTCCCGCGCGTCTGTCGCCGCGAACGCCAGGTACGCGCCCTCGAGGTCACCTTCCTCGTAGGGGCGACGGTGGATCTCGGTGGCCACGCTCTCCAGCTCGGGCCTCACCTCGGGCGAGATCACCACGACCTCAGCTCTCGCCTGCAATAGCTTGCGCGCCTTCCTGCCGGCGACCGCGCCGCCCCCGACGACCACGCACCGCCGCCCGGAGAGGTCGAGGAATATGGGGTAAAGAACGACGTTTTCGCCCTCGCTCACGCTCTCCTAATTCGTCACAAAGCTCTTGAAGTGGCCCAGAAGTCTAGCACAGCCGCACGCTCGCCATCATCGCGAACAAAGTGTTGCATGACCCGTATTCGACCGCCGTGTAAACCTTCACGTCCCGTCGGTCTCCTTGGTCTTCTCGAGCAGTCTGACCTCCCCGATCACCATTCCCTTGTCCACGGCCTTGCACATATCGTAGATGGTCAGCGCCGCTACGCTGACCGCCGTGAGAGCCTCCATCTCGACGCCGGTGCGGTCGCTCGCGCGCGCGGTGGCGACGACACCGATCTCATCTTCCCCGACCTCGAACTCCACGTCCACTGCGGTGAGGTTCAGCCCGTGGCTCAGGGGGATGAGATCCGGCGTCCTCTTGGCGGCCATGACGCCCGCGATCCTGGCGGTGTTGAGCGCGTCACCCTTGGGCAACGCCCTCTCCCGCAACAGCGCAACGGTCTCGGGAGACATTCGGACGCGCCCGGCTGCAGTGGCCGTGCGCCGGACCACCGCCTTCTCCCCCACGTCCACCATCCGTGCCGACCCCTCGCGGTCCAGGTGCGAAAACTCAGCCACCTCTCATACCTCCAGTTCGACCCTGACCACCCTGTGGTCGCTCAGGCTCTTCGTCAGGCTATATCCCACCTCGCGGAAACCTCCGCGGTAGAGCATGAAGTCTATTTTGCGCCCCGTGTCGTGCGTGGGCTCCTCGGTACCGGCCGGGCGCAGGCCGGTCTCCAGCAGGAAATCCTTGAGGAAGAGGTTCTGCGTCGTGGCGTTGAGGTCTCCGGCGAGCAGAGCGTCGCCTTCCCCCACCAGACCCTTCAGCACATCGAGGCACCGGTTTCTCAGCCCGGACTCGTAGGGCAGGTGGGTGTTCACCACCCCAAACTCCCGTTCTTGCCACGCCACGCGGGTCACCTGCGCGACCCTGGGTTCCAGCCCGTCTCTCCATGCGGGGCGTCCTGCCTTTAACAGCTCGTAGCTGCGGCGCAGCGACCAGGACGTGGGGAGCACACCCCCGTGGCCGTTCAACGGCGCCGTGCGGCGATCGAGGAAGCGCGCCCCCTCGGGCAGCACGAGAGCCAGGTACAACAGGCCGTACTTCGCGAGCGAGATAAAGGCCCGGGAACCGAGAGCACGTTTGATCCCCAGCGCCCGCGCCGGCTTCACCTCTTGCAGGCAGACGAGAGTATCCTTCTCGCCGAGAAGGGCGTCCAGCGCGGGGTCACGGCCCTTTCGCTCCTGAAAGGTGTTGTAGGTGATGACGGTCAGGCGTGACATCGTTTCCCTCTACTCAACGGTGCTATCCTCTGCGAGCCTTCA
>Ga0126307_10003284_pt1 | contig 11033 bp, 10 predicted proteins | sample Plot28_FD_89955 | JGI IMG/M metagenome (GOLD analysis project Ga0126307, IMG submission 89955) | Serpentine soil microbial communities from UC McLaughlin Reserve, CA, USA - Plot28 | ecosystem: Environmental > Terrestrial > Soil > Grasslands | place: USA: UC McLaughlin Reserve, Lake County...
TGGCGTGAGCCGGACCTCTTCTGCCGTCGAGTCGGGCCGAGTCGAGTCGGGTCGGGGCAGCACTCGCTTGGCGGCGAGGTCGACGGTGTGCACGCCGACATCGACGATGGCCATCCCACCGTCCGCCGGCTGGGGTGCTGCGGCGCCTTGAGGGGCGGGACCGGCGGTCCACGGCTGGTGCGGCCCGGGCACCGTCGTTAGGTTCGGCGGACGTGACGGAATCCGACCTGGAGCTCGGCGACGGTCGCAAGCTGCACGTCTACGACACCGGCGGTGAGGGCCGGCTCGCGGTGTTCTGGCAGCACGGCACGCCGAACATCGGCGCGCCACCCGAGCCGCTGTTTCCGGCCGCGGACCGGCTCGGCATCCGCTGGGTGTCGTACGACCGTCCCGGATACGGCGGGTCGACGCCGCGGCCGGGCCGGGACCTGGCGTCGGCGGCCGGTGACGTCGCCAGCGTCGCCGACGCGCTGCGCCTCGACCGGTTCGCGGTCATGGGCCACTCCGGCGGCGGCTCGCACGCGCTGGCCACCGGCGCACTGCTGCCGGATCGGGTCCTCGCCGCGGCCAGCGTGTCCGGGCTGGCGCCGTACGACGCCGACGGGCTGGACTGGTTCGCGGGCATGGCGGACTCCGGAGCGGCGTCGCTGCGCGCTGCAGCCGCGGGAAGGGCCGCGAAGGAGGCGTACGAGGCGTCGGCCGGCGACGCCGACCCAGGATTTCTCCCGGCAGACTGGGCCGCGCTGTCCGGCGCCTGGTCGTGGTTCGGCAAGGTGGTCGGACCGGCGGTCGAGGAGGGTCGGGGCGGGCTGGTCGACGACGACCTGGCCTACGTCGCCCCGTGGGGCTTCGAGCCGGCGCGGGTCACCGCGCCGGTCCTGCTGGTGCACGGCACCGGGGACCGGGTCGTGCCCAGCTCCCACAGCGAGTGGCTGGCGAGCCGCTGCCCCTCCGCGGAGCTGTGGCTGCGCCCGGACGACGGGCACATCTCGGTCCTGAGCTCCGCCGAGGCCGCCCTCGAGTGGCTCGCCGAGCACGCAACCCGATGATCTATCTGGGTTTCACACACTCAGCTCACGCGGATCGTCCTTGCGACACTCGGCACGCCGGCCGCGTCCAGGGCGAAGAGCATGTAGTAGCCGGGGACGAGTACGCCGCGGTCGGCAGGTAGCGAGAGCGTGGAAGTCGAGCCGCTGGTCGCGGTCGCCGTGAGCGGTATCCGGCGCTGGTCGGTGTTGACCGTGTGAGTGGTGGAGCCCATTCGCACCACGGAGAAGCCTGTCACCGCCCGGTCCGTAGTCACGTCGATCGACGTCCCGGCCGCCGCGGTCACGGGGGCGCTGACGATGGCCGGACGAGGCCGGGGGCTGCCGTCGGGGTTGAGCAGGTACGGCGGGGTGAAGATCTGGGCGTCGGGATGGTTGGTCGAGCAGCTGCCGCAGAGCCCGCCGCCGGCCGAAATCACCCGGGCGTCGGGCAGCAGGAGCGCGATGCTGTGGTAGGTCCGCGGCGTACTCATCGGCGCCATGGCGGTGAAGGTTTCGGTCGCCGGGTCCCACAGCTCCGGCGTGAGGATCGACGTGTTGTCGGAGAACGGATAACTACTCACCGCTACCACCATCTCGGGACGTGATGTCGAACGACTCCCCTGGCGACCTCGAGCGCCGTCCTCGGGCCGCACCGGGCGGATCGGCATGGCACGAGGCGTGACGGCGGATTCCCGCGAGCTTGGGGTGTGATGCGGGGCGGATCGTAGGGGGCATGGAAACAGGAAGTGTTCGGATAGTGGGACTGGACGAGGAGCAGCTGGAGGCGTTCTGGCGGACCGGGCGCGACCACGCGGGCAACACCGCCGAACCGTTCGTCGACCGGGAAGGCGGTTGGCCGCTGCGGTGCTGCCTGCGGGACTCGCGGGCGGGGGAGGAGCTCGCGATCGTCGCGTGGTCGCCGTTCCGGTGGCGTGGCCCGTACGCGGAAGTCGGTCCGATCGTCGTGCACGCGCAGCCGTGCGAGAGCCGGCACGAGGGCGGCCAGGTGCCGGTCCAGTTCCGTACCCGCCGGCAGATTCTCCGCCCGTACGGCCGGGACCGGCGGATCGCGTACGACCGGCTCCGGCTGGTCCGCCCGGACGGCGACATCGACAGGGCGATCGCCGAGCTGTTGGACATGGAGGACATCGCCTTCGTTCAGGTCCGGAACCCGCTCTCCGGCTGCTACAGCTTCGCGGTCGAGCGGGCGGACCCGACCGAGTCGTCGGTGGACGCGACGAGCGGAATGAGCGGGGCGTAGCCGGCGGCGGGTACGCCGCCGACCGCGTCGAGCACCGTGGTGAACGGCGACGGTCAGGACCACGTGGAGGATGTCCACATCGGAAACGCCAGCGCTGCAGGTTCTCGGCGGCTCCTCGGCGTCCGGAGGGTAATGCTCGGACCGGACCGACGGCCGCGTCCTGGCTGTGTGAGCCCGGGCCGCCGGAGGGAAGATCGCGGGCATGGTTCGCCAGCTCGTGCCCGGACTGCTCGCCGACGTCGACGGCACCCTCCTCGACACGAACTAGCACGGCGATCCGGCGGCGCTGCTCGACGCGCTGGACCGCTCGGTCCTGGGCGCAGTCCGCTGACTGGGGAGCAGTCACAGGTGCGTGCGGCTTGTCGGCGCGCCCGCTCCTGACCTACTGTCGTGACACCCGCGCACCCGCGCGGGTGTCACGACGACCAGCGAAGTCCGGTGCGAATCCGGCGCTGTCCCGCAACTGTGAAGTCCCCGGCCCACCGGGGGACGAGCCAGGTCGCCTGCGTCGTGGCGGCGAACCGTCCCTCGGAGGAAGGGCAGGTCGTCGGCGGGGCGACCCGGCCGTCGAGCTCTCTTCATCCTCCGCCGTCGCGGAAGGATGACCGTTGTCGCGCATCCCGTCATCCCGGCTGGTGCTGCCCGGCGCCGCCGTCCTGGTGCTCCTGCTCGCCGCGCTGCTCGCGGGCTGCGGCGGCTCCACCGCGCCCACCACCTCCTCGTCGCCGTCCGCTTCGGCCGCCGCCGAGGGCACCTTCCCGGTCACCATCAGGGCGGCGAACGGCCCACTCACCGTGAAGGCCCGCCCCGAGCGGATCGTGTCGCTCAGCCCGACCGCGACCGAGATGCTCTTCGCGATCGGTGCCGGCTCCCAGGTCGCCGCGGTCGACGACCAGTCGAACTATCCCGCGGAGGCGCCGAAGAGCGAGCTGTCGGCGTACAAGCCGAATCTCGAGGCGATCGCTGCGAAGGACCCGGACCTGGTGGTGACCAGCGACGACACGGCCGGGCTGGTGGCCGGCCTGAAGCGGCTGAAGATCCCGGTCCTGCTGGCGCCCGCCGCGAGGTCGCTCGATGACAGCTATGCGCAGATCGAGCAGCTGGGCGCGGCCACCGGCAGGGTCGGCGACGCCGGCGAGCTGGTGGCCCGGATGCGCAAGGACATCCAGGACCTGACGCAGGAGGCCGCGCGCCGGCCGGGCCTGAGCTACTACCACGAGCTCGATCCGAACCTCTACAGCGCGACGTCGCGGACCTTCATCGGGTCGGTGTACGGGCTGCTCGGGCTGACGAACATCGCCGACAAGGCGCAGGGCGCGGCGGGCGACTATCCGCAGCTGTCGGCGGAGTACGTGCTGTCCGCTGACCCCGACCTGATCTTCCTGGCCGACACGAAGTGCTGCCAGCAGGGCGCGGCGACCGTCGCGAAGCGGCCCGGCTGGTCGAAGGTCACGGCGGTGCGGACCGGCAACGTGGTCGCACTGGACGACGACGTCGCGTCCCGGTGGGGGCCGCGGGTCGTCGACTTCCTCCGCGTCGTCTCCCAGCGGGTGGCGGCGGTGACGCCGGCCCCGAGCCCGTCGGGCTGAGGCTGTGCGGTGACCCGCCCGTCCACCCCGGCGGGTGGGCAGCCGCCCACTGAGGCCGGCCGCCCGCCCCGCGACGCCCATCCCGCCGACGACTCGGCCGGTGAGAAGCGGCCGGCCTCCGGCTTGGGGAGTCGCGTTCGGACGGTCGCTGCGAAGCCCGCAGCTCCCGAGGGCCCGGCGAGCCGGAGGCGGCGGCCCCGGCTGGAAGGCGGGGACCTGCGGCCGGCGGGCCTGCGGCCTGGCTGGCTCGCCGTGGCGCTCGCACTGCTGCTCATCGCGCTGCTGGTCGGGCTCGCGGTCGGCGCCGCCCGGCTGACCCCGGCGGCGGTGGCGGGCGACCTGCTCGACCGCCTGCTGGGCCGCCCGTCGGCGCTCACCGAGCGGCAGCAGGCGATCCTCTGGCAACTCCGCGCGCCCCGGGTCGCCATCGGCGCTGTGGTCGGGGCGACGCTCGCCCTCTCCGGCGCCGCGTACCAGGGCGTCTTCGGCAACCCGCTCGCCGACCCGTACCTGCTCGGCGTCTCGGCGGGAGCCGGCCTCGGTGCGACTCTGGCCGTCGCCGGCGGCCTGCCTGGCGTCGCGGCCGGGACGGGGCTGCTGCCGGTCGCCGCGTTCGCCGGCGCCGTGCTCGCGGTCGCCGCGACCTACCTGCTCGGCCGATCGGTCGGCGGCCGGGGGACCACCTCGCTGATCCTGGCCGGCGTCGCCGTCGCCGCGTTCTGCATCTCGGTGCAGTCGTACCTCCAGCAGCGGCACCAGGAGACGATCCGGCAGGTCTACTCGTGGTTGCTCGGCGACCTGAGCACGGTCGGCTGGCGCGAGCTCGCCGGCGTCGCGCCGTACGTCCTCGTCGGCGGGATCGTGGTGCTCGCCCACCGGCGGCTGCTCGACGTGTTGCGGCTCGGTGACGAGGAGGCCCGCTCGCTCGGCGTGAACACCTCGCGCGTGCGGCTGGTCGTCGTGGTCGCGGCGACCGTCGCCACCGCCGCGGCTGTCGCGGTGAGCGGGCTGATCGGCTTCGTCGGCATCGTCGTCCCGCACGCGGTCCGGATGGTCGTCGGCGGCGCGAACGCCGCGCTGCTCCCGCTGTCCGCACTGCTCGGCGCGGCCTTCCTGGTCCTCGCCGACGTCGCCGCGCGCACGGTCGCGATGCCCGCCGAGGTGCCCATCGGGGTGGTGACCGCTCTCGTCGGTGCACCGTTCTTCGCACTGGTGCTCCGGCTGCGGCGGGGGGAGCTGTCGTGACCGCGGCCGCAGGGCTCGCCCTCCACCATGTGTCTGCCGTGCGAGCCGGCAGACCGGTCCTCGACGACCTGACCGTCACGGTCCCCGTCGGCGGCTGGCTCGCGCTGATCGGCCCGAACGGCGCGGGCAAGAGCACCGCCCTGCTCGCCGCGGCGGGATTGCTGCCGCACGAGGGCGAGGTGACCGTCGACGGAGTCGATCGGCGGCGACTGAGCGCCCGCCCGCTCGCCCGCCGGCTGGCGTACGTGGCCCAGGAGCCGGCGCTCCCTCCGGACATGGCGGTGCTCGACTACGTGCTGCTGGGCCGCCGCCCGCACCTGCCGTACCTGGGCCGCGAGTCGGCCCGCGACCTCGCGGTGGTGGCCGAGGTGCTCGACCGGCTCGACCTGACCGATCTGGCCGCGACCGGCCGCCGGCTCGGCGCGCTGTCCGGCGGCGAGCGGCAGCGGGTGGTGCTCGGCCGGGCGCTAGCCCAGCAGCCCCGGGTGCTCCTGCTGGACGAGCCGACCAGCGCGCTGGACCTCGGCCGGCAGCAGCGGGCGCTGGAGCTGCTCGACGCCCTGCGCCGGCAGGACGGGCTGACCGTCGTGACCGCGGTGCACGACCTCACGCTGGCCGGGCAGTTCGCCGACCGCCTCGTGTTGCTGGCGGACGGGCGGACGGTTGCCGCCGGCGCTCCCGCCGAGGTGCTGACCGAGCAGACGCTCGCGGCCGCGTACGGGGCGCGGGTGCGAGTGCTTCGGCAGCCGGACGGGACCATCGCCGTCCTCCCGGTGCGCGCTCCGGGCACCGACGCGGCCTGACGGGTCGGCGTACGCTCGCAGGGAATCCGATACGGAACAGAGCCGTTCCATAATCGAGGAGAACGCGCTAGATTTCATTACGACACAGTTCCGTATCGCATCCAAGGGAGCTCGATGGACTCGGCCATCCAAGCCGGCCACCCCCGACGCTGGACCATCCTCGGCGTGCTGGTCGTCAGCCTGCTCGTCGTGGTCCTCGACAACACGATCCTCAACGTGGCGATGAAGACCCTGGCCGACCCGAACACGGGCCTGGGCGCCAGCCAGAGCGACCTGGAGTGGATGATCAACTCCTACACGCTCGTCTTCGCGGGGCTGCTCTTCACCGCGGGCATCCTCGGCGACCGGCTGGGTCGCAAGCGGACCCTCACCGCGGGCCTGGTCGTCTTCGGCCTGGCCTCGCTCGCGTCCGCGTACGCGCAGACGCCGGGGCAGCTGATCGGCGCCCGTGGGCTGATGGGCCTCGGCGCGGCGGCGATCCTGCCCGCGACGCTCTCGATCATCTCGAATGTCTTCGACCCGGCCGAGCGCGGCAAGGCGATCGGCGTGTGGGCCGGCGCGGTCGGCCTCGCCGTCGCCATCGGCCCCGTCACCGGCGGGCTGTTGCTCGAGCACTTCTGGTGGGGCTCGGTCTTCCTGATCAACGTGCCGATCATCGCGGCCGGGGTCGCCGCCGTCCGAGTGCTCGTCCCCGAGTCCCGCGACCCGAACCCGGGCCGAGTCGACCTGGTGGGCGTCCTGCTGTCGATCGCCGGCCTCGGCACGCTGGTCTACGGGATCATCACCGGCGGCAACTCCGGCGACTGGGGTCGGCCGGCGGTGTGGGGATCGATTGTCGCGGGGGTGCTGATCCTGCTGGTGTTCGTCGCGTACGAGCGGCGCAGCTCGCACCCGGCGCTCGATGTCCGGCTCTTCCGCGAGCCGCGCTTCTCGGCCGCGGTCGGCACCGTGGGGCTGGTCTTCTTCGCCGCGATGGGGTCCATGTTCTTCGGGACGTTCTACCTGCAGCTGGTCCGCGGCTACTCGCCGCTGCAGACCGGCCTGCTGTTCCTGCCGTTCGCCGCGGCGCAGCTGATCTTCGCTCCGCGCAGTGCCGGGTTCGTGCAGCGGTACGGGCCGAAGGCGGTCTGCGCCGCCGGCATGGCGCTGGTCACCGCCGGGCTCGCCGCCTTCCTGCTCGTCACCGAGGCCACGCCGATCTGGGTGCTGTGCATCGTCTACTTCGGAATGGGCGCCGGGATGGCGTCGGTCATCGCCCCGACCACGGAGGCCGTCATGTCCACGCTGCCCAGGGAGAAGGCGGGCGTCGGCTCGGCGGTCACCAACACCGTCCGCCAGGTCGGCGTCGCGCTCGGGGTCGCCGTGCTCGGATCCCTGCTGTCGCAGATCTACCGCGGCCTGATGGAGGGCCGGCTCACCGGGCTCCCGGCCGCGCTGCGGGACGAGGCAGCCGAGTCGCTCGCGGCGACCTACGCGGCGGCGGCACAGGCCGGACCGTCCGGCGCGACCGTGATCGATCCGGCGAACAGCGCCTTCGTGCAGGCGATGCACTGGGCGGCGGGCGGGTCAGCGCTGGCGGCTCTGCTCGGCCTGGCGGCGGTGCTGCGCTGGCTGCCACGCCAGTCCGTCCAGATGCCGGAATCCGCGCAGGCCCGGACAGGCGACGAACTGGCCGAGGTCACGTAGCCTTGGCGACACAATGACCCAGGTCAGCACCCCAACAGCTGCGCGGCCCCCCGGCCGGCCGCGGAGCAGTCGCGCGGACGAAGCGATCGTCGATGCGGTCCTCGACCTGCTCGCAGCGGGCACGACGGTCGAGGCGCTGTCGATGGAAGCGGTCGCGGCCCGGGCCGGGGTCGGCAAGGCGACGATCTACCGCCGCTGGCCGCACAAGGACGCGCTGGTGCTGGATGCGGTCGCGGCGGTCAAGGAGCCGTTGCCGGAGCTGCCGGGCGAGTCGGTGCGGGGGGACCTGATCCTGCTCGTCCGGGCCGTCGGCAAGGCCCGGGATGGGCGGGCCGGGAAGATCATGCCGTGCCTCGTGCCGGAGCTGCAGCGCCCCGGCCGGCTGCGGTCGCTCTACCTCGACATGATCGAGGAGCGGCGGGACGTGACCAGGGAAGTGCTGCGCCGCGGGATCGCGACCGGCGAGCTGCGCCCGGACACGGACATCGAGCTGACCGTGGCGCTGCTCGGCGCGCCGACCATGACGACACTCATCGGCTCCTCGCCGCGACTCGACCGTCGCGACCTCGCCGACCGCACCGTGGACGCGGTGCTGCACGGCATCGCCGCCCGCTGACCTGCGCTCTCCGCGCTCTCCGCGCTCTCCGCGCTCTCCGCGCTCTCCGCGCTCTCCGCGCTCTCCGCGCTCTCCGCGCTCTCCGCGCGCGGGCGTGCCGTACGGTCCCATGGTAGTCGAGCCGCGGTTCGAGGTGGTCTGCGAAACCGAGCCGCCGACGCGGCCGGACCTGACCGCGTGCGGCACCAGATCGGGGTGCCCGTAGACCCTGCCGGCATCCGGCTCGGCAGGCCAGGCGATGGCGCGCAACCGACGGCCGTGGCGCAGAACGGGTCGCCGTGGCGCAGACCCAGCTGGCACACCGGAGGGGCGATCTGCGCCACGGGCCACGGATGGCGGGCGGCGCCGGGTCCCCGACCGCGGCGAGCGTCACGTCGACCGACTCGGGGTCGACCACGACCCGCTGCCGAGCCCAGTCCGCGTACTCCGTGGCCACCCCGGCGCGGGCCGCCCGCTCCGCCAGGTCAGCGCCGGCCGCCTCGGCGCTGTCCGGCGGTTCAGCCTGCCAGTCCGCTCGCCGTCATCCAGCCACCTTCCCGCCGTGCCCAGCCCTCCCGCCTACCCCGGTGGAGCCGGACGCATGTACGCAGACCTCCTCCGGGACTCCGCCCGGCGGGCCCCTCGGCCTTCAGCCGGCGTCGCCGACGAGCGGTACAGGCAGGTCCGGTGGCGGCGCAAGCCGCCGCCACCGCTCGGCGTCGCCGTCGCGGACCACTGGCGCCCGGCCGGCGAAGCGCACCACCTCAGGCCGGTCGAGCACGTCCTCCGGAAACCGGCCGCCGGCCCCTGAGCGCCGCAGCGGGTCGATCGGCAGCGGCGTCGCCGAGGCGACGAAGACGACGTTGCCGGCGTCCCGCTCCCGCAGCAGGTCCCGGTCGGCGGTCAGCGCCACCGACCTGAAGGCCGCGAGCAGCGTCGCCGCCTCCGCCCGAGAGACCCGCAGCGGCGGGCAGTCGATGACGTTGAGGACGTACACGCCATCCGGCCGCAGCACCCGCCGCACCTCGGCCGCGAACTCCAGCGTGGCCAGGTGCGGCGGCACGATCACACCGGTGAAGGCGTCCCCGATCACCACGTCGGCCGACGCGTCGGGCCGCTCCTCGATCCGGCGTCGGGCGTCGCCGACCCGCACCTTGAGCCCTCCGATCGGGCCCAGCCCGAGATGCTGGCGGGCGACCTGCACGAGCCCGCCGTCGTACTCGTACACCAGCTGCCGGGAGCGCGGCCTGGTGGCGGCGACGTACCGGGGGAGCGTGAAGCCACCGCCCCCGACGTGCAGCACGTCGATCGGCTGCCGCGCCGGCCGGACCAGGTCGAGCACGTCGCCGATGCGCCGCACGTACGAGAACTCGAGGTGGGTGGGATCGGTGAGGTCGACGTACGAGCTCTCGTGGCCGTCCAGGAAGAGCATCCGGCCGGACGGGCGGGCGGGGTCCGCCTCGATTGTCACGACCGAGTGCGTCGTCTGGATGTCGTATCGGGGCGCCGGAGGAAGGGCCTGCGCGGGACGACGGCCGCCGCCCCTCGCCGAGGTGCGGCGGGGCATGATCCCAGGGTGTCACGCGCGCCCGGATGCACCTTCTGCCGCATCGTCGCGGGCCAGCTGCCCGCGACCGTGGTGCTCGACGAGCCCGACCTGCTCGCCTTCCTGGACACCAAGCCGGTCTTCCCCGGGCACGTGCTGCTCGCGCCGAAGCGGCACGTGCGGACATTCGCGGAGCTGCCCGAGGGCGAGGTCGGGCGCTTCGCGCAGACCGCGCAGCGGCTGGAACGCGCGGTGGAGACGGGTCTCGACGTGCCCGGATCGATGGTGCTGGTCAACAACGTGGTGAGCCAGTCCGTACCCCATCTGCACCTGCATGTCATCCCGCGCCGCCCCAAGGACGGGCTTCGGTTCTGGCTCGGGCCCCGACACCCGTACACGGACGAAGACCCGGCCGAACGGTATGCGGAACGCATTCGATCAGTCCTCGGGGGTGACAGATAGGCGTTCAGTATGTCCATCGTTGACGCTCAGTGAGATTGTGCGGGTCCCGCAGCCGCGCCGGGCGAGCGCGTCGGCCGCCGTCACCACGGGACCGGGCGACGCCGTCCGGCCGTTCCGGGGAGATACGATCTCAGCAAGTCCGGCGGTCAACGGCGACCGTCGGTCGCCCGCGTCTAGAGGTGAGCACGACTTGGCCGCACGGATGTCGGCATGGCAGTCCGCCCAGCACCAGCTCGCCGAGGCGGTGCGGCAACTTGGGTTGGACGACGGCTTCCACGAGCTGCTCCGCACACCCCGCCGAGAGATGGCGGTCGCGGTCCCGCTCCGTCGCGACGACGGGCACGTCGAGGTGCTGCGGGGCTACCGCGTCCAGCACAACCTGACCCGTGGCCCGGCCAAGGGGGGCGTCCGCTTCCACCCGGCGACCGACCTCGACGAGGTCCGCGCGCTGGCGATGTGGATGACCTGGAAATGCGCGCTGATCGGCGTGCCGTACGGGGGCGCGAAGGGCGGCGTGGCGGTCGATCCGAAGGCGCTGTCCCGCAACGAGCTGGAGCGGATGACCCGCCGCTACTGCTCCGAGATCCTCCCGGTCATCGGCCCGGAGAAGGACATCCCGGCCCCGGACGTCGGCACCGACGAGCAGACCATGGCCTGGATGATGGACACGTACTCGATCCACTCCGGTTACACGGTCACGGGCGTGGTGACCGGGAAGCCGGTGTCGGTCGGCGGGTCGGAGGGACGCGGGGGCGCCACCAGCCGCGGGGTGATGTACGCGGCGTTCAGCGCGCTGCGGGAGGCGGGCGTCGACCCCA
>Ga0126307_10003285_pt1 | contig 11032 bp, 13 predicted proteins | sample Plot28_FD_89955 | JGI IMG/M metagenome (GOLD analysis project Ga0126307, IMG submission 89955) | Serpentine soil microbial communities from UC McLaughlin Reserve, CA, USA - Plot28 | ecosystem: Environmental > Terrestrial > Soil > Grasslands | place: USA: UC McLaughlin Reserve, Lake County...
AGCCTTGCAATCCGAGGCCCGGCTGCTAGGATTGCTGAGGCTCCAGGGGCCCGTAGCTCAGTCGGGAGAGCGCCGCCCTCGCATGGCGGAGGTCACGAGTTCGAGTCTCGTCGGGTCCACTTCAGAAATCCGCTTAAACAAACGTGAAACTGCGCATGCAGGAAAGGGTCAGGAGCGTGTCTTGGACCTTACTACACCAACCGTTACACCAACGTGGCGATCTGAGGACGCTCACGATAAGATTGCTACATGGCCGATGGGAGGAACGTGTTAGGTTTGGCAGGTTGAAGGCGGCAAGGCCCCGCTCCGAAGAGAGGCCCCACGGTGGCAGAGCCAGAGCCACGAGAGGACCGACAGTAGGAAGTGTACGACTCTGAGTTTGAGAGGTTCCAGGATTTGGCCAAAAAGCTGTTGTTAGTTCCGAAAGAACAACTGGATAAGAGGCGTACCGATCGGGAGCGCGAGAAGCGGGCCGAGTGAGCGAACCTCCACAAATGTTCAAGAGCGTTCTAGGCACGTTCATCGGGAACGTGCAAGCAATAAGGGTTTTCAACGAGCAGATCGGGCGGGTCGCGGACGAACATGATCGAACCGTGATGCAACAGTTCGTCGATAGGCTACACGACCTTCTCCCTGAGATGAAAGATATCGAAGGGTCGGTAGTGTTCGTCCCGAAAACCGACGAAATCGAGGACGACGATACCGCCGGAGCGGACACCCAGGCGGCGGAGGAATCCGTTGGGGAAACCAGGCTGGCGGTAGACCCAGAAACCTTGCGCAGCGTAATGAAGGCTATGAGCTCCTTGGGAAAGCGAGCACCAGGGCAAGGCCCCCTACTAAGACGAGGCGCGCTAACCGCGCTTACCAGCTTTCTCGAGGTGCTAATTTCTGACCTCATCCAGATCTACTACTCTATGTATCCCGCCGCTCTTCCAGCGGATACGCGAAAATTAAGTCTTGCCGAACTGCGAGAACAGGGTTCCATCGAGGACGCCGTGAAGTACCTGGTTTCTAGGGAGGTCGATGGGGTGCTGTATGAAGGCCTCGACGATCAACTAAACTATTTCTCTAAACAGTTGAAAGTGAACCTGGGCCCTTTAGAAGGTGAGCGTGAGGCTCTTGTAGAGGTTTTTCAGAGGCGCAACCTACTAATCCACAATGATGGAGTCGTAAACCGCCATTACATGTCGAAGGTTACTCCCGAGCTAATCGAGAAATACCAAGCGGAGTTGGGCACCACGATAGTGGTTACGGAGAATTATTTGACCGCTGCCATCGACTCAATCTACGTGACGGGATTGGCGCTGGTGCAACTGTGCTGGCGCCATTGGCACAAGGCTTCGACAGAACAAGCCGATTCCGTGGTGAACGACAGGCTCTACCAAACCCTACTGGACGACCGCTTTGATCTCACATGCAGAATGGCCGATCGGTTCAAGGGCATCCGCTTCGCCAACGATGACTTGGCCCGACGGGCAACCATCAATCACGCTATCGCGTTGAAGGAGCTTGAGCGTCCCGAGGAGATGGAAGCTGTGCTCTCCCGAAAGGACTGGTCCGCGTGTGGATTAGGATTTAAGATCGCCCTGGCTGCCTTAAAGAACGAGGAAGAGTCGTTCTACGAGCTCCTCCCAAGAGCTGTCGTGGCTAAAGAACTGCTACAGTGGCATCTTGAAGAGTGGCCGCTTTTTGCACATCAACGGAGCACGGAACGCTTTTCTGAGGCCATCGCAGGGCATTTTGGCGACGGACGAGCAGGCAGAGCCGATGGTTAACGGACACGATGAATAGCGACCAGTTAGTGTAGAATGAATGGCAAAGGCAGTTGTGTTTGCCTGACTGCGTGTTGAGGGTAATACAGTTGGACGGGCACAGACGCTTATTGAGGAGGTTGGTTAGCAGTGTGCTATGAACGTGTAGATTACGGAGTAGGGGAAGAGATTCGCAGGTTGCGCAGAGAAGAGGAGCGCGCCAAGCGACGCGAAGCGGACGCTAAAAAGGTCGAAAAGGTAGAGAAGGCAGAAGCGGAAAAGGACCGAGAGTTTGTACGAGCTTGATCTAGCCCAAACGCGCTAGTCTTTGCGGAAAGGCCCCGGTGTCGGGGCCTTTCCCACGTCTTCTTCCAACAAACGTTGTTCTGCTGATCAATTCTTTTTAGGTCAAACGAGGCCCAGCAATTGAACCGAGCGTCTTGGAGAACCGATCCGAGTCTTTACCGTCGCAAGTATCCCCGCAAAGCACGTAACGCATCCCTATAGTTCTGATTTGGAAAACGCGCCTCGGGGCGAGCTATTTATTCAGGTAGACCGCCAAATCCCAATAGTAGATTTCTAGACTCCAACCGGTAGAGTAAATGGTCATCCACGGCTATCCTAGGGCATCCCCCCTCGCTCCTGAAGCCTGATCTCCCATCGAGGGTAAGTAGTGCGAGTAGGTGTCCAGCGTCATGGCGATAGTGGCATGACCGAGGAGTTCCTGCACGATCTTGGGGTGTACGCCCCGGCTCAGGAGCAGCGTAGCGCACGTATGCCCCAGGTCGTGGAAGCGGATCTCCGGGAGCCCCGCCCTCTTCAGAAGAGGCTTGAAGGAACGCTTCACGAGGTTCTCAGGATTGAGGGTCGTCCCTTTCTCAGAAGAGAAAATCAGCCCAAGATCTTCGTAGAGGCCCGCTAGTCTCACTCTGTGCTCCAGTTGCTTTTTTCGGTGAGTCTTGAGAGCCGCCACCGTCCGGGGGGTGAGGTTGACACGTCGGCGGCCCCGCTTGGTCTTGGTCTCGCCCAGGACGTGCCGGCCGCCCTCTCGCACGAGACCGCGCCCCACTCGCAGGATGCCCCGGTCCAAGTCCGCATCGTCCCAGCGAAGCCCCAGCAGCTCCCCACGGCGGAGGCCCGTGGTGATCGCCAATACGTAGAGAGCCTCGAAGCGGTCCCCCCTCTCCCGTGCGGTGTCCAGAAACGTCCTGGCTTCGGCCTCCGATAGCGGGCGCATCTCTTCGGGAGCCGGTCGCGGCGCCTTAACGTCAGCGGCGTTGCGGGGAATCATACCGTCCGCAACGGCCTGCGAGAGCGCCTTGTGGAGTGTGGAATGGATCTTCCTCACCGTGGCCGGTGCAAGACCATCCTCGAGCTTCTCGCGGTGCAGGGTGCGCACATGTGCCGGCGTCAGGTTCTTGAGCTTCATCCGCCCAAAGGCCGGTGCCAAGTGCGCCCGGATTATCTGCTCGTGGCGCTCGAAGGTGGAGATGCGCACGGTCCCCCTCACAGAGTCAGAGAGCCACCGGGCCAGGTATTCCGCCACCGTTACGTTGTCGGCGTCGAACGTCAAGCCGCTCTCCCGGTCCGCGAGAGCCTTTGAGAGCTTTGCGGCGACCTCTTGGCGGGTCTTGCCGTAGAGGGCCTTCCGCTTCGATCCTGTAGCCGTCTGGACCGTGTAGCGGGCCATGTAGAGTCCATCCTTGCGGCGAGAGATCGAACCCTCACCGTTTCCTCGCTTACCCATGCCTAGCCCTCCCTTATGAGTTCAGAGGGCTTGACGCCCAGGGCTTCCGCCAGCTTCCGCACCGTCCGGGGGTGAGCACCCTGCCTTCCGTCCTCTATGCGCCAGATCGTGTTGTAGGAGACGCCGCTCCTCTCCTCCAGCTCCTGCAGGGAGAGGACCCGCTCCCTCCTCAGTTCTTTTAGCCGCTCCACGTTGACCTCCATGCTCTGTATTTTGCACTACTTTCCTCACAGAATATTACCACAATCGGTAGACGAACACAACACGATGCTGTATAATATGGATGTCGGATAAAGAGATGGCCCCGGCGGTGGTGGAACACCCCGGAGCCCGGACCACAGGGAGTAGGCCCTATGGACACAACCAGTGTAGCGTACGTGCTGTGCAGGATCGAGGATGATTCCTCACTTACCCCCGTCAGCGAGCATGAGGACATCGTTGATGGCGTGGCAGCAGGCAAGCATCAGGTAGAGGTAGAGGACTTCGAGTTCAGCTACGGTCTGTATGTCGATAGTGGTAGGGTGGCGTGTTTCGCCGAGGGTAGGATCGGATATCGGGAGTGGGCACGCAGGAACGGTAGGCTAGCTGACATCCACAGCATAGACGACCGCTTCGACCATGACATCGACGAGCTTTTGGCCTGACCTCAACTCCTGATCGAATGAGCGGGGCAGATGTCGTCTGCCCCGTTCACCCTTGCTGCCACTGGCATTTGCAGCAGGATATTCGCGAAGTGTGAGGGAGTGGGGCGCAAGAAGTAGTTGGCTGATTCTCCTAAACGCTCACCACCGTGAAAAAGTGCGCCAGGTTTTACGGATACAAGCATATATTGTCTAACTTTTAGCAACTCGTTCGGGGCACACGATTACGTTAAGATGTCGTCGTTTAGGGAAGGGCGTGAGCACACCTTCAAGATACCATGGGGAGAATATGGAGATGACTAATTCGGCACACCAGAACTTAAGCAGTGCATTGCCCAAGCTCAGAAAGAGAATCCAGAAGATCCTGAACCGCAATGAGAACATCGGGGAACAAAATACGAAGGCTGCCCTCATCGACCCCTTGTTAGCCGCGTTGGGTTGGGATGTCGAAGACATAGATGAGGTTTCTCGGGAGTACAGGCGCAAATCTCAAGACAATCCGGTGGATTACGCGCTGTTCATGTTGAGGTCACCCCGATTGTTTGTCGAAGCCAAGGGGCTTGAGAAAGACTTGAGCGACAGGAAGTGGATTTCCCAGGTCTTGGGTTACGCCACGGTGGTTGGGGTTGAATGGTGTGTACTAACTAACGGAGACGAATACAGACTCTACAACGCCCATGCCCCCGTTGACGTAGAACAGAAGCTATTTCGAGTCGTACGCATCTCCGACTCGGATCAGGAAGAGTACATCCTTGAGACTCTGGAGCTTCTCTCCAAGGAGAAGATGGGTGATAACCTCCTAAACGTCCTCTGGAAAGCACATTTCATAGATCGCCACGTCAGCAGAGCTTTAGGCGAGCTTCTTCAGAACGACGATGCGAGTCTTATCCGCTTGATACGAAAGAGGACTCCAGAGCTTACTCCATCCGAAATCCGAGAGTCATTGAAACGAGCAGACATCCGCATAGATTTCCCTGTCGTTTCTGTTTCCTCTCAATCTTTAGCTAGAGAGGAGGTAGAGGACGAAGCAACGCCACCTGTTGAGGTCGTCGAGAAGACAAAGCATGGTCAGAAAACACTCAACATACCGGGCGTGAAGGTCAGTGATCTCATACGGGAAAATCTTGTCGAACCACCTCTGAAGCTAGAAAAAGTCTACAAAGGTGCCCACCTTGAGGCAGAGATACAACCGGATGGAACGATCGTTTTCGATGGCGAAACCTACAGATCATTGTCCTTGGCTGCGTCATATGCTCGGAAGTCCATCATAGGCGCCCCAGAAGGTCGTAAGTATCCTCAGACAAACGGGTGGGTGTTCTGGAAGTACCACGATAGGGAGACGGGAAATCTAGAAGAGGTCGACGTATTGAGACAGCGATACCTAAACGGACAGTCTAGATCCTGAGTATGAAGTCCTTGTGTCATCAAGGCTGACTGCGATCTGGCTTAGCAGACCGGGCCAGGTCCCGCTCCAGGGGGTATCGGTGGCAACTTATCTTTTGACTTGGAACCCGAACCGGTGGCATTGAACTCTTCGGGGTCTCCCTATCTACCATCAAGCGCTGGCTAAAAAGGAGGCGCCAGACCGGAGACGTCGACATCCACAAGATCCCTGGTAGGCCGTCCGTGAAGGGCGAAGCATTGAGGCAGTGGCTGCCCGGGCACCTGAAGAGGAACCCTGACCTGACCCTCAGGGAGCACTGCGAGGCTTGGAGCAAGACCCGAGCGACCCGAACTATCTCGACAGGGACGGCGATGGAGTTGCGTGAGTGGACCTCCCGAAAAGCCGTAGATTCACTACTCAGACAGTAATCATGAGGTCTGGTTGATCTGCTTCTCCGCTATATTGATCTGCACTGCCGGCCCCAGCTTGCGGATCTGAGCCAGAGCGCGAATTGCCGAGAGGTGTCGACGGTGCGCCCGGTCGAGCCGCCTCTGTCGAAATTCGTCTTCGCTCATGGTTCCACTTTTCATCTTCATGGCGTAGAGTCCCGAGTAGAGTTGCACCTCGAGCCACGTGGCTACCACCCTTTCGGCCAGCAGCCGCTCCAAGGGTGAGGGGTTCTGACCGGCCACCTCGATCCTCATGGACTCGAGCTGGTGCTTGAATAGTTCCTTGGTGGCCAAATCCTCGTCCCTGGTGATCTCGCCCACGAGGACCGACTCGGCCACTTTACCTGGTCCCTTCACAAAGAACCAAGCCAGGTCAGGGGTGCCATCCAAGACCCTTCGGATGTCGATGGCAGCATCCTCGTCACCACCTTGCGCCTTGTCTATGAGGGTCCTGAGCCTCGCAACCGTGGCGTGCCTCTCCTCGATCTCAACCTCGCTCATGGCTTCCTTGTCGGGCGATCCCGGATGGCCCACTGGGCGCACAGCCTCCAAGTCCCTTCTAGTCTTTTGGCTCACGGCGCTTCCTCCATTCTCCTCTGTTGTGCTGATGGTAGCCGGAGGCGAGCAGGGCGGCGCGGACGATCACCTCCGCGGCATCGCACAGTTCCTCTACTGGGGCCGAAAGGATGTCCAAGCGCTCGCGCTCCCGTCTCTGGCTTGCTACTTCTTCCTGTCGTCGCTGGCGCTCTTCGGCGTCCATCCGCGCCGCCAACTCTCCGAGTATGCCGCCGCCAACGTACTCCCGGACCACCCGGCCGCCCTCCTTGCGGGAGCGGGTGTAGTAGAGCCCGCCGCGCTCACGACTCTCCCAGGGGCTCAAGAGGCATCCCCCCGTTGTGTTACCTCTTCGCGTTTGCCCCGCTTCTCTTCGGGATGAGTATCTCTTCGGCGGACGCGATTCGACTCCGCTATGCGCCTGCGTCCCTCTTCGGTCTTGGGTCCTGTGGAGAGCCCACCGTGCATCCGGCAGCGGCCGTTAACGGGTCGCTCCAGGCGCCTGTCCCAGACGGCCGGAGCCTCGCACGGGCTGCCGTCTCGGCATCTGGCACCGTAGCGGGGGCGCTCACGCTTCGGACGGGACCACCACAATCGTATCTCCCCGCTCCAGATGTCATAGCCGGCCATTAGGTTGACCCTCCTTCCAGACTCCATGAGTCTGGCTCATAAGGCTGCAAATCATCCCAGGATTCACAAGGTCACTTTCATCCAGTTCAGACTCCGTTCCAGAGTCCATGACGCACTCGCTTTTGTGGGTCGCGAATGTTCGCTTCACTGCGCTCATAGTCACGAGCAGGTCGGGTCTCCTACTCATGCCGCGCCGCCTTGCTTGAGCCGGTACGGGTGGCGTGGGTCGCACAAGTAGCACCCTACTCCGCCGCGAAGACCGTGTATACAACTCTGCTCGTTGTCTGATTGGACCACTTGGCCATCTTGGCCCCCTTGGCCATCTTCCCGTACGTAAGCGGAGTCCTTGTCCTCTGCGCTGGCAACGTTGCCAAGGGGGCCAACGTGGCCAAGTTTGCCAAAGTTAGAGGTGTGGCCCCCTTCGTACCCCATGTCTGGCAGGCTCCAAGTCCAGGAGCCGTCGCTCTCCTTCTCGGACCTTACCCCAAGCATCTGCTTGGCCCTCCTGAGTGTTCGCTCCGAGATCTCTGCCTCACGAGCACTCTTCTTGATCGCCTTGGCCGACACCGGGGTTCGGGAGAGTTCCGAGGTAAGGAACTCCTTGGCCTCCGAAAGCGCAGACTTCTCCTCCTCGTCTTCTGGGACCCGCAGGAGCTGCGCGGCCGTCGCCTCAGAGAAGCCCTGGTAGGCGATCTTCGCCGATCCGTTCTCCGCCGTCTTGATCTTGTACGCGAGGCTCCGAGGTGGAAGCGAGAGGTTGTTCTTCTGGCCAGCCAGCACCCGCAGTTCTTCAGAGTCTGGGTGTGGACCCACCACCATTCCCGAACGGGCCGCTCCTATGATTCCGATACTGCCTCCGCCCCGGTACAGTGGGTTTCCGCCCTGAGACTTGTTGAGATGGCGCACTAACAGCACCGCAGCCCCGGTCCGCTCAGCCATCCTCTTTAGGGGCGTGAGAGCCCGTCTCACATCCTGGTCCCGGTTCGAGTTCACCTCGCCCGAGAGAAAAGCCATGATCGGGTCGATTACGACCAGGGCTGCCCCAACCTGCCTTACCGCACGCTCCAGTCGCGGGATGTCTCCCGGTATCGCGAACGGCTCATCATCTCCTAGCAGGAGAGCGCGGTTCGGGTCTCCTCCGGCCGCGTCAAAGCGGGGACGTATCGTATCCGAAGCACCATCTTCCGCGGAGACGATCACGGCCCCTGCCACAACCGTTGTGGTCCCGTCGGGAAGGTCGAGTCCCGCCGTCACCCTTGCCGCGAGGTCCGTGGTAAGTACAGATTTGCCGTTGTCCGGGTCCCCGTCCAGTACGGTTATCTTGCCCTTGGGGATGCGCCGCGGCCACAGCCACTCTATCTTCTCCGGCTCGATCTCCGATAAGGGCTTGCCTGCCGGCAGCAGGTCTTCCCTGAGACCCTGGTGAATGAACGGTCTGAGGTCCCTGACCTCCTTACCCGAGGCCAGGAAGTCGTCTACGCCTTGCTTGCCGCCGTCTGGGGCATCCGGTAGGTAAGCGACCCCCACGCGGGAGCCACGGCTCCTCAGAAAGCCCACAAGCCCCTCTAGGGCCGTCTGGACCTTCGGATTGGTGGCAACGTCAGAGTCGAAGATCACGCACACCGAGCGGCCCCACAGCCTAACGTCCTCCCAGTCCCTAAGCGGCACGCCATCTTTCTGCCAGCACCACACGCCCTGTAGTGCCACGGTGCACTGACCGCGGCTCACGAGGCTGTCCGCCTTCTTCACGCCCTCCGTGATCCACAGAGGGACCGACGTGTCTTCCACGCGCTCGGTCTGGCTCGGGTGAACGTCGAGGCGTATCGAAGAACCCGCCGGCATCTCGTACTTGATGACTTTCCCTTCGCCGTTCTGTCTCGGTGCGTCGGATCTCATCTGGTGGGTTACGAGCTCGCCGACGGGCGAGTACATTGGGATCACCAGCGCCGGCACTCGTTGCTGTGGCTTCGAGAAGCCGAGTCTCGCGAGCTCCGCCTTGGTCTTTACGGTATGATAGCCGCGCTCCGCGACTACGGCTGGGTCTATCCCCGATTCCTCCATCAGCATGTGACGGTGGTGCGGGTATTCCACATACTCCCGAAGCGTATCCGCCATCGTGCTGGGGCTACTTTGCGCCGTCGAAATCGTTGCCGTTCATGTAGGCGTCGAGGCTCGCCCTGTTGATCCTGACCGCCCGGCCCACTCGCCTTATCTGGATCTCGCCCCCGTCCACCAGTTTCCTCAAGGTGGTCCTCGACAGCCCCGCTATCTCTTCGGCCTGCCGATAGGTCACCCACTCGCGGGTCACTTGCGCCTGCATCGCTCTCCTCTCTGGTTCGCCAGCGCATCTGCTTGCACGTATTATCGCCAGGCTGTATACTGCCTGCAACGCATATTTAGCTAATATCCGTGACAACGCGTAACTATTTTCGGGTGGTTGAGCATGTGGCACCAGTTGAGCAAGAGGGATTTCGACACGACAGGCAGACTGATGGGCGGCCGCTCCGCGAGTCGCGAGTGGATGGTTTGCGAAGCCTACGAACTCGAGAGACCAAGAGATACCCAAGAGGGGCATGCCGAATCTTACCGCGTGGTGCCGAAGTACCCTAACGAGCCAGCTACCTTCGACAAGTGGAGGAGCTACGCACCTCTCGAAGAAACGCCCGACCTTTTCCTCAAGTTCACCCGGCTATACCAAGCCCAGGATCGGCCTGAGGCCATGCTCGACTGGGCACGCACCTACGGGACGCTAGGACACGGCCAGCCGCCTTGGGTGCCAGGAGCACCACAGGAGGCCAAGAGCTTCTGGGAGGCCGTCGGTAAGGCCGCGGGACTCTTGGCACTTTACGAGGCAGTGTTGAACCGTGAAAGTCAGAGCGTTCAGAGAGCGATACTCGCAGACTTCCCTTACGTGGGACTCTGGTGGCAAATATACAATGAACTACCCGACAAGCCCGGGCATATCGACCGGGAGTTCGTGACGAGCCAGATCGCGGAGTCAGTCGAGGAGTTCTATGATGGAGACTACCTTGGGTACGCCTTAGAGACCGTGGCCGACGAGGTAGAGCGTATGGTCGGTACGTTGTGCCGCCCGGTCCTCATGGTGGAAGAAGGTTCCCATGATCCTTCGGAGGTAACGGCTCAGTGGCACTTCAAGAGCTTACTTGGAGCTATGTACTTGCAGATGTATTGGCTAATGGCAGCGGGAAGCGAGCTCACTCGCTGCGAGTATTGTGGACGGCTCATCTCCCTGGCTCGTCCCTCTCCTGAGAGCAGAAAGCGCCGGCGGGATAAAAGGTTCTGCGACGATGCGTGTCGCCAGGCGCATCACAGAAGCAAGAAGAAGCCCTGAGCAGATGTTGCCTGTCGATGGTGGAGTTGTCGTTCGTGCGGCGCTACTTCCGCACGTTGGGGCCGACTTCGCGCAGTACGTAGGCGAGAACGACTCCGGACCTGGGCATCCGAGTGTTCGATAAATTCTCAAGACAGCGGTTGCGCTAATCCTCGCCTATGACGGTAACCACTAGCGGGAGACGCCGGACACACACTGGCGCCCTCGCCTCTCGGGGGACGCTAGCAGCGGTTCGAGTAGGTTCCACTCTTGATCGGTGAGGTCGGAGGGGTACGGGCGTCGAGTACGTGGCGGCACATCGTGAACACGTATATCCAGTAACCCTGCCTTCTTGACGAGCAGTAATGGAATTGACTCCTCCGAAACTATCTCCTCACTAGGGCATTTTCCAAGGAGCGTAGTGTTTGTAGGACTAGACGAATGAGAAGGTCGCGGGGTTGAGTACTGCCCATTACGCTCCAAGAACCTCGCAAATGCGGGGTCTACCGTCCAGGCACAAGCTTATCTCGAGCTAGGTTAGCGG
>Ga0126307_10003286_pt1 | contig 11031 bp, 9 predicted proteins | sample Plot28_FD_89955 | JGI IMG/M metagenome (GOLD analysis project Ga0126307, IMG submission 89955) | Serpentine soil microbial communities from UC McLaughlin Reserve, CA, USA - Plot28 | ecosystem: Environmental > Terrestrial > Soil > Grasslands | place: USA: UC McLaughlin Reserve, Lake County...
AGAGGGTCGCGTCGCCGTTCGACGGCTGGTCGAGCCCCGCCATGATCTTGAGCACGCTCGACTTGCCCGCACCGTTCGGCCCGACCACGCCGATCTTGGCGCCGGGCAGGAACGCCAGCGTGACGTCGTCGAGAATGACCTTGTCGCCGTGCGCCTTGCGCACCTTGCGCATCGAGTAGATGTACTGCGCCATACCGCTTCGAAGCCTCCGTCGCCGAGTTCGCTTCCAGTGTCCCAGAGCGCGGCGGGTGTGGTCACACGCCCGCGGCGGCGAGCCGTGTCCCCTCGGCCGACCGGTCCACGCGGCCGTCCGGCTCGCCGTCCGTGTCACTCGCTGGCCCGCCGTCGCCCGCCGAGGTGGCATCGGATGCGCCAGGCTCGGAGGCGCTGGTCGCGCGAGGGGTCCGGCGGAACACGGCGGTCCCGCGCGCCAGATCCGGCCCGAGCGCCGATGCCTCCAGCTCGCAGACGGACCGGACCTGCCCGTCCTTCTCGTACGTCCTCGTGGAGAGCCTGCCGGTGACCACGACCGGGTCACCCTTGCGCAGCGAGGCGACCGCATTGCCGGCCAGCGCCCGCCAGCAGGTCACGCTGAGGAACAGCGACGCCGAGTCGACCCACCGCCCCCCATCCCTGTCGTAGCGCCGGGACGTCGACGCCACCCGGAAGCCGGCCACGTCCACCCCCGAGTCCGTCGTCCGGATCCGCGGGTCTTCGACCAGGTTGCCCACCACTGTCACCGTCGTGTCGTTCATCGCGTCCGCTCCTCATCGCTCGCTCGCCGCCAGGTCGCGGCGGTGCGCCCACCACGCTGCCCGGCCGCGGGCAGCCGGAGAAGCGTCCGATCGGCATCTGTGGACGACGGATCGGCCTGTGGACGGCGAGTTGCACCGGCAATGGCACCGGCGCTACCTCAGAACGGTCGATCCGATGACCTGGGAGAGTGAGAACCGTGCGGGTGGGGATCCTCGGTCCGCTCGAGGTGCGGGACGACGCCGGCCGGCCGGTCGAGGTCGGCGGGTCCCGGGTGCGCGCGCTGCTCGCCCGCCCTCGCGCTGACCCCGGCTCGACCGGTCGGCGTGGACACCCTGGTCGACGAGCTGTGATCGCGCAGCTCGCCGGCCGGCGAGCTCAACGCCCCGCAGTCGCTCGTCTCCCGGCTCCGCCGGGCGCTGCCAGACCCGGGCCCGGTGCCGACGTCGCGCCGAAGCGCTTGACCAGCCCCTCGGCCTCGACCGCCTACGTCACCCTCGTTCTCCACTCGTCGAGAGCGAGGTTCGCCGCGACCGCTGGCAGGACGCGCACGCGCCGCTGGCAGGCGCTTCGGCGGTCTGACAGCCCCTGCCAGCGCACGGCGGTCGGAGCTCAGCCGACCGGCACCGGCCGGGCGCGGTCCACGGGCGAAGCGTGCTCCGGCTCGATCTCCAGGTCGGGCGACGGCAGCCCACGGCGCAGCGCGGCGGGCGCCCACCAGTTCCACCGCCCGAGCAGCGCCATCGCCGCCGGGAGCAGAACGGCGCGTACGAGCGTGGCGTCGAGCAGGATTGCCGCCGCCAGACCGACGCCCATCTGCTTGAACTCGAGCCCGGTCAGCGTCGCGAAGATCGCGAAGACCGCGACCATGACGACCGCAGCGCTGGTGACCGCGCCGGCGGACCGGACGATCCCCTGCCGCACCGCCTCGGCGGTGGGCACTCCCCGTAGCGCCAGCTCCCGGATCCGGCTGACGACGAAGACGTGGTAGTCCATCGACAGTCCGAAGAGGACGACGAACAGGAACATCGGCAGCCAGGCGACGACCGCTCCGTTGGAACGGAAGTCCAGCAGCCCTTCCGCCCAGGAGTGCTGGAAGACCAGCACGAGCAGCCCGTACGCGGCGGCGACCGAGAGCAGGTTCAGCGCGATCGCCGTCGCCGCCACCACCACGGAGCGGAAGGAGACCAGCACCAGCACGAACGTGAGCCCGAGCACGAAGGCGATCACCCACGGCAGCCGAGAGCTGAGCATCGCCGAGAAGTCGACCGTGGCCGCCGTGCCGCCACCCACCGCGGCCTCGGCGCCCGGCACTCGGCCGACCGTCTCCGGGACCAGAGTCGTCCGCAGCAGCGAGAGCGACTCCTTCGCCCGCGGCGACTCCTCCAGGTCGGGAATTGACACGGTCAGCAGGCTCACCGCGCGATCCGTCGAGACGTCCAGATCGGGCTGCCGGGCCGCGGCGAACAGCGGGCTGCCATTCGTCCGCGCGGCGAGATCGAGCAGCGCCGACCGCACCTCCTCCGCGCGCTCGGCCGGCGCCTCGACGGCCACGACATGCACCGCGCCCTCGCTCGGGTAGGCGGCGGTCAGCCGGTCGTACGACTGCACCGCAGGAATCGACCGGGGCAGGTCGGCGGTGCCCGGCAGCGAGGTCCGCATGCCGAGCGCGGGCAGGGCGAGCGCGACCAGCGCGGCGGCGCCGACGAGGAGCGCCACGGCCGGGCGGCGCAGCGTCGCGCGCAGCACGGCCGACCACAGCCACGAGTCGCGGTTCGGCCTCATCGTCAGCCGGTGGATCAACGGCACCCGCGGCCTGTTCACCCAGCCCCCGAGCGCGGCGAGTACCGCGGGCAGGACCGTTACGGAGCCGAGCACGGCAACCGCGACGACGAGGATCGCGCCGAGCGCGAGCGAGCTGAAGATCCCGCTGCCGGTGAGGAACATCCCGGCCATCGCGACCGCGACGGTGCCGCCGGAGACGACGATCGCCCGACCCGACGTCGCCGCCGCGATCTCGACCGCGTCCAGCGCCGTACGCCCGCGGGCCCGCTCCTCGCGGACGCGGCGGACGTAGAAGAGCGAGTAGTCGACGCCGACCGCCATGCCGATCAGCAGGACCACGCTGGCGGTCGTCTCGGTGACACGGAGCAGGTGCGAGGCCAGCCCGGACAGCCCGATTGCCGCAGCCACCGAGGTGAGCGCGAGTAGCACCGGCACGGCGGCGGCCAGCAGTGCGCCGAAGGCGACGACCATGATGACCAGCGTCACCGGCAGGCTGAGCAGCTCCGCCTGCCGGAAGTCGCCCTCGTACATCTTCCCCAGCGCCTGGTCGATGCTGGCGGCGCCGACCTCCTCGACGCGCAGCGCGGGGTACGCCGCCTGCGCCGCGGCGGTGGCGTCGAGCACCGGCTGCACCCGGTCGCCGGCGGTCTCGGCGTCGCCCGTCATCTCGACGCGGACCAGCAGCGCGCGGCCATCCGCGGAGGGCACCGGTGGGGAGATCGTGCCGACCTCGGGCAGCGCGTCGAGGCGGCGGCTCACGTCGGCAGCGGCGGCCCCGGCCCGGTCCCGCTCCAGCGGGCCCGACCGGCTGGTGACAAGGACGTTCTCCACGGCCGGGTCGGCGAAGTTCCCGTGCTCGACGATCCGCTCCGACCGACCCCACTCCCCGACCGCCGAGTCGGCGTCGGACTGCGACCGGGTCCCGACCGCGGCACCGACTCCCACGCAGACGACGACGAATGCCGCCCAGGCGAGCACCGCCCGCCAGCGGTGCTCGGCACTCCAACGCGCGACCCGGACCACCCGCCCCGGACGTCTCCTGTGCTCGCTCACGTTCCCGCTCCCTCGGCTCCCGGACCCGCGTCGGGTCGCCGTCGAGCCTGGGGGAGAGCAGGGGTCGCCGTCTGTGCCGCGGGCACCCGTACCGGAGGTGGGGATGCCCCCACCCCGGCCCGGCGGGCTGGCGGGATGGGAACTGTCGGCGCCGGTCTCTAGCGTGATCGGCGACAGCCGGCGGCCGTCGGCGGACAATGGTGGAGGGCAGGCAACGTGGTGGCTCCGGCAGGGCAGGCGAGCGACGCGGGCGGGCGGACGGCAGCGCCTCCGCCGCGGGTCGCGCTGCCGCCCGGCCTCGAGCCGACCCGGCCGAACGCCTGGCTGTCCACGATCCACCTGCTGCTCGGCCTGTGGGTGGGGATCGCGACCTTCATCCCGGTGATCGTCCTGCTGGCGCTGTCGGTCGCGCTCACTCCGGTCTTCCTCGTCGGGGTGCCGCTGCTCGGCATCGCGCTGTGGGTCGCGCGGCTGCTCGGGCGGCTGGAGCGCGGCCGCTTCGCGCTGACCCTGGGCATCCGCATCCCCGAGTCCCAGCCCCGCCACATTCCCGGTGGCCGGCTGGAGCGGCTGCGCGCCCGGGCCGGAGCCGCCGCGAGCTGGCGCGAAGTCGGCTACCACCTGCTGCGGCTGCCGGTCTCCGTCGTCGAGTTCGTGCTCACGCTCGCGATTTGGTCCGGCCCGCTCGCGCTGCTCACCCTGCCGATCTACAACTGGGCGCTCCCCAATGGCGGCGCCGCGCTCGGCTTCGGCATCACCGTGCGGTCGTGGTGGTCGACGGTGCTCGTCGGGGTGCTCGGCCTGATCCTGCTGCTCATATCGCCCCGCCTGGCGCGCGGTCTCGGGCGCGCCGACATCGCCTTCGCCCGGACAATGCTCGGCCCGGACGGCGACCTCGCCGCCCGGGTAGGCGAGCTGGAGCGCAGCCGCGCCCGGGTCGTCGACGCCGCCGAGCAGGAGCGGCGGCGGATCGAGCGCGACCTGCACGACGGCGCCCAGCAGCGGCTGGTCGCGCTGGCGATGAACCTCGGCCGGGCCCGGTCCCGGTATGCCGAGGATCCCGAGGGCGCCCGGGCGCTGCTCGACGAGGCGCACTCCGATGCCAAGCAGGCGCTGGCGGAGCTGCGGGACCTCGCTCGCGGGCTGCATCCGGCAGTCCTCGCCGACCGCGGCCTGGACGCGGCGCTGTCCGGGCTGGCGGCCCGCTCGCCGGTGCCGGTGACGGTGGAAGTCGACGTGGCCGCTCGACCGGACCGGACCGTCGAGGCGATCGCGTACTTCGTTGCCGCCGAGGCGTTGACCAACATCGCCAAGCACGCGCGAGCGACCCGCGCGTCCGTGGTGGTGCGCCAGCTCGACGGCAGGCTGCGGCTGGTCGTGACCGACGACGGCGTGGGCGGCGCCGACCCCGCCACCGGGACCGGCCTACGGGGGCTTGCCGACCGGGTGTCCGGAGTGGACGGCCGGCTGCGGGTGAACAGCCCGCCGGGCGGGCCGACCGTGCTCACCGTGGAGCTGCCATGCGCGTCGTGATCGCCGAGGACTCGGTGCTGCTGCGGGAGGGCCTGGTGCGGCTGCTCGAGGAGGCGGGCTTCGACGTCGTCGAGGCGGTCGACGACGCGGAGCGGCTGCTCCGGTCGGTCGGCGAGCACCAGCCGGACGTGGTGGTGGCGGACGTGCGGATGCCGCCGACCCACACGGACGAGGGGCTCCGCGCCGCGCTGGTCATCCGGCAGCGGTGGCCGTCGACGGCCGTCCTGGTGTTGTCCCAGTACGTCGAGGAGCGGTACGCGACGGAACTGCTGGCCGGCGACACGCGCAGGGTGGGCTACCTCCTCAAGGACCGTGTCGCCGACGTCGACGAGTTCGTCGAGGCTCTGCGCCGCGTTGGCGGCGGCGGCACCGCCCTCGACCCGGAGGTCGTCTCGCAGCTGCTGGCCCGCGGTCGCCGGCGGCCGCTAGACGCGCTCACCCCACGCGAGCAGGAGGTCCTCCGGGTGATGGCGGAGGGCCGCTCCAACGGCGCGATCGCCGCGCAGCTCGTGGTCACCGAGGGCGCGGTCGAAAAGCACGTGAGCAGCATCTTCACGAAGCTCGGACTGGCCCCGGCCGACGGCGACCATCGCCGGGTGCTGGCGGTGCTGTCCTATCTGCAGGGCCGATGACGACCACCTCACCGCCCTCACCGCCCTCACCGCCTTCTCCGCCGTCCGCCCCGGCCCGCGGACGCCCGTCCCGAACGGCGCGGAGGGTGCTACTCGGTCTCGGCACGCTGCTGTCGCTGGCGCTCATCGCCTGGGGCGTGCTGTGGCTGATCAACCTCTTCGGCCGCACGAGCGAAGAGCGCGGCTCCGTGCTGGCGGCGACCGGCGACCGGCTGAGCGTGGTCAGCCCCGGGGGCGCGATCCGGATTACCGGCGCGGACGTCGACCAGATCGAGGTCCGCGTCCGGCTGCAGTACGGGCTCAAGGCGCCGCGGCTGGAGCAGGAGTCCGGACCGGACGGGATCCGGCTGTCCGCCTCCTGCCCCTGGTACGGCTTCTTCTGCTCGGCCGACTACGAGGTCCGGGTTCCGACGAGGATGAGCGTCTGGGCGAAGAGCTCCGGTGGATCGATCGCCATCCGCGAGGTCGGCGAGCGAGTCGAGGCGTCGAGCTCCGGGGGCTCGGTCAGAGTCGAGGACGTTCGCGGCGCCGTACAGGCCCACAGCTCGGGCGGCGACGTCCGGGTCGCCGACGCCGACGGGATCGTGGACCTGGACTCGTCGGGCGGCGACGTCACGGGCGAGCGGCTGCGCGGCGCAGAGGCGACCGCCGAGTCCTCTGGCGGCGACGTGCGGCTGGACTTCGCGGCGGCGCCGCGGGACGTTCGGGCGCGTAGCAGCGGCGGCGACGTCGAGGTGCTGCTGCCCCGGGTGGACGGCGGCTACCGGGTGGACGCCGACACCAGCGGCGGCGGGCGCCAGGTCGACGTGCCCACCGACCCCGACTCGTCACGCTCGGTGCGCGCCCAGTCCAGCGGCGGGGACGTGACGGTCGCGCTCACCGGCCAGGCATGATCGCTGTCGCCCGCCGGGGCACCTCGTGCGGTGACGAGCGGGCGGATCAGCGGATGAGCGTGATGCCGGTCGGGGCCCGGCCGACATCCGGCCGTGCCAGATCCGTCCGCCGACCGCTGGCCCGTTCCACGACTGGAAGGACCGCCGCCAGCGCATCCGCGCCGCTGAGGACGCCCGTGCCTCGTGTCCGCCTGGGTCGGAGGATCGGTCGGGTTCAGCCCTGGAGGTAGGCGAGACGCCGCGGGTGTGTCGCTAGGCCGCGACCTTCCGCAGCACCAGCCGCTCCAGGTCCCCGTAGGTCCGGACCGCGGCGAGCTCGTCGTCGGTGATCCGCATCGAGAAGTGGTCCTCCAGGGCGGTGGCGAGCTCGATGCCCTCCAGGGAGTCCAGCCCGAGATCCTCCCGTAGCGACACCTGCTCGGTGAGCAGGTCAGGCTCGACCTGCAGGTGCTCGGCGACCGCGGCCCGTACCTCGTCCGCCCGGCTCATCGACCCTCCCCACCACGGCCGGGCTCGTCGCCCGGCGGGTCGATTGTGCCGGTCGCGGCGGCGCGGCGGAGCCCCTCAGCGGGCCCGGGAGGCATCGACCGACGGCCGCACCACGACCACCGTGCAGGTCGCGTTCTTCAGGGTGTCGTCGCTGACCGAGCCCACCAGCCAGGAGGCGAGCCGGCCGTGCGGCTTCGAGCCGATCACCAGCAGGTCAGCGTCGTTGCATAGGCTCAGTAGCGCCCGGCCGGCCGGCTTGTGCAGCGCGTGCAGACGCACCTCACAGCTGAGCCCCTCCGGCAGCTCCTCGGCGAGGATCCTCCGCAGCTTCCGCTCGGCCTGCTCCTGGTACGCCTCCAGCGGTGGGGCGACCCCGCCCCACTCCCCCGGGGGCCGAGGCTCGGTGGAAACCTGCCAGCCGTAGACGATGTCGAGCGCGCAGTTGCGCAGCTCCGCCTCGCGTGCCGCCCACCGCAGCGCCTCCCGGGACAGCGGCGACCCGTCGACCCCGACCACGATGTGCCCGTACTCGGACCCGGCGTCCATCGGCCCTCCACCCCGAATTCCCCAGCCGCGCGAACCGTACCCCGCGCGCCGCTTCCGGAATCGGGTGCGGCGGGGCACGCTGTGCGGCGCCCCCGCACGGGCATCCCGGGAGGACGAGGAACGATGCTTCCGCAGAGCACCCGCCGCGTCGTGGTCGGGGTGGACGGCACGCCGCGCACGGTCGCCGCGCTGCGCTGGGCCGCCGCCGAGGCGTTGCTTCGGGACGCCGAGCTGCACGCCGTGCACGCCTGGGGCAGCGGGATGCGCCCGGCGTCGCACGCGCCGTTCGCCGAACACGCCACCCCGGACGAGTGCGCGCGCCGCGCCGCCGCATGCCTCACCGAGACCGTCAGCGCCGCCTTCGGTGCGTCGCCGCCGGTGCCGGTGCGGGAGGTCGTCGACGACCGCTCGGTGGTGCCGGCGCTGCTGTACCACAGCCGCGACGCCGAGCTGCTCGTGCTCGCCACCCGGGTGCCGGGCGGCCCCGGCGGTCCGCCGGGCGAGTCCGGACCCGGGTCGACGACGCTGTCGTGCCTGCGACAGGGGGCGTGCCCGGTCGTGGTGCTGCCGACGGTGTCGGACCGCATCGCCCCCGCACCCGCGGCGGCGGACGCCGCGATCCGCTGAGCACTTCGGCACTGGTGTCATATCCGTCATCCGGGAAGGCTGGCGGGCGACCAACGACCTCGGGAGGGCACCGTGACGACCGTCACCTCCACCGCGCCCGCGGCTGCGTCGCGGCCGCCGGACGACGATCAGCTCCGCCTGCTCGACGCCTGGTGGCGGGCGGCGAACTACCTGTCCGTCGGTCAGATCTACCTGCTCGACAACCCGCTGCTGCGCGAGCCGCTGCGGCTGGAGCACATCAAGCCGCGACTGCTCGGCCACTGGGGCACCACGCCCGGGCTGACGTTCATCTGGGCGCACCTCAACCGCGCCATCGTCGAGCGCGACCTGAACACGATCTACGTGTGCGGTCCCGGCCACGGCGGCCCAGGCGTCGTCGCGGCGGCGTACCTCGAGGGCACCTACTCTGAGCTCTACTCGTCGGTCACTCCGGACGAGGAGGGGATGCGCCGGCTGTTCCGGCAATTCTCGTTCCCCGGCGGAATTCCCAGCCACGCGGCGCCCGAGACGCCCGGCTCCATCAACGAGGGCGGCGAGCTCGGCTACTCGCTGATGCACGCGTACGGCGCCGCCTTCGACAACCCGGACCTGCTGGTCGCGTGCGTGATCGGCGACGGGGAGGCGGAGACGGGCCCGCTGGCCACGTCCTGGCACTCCAACAAGTTCCTCGATCCGGCCACCGACGGCGCTGTGCTGCCGATCCTGCACCTGAACGGTTACAAGATCGCCAACCCGACCATCCTGGCCCGCATCCCCGAGCAGGAGCTGCTCTCGCTGATGCGCGGCTACGGCTACCAGCCCTTCATCGTCGAGGGCGGTTTCGACGGCGAGGACCCGATGGCGGTGCACCGCCGGATGGCGTCCACTCTCGACGAGATCCTCGAGCTGATCGCGTCGATCCAGCGGGATGCCCGCACTGGCGAGCTGACCGATCGTCCACTGTGGCCGGTGCTGGTGCTGCGCACTCCGAAGGGCTGGACCGGGCCGCGCGAGGTCGACGGGGTCAAGGTGGAGGGGACGTACCGTTCCCACCAGGTGCCGCTCGCCGAGCTGCAGACCCACCCGGACCACCTGGCCCAGCTGGAGCAGTGGCTGCGGTCGTACCGGGCTGAGGAGCTCTTCGACGAGAACGGCACGTTGCGCCCCGAGCTCGCTGGGCTCTCGCCGGAGGGCAGCCGGCGGATGAGCGACAACCCGCACGCCAACGGGGGTCTGCTGCTGCGCGACCTGCGGCTCCCCGACTTCCGCGACTATGCGGTGGAGGTGCCGGAGCCGGGTGTCGGCACGTCCGAGGCGACGAAGGTGCTCGGTACCTGGGTGCGCGACGTGATCCGGCTGAACCCGACCACGTTCCGGCTGATGGGACCGGACGAGACTGCGTCCAACCGGCTCACGCCGGTGTTCGAGGTGACCGACCGGGTCTGGGAGGCCGAGGTCGAGGACACCGACGACCACCTCGCGCGGCACGGCCGTGTGATGGAGGTGCTCTCCGAGCACCTGTGCCAGGGCTGGCTGGAGGGCTATCTGCTGACCGGGCGGCACGGCCTGTTCAACTGCTACGAGGCGTTCATCCACATCGTCGACGCGATGTTCAATCAGCACGCGAAGTGGCTGGAGTCCACTCAGGACATCCCCTGGCGCCGGCCGATCGCCTCGCTGAACTATCTGCTGTCCAGCCATGTGTGGCGACAGGACCACAACGGCTTCTCACACCAGGACCCGGGTTTCATAGACCTGGTGGTGAACAAGAAGGCCAGCGTCGTGCGGGTCTACCTGCCGCCGGACGCGAACACCCTCCTGTCCACGTACGACCACTGCCTTCGCAGCCGGAACTACGTCAACGTGGTCGTGGCCGGCAAGCAGCCGGCGCTGAACTACCTGCCGATGGACGAGGCGGTCGCCCACTGCACGCGCGGCGCCGGGATATGGGAGTGGGCGTCCAACGACGATGGTCAGGTGCCGGACGTTGTGATGGGCTGCTCGGGCGACATCCCGACGCTGGAGACCCTCGCCGCGGTCGACCTGCTCCGCCAGGAGCTGCCTGAGCTCAGGGTGCGCGTCGTCAACGTGGTCGACCTGATGCGGCTGCAGGACGAGCACGAGCACCCACACGGGATGAGCGACCGTGAGTTCGACACCCTCTTCACCACGGACCGGCCGGTCATCTTCGCCTACCATGGTTACCCCACCCTGATCCACCGGCTGACCTACCGGCGGACGAACCACAAGAACATCCATGTGCGCGGGTTCAAGGAGGAGGGCACGACCACCACGCCGTTCGACATGGTGATGCTCAACGACCTGGACCGATTCCGGCTGGTCATGGACGTCATCGACCGGGTGGAAGGGCTCGCCGGCCGGTACGCGGGGCTGCGGCAGCGGATGGCCGACGCTCGGCTGAGCGCGCGGGCCTACACCCGCGAGCACGGCGCGGACGATCCCCGTATCAGCGGCTGGGCTTGGCCATACCGGCCCGACGGCACCCGGCGAGAGGTCATGGCGCCGACCGGGGCCGCGGCGGCCGACAGGGGCGACGACAACCTGAGCGCAGGCGGGGAGGACGCCATGGCGGCCTCGGGATGAGCGTTCTGGTCGTCAACGCCGGCTCCAGCTCCGTCAAGCTGCGGCTGCTCGACCCGGACGACCCGGACGGAAAGGTCGGCCGGCTCGACCTCGGCGCACCGTCCACACTGGAGCCCGGAGTACTGCTGGGCGGGCTG
>Ga0126307_10003288_pt1 | contig 11028 bp, 13 predicted proteins | sample Plot28_FD_89955 | JGI IMG/M metagenome (GOLD analysis project Ga0126307, IMG submission 89955) | Serpentine soil microbial communities from UC McLaughlin Reserve, CA, USA - Plot28 | ecosystem: Environmental > Terrestrial > Soil > Grasslands | place: USA: UC McLaughlin Reserve, Lake County...
ATCGCTCGAAATAGGCTTACTTGATCGCCGTAATCACGCCTAAATATCAACCATAGATCAGCTCTCCCGCAACATGATCAGGCCTCTATTCCTACTTCAACAAACCACCGGTAGCGCGTCGGACGATCGCTACGAGTTGCTTCGCCCCTCGGAATCCTTGCGTTCGGCGGCCCGGCGCGCGACGTAACGCCGCATCTTCGCGTGGGTGCCGCAGTCTTCCATCGAGCACCACCGGCGGCTCTTGTTCTTGCTCTCGTCGACAAAGAGCCAGTTGCACCCGGCGCAGCCCTTGACCCGCCCCAGAGAACCGGATGTCAACAGCCCGGTCGCCGAGTGCGCAACCGGCCAGAGCACCCCGGCCAGATCGTCCCCAAGCGCCCACTGCCAGGCGAACCCGCCGCCGCTCGCACCGAGCTTCGCGCGGGAGAGGGCCTCGCACTCCCACCGGCGCAACGCCTCGACCCCCTCGGCCGGCGGGTCTTCCCCTTCGGCTACCGCCCGGAAGAGCCCGTACAGCTGCCCCCGGAACTCGAGGGCACGGGCCAAGACGGCGTCGGCCTCCGCGGGTCTCTCCCAACCCTCCCGCAGCTGCCTTTCGAAGTCGGTTTCGGAAATGAGCCCGACGCGGTATCCCCAGTACGCTAGGTCCTCGTAGCCGAGGAGGTGCTCCTGCTCTATCTTCCCCTCCGGCGTTCCCTCCGCCGTGTTTGCGAAGTCCAGGGCGAGGTTCCCCCCGACGAGGCGGAGTGCGGAGATATGGTCCGGAGTTTCCATCAAAGTACATTTTACTGGTTTACACGGAAACCGCAAACGGGTATGTTGTTACCACCATACAAAGATACGGTGGAAACAAGAAGAAGGACTATTGGCGGTGGCCGGCGCTCGTGCTTTTGTGCACGGCGGAGTTCATGGTGGTGGGCGCCCTTGCGGTGGTGGCCATCGCGTTGCCTTCCATCGGGGAGGACCTCGGGTTTTCGCGGTCTGGGCTGCAGTGGGTGATATGCGCCTACGTGCTCGTCTTCGGTGGCTTCCTGCTTCCTGCGGGTAGGGCTGCCGACCTCTGGGGCAGGCGCCGGGTGTTCGTCGTCGGTCTCGCCCTGTTCTCGGGGGCCTCGCTCGCGTGCGGCCTCTCGGGCTCGGCAGCCCTGCTGGTGGCGGCCCGCGCGGCGCAGGGGCTTGGTGCGGCCCTCGTTACGCCTGCAGCACTTTCGATCTTGACCGGAGCCTACCCCGAGGGGGAGGGGCGCAGCCGGGCCGTGGGCTTCTGGACGGCCGCCCAGGCGGGCGGGGGCGCCTCGGGCTGGATCGTGGGCGGCTTCCTCGTCCAGGGGCCGGGGTGGGAGTGGGTGTTCTTCGCCACGGTGCCCGTGGGGGCTCTTGGCGTGGTGCTCGCTCCGTTTCTGTTGCCCGAGAGCACCGACCCTTCGGCGCCCCCGAGGCTCGACGCAGCGGGCGCAATGACCGTCACGGCGGCGCTCGCGCTCCTCGTGTACGGTTGCACGCGGGCGGAGGAGGCGGGTCTCGCCTCCCCGAGTACCCTCGGTTCATTGGTACTGTCAGCGGCCCTTTTAGCGGCCTTCGTATTCATTGAGGCCAGTGCCAAGCACCCGCTCGTGCCCTTAAGCGTTTTCCGCTCCCGCGAACTCGTGGGCTCGGGTCTCGTCGCCCTCGCGTTCCAGGCCACCACCAACGCGCCGCTCCTCCTCTGCATTCTCTACCTGCAGGAGGTCGCTGGTCTTCCGCCGGCCGAGGCGGGGTTCGCGTTCGTGCCCTTCAACCTCGCGGTAGTTGTGGGCTCTATCTTGAGCTCGCGGCTTACGAGCGGGATGGGGGCCAGGATCAGCGCCGCCTTCGGCCTGTCCGCGATAGCGGTCGGGGTATTGCTTCTAGTGAGGATCACCCCTGATGGCGGCTATCTGGGCGTCTTGCTGCCTGAGTTCGTTCTGATGGGCCTGGGGGTGGGGCTTTCGGCGGTGGCCTCGACCTCTGCAGGGACCTCGGCCCTGGGCGATAGGAAGCGCGGGTTGGCCTCGGGGCTCTTGAACGCCTCAGCGGAGGTGGGCTACGTGGTGGGTCTGGCCTTGCTCATCCCCCTTTCGGCTGCCCGGACGGACTCGGTGGCGGGGGGTATCGCGCAACCTTCGGATGCCGCCCTCGTCGAGGGGTTCAGATTGGCGTTCTGCGCCGGAGCGGCGCTGGCCGTGCTCGGCGCGCTGGCGGCTGTGGTTCTGATCCGCGCCAGGGCGTCCGGTGCCGGCGAACCCGGCGCTGAGGATCTCGGCGGCCCTTAGCGATCCCGCCCTCCTAGGGACACCCGTCTCGACCAGGGACCCTTGATAGCGGCCGAAGTTCGAAGGCACGCTGTGCGGATAGCTCTTATGCCTCTTCGTACAACCTCTTCAGGAACACGAGCTCGAGCGGTTCGTCTGGCATGAGCAGAGCGCCGACGTCCGCGTAGCCGAGCCTGCGATAGAGGTGCTGGGCGCGTTCGTTGGACAAGCTGGATGTCATGACCAGGTCGTGGCCCAGCTTCCGCATCTCTTTCTCCCAAAACGAGATGAGTTGCGTCCCACAACCCTTGTTCCTCGACTCCTCCTGGACCCACAGCAGGTTCATGAAAGGGATCTCATCCCAAAAGTAGCCGTGGCGGAGGAAACCGACCCGCCGGTCTTCCATGTGCGCCACTATGATCTCGCGACGGGCTATCTTCTCCCTGATGACGTCACGGCCGACATGATGATCTTCCCCGGCCAGAAAATCGAGGTCATCCAGGCTCGCAAAGGCTACACGCAAATTGCGGCTCTATTCCAGGGTCGAGCCGGCACGCAAACGGATCTCACTATCTCCCCGCTCGCTCCGGTCAGAAATGGGCACAAGACAATCTGTAACGAGCCGATGCTCGAAGCCGCTCTGGTACACGATCTTCTTGACAGGCCTTCCCGGAACGACTAGCGTTGCAAACGTGTCTGTCGAGTTCCTACTCACGTCGCTGGTCGTAGTCCTCATCCCCGGCACCGGGGTAGTCTACACGGTCTCGAGTTCGATCGGTGGCGGGCGGCGGCGCGGGTTGTTCGCGGCCATCGGCTGCACTCTGGGCATCGTCCCCCACATGCTGGCGGCCATGCTCGGCCTCTCCGGGATCATGCAAGCCGGGTCGGTCGTTTTCGAGGCGGTCAGGTGGGCGGGGGTGGCTTACCTCGTCTTCGTGGGTTTCACGATGGTACGCGATGCCGGAACCCTGCCGCTGGATGATCAGGACGCCCCGGTCGATTCCGCGGGTTCGGTCGTGTGGCGCGGGATCCTCCTTAACGTCTTGAACCCGAAGCTGACCCTGTTCTTCTTCGCCTTCCTGCCCCAGTTTCTCGACGCTTCGCCCGGCCTGCTCGATGTGAAACTGATCGAGCTCGGCGGAATCTTCATGCTCATGACCCTCGCCGTGTTCGCCGTCTACGCGCTCGCGAGCGCCGCGGTCCGCGATCTCATACTCGCCGCGCCCGCCGCCCGCCGGTGGATCGAGCGGTCATTCGGCGCTATTCTGATCGGATTCGCCGCCAAACTCGCGTTCACGGAACGATGATCCTCAGCCCTCCGGTTGCCTTCCGCATGAACTACGATCGGGCCAGGGCCTGCGACGAGCGGCACGTGAAGCGGCGAGAGGCGCCGGGAGGCGGGTGACCAAAGGAGATACTACACTCCGACTCGCGGGGCTCACCACGAAAGGACCCAGAAAAACGATGAAGATAGCCGATGCGGATCACACCAACTGGCGGGTGAAGGATGTCGAGAGATCCCTGGCCTTCTACCGCGACATCCTGGGTCTCGAGCCGTTCGGCCTGGACGAGTACGAGCGCGGAGAGCATCCCCTCGTCTCGCTGCGGGTGACGCCCGAGTTCATCCTGCATCTGAGGCCGGACCCCACCTTCGAGGCTGCCTCCACCGGGGGTTACGATCACCTCGCCCTGGTGGTCGAGGGTACGAACCTGGATGCGCTGGCCGAATACCTCACAGACGCCGGCGTGGAGATCGAAAGCACCTCGGAGAACGTCGTAGGCGCCCGAGGGTCGGGTGAAGCCCTGTACGTGCGGGACCCGGACGGCTACCTCATAGAGCTCAAGCTCTACACCAACAAGTAAAGGCCTCCTCCCGCCAGAAATGAGGTCTGGCTGGCCGATGAAGTTTGTTTAGCGGTTGTCAGGTAGCTGAAAGGCAACCCGAGATAGTCTGGGACTGGCACGAAAAGAAGCGTAGCGGCTAACATGCCTGTGCATGTTGGCGAGTAATGTGACGATCTACGAACTCGAGAAGCAAGGGAGGAGATGATCCAGGGCCCTTCCGCCGTCGACCTCGATGTCCACGACTTCTCCGTGAGGGTCTTGGGCCTGCCTTTCTTCCGCCGCACGGAGGATGGGAGGCTCTCACAGGCCCTGCGGCTGGTGGTGCGTGCCGAATCCGGGACCGGAGGCGTAGCCTTCACGGTCTCCGACGGGAACACCACCCTCGATACTGCCAGGGTCAGGATCGACGAGGGCAGCACCCTCGTACATCTGTTCGTCCCCGAGGTCTACGAGCCCAGCACGTTTAGCCTTCGGGTCGAAGCCGGGGGCAGGAAGCCATTCGAGGCCGGGGTGGAGGTCCGTCCGCAGCGCAAATGGTCGGTCTTCCTCGTCCACCACTCGCACCTCGACATCGGCTACACCGACACCCAGAGTTCGGTACTTCAGCATCACCTTCAGTATCTGGACTCGGTCCTGGATCTTGTTTCGGCCACGGACGACTGGCCGGAAGATGCGAAGTTTCGTTGGAACGTGGAAGCCACCTGGCCACTACTCCACTGGATCAAGGACCGGCCGGATCGTGACAGAACAACATTCTTCGACCGCGTTCGCGAGGGGCGCATAGAGATCTGCGCGCTCCCTTTCAGCATGCACACCGAAGCGTTTTCCATCGACGAGCTGGCGCGCCAGCTACGCTTCGCCGACGAACTACGCGAGCGCCACGATGTACCTGTCAAGACGGCCATGCAGACCGACGTGCCAGGGGCGACGATCGGCCTTCTGACTTCCTTGGTGGACGCGGATGTTCGCTACCTTTCCGTGGCCCACAACTATGCAGGCCGTTCTGCCCCGCACCTGGTCGGCGGCCAGAAGCTCACGCGTCCCTTCTACTGGCGGGCCCCCAACGGCAAGCGTCTGTTGGTGTGGCATACGGACTCGCCGCACGGGAGTGCGTACATGGAGGGCAATCTGGCCGGTCTGGGGGAGGGTTACCAGGCCACCCTCCAGGCATTGCCGGGCTATCTGTCGGCCCTCGCGGAGCGTCCCTACCCGTACCAGGGGAGCGAGGAGAGCATCTTCGGGTGGACGGGCCTGGACCCCGACTCCGAGGTGACCAAAGTGCCTTACCCTCACGATGTGCTCCACCTCAGGGTCCAGGGCGTTTTCGCCGACAACGCCGCTCCGAGCATAACCCCCGCCGAGATCGTGCGCGAATGGAACGAGAAGTGGGCCTATTCGCGGCTACGCATGGCGACCAACAGCGAGTTTTTCGCCGCGGCCGAAGGGAGGCTCGGGGAGGGTATCGAGACCTACTCCGGCGACTGGACCGACTGGTGGGTCGACGACATAGGATCTGGAGCGCGCCACCTCGGCTTCAACCGTCGCGCCCAGGCTGATTTAAGGACGGCCCAGACCTTGCACACCCTGGCCAACACGCTTACCGAAGACAGCGCCGACCCGCAGGATGAGATAGACGAGGTATACGAGAGCATGGCGCTCTTCGACGAGCATACGTGGGGGGCCGCGAATCCCTGGAAGGATGGCCTGGAGAGGAGGGAATCGGGGGCGCTCCAATGGGAGAGAAAGGCGGGTTTCGCGCGGGATGCCTACGAGGGATCCAACGGCCTCGTCAGGTCGGGCGTCCACCGTCTCTCGCACGTCTTCGGGAGGTCTGCCAACTCCCTCGCCTCCGTGACAGTATTCAATCCTAGCCGCTGGGAGCGCACCGACCCGGTCAGCGTGTTCGTGCCCGAGAGCCGCACCGGGCTCCAGCGCCCCCCGCCGTGGTCGATGGTGCCACCCGGGAGCGTGTGCCTTGCGTGGTCGAGGGTCAGGAAAACGCCCGGTTCAGGGTACGCGGACGCCGCTTCAGTTTTATTGCCGAGGATGTTCCGGCCTGCGGCTACAGGCGCTACGACCTCGTCGAAGGGGACGAGGAGTACGAAAGTCCGGAGACGGACGACGAGCCTTGCATAGAGAACGAGTACTACCGGGTGTGCTTCGATCTCGCAAGGGGCAGGGTCACCGAACTACTCGACAAGACCTCCGGCCTGAACCTGGTCGACGCGGATGCCCCGTTCGGTTTCAACCAGTACGTTCACGACCGCTACACCAGCGCCCCGCACTTCAACCACCTCTCCAGCCGCATCCAGGCGACCGACCTGGCCCTGCTGGGCGAGCGCTCGGCCGGGGGGCTCGCCGTGGTAACACGGCGGTCGTCCAACCCGGTCTGGGATAGCGTAACCGTGCGCCTGGTCGACGAGAGGGCAGACATCGTGCAGTCCACGCTGACCCTGTTCCGCAGCGTGAAGAGGCTGGACATCACCAACCGCATATACAAGGTCGGCACCCCCGAGAAGGAGAGCGTGTACTTCTCCTTTCCTTTTGCCGTCAGTGATCCTTCGTTCCACTACGAGATAACCGGGGGGATAGATTCACCCGATGCGCCGCGCGTCCCCGGCTCGGCCGACCACATGAGGGCGATCCGGCACTGGGTCGGCCTCGAGAACGACAAGGTCAGGCTGGCGTGGGCCACTATGGAGGCCCCGCTCGTCCAATTCGGGAACATCCACCTCCCTTACCTCCCTTTCCCGAGACCATCGACCACGGGATCGCCAACCCCGCGACCGTATACACTTGGGCCCTCAACAACATCTGGGACACGAACTTCCCTTCGCGGCAGCAAGGAGAGATGGAGTTCCACTACGCGGTCACCTCGGGAGAAGACGTGGAGACGCCAGAGCTGGGCATGAGGACCGCCGCGGCGCTAACGACGCCACTCCTGGGAATCCTCTCTGCGCCGTCCGCGGTGGAGGACCTTCCCGACCGGGGCAGCTTCTGCTCCGTAGACCATCCCCGTATAGATGTCGTCGCCCTTACGCCCTCGAGGCGGGGGCGCGACTTCGTCGTCATGCTCCAGTCTCTGTCATCCGAGAACGAGGAAGTCTGCGTCTCGTTCGGGTTGCTCCGTGTCGCCCGAGCCTGGGTCGGGTCGCATCTCGAAAAGCACCTGGAAGAGGCAAGGGTTGATGGCGAGGGTGTCCGGTTCACCGTTCCGGCAGGGAGTCTCGTCTGCCTCGTCGTAGATTTAGAACGTGGGGGATAGGGTATGACGGACGAGTTTCGTGGCAAGGTGGCGGTTGTCACCGGGGGCGGGGCCGGTATCGGGCTCGCGGCCGCCGGGAGGCTGGCCAGGGAGGGAGCCTCCGTCGTGATCTGCAGCGACCGCGAGGATCAAGCGCGGCAGGCCGCCGGCAATCTGCGCGAAGAGGGCCTCGAAGTCAGGGGGAGGAGGGGCGACGTGACCTCCTCTACGGACATGAGGGATCTCGTCGACTTCGCCGTCGAGACCTATGGAGGGGTAGACGTGCTCGTCAACAGCGCCGGAGTCCAGCGCTACGGGACGGTCGCCGACACCGAGGAGGATGTCTGGGACGAAGTCCTCGGTGTCAACCTCAAGGGGATATACCAGGCATCCAGGCATGCCATTCCCGAGATGAGAGAGCGGGGGGGAGGCGCGATCGTCAACGTGTCGAGCGTGCAGGCCATAGCCTCGCAGACAGGCGTGGCCGCCTACACGGCGAGCAAAGGCGGTATCAACGCGCTCACGCGGGCGATGGCCCTCGATCACGCCCCCGAGAACATAAGGGTCAATGCGGTGTGTCCGGGCTCGGTCGACACGCCGATGCTCAGATGGGCGGCGGATCTCTTCAAGGGAGAGGATACCGTCGAGGCGACGGTCGAGGAATGGGGCGGGATGCATCCGCTGGGAAGGGTTGCCAAACCGGAGGAGGTCGCCGAGGTGATCTGCTTTCTCGCCGGCCCGAAGGCCAGCTTCGTGACGGGAGCGGCTTACATGGTCGATGGCGGTCTGCTCGCGGCCCTCGGTGTCCGACTGCCCGACTAGTCCTACGGTCGCACAGAGCAAGGGAGGAGAACCCTGGAACCCATACTGCCCCTGGAAAGTGCCGAGGTCTTCTTCGACGGCATGTTCAGCGAGCCGCGGCTCCGCCACCCCGAGGGGATCGTGATCGATGCCGGCGGCAACGTCTGGTGCGGGGGAGAGACCGGGGAGATCTACAGGCTCTCCGCCGATGGATCTGGCATCGAGACGGTAGCCTCGACCGGCGGATTCATTCTCGGCCTGGCCTTCGACGAAGAGCAAAACCTCTACGCCTGCGATATGCGCCACGCTGCAGTGTTTCGCCTCGACACCAGAACAGGACGTCTCGTCCACTTCGCGAATGGCGGGCAAGGGGCCAGGATGCGCATCCCCAACTTTCCCGTGGTAGACGGCTCCAGGAACTGCCTGTACGTCTCGGACAGTTACGATCCCGAAGAGAAGGGACCGGGAGTCTGGCGATTCGACCTGGAGAGCGGAGATGGAGGGCTCTGGTACGACGTGGCCATGACCTTCGCGAACGGGATGGCCCTCTCTCCCGAAAAGAGTCACCTGTACGTCGTCGAGACGTTTGCCAGGAGAGTGATCCGTATCCCCATAGACGAATACGGAGATCCGGGAAAAGGCGAACCGTTTGTAGAAGAGATCGAGCGCGTGCCTGACGGCCTGGCCTTCGACGCCGCCGGCAACCTGTACATCGCCTGCTACGAACCCTCGCGAATATACAGGGTGAGTCCGCAAAGAGAGATACAGCTCTTTATCGACGACCCCGAAGCGCACACCCTGTGCCATCCCACGAACTGTGCGTTTCGCGGCGAAGAACTCTTCACATCCAACCTCGGCCGGTGGCACATAACGCGCATCGAAGCCCGCTCGGAAGGCCTCGCACTGCCATGAGAGCAAAAGGAGACGCCCCATGAGGTTTGTAGTTGCCCCGGAAATCTTCGCGCTGTTCCCCGGCCTCAAACTTCCGGTTGCCGTGGCGGAAGACGTCTCTCCTTCCGCCGACGTGGCGGAGATCGAACAGCTATGGAGGCGGTCCTGGGAAGATGCTGCCCGCTCCGCCTCGGATTACGACAATCCCCAGTCTCACCCACAGGTCGCCGCCTGGCGCACGGCCATGGGTGCGATGGGGATCTCGGGTAGGAAGTTCCCGAGCTCCATAGAATCCCTTCTACGACGCGCCTTCAAGGGCGGAGATCCCCCGCACATCAACCCGCTGGTGGACTTCTACAACGCCGTCTCCCTGCGGCACGTGGTCCCCGCCGGCGGCTTCGATCTGGGGGAGATAGACGAGACGCTGGAGCTGAGGCTCACCCGTGCGGGAGACACCTTCCATCCACTGGATGGCTCTGCTCCGGAGAGCGTCGGTGAAGGTGAGGTCGCCTACGCCGGCGGTACCGAGATCCTGACGCGCCACTTCGTCTACAAACAGTCCCGCAAGGCGCTTCTCGCTGATTCCACCACCTCGCTCTTCCTGGTCTCCGAGGTGCTCGGGGAGGTCGGCGGAGGAGTGGCGAACGCCGTCCTCGAGGACTTCGCCCGCGGCCTTCAGCGTCACTTCGGCGCGGAGCCGGCGACCTTCATCGTGGAGGATGGCACTCCGGAGATCCCACTCCGGTAGACGCTAGATGTACTCCGCAGTGAGCAAAAACGTCCGCGGCAAGTTTTGAGATTGCCGGGATCTTCGATGAGCGTTATCCTTGCCTCCTCTCTCGTCATTCCCGCGCAAGCGGGAATCCACTGCCTGTGCAGGCCGGTGTCCACGAGGCCTGGCTCGTCATCGTTCCCGCGATTACGCGGACCGGGTTCTGCCCGTTGACGCCGAGGCAGCCAAAGAGCGGGGACGCACGAACGTGCCGGATCCCATCCCGATCGTTGACGGCCTTATGGCGTCCACGGCGAAGGTCAGGAACACGACCTTGGTCACCCGCAACACGGCCTACGTTACGCGAACCGGCGTGCGTCTACTCTACCCGTTCGACGCTTCTGAGTAAGAGTATCGAGAGATCCGCTCTACCTCGACCAGCGTTGAGTCAGCGGACCTTTCGCACCAAACAGGGGATCGGACTTTGGTAGAGGGACGTTGCGGATGTTCTCCAGAACCTCCGGACGTTCCCCCTCTTCACCGGTACGCAGGTCGTAAGATTCCTGTCCGCGCGGGTAGGCCCCGACCACGGAGAATCCGCCCTTAGATCCTTTGTTGCAGTGTCCTACACCGGCCGGTATCACCACCATGTCGCCCGCCTCGACCTCGACCGTCTCACCTTCAGGCCCGCCGAAGGCGATGCTCGCGGAACCGCCAACCACGCAAAGCACCTCGTGGGCGTTCGAGTGGTAGTGATGATACGAGAAGACCCCGTCCACCCAGGTGCCTCCCCAACCGTTCTCCGCCAGCAGTTCCTTGCAGCGTAAGGAGTCCTGCTCGGAACCGTCGAGCGCTTGCGGGTATACGAGCAGCGGTAGCGTTGGGTTGTTCGGAATGCGAGCATCGTCCTCGAAGAGATATTCTCGTACTTCGATCTCCTGCATCCACTCGTCCACCTGATCCTCCCAAAGGTTTGGTCTGTGGTTTTCGGTACCTGCCCCATGGTAAGGCACGATACGGTAGACGTCCGGTGGGATCATTCTAGGAACTCTCGACGTTAACATAGTCATTGGGACGAAACCCCGCGACCCGTAGGGGGAGTTAGCCTAGCAGGAAGGTCACCTGTTTCCACCAGAAGTATCCCGCGAACTTCTGATGTACGGCCAGCCTGTTGAAAAACCCCTCTCGGCCCGTTCCGAGCATCCTTCAAGGACTCAAAAACCCGGCCATTGCAGTGTTTTGGCGTTGATGTCCAAGTGTTTGGA
>Ga0126307_10003289_pt1 | contig 11028 bp, 11 predicted proteins | sample Plot28_FD_89955 | JGI IMG/M metagenome (GOLD analysis project Ga0126307, IMG submission 89955) | Serpentine soil microbial communities from UC McLaughlin Reserve, CA, USA - Plot28 | ecosystem: Environmental > Terrestrial > Soil > Grasslands | place: USA: UC McLaughlin Reserve, Lake County...
CTCGGCATCCACACGAACTTCGTAGACATCCTGCTGGTGCAGACGCTGGTCATGTTTCTCTTGTACTTCGCTCCCACCCCCGGCGCCTCTGGCGTGGGCGAGCTGCTCTCGGCTGCCGTGATGTCGTCGTATGTGCCCCGGGAGCTCACTCCCATCTACATTCTGATCTGGCGATTGACCCTGAGTTACTTCACTCTGACGTTCGGGTTCCTGGTCTTCTCCTCCTGGGTGCGGCAGGGACTCAGAGGGGTGGAGGACCCGGCCCTGGCGGAACCCGCAGGCTAGATGCGAATGCGATGACCGAGCAGGACGAAGTCCTCAACCGAGGCTACGACGCAGCGCTGCTTCGGCGTCTGCTGATCTACCTCCGGCCCTATCGTGCTCTGACCGGGCTGGCGGTCCTGCTTCTCCTGGCGGGCGCGGGTCTGGCGCTGGTGGGGCCGGCCCTCACCCAGCGCGCGCTCGATGTCGCCATTCCGAACCATGATGCCGGGCTGCTCGGCCGTCTGGCCGCGATCTTCCTGGCCGCTCTCCTCCTGGATTTCGGGGTGGAGTATGGGCAGACCCTCCTGACCGCGTTCGTCGGCCAGCGGGTGATGTACGACCTCCGGATGCAGATCTTCACCCATCTGCAGGGGCTCAGCATCGCCTATTTCGACCGAAATCCGGTCGGCCGCCTCATGACCCGGGTGACCTCCGACGTCGAGACGCTGAACGAGCTGTTTTCATCCGGGGTGGTCACTGTGTTCGGCGACGTGTTCACCCTGCTCGCGATCATGACGATGATGCTGCTGGTGGACTGGCGTCTCGCGCTGGTGACGTTCTCGGTCATTCCGCTGGTCTGGCTCACGGCGACGATCTTCCGTCGTCGGGTACGAGAAGCATTCCGCGACATCAGGGTGCGGCTGGCACGGCTGAACGCGTATCTGCAGGAGCGCCTCTCGGGCATGCGGGTCATCCAGCTGTTCGGGCGGGAGCAGGACTCCGCCGCACATTTTGCCGCGCTCAACCGAGACCACCTGCAAGCTCATCTTCGCTCCATCACCGTCTACGCCGTCTTCTTTCCGGTGGTAGAGGTGCTCACAGCCATCGCCATGGCACTTCTCCTGTATTACGGCGGGCTTCGGACGATTGGAGGGAGCCTCACGGTTGGTGTGCTGGCGGCCTTCATTCAGCTCACCCGCCGCTTCTTTCAGCCGCTGCAGGATCTTTCGGAGAAGTTCAATCTGCTGCAGAGCGCCATGGCTTCATCGGAGCGCGTGTTCGCGCTGCTGGATGAGCCGGTAACGGTACTCGAGCCCGAGCGTTCGTTGGGCCTGAATCAGGAAGTCAGGGGCGAAGTGCGGTTCGAGAACGTCTGGTTCCGGTACTCCCCTGAAGGTCCCTGGGTTCTGCGCGACGTCAGCTTTACTGCCTCGCCGGGGCAGACCCTGGCCCTGGTGGGCCATACCGGGGCCGGGAAGACTACCATAGTGAACCTGCTGCTCCGTTTCTACGATCCCGAACGGGGACGCATTCTCCTGGACGGGGTGGATATCCGCCAGCTCTCTACGTCGGAGCTGCGGGGGTATATCGGTTTCGTGCAGCAGGATCTGTTTCTGTTTGTGGGCGACATCCAGCACAACCTGACCCTCGGCGCGCCGGTTGCTCCGGAAGCAGCCCGACAGGCGGCTATCCGAGTGGGTGCCGATCGGTTCATCGAGCGGCTGCCCTCCGGGTATCACCATAGGCTGGGCGAACGGGGCCGGAGTCTGAGCGTCGGAGAACGGCAGCTATTGAGCTTTGCCCGGGCCCTGGCCCTGGATCCCACTATTCTGGTGCTGGACGAGGCCACCAGCTCCGTCGATGCCCAAGCCGAGGGGCAAATCCAGCACGCCATCGCCGAGCTGATGGTGGGGCGGACCAGCATCGTGGTCGCCCACCGGCTCAGCACGATCCTCCATGCGGACGAGATTCTGGTTCTCCAGCACGGGGAGATCAGGGAACGGGGCAGCCATCGGGAGCTGCTGGCCCAGCAGGGGCTCTATCAGCGGTTATATCAGCTGCAGCTGCGTGGTCAAGAGATTCGTAAGATCGCATAAGTGAATCGCTTGCCTCGCTACATACCGGCGGATACGTTTCTCCGATTCGACTTTTTCCCCGCGGGATATCGATGATCCATCTCGAAGTCGGCGGCGAGCGGTACGCTTTAGCTGCCGGTGACACAGCTATCGGATCGGCGTCGGACAATAAAGTGGTGCTGGAAGGCAACGGGGTGCAGCCGCGGCACGCTGTGGTACAGGCGACTCCGCCGGGCTCTGCTGCCATTCGTGCGGTAGCGGCCGAGGCGGAGGTGAGGGTCAACGGGGTACGCCTGGGGGCGGAGCCCACCCCGTTGCTGCACGGTGACAAGATCGCCATCGGCCCGCACGAGCTCCGGGTGGTAGACTCGACCCGCGGCGGCAGCACTCAGCTCTTCGACTCCGGCGCTTTTGCGGATCTGGTGCCCCCCAAGACCAACAAGTCCCGCGCGGGAACGACCGCCGGCCGGCTGGTGTGTCTCACCGACGGGCGGGAATACAACGTGGGTCAGGGCCCGCTCCGGATCGGCCGAGACGCGAGCTCGGATGTCGTGGTAACCGGCAACGACGTGTCGCGTCAGCATGCCGAGATTCGGTCAGACGCTCTGGGTTATCTGCTGGTGGATCTCAGCGCTAACGGCACCTACGTCAATGGAGAACGAAGCGGCAAAACTCACCTGCTGGCTCGAGCCGACGTGATCCGGATCGGCAATGACGAGTTTCGCTTCTACGCCGATGCCGCTTCCCCGGCTCCCGAGTCCGCCAGGCCGCCCACGCCACCTCCCGGCGCCGCCAGCCGGCTGTCCGATACCATGCACGGTGTTCCGGTCACCCCTGCTACTGCCGAGCAGCGGACGTCCACTCCGCCCTCACCCACGGCTGCGCCATTGGCGTCGTTTCTGTTTCGGAGCGGAGAGCTCAAGGGACGGCGATTGCCGATCAAAGTTCCCGTGGCCAACATCGGACGGGGAGACTACAACGATGTGATCATTGCCGACCCGAGCGTCAGCACCATGCATGCCAAGCTGCAGCGGCGTGACGCCGTGTGGGTTCTGACGGATCTGGGCTCCACCAACGGGACCTTTGTTGAAGGAGAGCGGCTGACCGGAGAGGTTCCGCTCGGGCCGGGCACCACGCTCAAATTCGGCGACGTGTCGGCCCTGTTCGAGCCGCTCGATGACTCAGTGCCGGCACCGAAGGCCACCGACACCGGGATGATGTACCGGGTCGAGGTTGACGCTCCCAGCTCTGCCCCCGCAGCCCAGTCCGGGGCAACACCAGCCGAGCCGAGTCAGCCGGTGGCGCAGCTGTCTGAGGTTTCCCAGCCCAGGCCCCGGCCGCGCCGCCCGATCCACGTCGCATCCTCACGACCGAAGAGTCCCTCCACGATCCTGGTGGTCGGATTGCTGATTTTAGTAGCTATTCTCGCCTACGTGTTGTCGACCTACTAACGGAGTCTCGTGCACTTCACCTGCGCCGCTCGCACCGACGTCGGCATCGTCCGTTCGGGCAATGAAGACAACTACCTCATGTTGGCCGACCACGGCATCTTCATCGTGGCCGACGGCATGGGCGGCCACGCAGCCGGTGAGGTGGCGAGCGAAATGGCCGTCAGAATCACCTCCCAGGCAATCGGCTCGGTCCGGGGCCTGAGCGACGAAGAGGCCAGCGAGCGGGTCCGCACCGCAATCCGCGCCGCCAACGACGCCATATTCGAGCGGACCCTATCGGAGCAGGACAAGCGGGGAATGGGCACCACTGCGACCGTGCTGGTGTTGCTGCCGCAGCGATATTTGATTGGCCAGGTGGGAGACAGCCGGGCCTACCTGTTCCGCAACGGCCAGTTCCAGCAGCTCACCAAGGACCATTCGTACGTTCAGGAGCAAGTGGATGCCGGCTTGCTCACGCCAGACCAGGCCCGGGTGCACCCCTACAGCAACGTGATTACCCGATGTGTCGGTGCCGGGGTCGACGTAATACCGGACATTTACTTCGGTTCCCTGGAGAAGGGGGACATTCTCCTGCTGGCATCCGATGGGCTGACCGGAATGCTGGAAGACGAGCAACTGCTGCAGATTCTGCGGTCCGAGGGTAGTCCCCAGACCTGGGTTGATCAGATGGTGGCGGAGGCGAACCGCCGGGGGGGATTGGACAACATCACCGCCATCCTGATCCAGATCGACTCCGTGGATAGCGACACGGGAGAGCACCCGGTGGTCCAGGCCACAGCCGGCGAGCGCTCCTGATCAGCGACGGGTCTCCAACATCCGCTTGAGGCGGGTCCGGTAGCGCTCCATCAACATCTGCCCAACCGCGGAATGAGTTGCCACCCACTCGGCGTTCCGGAACGAGGTTGGTGATGTGGCTTGCCGGAACTCGGCCAGGTAAGGCTCGATTCGGGCGTAGAGCAGCAACCCTTCACCGTTGTTCTCCACCAGAAAATCCGGGTTGATGATCCCATGGCGGGCCATGCCATAGACCATCTCCCAATAGCCTGAAGTCTGCCGGTACGCCAGGTTCAATGGGTGATCGCTGGCGGTCACAGCAATCGCCTCCTCCGAGCTGCGGGGCCAGAACTTTGCGTTGATGGCCGTTCGCGACTCGCGCATTACCGTCTCGCGCCGCAGGTCATAGATCTTGAGCACAAGATCGGCATCATGATGGTCCGGAGATTCCTTGAGCACGCGCGGTCCTTGTGAGCTGGTGATGTAAAGCGAAAACCAAAAGGTAGAGCTAATGCATGGTCTGCTGCCGTGCCAGCGCCGGCCTAGACGGTCTTTCGCTGGAGTGGCATACTCGTAGAGTTCACTGCCCGTCCTCACCATCCTGGCTCTTACGGCAGCGAGGCTCTATGGACGTCCTGACCTGGATTATCGTCGGCTTAGTGGCGGGGTTGCTTGCGTCCCTGGTCATGGGAGGGATCGGCTACGGGATTTTGGGTGACATCGTGATCGGGATACTGGGCGCCCTGTTCGGCGGATGGCTGTTCAGTCGAATGGGCTGGGGTGTCCCAGCCTCGGGAATTGCCGGCACCATCTTCGTCGCCTTCATCGGGGCGGTGGTTCTGCTGCTCATCATTCGTCTGCTGCGGGGAGCACGGCGGACGCCGTAACGGTAAGCTCCCGCTCCAGCCCGGATGTTGGCCCGCTGGTAGCGCTCATCCGGGGTGAGCGGGACCCGAAGGAAGCCGTGCTTCTGGTACAGTCGGATGGCAGGTTCCAGCGCGGTGTTTGAGACAATGATGATGCGCTTGCCGCCGGCCCGGGTGGCAAACTGGACGGCGGCTTCCATGAGACGGTCGCCGTAGCCGCGGCCTCGTGCCGACGGAGGACCGGCCATCTTGGCAATCTCGAAATCCTCCCCCTTGTGCCGCAGCACGGCGCAGGTCCCTTGCACCTGGTTTTCCTCGACCACGAAGAAGATCTGTCCGCCGGCCGCAAGGACTTCCGATGCGGGATCATTGAGCTGCTCGAACGCGCTGCTGAACTCCTTACGGTAGGGCACTACAGTGGCAGCTTCCATCCGCTCTTTCCTTCGCTGGGTCACCTGTGCCGCCGTCTTCATTCTGGCAGCAGGGTGCGCCGGCCGAAATCAACGGCCGGCAGCCGATCCCGACGATCCGGCTGTGGTGCAGGTGGATAACCGCGGCTTTGCCGACATGGTGATCTACGCCGTGAGCGGATCGCAGCGGGTCCGTCTCGGCCTGGCTAGCGGCAACACCACCATATCGTTCACCATTCCGGTGATGCTCACCCGCGGAGCCGGTCCGCTGAAATTCCTGGCCGACCCGATCGGGGGTAGTCGGAGCCCTATCACCGAGGAGCTGGTGGTGCGGCCAGGGGAAATCGTCACGCTCACGATTCCTCCATGATGCCGGGATGTGAGCGGCACCACAACTCCTCGCTCGAGGGCGGCCTAGTTTCCCAAGCCAGGAGGTGCATATGTCACGTGACAATGATGGGCCGTTGCCCGAGTCGGGCATGGGGGGCGCTTCCGACGCCGGTGCCCACGGGGTTCATCCTGCATCGGGGGTGCGGGTCGAGGGATCACCCCGACCGGAAGATGCTCCGGGCGATGTGCCCATAGAGCGGCGCCGCCACCGGGACAGCAACTACAGCGGCCCGGAGCGGAGAATTGGGGGCACGAAACATCGGGAATGAGGAGCGGCCGGCGATGATGGATGTGATGGAGAGGACTCAGAGCACCGTCGGAAGCCGAAGCGGTGGCTGGCCCGATACGGTGGCCTTGGACCTGGCCTACCTCACGATCGGGTTCGTGAATGTCTGCCTCTACGGCCGACCCGGAGCCCCCAACGGCAGCTGGGTGCTGATCGACGCCGGTCTGCCTGGATCGACCTCACGGATCAGGCGTGCGGCCCAGGAATGGATCGGCCCCTGGGCTCGGCCCTCCGCCATCATTCTCACCCACGGCCATTTCGATCATATCGGCGCCTTGCGGACTCTGGCCGAACAGTGGGATGTGCCGGTGTATGCCCACCCGTTGGAGCACCCGTACCTGTCTGGTCGCTCTTCCTATCCGCCTCCAGATCCCACCGTGGGTGGCGGCGCCATGGCTGCGCTCTCCCGGTTCTACCCCCGTGGGCCCATCGACCTGGGGCAGCGGCTGCGCGCCCTGCCGGATGACGGCTCGATTCCCGGAATGCCAGGATGGCGGTGGATCCCGACGCCGGGGCACTCGCCGGGCCACGTTTCGTTCTTCCGAGAGGCAGACCGGACATTGATCGCTGGTGACGCGTTCGTCACCACCAAGCAGGAGTCAGCTCTGGCGGCACTGAGCCAGAGGCCGGAGCTGCATGGGCCGCCCACATACTTTACCCCGGACTGGGAAGCGGCCCACCGCTCGCTGGAGCGGTTGGTTGCGCTGGAGCCCCTCCGGGTCATCACCGGGCATGGTCCTCCCATGCAGGGCGAGCGCATGCTGAATGGCCTCCGTGATTTAGCCCGGAACTTCGAGCGTCTGGCGGTTCCAGCTTATGGCCGATACGTAAGGCAGCCGGCGTTGGCGGATGAAAGCGGTGTTGTCGCGCTCCCTCCGCCCGTACCCGATCCGCTGCCGCGTATCGCGCTGGGTATTGGTCTTGGGCTTCTGCTTGCCGCGGCGTTCAGGAAGTCGGGCAGGCCTGCGGGTTAGTGCCGAGCGAAGGTGCGGGTGGAGCCGTCAGCTTGAAAGGCGAGTACCTCAAAATCCCCAACCGCTGATTCAGATTCTGCCATTCCGGGGGTGCCCGCGGGCATCCCGGGCACTGCTAGGCCGCCGGCTTTCGGGCGATCCGAGAGCAGCTGCCTGATATCTGCCGCCGGAACGTGGCCCTCGATCAAATACCCGCCCACAACCGCAGTGTGACAGGACCGTACGTCCTGGGGAATGCCCAGCTCGTCCTTCAGCCGGTCCATGTTCTCTTCATCGTGAACCTGGGGCGTGAAGCCCTGAGATTTCACATGATCTACCCACTTGGCGCAGCAGCCACAGCTTCGGCTCTTGTACACGATGATTGCCGTAGGAGGAGCGGCCGCCCACCCAGTCCGGCGTCCCGCAATAAAGAGTCCTGCAAAGCCAGCCACGAATCCGCGTCTGCTCAACATGATTCCTCTTTATACCAGAGCCAGCTGTTCATTCAGCCTCCGCTCCACCTCAGCGGCAGGCCAGGTCAAAATCTCCAACACGGCTGCGAGTGATCGCCCCGGATGGGCCGCCACGAAGATACGAAGGCGGCGGGCACTTTGGTACAGCTCATCGGCCACTCGGGGAAGCCCCAAGTGCCCCACCCGCCCGGCATCGGTCAGCCGCTCCACGGTCCCGGAGCGGGTCCGCAGCGGGATATTGACTCCGAGCATGGCTGATCGCGCAGGGAAGTCGATCAGCACGCTCCCCGGGGGCACACCGATCTGATCGGCCACCGCATTTTCCACCCGCTCCAGCAGATCCGGATCGTCGGCCACCCATGGCTGAACGTCACCCGGGACCTCACTCGCCGGAAGATCGATTGCCCGCTTGTGCAGGCGCCGGGCCCGAATGCACCGAGCCAGCGGATTCCGGTCTCGGATGAGCAGCTCCATCAGCCCATCATCAGTGGACTCCGCGATGCCCGCGGCGGTGACCGTGCCACGCCGCACCGCTTCTCGCACTGCGCGCTTGAACATGCAGGTGGCGGAGCGGACCGCGTGATGCCAGTACACGTTGCGGTACATCTGGTACTTGGCAAAGAGGAGTGATTCGAGCGCGCTCACGCCTTTTTCCTGAATCCCAACTTCCCAACGTTCCTTTGCTACCTCAACCAGGGTCAGAGAGGAGAGGAGCCGGTCCACATCCACTGTACCGTAGGGAACCCCGCACATCCGGGCATCCCGGCTCAGATAATCCACTTTGTCCAGATCGATCGTGCCGGAGATCAGTCCCTGCAGCGGGCTCGGGCTCCTCCCCGCGATCAGGGCTCCGACGGTCTCGGGAAAGGGTTTCCCGCCGATCTGCACCAGGCACTCACCCAGCTCTCCCTCAAAAAGCTTGCGAACCCCCAGCGCCTCGTGCGAAGGAAATCCGGCCTCCTCCAACGCATGAGAGAAGGGATAGTGGCCGATGTCGTGGAGCAGCGCGGCCATCCGAACCGCCACGCAGTCTTCCCGCAAGTGGGCTGGCAGCTCACCCAGCTCATCCAGCGCTGCGATGGCTCTGCGCGTGAGGTGGTACGCACCCAGGGCGTGCTCGAAACGGGTATGGGTGGCCCCGGGATACACCAGGAAGCTGTGACCGACCTGCCGAACGTACCGAAGGCGTTGAACGGTGGGTGTATCGAGCGCGAGCAAGGCGGCGTGGTCGAGCCGGATGTTGTCCCAGAGAGGATCGCGGATGATTTCGGTGGGAGAGGAAGACAGCGGGGCAGCGGGGCAGTCGGCTTCGCCAGAGCTCACCGGCAGGTCTTTGCGTGGAGCCGCCCTTGCGTTTACCGCCCCGGCGCTCCGCCGCCTTGGTCCACCGCTCACGCTTGTCCTGCGGCTGCCACGGAAGAGGGAACCTCCGCCCGATACTGCTCGAAATTTTCCCGGAACATGGTGGCGAGCTTCCGGGCCTGAGTATCGTACGCCGTGGGGTCTGTCCAGGTTTTCCGAGGAGTGAGGAGCTCGGTGGGCACGCCTTCCACTTTACTGGGGACTTCGAATCCGAACACCGGATCTCGGCTGAAGCTCGCCTTGTCCAGATCGCCGGCTAAGGCCGCCCGCAGCATGGTACGGGTGTAACCGAGCTTCATTCGGGTTCCGACGCCGTAAGGACCACCGGTCCACCCGGTGTTTACCAGCCACACCTTCACCTTGTGCCGAGCGATGCGCTCGCCCAGCATGGCGGCATACACTCCGGGGTGAAGCGGCAGGAACGGCGCTCCGAAGCAGGCCGAGAAAGTGGCGGACGGCTCGGTGACGCCGCGCTCCGTGCCGGCAACCTTGGCCGTGTATCCAGACAGAAAATGATACATCGCCTGCTCGGCGCTCAGACGAGCAATCGGCGGCATTACGCCAAAGGCATCGGCGGCGAGGAACACAATATTCTTGGGATGGCCGCCCGCCCCACTGGGCAGATGATTCGGGATGGCGTCGATTGCGTAACAGGCGCGGGTGTTCTCGGTAATGGTATCGGCGTCGAAATCGACCGCCCGGCTTCCCGAATCGAGGACCACGTTTTCCAGGACGGTGCCGAATTTTTGCGTGGCAGCGTAGATCTCCGGCTCGCTGTCGGGCCGAAGCCTGATCACCTTGGCGTAGCAGCCGCCCTCGAAGTTGAAGACCCCGCGATCACTCCAGCCATGTTCATCATCGCCGATGAGCTGACGGCTGGGATCGGCCGACAGGGTGGTTTTGCCGGTGCCCGATAAGCCGAAGAAGACCGCGGTGTCACCCGCCGGTCCCTGGTTGGCGGAGCAGTGCATGGGCAACACGCCCTGTGACGGCAGAAAGTAGTTCAATGCGGTGAAGATCGATTTCTTCATTTCGCCCGCGTACCGGGTACCCCCGATCAGCACCACGCGCTTGGCGAGGTTGAGCACAACGAAGGTGCCCGACCGGGTGCCGTGGCGCGCCGGGTCCGCCTGGAGGTCGGGCGCGTGCAGAACGGTGAAACCGGGACGGAACTGTGCCAGCTCGGCGGGCAGAGCGCGGATGAACATGTTCCGAACAAAAAGCGCGTGCCAGGCATTGGGCGTCACGAACCGGACCGGCAGTCGGTACGCCGGATCGGCGCCGGCAAACAGATCCTGAACGAACACTTCGCGGGCATCGAGATACCCCCGGACATCCTCCTGCAGCCGCTCGAATGCTGCCAGATGCAGCCGGGCGTTCTTTTCCCACCAGATGCGCTCCGTCAGGCCGGAATCGTCGACCAGAAACTTGTCTTTGGCGGACCGGCCGGTGTGGGGAGCGGTAACGGCGGTAAAGGCTCCACAGTCGGTCAGTGAGCCCTCGCCCCGTCGGAGCGCGTGCTCGATCAGCGCCGGCGGGGTGAGGTTCGCGTGGATCCGGATGGGAAAGAGGCCGTGCTCTACGAGGGTAAGATTCTCTCGTTGAATAGTCGTATCGGTGGTCATACGCTCCCGCTGCACGTTAGGCGCGAAAGATCAATGTTCGGACTGCTTGGGGCAACCTCAATGAACCGGCACCGAGACATTGGGTGGAACGTGGTAGGCCCGCTCGATGGTGCCGCGGTCGCGGGCGCTCAGCTCGGATACAACGGGATCGACAAACATCATATCGGTCGCCACCGAGGTATGGGTGAAGATGCCGATTGCATGTCCCAGCTCGTGAGTGGCGGTGAGCGCCAGGCACTCGCTGACCCCGGGAGTTGCCGCATCGAACCGGGGAAGCAGGAACACCCGAACGGGGTACTGGATCGTCCGGCTGCCAGGCAGGGGGACGATATCCGTTCCACCTTCGCACTCCGGAGCCAGGCTCAGCTGTAGCCGGGC
>Ga0126307_10003291_pt1 | contig 11027 bp, 6 predicted proteins | sample Plot28_FD_89955 | JGI IMG/M metagenome (GOLD analysis project Ga0126307, IMG submission 89955) | Serpentine soil microbial communities from UC McLaughlin Reserve, CA, USA - Plot28 | ecosystem: Environmental > Terrestrial > Soil > Grasslands | place: USA: UC McLaughlin Reserve, Lake County...
GCCCGGAAGGCAGGCACGTCTGGCTCATATTTGCGGTAGTAGTTCACCAGCGCTTCCATCGCGTGCGCGTTCTCCTGCGTATTGCCCCAGCGTCCATCCTTGCGGACCGTCATGAGCCATCGCACCATCTGCCGGACTGGCGCATCAGCGACTCCTGCCTTCACGAACGAATTGAGCACCATTGCCGTGGTGCGCACGTTGGAACTCCAGAACCACGCGAGGTAGGGGTCGTCCAGCTCCTCTACGTGCGCGCTCCCGGCTTCGACCAGGATCGCATTCGACATCCGCCGACGGAGCTCAATGATCCGAGGGCCGGTTTCTCCTTTCGCGGTCAGCGCGTCGTGCAGGTACGCGAGCGCGAACACAGGCATGCGGTCGCGATAGCCGTACAAGCGATTCAGATTGGAATCCTGGTTCCGGCCCCCCTCGACCAGCGTCCGGACGGCGAAGGCCTGCCAGGCGGTGTAGGACGGCCACCAGCCCGCATTGGTGGGAGGTTTCGCCGCAAGCTCGTGCTCCAGGTAGGTATAGGCGCGATCGCGCATCCACGTACTCACGTCGTACTTCAGATCCGTCGCGACCCTGAACACGTGAAGCAGGTACGCGGTGAGATACGGGGACACGGACGAGCAGTTGCCGGGCCAGTAGGCCATGCCGCCGCTGCTGCACTGGAACAGCTCGATCTCCTTCAGCGCCTGCTGAACCGAGCTGCGCATCTTCGCCGGCTCCATTCCGGCAAGGGAAAAGGCGTCCCCGAGATCGGCCGCGAGCAGAAGCGCAAGCGCGCGTGATCCCTTCTGCTCGGCACAGCCGTAGGGATACTCCACCAGATACCGCGCACCCTCGCCGAGACCGACGAGCGCGGTCGAGGCCATCTCCACATGCAATCCGCCCGTACCGGGCAGCACGCCTGCCGGCATCGTCAAGGTCTCGCTGGCGGTGACGGCGGCACCGGTCACTTCGCCATACGCCGCAACCGTCTCCGGCGAGACCAGTACTTCGATCGGGATCACGTCTTCGAACGAGTCCGTCTCCTGGCCGAGCGTGACGGTCATGCGCACACGTGCGCGCCCGATCGATTTCGCGGCTCCTTCGAATCGCACTTCCAGCGAACGGCCTGCCGCCACCGTGAAGGTCTGCTCCGACGCGCCCGCGAATTCGAGCACCGACGGGTCGAGTGACTTCATCGTGACAACCGCGGCGCCCGCGGTCGTCAGTTGGCTGCCGACCACTGCGCCGAAATGCGCCTTGTCGCCGACGGCGAGGAATCGTGGGAACGTCGGCTTGAGCGTGAGCGGCTTGTTCGTCCGCACCTCTGCGTCGGCGGAGCCGAACCTCGAGCCGCGATCCGCGGCCACTGCCATGATCCTGTAGGTGGTCAACGACTCTGGAAGCTTGACGTCGACCGTCGCGCGTCCGTCAGCGCCGGTGGTCACGGAACCGAGCCAGAACGCGAGCACACGGAAGTCCTTGCGCAGTGTGCCTGCGCCCGCATCGGCACCGCCACCGCCCCCTTCGCCGTCTCCCTTCGGCGTGAGCACGCGGCGGGATACGATCCGCTGCCGGCTGTCGGTGTTCATCACCTGCAGCGCCTTGCGGACGTAAACCGACCCGAGAACGTCGGGCGTCCGGAACGAAGTCAGCGACAGGACGCCATAATCGACCGCCCACAGCGTGACCTCACTGGCGGACCCGCGCCCCTGTTGATCCTTCACATCGACAATGACGTTCGCGGTGCTCGCCGGACGGTATTCCTGCTTGTTGGCGGTGACCGCAACCGTCAGCCGCTTCGAGCGATCTTCGACTTTCAGCTCGACGTAACCGAGGCGGAACGATGGTTTGCCAGGGTCGGACGCATCTCCCTCACCGGGTGTCGCCGAAGCAGACGCCGTGCGGCCTTTCACGAGCAACACCGACACGAACAGATTGGGAATGTCTCCGTCTGCAATCGGCACGGAGATGGATTCCTGAGTAGACGTCAGCGAGAACTGCCGGTGACTGCGGATGCCTTCACGCTCGGTTGTGACGAGCGCGGTAGCCTTCTCCCACGGCGACTGGATCATGATCCGCGCGGTATCGCCCGGCTTGTAGGTCTGGCGCTCGGGCACGAGCTCGATCCGATTGTGATCGAACCGCTGCCAGGCGGTGTATCCCTCGCCGAGCACATAGAACGACGTCCGGGTCACGGCGAAGCGACCGTCTGCTCCGCGGCCGCGCGCCTCGAGCACGAAGTAGCCGCCGTTCGCGAATGGAACGGTCAGCGGCACCGGGTCCGCTGCTGTCGTCACACTCCACTTACCGGCAGGTACCGCTTTGCGCTCGGTGTCCCAGGTATAGAAACCGTTGCCTTCCGCGCGGCGCACACTGTTCCACTGAATTTGCGTGAGCGTCACGTCGACAGGCACCCCGGCAGCGGGCGTTCCGTCGAGCGCCACGGCGACGATTTCGGTTTTGAGGCCGCTCTTCTGCTCGAGGAAGTAGGACGGTCGCCGGATGCCTACATACCAGGGGGCGGGATGCACGAGGAGACTCGCGCGGTTGGCGATGTGCTGTCGAGATACGTCCTCGACATCCCCTTCGAGCGTGTAGATGAACGGCAGACCGGCGTCGCGGTTGGTCTCGAGCTTCAGCGGCAGCGTGCCGTCGTTCGCAAGCTTCGCTTCGTCGCTCCGCACCACGCCATTGTCTGCAGGATTTTCGCTATCGTCAGGTTCCCCTACGAAGACCCAGCGATCGTCGCCAAACTTCTCCGTGATAGCTGCCGGCGCCTGGTAGCGGCGGCTCTTCTGGAATTTCCACGTTGCCGGACGCGTGCCCATCGGCGCGCCGAACAGGTACCGGGCGCTCACGACGCCAGTCAATGGATCTCCTGCGACCGCGGAGGCGCCCGTGAGACTCACGTCGACGCGGAAGTCCGGCCGCCTGTAGGCTGCGACCAGGAAGCTTCCGTGCACGGCCTTGTCGTAAACGGAATAGAACTCCTGGTCGGGATCGATCGTTTCCTGACCCGGCTTCGTCGCACGCGCTTTCGGGCGGTCGCTCTCCAGCAGCGCACGGACGGTGTAGTTGCCGAGCGCGCCGTCAACGGGCAATGTCATCGTCCATTCGGCGCTGCTCCAGTTGTTCACCCTCACGGTGCGCTCATCGACCGTGCGGTTCTGGCTGTCGCGCACCGAGATGATCACCGGTGTCGACGCGGGCAGCATCCTGATCCCACCGGGGGCGTTGTGCCGGAGGATCGCTTTGAAATGGATCTCTTCACCCAGCCGATACACGCCACGATCGGCGAACACGGTTCCGCGGAGCAGCGGAACCGACTCGCGAAGATTGATGCCGGTGCCGAACTCCCATGGAGAGATCCCTTCTGTCCAGTCGCTGCCGACGTAAGCAAGGTCTCCGTCTTTCTCGGCCATCACGGTGAACGCGAAGTTCGACCACTCGTCGGGATCGCGCAACTGAGTGTTCGCGGCGAGAGCAGTCCCGTCCGGACCGGTCGTCCCGCGCCAGAAGGTGCTGTTGTCCGGACGAACGATCGACACGGACGCATTGGCGACCGGCGCACCGTTGTCGAGGCGAGTCACGAATATCAACGTGTTCTGCGGGCTGTCTTTCACGTTGATGCCGAGGTTCGTCACCTGAACGATCGATGCGCGTGTTTTCGATTCCTCCCGATCTTCGTACGGTCTCGCCCGCGGGATCGGTTCCCCCTCGCGAATCGCGGCCCACACGAGACCGGTGCCGCCAGGCTGCAGCACCTTTGACATGTCGATTCCGTGGGATTCGATCCGGTCCGCTGCGCCACCCATCCGTCGCGGCGTGCCGGCGCCCGCGGGTGTCTGGTTGAAACTCTTTTCCTGCAGTCGCATCAACGTCGGCATCAACTGCGAGGGCACAATACCGGCGACCCACTGCGTGATCTCGCGCATGTTCCGCGCGTAGAACGGCAGCGTTCCGCCGCCGTCCTTCTCCCAGACACCGTGCCCATCACCGAAGCTCGTGAAAGCGCGCATGTGCCAGTTGTCGACGATGTTCAGCCAGGTGTAACCGAGCGTCTGTCCATCCGCCGCCTTGAGGCTGGCGTTGGCTGTCACCGCGTACTTCCTGTTTGGAGGCTGCGCTTCGAAACCGGCATCCTCGAGCGTCAGGAGCGCGCCTCTGTCACCTTCGTAGTCCTGACGCTGTTTGGGTTTGGCTGCTTTCGCGACTGGCCGGTCGCCCGACGTGACGTCCATCGCCGATAGTGCGGCGGAAAAATCCGAGACCTTCACTTCGGTCCGCATCCCGATGGGATTCCGACGGTCTCCATCGCACTCCCTGTGGCAACGGAATCCGTCGATGAAAAATGCCGGAGTGGTCTGCACGGTGAACGTCTGGACCGTCCCCGGGGTCGCGCGCCCACCCGGTGACCGGACGGTACCCGCAACATCCAGCTTCACCCAGCTCTCGGGCGCGACGGCGGAAGTGACTTCGAACGCGACGAGCTCAGGCGAGGCGGGAAATGCCTTCTTGTCCCAGTCGGACGTCGATCGCACGCTGAGAGGGGCTGACGATGAGGCCACCGCGCGTGTCGCCGCCACCTTCGCGTTGAACCTGTCGAGCGATGAAGGATCGATCGCCTTCAAGCGCGCCTGCTCCTCCTGGGTGAAGGATGGCGGCGCCCAATCGTGGAGCTGCAGCGCGGCCGAAAGGCTCGCGCCGATGTCTCCGGCCCGCACCGGCTGATTGAACCGAAGCAGCAGAACCAGACGGCCGGTGGCAAGGCCGCCGGGCCGATACGCGTCGGTGCTCACCAGCTTGACCGTCGGCGTCGTGAAGCGGAACTCGAACGGTTTCGCCAGCTTGCGTCCACTCGCACCGGTCGCGTCCGCCGACACGACAACGCGGTACTCGGTTGCGAAGGGCAGCGGACGCTTCGGGTCGGGAGTAAATATCAGGATGGTCGTGCCCGACCAGCGGAACGAGCCACTCAAGGCCGGCGTGATCTGAACGAATGGAGCCGTGACGGTGGCGGGCACTCGTCCGAGCGACACCATCGGCTCGGAGAAGACGATCCGGATCTCCTTTGCCTCTTCGCGGTTCGCCACCTCACCCTGTGGACCAGCGCTAAGGACCGTCAGCGGTTGCGTCTGGGCGAACACTGCGCCCGTCAGAGCGAGCAGCACGATCAGCAGTAACAAGCTGCGAACACGCTCAACGCACATGGGAACGCCTCGATTCGAGGATCTTCAGGAAAGAGCGTCCCTGCAGATCCGCGACTGTCAGGCCGGTCGCGCGCGCTTCGTCGAGAGTGATCGCGCCGGAACTCAAACCGCGGATGAAGAAGTTCAGCAATCCCTGTCCGGTCGCAGCGTCGTCAAACACGTCACCTATCATCGTCGCCTGGGCCGCCTTATCGACGAAGTTGCGGAGCCGTGCTGTCGCGGCCGGTGCTGCCGAGAGAAAGTATGTATAGAGCGCTGCGTAACGAGTTGGAAGCTGCGCCGGATGCAGGTCCCATCCCTGGTAATAGCCGTTCACCAGCGAATGCCGGACGTCGTCGAAATGGGTCTTCCACGCGCGATGGACCGCGTCGCGGTTCTCGCGTTGCTCGACAGCAGTGAGCTTGCGGCCCGCGGCCGCACGATGCGGCCCAACCGGCATGATGTTGGTCGCGCCGTCGGACAAGCGGACGCCGCTTTGCGCGAGCCCGACCTGCATCATGTGTTTGGCAAAGTCACAGACCTGGTGATGCATGTGTTGCCACGCAGCGGTGATGCCGCACAGCGCTGTGTAGTCGTAGGTTCCGAAGTGGGCACCGGTAATACGTCCATCGCCGGCCGCCACGAGCGCGCGCAGCGCTGAGCTTCCATCTGCTGAAAGGATCGACTGCGGCGTCTCGATCATCAGCTCGAGCTTCAGCGTCCCGGGTTGGAGCTTCAGCCTCGTCTCGAGAGCGGCGCACGTCTCCACGACTGCCGTCACCTGGCCGGGCGCCATCACCTTTGGAATGGTGATGACGAAGCCGGGCGGCAGGTGCCTGCTCGTGGCCAGTGCGAGCGTGGTAGTGAACAAATCGAGCGTTCGCAGGCTGCGCGCGTGCAGCTCCGGTGACATCGGCTTGATGCGGATGCCGATGAATGGTGGCAGCGATCCTTTCGCGTGCCCGGTCGCAACCTCCTTCGCTGCGGACTGCGCGTGCCCGTCCTCTTCGGCATCGGGACGGTTCCCATAGCCGTCCTCGAAATCGATGCGGAAATCCTCAACCGGCTCCCGTTGCAGTTTTTCAATGATGCGGGTGCGGACGAGCGAGGCGTCTATTCGCGCCTCGAATCCAAGAGCGCCCGCGAGCGCGGCGCCGTCAGCTGCATACAGTTCGAGTGTCGACAGCGCGATCGCGCCGAGTCTGGCCGCCGAGTCGGACTTGAAAAGGTGCGCTCCCCCGTAGACCGTATGGACCGGCTGCCGCTCCCCGGTTTCTCCGGGAAAGGCCTTGGCAACGGCCCGGTTCGTCCGTCGAAGGTTGGAAAGAATCGGATGGAGATCGCCCGCACTCAGCGACGCGACGGTTTTCCTGGGCATGAGGTGATCGCCTACGTTCCGCGGTAAGTGGAGTATCCGAAGGGGCTCAACAGCAGCGGGACGTGGTAGTGCGTCTCGCCGGGCGTGGTCTCGAATTCGATGATGACGCGCGGATAGAAGGCGTCGACGCCTGCGGCTGCGAAGTATTGCGCCGTGTTGAACACCAGCCTGTAAACACCAACCAGCAGCGGGTCGCTGGCCGGCAGCAGCGAACGAAGACGGCCGTCGCCATCCGTCATACCGCGACCGATCGGCCGCCACTCGGCGACCGAACTTTCCTGAATCTCCAGCAGCACGGGAATGTTGGCGGCGGGCCGTCCGCGTGCGATATCGAGGACGTGTGTGGTGATCGCGCTCATGCTCGTGAAGCTATCATCCTTCCGTGGAAAGCTGAGGCGACCCGGCCGTCGTTGAAGACGGTCTCGCCGCGTACTATCGTTCTCTGCACGGAGCCTCTCAACCGCTTGCCTGCGTACGGGGTAACGGGGTGACGGTGGTGAAGTGCCGCCGGATCGACGATCCAGGATTCATCCGGGTCGAAGAACACAAGGTCGGCATCCGCGCCGGCAGCTATTCGTCCTTTACTGCGCAATCCGGCAAGCTGGGCCGGTGCCGCCGACATCCACCTGACGACGTCGTCGAGCGACAGACCCCGCGCGGACGCCTGCGTCCAGATGGCCGATAGACCGAGCTGCAGCGAGGCGATGCCGCCCCACGCGGCGATGAAATCACCCGCCTTGATGCTCTTGAGGGCCGCCGGCGCCGGCGAGTGGTCCGACGCAATCAGGTCGATGTCTCCAGCCCTGAGCCCCTGCCACAGCGCCTCCCGATTCGATGCGGTACGGATTGGCGGCGCGCACTTCAAGGCGGTTGCGCCGTGCTGGATTTCCTCCGCGGCAAAGGTCAGGTAATGAGGACAGGTCTCCACGGTCAGTTGGACACCGTCTCGCCGAAGTTGACGAATGACCGGCAGCGCGTCCTTCGTGGCCAGGTGGACGACGTGGAGGTGAGCGCCGTACTCGCGGGCGAGGCGCCCGAGCAACTCGATCGCGGCTACCTCCGCGGTCGACGGACGGCTTCGGAGCCAGGTCTCATACGAACAAGGGTCGCCGACCGGCTGGAGTAACAACGCAGGCACTTCGGCGTGCACCAGCAACGGGAGGCGGAGGACCGCGAGCACCGGCAGCGCCTGGCGAAGGTCCCCCTCGGTGACGTGCTCGAACTCGTCAACGCCCGAGGGGGACAGGAAACACTTGAAGCCAAGAACACCAGCCTTGGCCAAAGGAGCGAGATCCTCACGATTCCCCGGAACGATGCCGCCCCAAAATGCGACGTCTACGTGGCATTTGCCCTCGGCGGAGTGCCGTTTCGCATCGAGCGCGCGCGTCGTTGTCGTAGCCGGCACGCTGTTCAGCGGCATGTCGACCAGTGTCGTTACCCCGCCGGCGGCGGCTGCGCGCGTGGCGTGTTCGAAGCCTTCCCAGTCCGTTCGGCCGGGTTCGTTCACGTGAACATGCGTGTCGACCAGCCCGGGCATGACCACTGCCATCCGTGCGTCGAGTACGGCCTCGCCTGATGCTGAATTGGCGTGGGGACCGACATGGGTGATACGACCGTCCGAGATATGGATGGTGGCAGGACGGGTGCCGTCCGGCAGGACGACCCGCTCGCTGCGGACGACGAGTGAACCCATGGGCGCAACTATAATGCGCCGCCCGACCGCGGAGGCCGTGGCGCAGGCGGGCGCCGAACCGTTCCTTCAATCAAGCCGTAGGGCTCAGTGGTCGGGACGAAGATCTCGTTGCGATTCTCGCGCCCGAGACGGGTGAGGTCGACCGGCAGGTGGTGGCGGTTGGGCATCACGATGCGGACCGACGACAGGGCAGAGACGCTGCCGAGCACGGCCTCACCCATGGCGTGCAGCGTATGCTGAACGGACTCGCTGTCGTGGGTGGCAAACGACTCGAGCAGGGCCGTCCGTACCGCTATCCAGACGGTGGCGAACGATACTGCTTCGCTTTCGTAGACCCACGTTGCTGTCAGCGCCGTCGCCAGCAGGCGGTCGCGGGTCTCAGGCAGTGTCGTGAATTCGTCGCGCGGGAACCCTGAGAACGCGGAGTGGGAAGATTTCAGTATCACCAGATCGGCGACTCCGGCAGTGATTTCGGTGCGGTTCCGATCCATCGTCACCGTTGCGGTGCGCCGTTCGGGGCCTCGCCGCATGAACGCCTGCCCGTGCTCACGATCTCCAACTCTGATGCGTTCCCAGGCGTAGCCCGTCAGTTCGACGGTGACCCGCTCCAGGCGTGGATTGCGACTGATGAAGTGAGTTGCGAGTCGCAGCCCGAAACCTTCCGGCTCTTCGACACTCGCGTCCGCCGCCAGCGCGTAGACCGTATTCTTCATCGTATCGGTCGGCAGGACATCGCGGTTATCCCCTTCCGTGTAAGAGGGGTCGTACTGTCCCTCGAAGCGGATCGCCACGGTGAGGTCGTGGACGTCGTGGCGATCCTCGTGCCTGATCACCTGGACCAGCCGCACACCGGATTTTCCATACGCCGTTTCAGTTAGCATCAGAACTCCAGTAGCGCAGCCACCGTAGTGCAGCCCTTCAGGGCTGCCCGAGAAAGGCAGGACCGCAGATTTGGGCGCCGATCATAGCATTCCGGGCTTCACCGCTCTCGCCGACCTCGCGTCCGCGCGCGTGGGCGGACGCGCGATTGCCACCAACGACGACTTCTTCGCCTCCAGGTCGAACCTGGTGAAGGCGGAATCGGCCGTATTCGTCCCCGGCAAGTACACGACGCGCGGCAAATGGATGGACGGCTGGGAGTCGCGACGGCGCCGTACGCCTGGTCACGACTGGTGCGTAGTGAAGCTCGGCATGCGTGGCCGGATCCGCGGCTTCAACGTCGACACTGCGTTCTTCACGGGCAACTTCCCTTCCCACTGCTCGATCGACGCGATGGATACCAACCGGCCGGTCACCGACGAGCTCGCGGCGCGGCAGGCGCCGCCCTGGACGATGATTCTCGACCGGACCGCGCTGCGGGGCGACTCCGACAACTTCGTGCCGATCGACGACGAGCGGCCGTGGACTCATCTCCGGCTCAACATCTATCCGGACGGCGGGGTTGCACGGTTGCGGGTGTATGGGGATGTCGTCGTCGACTGGGCCCGCGTGGCGGCCAAAGGAAAAGTCGTGGACCTCGCCTCGATCAAGAACGGCGGATTGGTGATCGGCGCGAGCGACATGCACTATGGCGCCAAAGACAACGTGATCATGCCCGGACGCGCCGTCAATATGGGTGACGGATGGGAAACCAAGCGCCGCCGGGGTCCCGGCTACGACTGGCTGATCCTGCGGCTCGGCGCGACCGGATATGTGAAGCAGGTCGAGATCGATACCAATCACTTCAAGGGCAACTATCCTGACAGCGCCTCACTCGAGGGATGCCTGGCGCCCGGCGGCAGCCAGCGCGATCTCGGCTCGGCCGACTGGCTGGAGGTCCTGCCGCAGACAAAGCTCAAGGCGCATTTCCGGCACACGCTGTCGAAGGAGTTGCGGGAGAGCGGACCGTTCTCGCATCTGCGTTTGAACATCTATCCGGACGGCGGCGTGAGCCGTCTGCGCATCAATGGAACGCTGGCGTAAGGTCGACGAGGCTGCCCCTGACGAAGCACGGGAAATGCTTCGAGTGTGCTGTGGAGCGGACAGCTGGGTGGATCGCATGATGGAGCGGCGCCCCTTCGGCAGCTCCGCCGCAGTTCTCGCCGCCGCACGAGAGGAGTGGTTCCGGTTGCCGCCGGAGAGCTGGATCGAAGCATTCGGCCATCATCCACGTATCGGCGATCGGGACGCGATGCGGGTGAAGTTTGCCCCGACGAGGACACTGTCCGCGCGAGAGCAGTCGGGTGTGAGTAACGTCAGCGATGAGGTGTTGAACGCGCTTCTCGAGGGGAACCGCCTGTACGAAGAACGCTTCGGGTTCATCTTCATCGTGTGCGCCATCGGCAAGTCCGCAGAGGAAATGCTGCGCCTCTTAGACGCACGCATGAATAACGATCGGTCTGCCGAACTGCGCGTCGCAGCGGGGGAGCAGGCAAAAATCTGCGAACTGCGGCTCATGGGAGACGTTTAGGGGCCGCCCAATGACAACAGAGGCCGGTTGCGACCCGCTTCGTCAGTGCGATGGCGGCGCTCGTCCGCGCCAGGGCCGCCGACTCATAGCCGAACGCAGAGAAAGTGGTGAAGCCGCCAAGGAAGCCGATGACGACCAGGAGTCGCATCTCCGGCGAAAGCAGCGGTGCCCGGTCCAGTGATGGGAGCGCCAGGCCTATGCCGAAGCATCCGATGACGTTTACGACCAGCGTTGCGTACGGGAAAGTGGATCCTGCGAAGGCGAGACTTACCGCGTAACGTGACATCGACCCCGCAGCTCCTCCGAGCCCGACCAGGAGGAGGTTCA
>Ga0126307_10003292_pt1 | contig 11027 bp, 8 predicted proteins | sample Plot28_FD_89955 | JGI IMG/M metagenome (GOLD analysis project Ga0126307, IMG submission 89955) | Serpentine soil microbial communities from UC McLaughlin Reserve, CA, USA - Plot28 | ecosystem: Environmental > Terrestrial > Soil > Grasslands | place: USA: UC McLaughlin Reserve, Lake County...
ACGAACTCCTGCGCCTCGCGGCTGGTGAAGCCCCCGATCTCCGGCGTCCCCGTCCCTGGCGCGTACGCGGGGTCGACGAAGTCCACGTCGAAGGAGACGTAGACCTTCGCCTCGCCGGCCCGCTCGCGGATACGGTCTATCACCCTCGGTATCCCGAGCTCGCGGATCTCGTCCGTCGGGACGAGGTCGAAGCCCATCTCGCGCGCGTCATCCCAATCCCCCCTGTCGTAGATCGAACCCCTCATCCCGGCCTGGATGGAGCGCGAGGTATCGAGGAGACCCTCTTCGACGGCACGCCGGAACGGCGTGCCGTGCGTGTACTTCTCGCCGAAGTAGGCGTCCCAGGTGTCGGGATGGGAATCGAACTGCACGAGGGCCAGCGGCCCATGGACCGCAGCGGCGGCCCTGAGTTCGGGCAGCGCTATGGAGTGGTCGCCGCCAAGGACAATCGGGGTCACCCCGGCCCCGTGGATCGGCCCCAAACCCTCCTCTATCCGCCGGTAACTCTCCTCGATATAGCCAGGGACGACGGGGACGTCGCCGTAGTCTACGACCGAGAGGTGTTCGAAGATCGGCACGTCCAGGCTCGGGTTGTAGCGCCTGAGGAGGTGGGAGGCGCTGCGTATCCCCTCGGGACCGAAGCGGGCCCCGGCCCTGAAGGTGGCGCCCGTATCGAACGGCGCGCCTACTATAGCGACGTCCGCGTTCGCCAGGTCCCGCGTGTTCGGCAGGCGCATGAAGGTACGCACGTCCGAGAAGCGCGGGGTCTCGAACGAGTCGGCTGGCTCGTAGCGGATCAATGGTTTTTCATTTCTATCCGACGATCAGGAGGTCGTCTCCGACTCACGGTCTCCGCACCCTCGACAAAGCGTGCCTCTACGCCGTTACTGTTCGCGTGCTCGACGTGCTCCTCGAAGGAGGCCGTCCGCTCCGTCGTGAGGACCAGTAACAGGCTGCCGACCTGGTGGAAACCGGGGTCGTGGCCGGTCTCGCTCTCGAAGTTTAGGAACAGGTCTATAGCGTACCGGATCGCCCGCCTCATGAGTGGGGTGGCCCGGATCTGCCCGACCAGTCCTGCGGCCTGGGAGGTCGTCTCGTCGAACAGGGCGTCGTTGCGCTCCAGGACCTCGACGTCCGTCCATCCGGCCCGCGCCAGGTGGTAGGCGGTGCTCAACCCCCAGATGCCGCCGCCCACGATCGCAACGCTCGCTCGCCGGTTCACTCAGTCCCCCGATGTGCCGTCCGCCTTGCCGTGCGAGAGCGCCCCGAAGACCGCGCAGGTCTCGATGTGCCGGGGCACACCGCCGACTCTCTCAGTTCAGAAGTTTCTCTACGTCGGTGTAGGAGAGTTCGTGGGCCTCGGCGACCGGTTCGGAGACGAGCTCTCCGCTCAGCGTAGAGAGCCCCTTGGCTAGGGCCTCGTCCTCGGCCGCAGCGCGCTCTATCCCTTTGTCCGCTATCCGGATCAGATATGGCAACGTCGCGCTGGTCAGGGCCAGCGTCGAGGTTCGCGCCACGGCTCCCGGTATGTTGGCGACGCAGTAGTGCACGACGCCCTCCTCCACGTACGTAGGGTCAGAGTGCGTCGTCGGCCTCGCCGTCTCTATACACCCACCCTGGTCGATGGCCACATCGGCGACTACGCTCCCTGGGCGCATGCTCGCGACCATCTCACGCGTGACGAGCTTGGGCGCTTTCGCCCCGTGGACGAGCACGGCACCGATTACCACGTCGGCCTGCTTGACGTAGGCGGCGGTCCTGGCGCGGTTGGGTATAACGAGGTCGGCCCTTCCCTCGAATATGTCAGAGAGGTAGGCGAGCCGCTTGGGGCTGATGTCGAGCACGCTAACCAGCGCCCGCATGCCGAGGGCTATCTTGGCTGCCTCAGTCCCGACGACCCCGCCGCCGATGATCGTAACCTTCGCCGCAGGGGTACCAGGCACCCCACCGAGCAACAGCCCCGCCCCACCCTGCGGGCTCTCCAGGTGATGCGCCGCGGCCTGTACGGACATCCTCCCGGCCACCTCGCTCATGGGCGTGAGGAGCGGCAACAATCCATCAGGCGTCTCCACCGTCTCGTAGGCGATGGAGTTGATCTTGCGCTCCATCAAGAACTCGGTGAGCCCCCTGTCGGCCGCAAGGTGCAAATACGTGAAGAGCTGCTGACCCTCCCTGAAACGGTCGTATTCCTCGGGGACTGGTTCCTTGACCTTCACGATCAGATCCGCAGCCTCGAAGACCTCGTCAGGCCCGTCGACGACGCGCCCGCCCCCCTCACGGTACTCCTCGTCGGAGAAGCCGGCCCCGCCGCCGGCACCGGCCTGGACCAACACCTCATGGCCATGATGCACCAGCTCGGCAACGCCGTCAGGCTGCATGGAGACGCGGCCCTCCATGTCCTTGATCTCCTTGGGTACCCCTATTACCGTCGCCATATGTTTCCTTTCCCTCGCTGCGCCCACACTCCCCATACCTTATAGCAACGTTACAATAAACGTGCAAGGATGCTGGTAGAGGCTACATGCGGTCGCCCGGGTGCGGCGGGTTCTTGCTCTTGTGGAGAAACCTTTACAATAAGGGTTCAAGCATACAGGGACCGGCATCGCGGGCACGACGGGAGGTGCATTGGCACAGGGAAGCGGTTCGATGGGGTTCTCCATAGGCGAGGTCTCACAGGCGGTGGGGCTTGCGCCGCAGACCTTGAGGTTATGGGAGAGGGAGCGCCTGATCAAACCCCGCAGGACAGACAGAGGCTACAGGGTGTACACGGAGCCCGACGTGCGGCGGCTGCGCGAGATCAAACAGCTCAGGAAGGTCGAGGGCCTGAACTTCGCGGCGATACGCAAGCAGCTGGGTAGCGCGCCGGAGGCGAGCGGCCCCAACAGACCGGCGCTCGACGGCCCGTCCGGGGCGCCGGGGGAGCGGTTGCGGAGGCTCAGGATCAAAGCCCACAAGACGCTGAAGGAGGTCTCTGAGGCCACGGGGCTTTCTATCTCCTTTATCTCCGCGCTCGAGCGGGGTGGTTCGGGGGCTTCGGTCGCGTCATTGCGGCTGCTTGCTGGGGCCTACGGGGCGAACATGCGCGAGGTGTTCGGCGCCGACCTGGAGCAGAATTCGCCGCTGGTACGGGGCGCCGAGCGGCCCGTGATGCAGTGGGACAACGGCGTGCGCTTCGAGGAGATGGCCTCGGGAGAGAAGGTCATGGACCCTTCCTACATCAGGGTGCCTTCCGGCACGGGTAGCGAGGGTTTCTACTCCCACAACGGAGAAGAGTTTATCTACGTGATCTCCGGCCGGCTGTTCGTTGAGCTGAAGGATCATGGGACGTTCCAGGTCGCGCCAGGAGACACGCTCTATTTTCCCTCGACCACCCCGCACCGCTGGTGGGCCGACGAGGAGCCCGTCGAGGCCGTCTACGTCAATACCCCGCCGACGTTCTAGTCAGTCGTGTCCCGCGACATCCGGCTCGAGGCCCTGCTCTCCATCCCTGTGCTCTTCGCGCCGCGAGTCTCGCCCGACGGGAGATGGGTTGCTTGGAGCTGGTCGCGACTCGGGCCCGCCGCGGACGTGTTCGCCGCACCCACCGATGGCTCGCGGCCTTCCCTTCGCCTCACCCAGACCGTCGAGGGGGACACGGTAGTCGTCTCCTGGACCTCGGACGGTGGATCGGTACTCGTATCGCAAGACAACGACGGGAATGAGCGCGTCCGGCTCTTCCGGGTCGGGCTCGACGAGCCTGGGGTAATGGAGCCGCTCACCGCGGCGGACCCGAACTATTATCTTCGAGGCGGCCAGTTGCATAGAGACGGCCGTTGGCTCATCTACGCCGCCAACCTCGACGCCGAGAGCGGAGAGGAGATCGAGACCGACCGGCTCTACAGGCACGATCTCAAGACGGACGAGAGGCTGGTGCTGGCCAGCCCCGGGAAGGGTAGCATCCCCTGGCCCGAGCTGAACCGTCAGGGCACCCACGTGCTCTACTCGCGCAACGAGTCGCACCCGGCAGGACAGCAGGCCTGGCTGGTCGACATAGAGGGCCTCGAAGACAGTGAGATCCTGAACTTCGGCCCCAAGGTCAAGGTCTCGGCATCCTGGTTCCCCGACGGACGCAGGGTCCTCTTCGTCGCCGAGGCCGCCTCATACCGCAGGCTTGGCGTGTGGAGCATGGATGAAGAACCCGTGCGCTGGCTCGTAGACGATCCAGTCCGCAGCATCGAATATGCCTTTGCGCCGCCGAACGGGGGACCGGTAGTCGTGGTTGGGATCGAGCAAGCCGGGGTGAGAGCCTCGCTGCTCGACGCAAAGAGCGGTACCGAGACCTCGCTAAAGCGCATCCGAGGCAACCTCGTGCCGCTGGCCCAGGCCGATAGCGGCGAGTGGATCTGCATCCACTACGACTCCCTTCACCCTGTGGACCTCGTAAGCTACAGCGAGGACGGTGGCGAGCCGGCCAGCCTCACCGGCCTGCCGGAAAGGACAGACCTAGGCGCCCAGCGGCTCGTCGCCGCCGAAGACTTCCGCTGGCGGTCCGTCGACGGTCTCGGGGTGCAGGGCTGGCTCTACAAGACGCCCGGCGAGAAGCTCGGAACGATCGTCTTGATCCACGGTGGCCCAACCAGCCACGCCGAGGACAGGTTCAACGCCCAGATCCAGTACCTGGCCTCACGCGGCTTCGACGTGCTGACTCCGAACTACAGGGGCAGCACGGGGTTCGGGCTCCCCTACCAGGAGTCCATAAAACAGGACGGCTGGGGCGGTAGGGAACAGGAAGACATAAGGAGTGGGATCGAGGCGCTCATCGAAGCCGCCGTGGCAGAGCCGGGACGCGTCGGCGTTACGGGCACCTCCTACGGCGGATACTCGGCGTGGTGGGCGATCACCCACTTCGACCCCGAGATCGTCGCCGCCGCGGCCCCGATCTGCGGGATGACCGACCTCGTACTCGACTACCACGCCACGCGCCCCGACCTCAGGCCCTACAGCGAGGAGATGATGGGTGGCTCTCCCGAGGATGTCCCCGAGCGCTACCGTGAGAGATCCCCGATCAACTTCGTGGAGAATATCAAGGGGAGACTTCTTATCGTCCAGGGCCTGAAGGACCCAAACGTCACGCAGGACAACGTCCACGCCGTTACGAAAGCCTTGCAGCGCGAGAACGTACCCTACGATCTCCTTACCTTCGAAGACGAAGGCCACGGTATCTCCCGCCCGAAGAACCTGCGCGTCCTCTACCCGCGCCTAGCCGACTTCTTCCACAAGGCATTCGACGTACCCTCTCGGTGAGAATCCAGGTGAACGAATCCCAGAACGCACGGATCCAACGGGCGGATGTTTAGAGCCTATATGTGCAGGGTACACATAAGTGTAGGAAGTTGAACTACGATCACGATATGGAGGTATCGTTGTGACGCACACTACGCGAACGTTCGACAAGATGGACGAGACCACGCAAACGATGGTCAGGACCTCTCAGGAGTCCGCCAGGATCTTTACGGACTACACCGTGAAGGCGCAGGAGTTGAACACGCAGCTCGCGCGGCGCGCCGTCGAGACCTGGATAGATGGGCTGCGGAAGCAGACCGAGCTTTCCCAGGACATGGCGCAGGAGCTCTTCGGGAGGGCCGAGGAGCAGGCAGACGCCTACAGGCGCTTCTTCGGACAGTGGGGCAATCTGCCCATGGAAGGCTTCCCGTTCCCAGGCATGGCCAACAGCGTAATGTTCCCCTTCCAGAGGCAGGGGATGCACCTCGTCGACACGGCCACAAGGGCAGAGGAGACTCTAGCGACGGCCACTTTCCCGATCGCCGGTTACGACGAGAAGAACGTCGATGAGATCTCCGCGCGGCTCGATGCCCTTAGCGACGAGCAGATCCGGCACCTCAGGGCCTACGAGAAGGCCAACAAGAACCGTCAGAGCCTGATCGAGCGGTTCGACAGCAAGCTCAGGGCTTCGTAACAGAGGCCATACCAACGCAATGGAGAGGGCCGGGGTCTGTGATCCCGGCCCTCTTCTTGCTTCCCCTACAGCGGGCTGCATAAGGATTGACCTCCTGCAACCCGCCCTGTCAGCACTCAGCCTTCAGCGGTCAGCTTATTGGTTGCTGAAATGCTGACGAGCTGAGATGCTGACTTGCTCGTTGGATCTTGACCACATTACAGTAACTGTGTAGTATTCGTGCAAAGCAAGAAGCCGGATAGCTCTGCCTGGAGGAGGTATTACATGGACGTGATGAGGGGTCTCGAGGAGCGCGGCAACGACTCACCGCTCACTGGTGTGGAGAACCTGATGCTCCACTTCACGTCTTATGCCGAGGACTGGTCGAAGCTTCCGGTCATCGTCTCAGGTGAGGGATGCTACGTCACCGACGACAAGGGCAAGACTTACATAGACGGGCTTGCCGGGCTCTTCACGACGCAGGTCGGGCACGGGAGGAGTGAGCTCGCCGAGGTCGCCGCAAAGCAGATGAAGGAGCTAGGGTTCTTCCCCAACTGGAGCATGCACCATCCCAGGTCGCTGGAGCTTGCGGCCAGGATCTCCGGGATAGCGCCGGGCGACCTCTCCTCCACCTTCTTCGTCTCATCGGGCTCGGAGGCCGTCGAGACGGTCATCAAGCTCGCGCGCCAGTATCACAAGGCGAACGGCGAGGCCGAGCGCTACAAGGTCATATCGCGTAAGATCGCCTACCACGGCACGACGATGGGCGCGCTCTCCGTAACGGGGTTGCCGGCGTTCAAGGCTCCCTTCGAGCCATTGCTCCAGGGCTTCTACCACGTGCCGAACACCCAGCAGGACCCGGAGGGGGCCGCGGACGCGATCGAGGAGGCCATAGAGTTCGGGCCGCCAGAGACGATCGCGGCCGTGATCCTCGAGCCCGTGCAGAACGCTGGTGGGTGCCTCGTGCCGCCCCCTGAGTACTGGAAGCGGGTGCGTGAGATCTGTGACAGGCACGGCGTGCTGCTGGTCTCTGATGCCGTCATCTGTGCCTTCGGGCGACTCGGCGAATGGTTCGGCATCGAGCGCTTCGACGTGGTCCCTGACATGACGAGCTTCGCCAAGGGCGTGACCTCGGGCTACCTGCCCATGGGCGGGGTGGTCGTGAACGAGAAGATGAGCGCGACGCTCAGGGACAACGCGCCGATGTTCATGCACGGCTCGACCTTTGGGGGGCATCCCGTCTCCAGCGCGGTCGCCCTGGAGAACATAGACATCATAGAGCGTGAGAGGCTACTTCAGAACGTCCACGACCTCGAAGGACACTTCGAAGGCGAGCTAAACAACATGGCCGCAGACCATCCCATTGTCAAGGAGGTCAGGGGGATGGGCTTCTTCTGGGCCGTCGAGGTCAAGCCCGAGCGGGCAGACGGTACGCCGCTCGAGGGCGACGAGTACCAGAAGTACTTCAAGGGAGTCGTCTCGAGAAAGCTACTGGAGGGCGGTCTCATCTGCCGCTTCGACGACAAGGACGAGCCGGTAATCCAGTTCTCCCCGGCGCTCGTAGCAGACAAGGAGATCATCTCGAAGATAGCAAGTATAACCGACGATGCCCTCACGGAGCTCGAGCGAGAACTCGGCTACAGGGGTTAGAGGGGTATAGCTTGACCCGCGCCCCGAGCGTACGGAGGAGCACCGGCTCCGAAGACAAAGATTATCGCTCGTACAGCTTCTGGCTCGAGACGGCCGGGGAGGACCTCGCGCCGAGGCCATCCCTGGACGGGCCTGCCGAGGCCGACGTGGCCATCCTCGGCGCCGGCTTCACTGGCCTGTGGACGGCCTACTATCTCCTCTCCCGGGAGCCTTCGTTGAGGGTCGTGGTGCTCGAGGCCGAGATCGCCGGCTTCGGGGCTTCCGGACGCAACGGGGCCTGGTGCTCTTCGGGCTTTCCCGTCAGCCCCGGGGAGCTCCAGCGGCGTTTCGGTAGAGAGGCTACGCGGGAGCTCTTGATCGAGATGCGGGGCGCGGTCGATGAAGTAGGCAGGGTAGCCGCGGCGGAGGAGATCGACGCCCAGTTCTTCCGCGGCGGACAGCTCCGCGTCGCCCGCGGCCCGAGCCAGCTCCCGAGCATAGAGAGAGCATACGAATCGTTCCGCGGGCTTGGTCTGGAGAGAGACGTCAGGTTGCTCGACGCGGATGAGACGACAAGGCGCGTCAGGATCACCGACGCCAGGGGTGCGCTGTTCAACCCGCATTGCGCGACCATCCACCCCGCGCGGCTCGCGCGCGGGCTCGCCAGGACCGTCGAGCGGCTCGGCGGTGAGATCTTCGAGCGGACCCCCGTCACGGATTACGAGGAGGCGGGCGAGAACGGCTCCAGACCCAGGCTTATGACGGACTCGGGTGAGGTGCGCGCACGCACGGTCGTGCTGGCGGGTGAGGCCTACCTGGCGCGGCTGCGCAAGCTGCGCCGCCAGTTGCTGCCTATCTATTCACTTATCGTCCTTACCGAGCCCCTCTCCGAGGAGCGGTGGGCCGAGATCGGCTGGGAGGGTCGCGAGTGTGTAGCGTCCAACCGCTACACGGTCGACTACCTCTCGCGCACGGAAGACGGGCGCATATTGTTCGGGGGCAGGGGCGCGCCCTACTACTACGGCTCGCGCGTGAAGGACGAGTACGACATGCACGAGCCGACGCATGAGATGCTGCGCAGCACGGCGAGGGCCTGGTTCCCGGCACTCGAAGGCGCGCGGTTCACCCACGCTTGGGGAGGACCACTGGCCACGCCCCGCGACTGGATGCCTACGATGTCCTACAACCCATCCACGGGCGTGGCCACCGCGCGTGGCTACACGGGGCAGGGTGTCGCCACGGCCAACCTCTCGGGCCGGACCCTGGCCGATTTGATCCTCCGTCGCGACACGGGCATAACGCGCTTGCCCACCGTCAACTATCGGTCGCGTCCCTGGGAGCCGGAACCCGTGCGCTGGTTGGGTGCCAGGTTCGTGCAACGCGGCCTGATGAAGGTGGACGACCGCGCCGAGCGAACGGGAAAGCCTCCGACAGGAAAGACCCTCGCAGAATGGCTCGGCAGACACTGAAGATTGGTGAGACTCGCATGTCAGGAGAAGACAGACAAGGCTTCGACACCACGCCGACCGCTGGCCAGAATAGACTCTGTATGGGAAGCTTTACCTGACACGGGGAAGGCGATCATGGACGCTACAGGAGGCTTAGAGTGGAAGAGCGACGCATAAGAGAGCGTCCGCCGGAAGAGATGGAAGGCGCAGGCCAGGATGTGGAACGTACCGTCGCCGTAGAGTTGTCCGCGGTTACCAAGCGCTTCGGGGAGTTCGTAGCGGTCGATGACCTCTCGCTCGACATCTACGAGGGCGAGTTCTTCTCGCTGCTGGGCCCGAGCGGGTGCGGCAAGACCACGACGCTGCGCATGATCGCCGGCTTTGAAGAACCGACCGAGGGCGGCATCTCCGTCGACGGGGACCCGATGCGCGGGGTTCCTCCCTACAGGAGACCGGTAAACACCGTATTCCAGTCGTACGCCATCTTCCCCCACCTCAACGTCTTCGACAACGTGGCTTTCGGCCTCCGGCGCTCCGGCGTCAAGGGGGAAGAGCTGCACGAGAGGGTCACAGACGCCTGCGAGATGGTACAGCTCTCAGGCTTCGAGAGGCGCAAGCCGAGCATGCTCTCGGGCGGCCAGCAGCAGAGGGTCGCGCTCGCAAGGGCCCTCGTCAACCGTCCGAAGGTACTCCTCCTGGACGAGCCTCTGGGAGCGCTCGACCTCAAGCTCAGAAAGGAGATGCAGCTCTACCTAAAGGACCTGCAGCACGAGGTCGGGATCACATTCATCTACGTCACCCACGACCAGGAAGAGGCGCTCACTATGAGCGACAGGATAGCGGTGATGAACGAGGGAAAGGTGCAGCAGGTCGCAGACCCTCCGACCCTCTACGAGCTTCCGAAAAACCGCTTCGTCGCCGACTTCATCGGCCAGACGAACGTGTTCTCGGGAACGGTCGAGTCCGTGAGCGGAAAGCAGATAACGTTGAGCACCCCTTCCGGGAAGGTGGAGGCCACAGCACGCGAGGCCGAGGTGGAAGTCGGGTCCGAGGCGCACGCCACTGTGAGGCCGGAGAAGATCCGGTTCGGTAGCGAGGGCGACAACGTGAGCACTGCCAGGATCCGGCAGATCGCCTACCTCGGAGTCAGCACCCAGTACATTGCGGAACTTCCCGACGGGGAGAAGCTGGTGCTCTACCAGCAGAACTCCCGCGAGGACGCCAACCCCGAGATAGGTGAAGAGGTGCCTGTAGCGTGGGACGCTCGTAACTGTTTGATCCTAGGAGGTTAGTCATGGCCAGAGAAAAGCGGATCTCGCGAGGCGATTTCCTGAGGGTAGTGGGCGCAGGGACGGTGGCGGGTTCCACGCTATCCGTGCTGGCCTGCCAGCCGAACACCACGGCGCAGAGCAGCGGCAGTGGCGGAAGTGGCCCGGAAGAAAAAGAGCTCAACCTCTACAACTGGTCTGACTACGTCGCCAAGAGCACCATCCCTAATTTCCAGGAACAGACGGGTATCAAGGTCACGCAGGACTACTTCTCCTCCAACGAGGAACTTCTGGCCAAGCTCCAGGCCGGTGGAACGGGCTACGACGTGATCGTCCCATCCGATTACATGGTCTCGATCATGATCAAGAGCGACATCTTGGAGCCGCTCGACATGTCCAAGATCCCGAACTTCGAGAACGTCGGCGAGAACTATAAGGGACTCGCCTACGACCCGAAGAACGAGTACAGCGTACCTTACCAGTGGGGGACCACGGGCATCCTCTACAACAAGAAAAGGCTGGGGACGCTGGAACCCAGCTGGGAGCCGATGTGGAACCCGGATAACAAGGGCAGAATAGGGATGCTCAACGATCCGCGGGAGACCCCCGGCGCGGCCCTCTACAAGCTGGGCTACTCCGTCAACACCACGAACAAGGAACAGCTCGACGAGGCCGAGGCCGAGCTCAAAAAGCAGAAACCTCTCCTGCGCGGCTACTTCGACTCGACGCAGAACAGGCCCTCTGTTA
>Ga0126307_10003293_pt1 | contig 11026 bp, 10 predicted proteins | sample Plot28_FD_89955 | JGI IMG/M metagenome (GOLD analysis project Ga0126307, IMG submission 89955) | Serpentine soil microbial communities from UC McLaughlin Reserve, CA, USA - Plot28 | ecosystem: Environmental > Terrestrial > Soil > Grasslands | place: USA: UC McLaughlin Reserve, Lake County...
GAACACGTCGGTGCTGAACATCTCCTTCACCACGGACAACCCGAAGGGCGCCGCGCAGGGCGCGCATGCGTTCGCCGAGGCCTACCTGGGTGCCCGGGAGGACGCGGCCAGGACCGAGATCGCCAGCCAGATCAAGGCACTGAAGGCGCAGATCAACACCTTGACCGGACAGCTGCGCCAGGTCACCGGCTCGATCGCCGCGTTGCCCTCGGACTCTCCGGACCGGGCTTTCGCCGAGGCCCGGAAGGACGTGCTGACCGGCCAGATCGACACCCTCAACACGCGGCTGGTGCCGCTGGAGACCTTGCCGGTGGAGCCCGGCCGGATCATCACCGACGGGCAGGTGCCGCCGGACGAGTCCGGGCCGTTGCGGATCCTCGCGATCGCCAGTGGCATCCTGCTCGGCCTGCTGGTCGGGCTGCTTCTCGCCTTCGCCGTCGACCGCGGCGACAAGCGGGTCCGCCGAGCGGTCGACCTTGAGCAGGAGCTCGACGTGCCGGTCCTGGCCGAGGTGCCGATGGGCCAGCGCACGGACTTCAGCGTCGTGCAGAGGGCGCACAGCCGGCAGGGCAACGCGTTCAGCGAGCTGCGCAACGTGCTGGTCTCCCTGGTCTCGGACCGGGAGCAGATCGTCCTGGCGGCCGGTGCGTCGGACGGCCCGGCCGGCAGCGTGGTGGCGGTGAATCTCGCCGTGTCGCTGGCCCGGCTCAACCTCGACACGGTGCTGATCTGTGCCGACCCGGCGTCCAGCGCACGACAGATCCTGGACATCGACCCCGCCGCGCTCGGCCTGTCGGACCTGCTCAGCGGTCACGTCAACGTGGCGGATCTGGAGCAGCGGCCGGCGGCCGGCGACGGGTTGCGGGTCATCCCGCCGGGCACCGATCGGGAGTTCGCCCGGGAGTCCACACAGGTCTTCCTCACCGAGCAGGCCATCCGCCAGTTCCGGCACCTGGCCCGGTTCGTCGTCATCGACGCGCCACCCGCGTCGGCGGGTTCGCAGGCGCAGACGCTGGCCCGGCTGGCGCACGTCACCGTGCTGACGGTCGAGCTCGGCGTCACTACACACGACCAGGTGCTGCGCGCCGCCCGGATGATCGACATGGTGGGTAGCCGGTCCATCGGCATGGTGGTGATGCCGCACATCCCGGTCCGCCGTCCTCGGCGGCGCGCGGAGGCGACCGGACCGGACAGGTCGGCCGAACTGGCCGAGATGTCGCGGGCCCGCAACCTCTTCCTGCCCGAGCCCGGCAGCGGAGTCGACCGGCACGATCAGGACGTGCTGGGGTCGGCGGGCGGCCACGGTCCCCCCACTTCGAGGCCCCGGTACGGCGGGGCCGACGGCGACCTCGGCGCCGATAGTCCGCCCCACCGGCTCAACGGTTATCGGGTGCCGGTCAGCGAGTTGGCGGAGTCGACGGAGTACGCCGACGAGCCGACCATGCGCATCAGCCGCCGGCCGGCGGCGGACTGATCCTCGGTGTCCCGCGCCACCCCTGGGTCCGGCATGCTGCTCCCCTTCGGTGCCGCGCTCCTGCTCATCGCCGGCTGCGGCCAGGGCGAGAGGGCCAGCCTGCAGCCGGCAGCGCCGGCGTCGTCGGCGCCGACGGCCGCCGCCTCCCCGACACCGACCGGCGCCACGGCGGCGGCCCCCGGCGCCGGACCGGTCGCTCCGCTCACGGGGCTGCCGGTGTCGGCCGCTGTCGCGAGACGGGCCGCCGTAGCGGTGCCGGTGCCGCTGTCCGGCGGGCTCGGTCTCGACCGCGCCGACCTGGTGTTCCAGGAGTACGAGAATCCCGGTGTGCTGCGGGCGATCGCGTTGTTCCAGTCGCAAGACGCGCCCCGGGTCGGTCCGGTGGGCCAGGTGCGCCCCGTCGACCCACTGCTGCTGCCTGTCCTGCGGCCGCTGTACGGCAACACCGGGGGATCGACCGGGATCGTCGGCCGACTGCAGGACGCCGAGGTCATCGACGTGTCGACGGCCGCACGCCCGTCGGCGTACGAGAGCGGGACCGACGGCTTGACCACGTCGACCCGCAGCCTCCTCGCGGCTGCGCCGCTCGGAGCGCCGCCGCCGAAGCCGCAGCTGTCGTACTCCGACGGCACGGAGCCGCTGGCGACCGGGGGGCTGCGGACCGCTGGCTCGGTGTCGATCACCGTCGCCGGCAACCCGACCGAGCGCTGGGTATGGTCGGCGACACAGCGCCGGTGGACGCGGTCCGGTGCGCCGCGGCTGTCGGTCGCCAACCTCGTCCTGCAGACCGTCGAGTACAAGACCGTGCAGCTGAAGAAGCCCATCCGCACCGTGCACAGCGCCCGCGTGCTCGGTCGAGGCGCCTGCTCGGCGGCGTCCGCCGGCAAGGTCGCCACCTGTTCGTGGTACAAGCCGTCGGACACCGCGCTGACCGGTTACGTCGACGCGGCGGGAGTGCCGCTGCGGTTCGTGCCGGGACCGACGTGGGTGGTGCTGGTGCCGAAGGGCTCCGCCGTGGTGGTGCGGTGAGCCGATGACTGCCACCCTCGACTCGCCGTCCCGTACCGGACCGGCACCGGACCGGGCGGTCGGTCGGACCGGGCCGTGGCTCAGCCTGGTCTGGCGGGACCGGCGGATCAGGCTGCCGGCGCACTGGCCGTTCACCGCCATGGTCATCGGCTTCCCGCTCTGGTGGGCCCTGGGCTTCGGGCCGTTCTCGACGATCGTCTTCGCGGTGCCGATGGCGATGCAGCTGCGCCGGATGCGGCCCGTCCGGGTGCCCCGCGGGTTCGGCTGGTGGTTGCTGTTCATGCTGGCCGTGCTGGTCGGCGGGTTGATGCTCGGATCAACCGCGCCGGACACGGTCCCGGACACCGTGGGCGGCCAGATCATCGCGTACACGGTGCGCTTCCTGTCGTACCTGAGTGCCGCCGTCCTGCTGCTCTACATGGGCAACCTCGGCGAGCGAGGGCTGCCCGAACGGGTGATCCTCAAGTCGTTGGTGGTGCTGTTCGTCGTCACCGTGCTGGGCGGCCTGCTCGGCTTGCTGGCGCCGAGCTTCGAGTTCACCTCGCCGCTGGAGGCGATCCTGCCGCGCGGGATCGCGCAGAACGGGTACGTCCAGACCCTGGTGCACCCCAGCTCCGCCCAGATCCAGAACGTCCTCGGTTACTCGGCGCCGCGCCCGAAGGCCCCGTTCGAGTACACGAACACCTGGGGCAACGTCCTCGGCATCCTGGTGGTGTGGGTGGTCGCGTGGGCGTTCCGCGGCCGGGCCCGGCGGATGTTCGCCATGGTGTCGATCGCCGTCGCCGCGGTGCCGATCGTGCTGTCCCTCAACCGCGGCCTCTGGATCGGCCTGGCGCTCGCCGTCCTGGTGGCCATCGTCCGGCTGGTGCTGAGCGGGCGGCTGTTCGCCGTGCTGGGCGTCGCGGCGATCGGCGGGCTGCTCGTCGTCGGCTTCACCGCATCGCCGCTGGAGGCGGTGGTGGCCGAGCGGCTGGCGAACCCGCACAGCGACGACATCCGGTCCAACCTGGCGGACGCGGCGGTGAAGGGCGCGAAGGAGTCACCAATCGTCGGCTGGGGGACTACCCGGGAGGTCCTCGGCAGCTTCCAGTCGATCGCCGTCGGAGCGAGCTCCAAATGCACCGGGCGGTGCGGGAACCCCGCCATCGGCAGCACCGGGCTCTTCTGGCTGATCCTCTTCGCGCATGGCTTCGTGGGAATCGCCCTGTTCCTGGGGTTCTTCCTGGCGATCCTCTGGTACTACCGGGGGGATCGAACACCCGTGGGCCTCGCCGCCCAGATCACCCTGCTGATGTCGTTCTGGTTCATCTTCGTCTACTCGTCGACCGGTTGGCCACTCACCCTGTGCATGATCGCCGCGGCGGCTCTCTGGCGGCACAAGGAGGAGGCCGCGTGACCGGCGAGACGTCCCCGCCTACCGCGGCTGGCGCCACCGACGGGTCCCGGGCCGGGTACCTGCGCGAGCTGGTGCCGCTGCTCTGGCCGGCCCCGGCGACCGCCACCGTCGGCCGGGCCCGGCATGCCGACGCCGATCGGTCCTACCTGATCCTGCCGAGTCTGGCGGCGCCCCGGCTGCTGGTGCCGCGCCGACCGCGGCGGAGTGCCGGCGCGGCGCTGCTCGGCTACGGCGAGCAGGCTTCCCGGCTGCGCCGGGCCGCGGTCCGGTCGGCCGCCGCCGCGCTGTCGGCGGGGGCCGGCGACCTGCTGCTGCCGGACCGGCTCGAGGTGGCCGGCGCCGGGACCGTGGAGGACCACCTCAGCCGGCAGCTCGGCCTGCCGGTGCTGGTCAGCCTGCATCTCGGCCCGGCCCGGGCCAACCGCAAGCCGGTGCTGCAGCTGCTCGACGGGGCCGGTCGGGCGGTCGGGTTCGCCAAGGTCGCGACCACGCCGCTGGCCCGGGAGCTGGTCCACGCGGAGGCGGCCGGGCTGCGCCGGCTCGCCGCGGCCGGCACCCGGCACGTCACCCCGCCGGCCGTGCTGCACGCCGGCCGGTGGAACGGGCTGGAGGTCCTCGTCCAGTCCCCGCTGCCGGTCCGCCAGCCGCGGCGCCCCTCGGTGGAGCGGCTGGCGGCCGCCGTGGCCGAGATCGCCGCCATCGACGGGGTCCGCACCGAGCCGCTGGGCGGCGGGGCGTACCTGGCCGGCCTGCGGGACCGGGTCGCCGCCCTGCCCGTCGGCGACCTGCGGGAGGGACTCGCCGGCGCGCTGGACGAGCTGGCCGACCGGTCCGCGGCGGTGCCGGTCGACATCGGAAGCTGGCACGGCGACTGGACCCCGTGGAACACGGCGGTCGTGGCGGACACCGTCCTGGCCTGGGACTGGGAGCGCTTCGGCGCGGGGGTGCCGGTCGGCTTCGACGCGCTCCACTACGACCTGCAGCCGCGGGCGCTCGGCCGGGTCGACCAGGCCGGCATCGCGGCGGCCGACCTGGTCTACCGGGCGCGGGCGCTGCTGGCCCCGCTGGGCGTCGCGGCGTCCTCGGCGCCGGTGGTCGCGGTCCTCTACCTGGTCGAAATCCTGACCCGGTACGTCGGGGACGGACAGACCCGGTGGGGCAACTGGCGGACGGCGACCGAGGGGGTGCTGGCCGCCGCCCGGGCGGCCGCCCCACTGGTGCCGCGGTAGAGCGGATCGAGCAGGGACGAGGGGACAGGGATCGGACGTGGGGGTCGGTACTGTGCGTAGGCCGTCGGTGGGAGCGCTGAAGGCGTCGCCCCGGTTGCAGGAGCTGGCGCGGGCCACCGCGCGGACGACCGGGCGAATCACCGCCTCGGCGCGAATGAGGCCGTCGTTCCTCATCGTGGGGGCACAGCGCTGCGGGACGACGTCGATGTACAAGACGCTCGGCCAGCACCCGGCGGTGCTGCCGGCGGTCCTGCACAAGGGCGCGCACTACTTCGACACCGGCTATCACCACGGCCCCGCCTGGTATCGGGGCCACTTCCCGCTGCTGGCCACCGCGCGTCGCGCGGCCCCGGCGCCGGACCGGCCGCCGATCACCGGTGAGTCCAGCCCGTACTACCTGTTCCACCCGCTGGCCGCTCAGCGGATCAAGGCCGACCTGCCGGAGGTCAGGCTGCTGGTGCTGCTGCGCGACCCGGTCGAGCGGGCGTACTCGGCACACACCCACGAGACCGCGCGCGGCTTCGAGACCGAGCCGTTCGAGCGGGCGCTGGAGCTGGAGCGGACCCGACTGGCCGGCGAGGCGGAGAAGCTGGTCGCCGACCCGACGTACCAGAGCCACTCGCACCAGCATCACGCCTACGTCACCCGCGGCCGGTACGCGGAGCAGTTGGAGCGGTTCGAGTCGCTCTTCGGCCGGGACCGGATCCACGTGGTGGACAGCCAGCGGTTTTTCACCGACCCCGAGCCGGTCTTCGCCGGCGTGGTCGACTTCCTGGGCATCGGCGCTGCCGACGGCATCGTCTTCGAGCGGCACAATGCCCGGCCCCGGTCCCCGATGGCTGAGTCGGTCCGCCGCCGGCTGGAGGACCAGCTCGCCGGGTCGGACGCCGCACTGGTGCGCTGGCTGGGTGGGCCGCCGAGCTGGCGGGCGTGACCGGCCGGTCGTCGAGCCCGGCTGAGCCGGCTGCGCTCGGAGGACGGCACCGGGCGGCACCCGCGGCGACCGGTGCCGAGGGGACGCCGGGTCAGAGTGTGCGGGCCGTCGCCCGCGGAGGCGCGGCGAACCTGGTCGGTGCGGCCGTCACCACGGTGGCGAACCTGCTGCTGGCCGTTGTGGTCGCCCGGTCGCTGCAGACCACCGACGCCGGCATCTTCTTCTCGGTGACCTCGCTCGTCCTGGTGCTTGCCACCGTCGGGCGGCTCGGCACCGGCGACGGCCTCGTGTACTTCCTCCCCCGGCTGCGGCTCGCCGGATCCGCGGACGAGCTGACCGCGAGCGTCCGGCTGGCCCTTCGACCGGTCCTGGTCGCCTCGGCGCTGCTCGGCGTGGCGCTGTTCGTGCTGGCGCCTCAGGTCGGCTCGCTGATCGCGGCGGACGCGCCGGGCACCGCCACGCTGGCCCTGCGGCTGGCGGCCCTGGCGCTGCCGTTCGCCGCCGCCGGCGAGGTGCTGCAGTCGGGGACGCGCGGCTTCGGCCAGATGCGCACGACCGTCCTCGTCGAGCGGATCGCCAGGCCGGCTGCCCAGCTCGTCCTGGTGTTCGCCGCCGCCGGGACCGGCTCCGCCGTGCTGCTCGTGGCCGCCTGGGCGGCGCCGTACCTGCCGGCGATGATGCTGTCGGTGTTTCCACTGCGCCGGCTGCTGAACCGGGAGCGGGACCGGCGGGCGGGCTTCGCCGGCTCCGGCTTCGACAGCCGCAGGTTCTGGTCGTTCACCGCGCCCCGGGCGATGACGGCGGTGACGCAGGTCGCCCTCCAGCGGCTCGGCATCATCCTGGTCGCGGTCATCGTCGGCTCGGCCGACGCTGCGGTGTTCGCCGCCGCGACCCGGTTCCTGGTGGTGGGACAGCTCGGCAACCAGGCGATCTCGCTCGCCCTGCAGCCGCGGCTCAGCGCCGCCCTGGGCAGGGAGGACCGCCGGCTGGCCGGCAGCCTCTACCAGACCGCGACCTGCTGGCTGGTCCTCATGACCTGGCCGCTGTACCTGCTGGCGATCATGTTCCCGGCGGCGCTGCTGAGCGTCTTCGGCGGCAGCTATGTCGACGCGACCGAGGTCGTGGTGATCCTCTGCAGCGCGATGCTGGTCGCCACCGGCTGCGGGCAGGTCGACTCGGTGCTGATGATGGCCGGCCGCAGCACCTGGAACATGGCGAACGCGCTGCTGGCGCTCGCCGTCAACGTCGGCGTCAACCTGGTGCTGCTGCCGCGGATAGGGATCGTCGGCGCCGCCGTCGGCTGGGCGGCCGCGATCCTGACCGCCAACCTGGTGCCGCTCGCCCAGGTGTGGTGGTCGATCCGGGTGCACCCGTTCGGGCGGGCCACGATCCTGGCGATGATCGTGACCGTGTCGGCGACCCTGCTCGGCGCGCTGCCGCTCCGGCTGCTGGGCGGCGACGAGCCGGTGCCGGCGGTGGTCGCTGCGCTGCTCAGCGGCAGCCTGCTCGTCGCCGTCGTCTGGCCGCTGCGTCGCCGCTTCGCCCTTTTCGCCCTGCAGCTCAGGCGTGCGGTCAGCGCGTGATCGAAAGAGCGGACCGCCGATCGGCTCACGATGACGATCGACGGCACGACGGTCTACCGGCTCTTCGGTCCGACCGGCAGCATCTCCAACACCATGCCGCTGACCATCGGCGGCAAGCTGAGCTGTGACCAGGTGACGGTCACCGGCGACTACTTCGCGGGCACGATCGACTGGGTCACGATCCAGTCTTCCTGACGGGTCGGGCCGGGCCGTCCTCGGTAGGCCCGGCACCTCCCGCTCTGTGGGGCGCCCCGCCCGGTGGGTCACACTCTGGGCGTGCACATCTCGGCCCGCACCGACTACGCACTCCGTGCCTTGCTGGCCCTCGCCGCCGCGGACGCGCCGACGGTGCCCGGGCCGGTGCTCGCGGCCGAGCAGGAGCTGCCGCTGAAGTTCCTCGAGGCGATCCTCGCCGACCTGCGCCGGGCCGGCCTGGTGCGCACCCGGCGCGGCGCGGTGGGTGGTTACGCGCTGGCGCGGCCCGCCGGCGAGGTCACCGTCGGCGAGGTCGTCCGCGCGGTCGACGGCCCGCTCGCCGTGGTGCGGGGCGAGCGGCCGGAGCGGGCCGCGTACGAGGGCGCGGCCGAGCACCTGCAGGAGCTGTGGATCGCGCTGCGCGCGGCGCTGCGGATCGTGCTCGACGAGGTGACGCTGGCCGAGCTGCTCTCCGGCGACCTGCCGCAGCGGGTCCGGGAGCTGGTCGCCGAGCCCGGCGCCTGGACCTCGCGCTAGACCTGGGCCGGCGGCGCGCGCCGCAGCGGCCGCCGGGGAGACATCCCGGTACCCGGTCAGACCGCGAGCAGGCGGGAGACGAAGAAGCCGAAGCTCTGCGTAACCGCGGCGGTGCCGGTCGCCACCAGGCGGCCGTCCGCCTGGATCGCCAGGCCGCCCACCTCGTCGGTCCCCGCTGACACCGGAACCCGGACCAGCCCGCCGGTTCCGAACGTGCGGTCGAGCCGGCCGTCCGCACGGTAACGGGCGAGGCCCAGGTCCGGACCGCCGGCGCCGGCCGTGTCGCCGGCGGCGACGATGCGACCGTCGGCCTGCACGACCACCCCGCGCACGCCCTCCCCGACGTCGCGGCCAAGGTCGGTGCGGACCGTGCCGCGCCGGCCGAAGTGCCGGTCGAGCGTCCCGTCGGACCCGTACCGGGCGAGGCCGAAGTCGCACACCTCGTCGGAGCTGCCCGGGAACTCGCAGCTCTCGCCGCCGGCCACGAGCTGTCCGCCGGTGGCGGCGGCGAGGCTGCGGATCTCGTCGTAGTAGCCGACGAACTCGGTCGTCACGAGGCCCCCGGCGCCGAAGGCCGGGTCCGGGGAGCCGTCGGCGAGGTAGCGGGCGACCGCGAAGTCCACGCTGGTCGCGGTAGCGACGCCGCCGCCGGCGGCGACGATACGGCCGTCCGCCAGCAGGAGCACGGCGTGCGCGGCGTCGTAGCCGTTGTCGGCGCCCGGCAGGAAGTCCGTGTAGACCGCGCCGCCGGCGCCGAAGGTGCCATCCGGCAGGCCGCCGACGGTGAGCCGCACGAGCGCGAAGTCGGAGGTGCAGCAGCCCGGGCCGACCGGCCGCGTCGCCCAGCCCGCGAGCACGACCCTGCCGTCCGGCTGCACCGCGACGGCCTCCGCCGTCGACTCGCCGCCGAGGTCGACCAGCGCGAGACCGTCGCCGTCGAAGCTCGCGTCCGGCGTGCCGTCCGGGTTGTACCGGGCGACGGCCATGTCGCGACCGGAGGCGTCCGAGCTGCTGCCGGCCACCACGATCCGCCCGTCCGGCTGCACGGCGACCGCCAGGGCCTCGTCGTAGCGGCCGGCGAAGTCGGTGCGCACTAGGCCGGCGCCGCCGAACGTGGGGTCGAGCGCGCCGGACGAGTCGTAGCGAACCACCGCGAAGTCGGACAAGATCGAGTTGTCGGTGTGTGCGAACCCGGCCGCGACGATCCGGCCGTCGGCCTGGACCGCGACCGCCCGGGCACCGGAGTAGCTCGACGGGAACTGCGTGATCGCGGTCCCGCCGGAGCCGAACGACGGGTCGAGCTGACCCGGCGCCGCGGCGGCCGGAGCGGCGGAAAGGACGGCCACCGCCGCGAGCGCGGACGAACAACCGAGTACACGGGACAAGGTACGCATAACCGCCCCCCAAGCGGGTCCCTTGGCCGACCGGCAAACAGTCAGTCTGCCGCAGCCGTAGTAGAGCATCTCGGCCAATCGGATGACAGGACCGAGCGCCGCAGATCTGATGGCTGATCGGAGGCCGAGCCTCGGGCGTCCGGGCCAACGGGCGGACCCGGCTGCCGCAGCTGGCCGGGCCGATCCCGGGTCAGGCCGCCGCCACCAGTTCCCGCTCGACGATCTCGCAGAGCGTGTGCCCGAGCAGCATGCACAGCTCCTGGACTCGCGGGGTGTCCTCGCTCGGCACCCGGACACAGACGTCGGCGAGGTCGACCAGCTTGCCGCCGCTGGCGCCGGTGAAGGCCACCGTGACCAGCCCCAGCTCGCGGGCCGCCTCCAGGCCCCGGACGACGTTGCCGGACGTGCCGCTGGTGGACAGCCCGACCGCCACGTCGCCGGGCCGGCCCAGTCCCCGGATCTGGCGCGCAAACACCTCGAGGTAGCCGTAGTCGTTGCTGATCGCGGTCATGGCCGCGGTGGTGTCGGCCAGCGCGACCGCGGCCAGCGGTCGCCGGTCGACGAAGAACCGGCCGAGCAGCTCGGCGGCGAGGTGGCCGGCGTCGCTGGCCGAGCCGCCGTTGCCGAAGAAGAGCACCTTGCCGCCGGCGGCCAGGCAGACGGCCACCCGGCCGGCCGCGGCGGCAGTCAGCGCCAGGGCGTCGGAGTCGAGCAGCCGCCGCGCCGCCTCGATGCTCTCCTGCACTCGCGCCCGGAACACGGCCTCCCGGTCGATCATGTTCCGGCTCTACCCCCCGACGGGTGAACCACTCCGGCTCCGGGCCCACTTCTCGCGGGGCCCGGGGGCCGGCCCAGGCCGCCGGCCCGTGGGGGGAGGTCAGCCGGCCGGCTCCAGCACGGCGTCGGCCATCGCGCGGCCGACCCACTCCTCGTACTCCTCCGCGCTCCAGCCGCGCTGCTCGGTGAGCAGGCTCCACACCTCGACACTGTTGAGCGTCCAGATCGCGTCGCGGCCCCGCTCGACGGACAGCCCCCCGCAGCGCGCCCAGCTCAGCCAGCCGGCGCGCCGCCACCCGATCCCACCCCCGCCGATCTTGGATGACTCACTGCATCCCGGCGTCCGCCGAGGGTGACTCGCCAAGATCGGCCGGGGCGGCGGCGAACCTGGTCGCGTGGTCCGGGCCGCCCGCGTTGACTCCCCCTGGCCGGCGCGGTCTCATGCGGCGGTGACCGGTCCCGAGAGCCTGCCCGACCA
>Ga0126307_10003294_pt1 | contig 11025 bp, 7 predicted proteins | sample Plot28_FD_89955 | JGI IMG/M metagenome (GOLD analysis project Ga0126307, IMG submission 89955) | Serpentine soil microbial communities from UC McLaughlin Reserve, CA, USA - Plot28 | ecosystem: Environmental > Terrestrial > Soil > Grasslands | place: USA: UC McLaughlin Reserve, Lake County...
CCAGGGAGACCGCGACGCCGTGGCCGCAGCCGACCTCGAGCAGGCGGTCGGCCGGGCGGACCTCCAGAGTGTCGACCGCCCAGACGAACCGCTCCGATGCCTTGCCCGCCATGCCCGAGCAATCCGTACAGGTCACTGGAGGGTGGGTCGGTAGAGGAGCTCCTGGATGTGACCGTCGAGCGTGCGGGTCTCGACCAGCTCCAGGTCGAAATCGGCCGCATCCCGGAAGATCGGGTCCAGCCCGGTCTGACCGGTGATGACAGGAAAGAGCGTCACCTGCAGGCGGTCGACTAGGCCGGCAGCCATCAGCGCCCGGTTCAACGACAGGCTGCCGTGCGAGCGCAACGGCACCTCGGACTCCTCCTTGAGCCGAGCGACGACGTCGACGGCGTCACCGCTCACGACGGTCGCGTTCGGCCAGTTGAGGGGGCCTTCCAGGGTCGTCGACACCACCGTTGCCGGCAGGCTCCTCATCCGCGTGACCCATGGGTCACGCACTTCGGACTCCGCGCTGCTCGCGGCCAGCATCCGCGCGAACGCCCGATACGTGTTGGCCCCGAAGACCATCCGCTGCTCCGCGCCGTACAAGGCAAGGCGGTGATCGAGCAACTCGGGGCCCTGCTTGCCCCAGTAACCCGTCCAGTTCGCGCTGGCGGCGCCGTAGCCGTCGAGGCTGGAAAAGACGTCGAAGGTGTAGGTAGCGGTCATGTCGTTCTCCTCGAGTGCGGTTGACGGGTATGACCCGGTGAACCGATCCGTCTCGTGTGAGAGCCGATCATTGGTGGCCGCACGCTCGGTCGGTTTGGTCGTCGTTCGATACGACCGGACCGCCGCACCGATCTCATCGGTCGCCGCAGAGTCGGTCCGAGAAGGGACTTGCGACCACGAAGCGGCCGACCAGCCGGGTCCACGCCGCTGCATAGGCTCGCGTGCTGCTTGTCGCGCATTGCAGTGGCGGGCATCCACGCGCCGGGGCGCCTATTCGTAGATGATGACCGAGGGCTGCGGACGCAGGCGGAGCACCTGGCGGGGCCGCATCAGATCCACGTCCTCGTGGTAGAACAGCTTGAAGCCGTGATAGCGATCGCGGCGCCCGCGCGTGAACTCGCGGTACTTCGCGATCTTGTTCGGTTGATCTCCGAAACCGTCGACATTGATCACGAGCGCCACGCCAGGGTGTCGCTCGAGCAGATCCTCGTTCTCGATCATGTCGCGGGTGAAGCGATGCACTACCAGCAGCTTCTCGGGCAGGTCGTGCTTACGCACGATGCCCGACAGGTAGCGAGACACCTCGTTGATCGTCTCTGCGTCGGTCTCGCCGATCGAGTCGCCCGGCAGCTCTCCCGGGTCCATGCTCCACTCGGGGTCCAGCGCCAGCGAAACGTCCGGCTGCATGAGGAAGCGCTCGAGCGCCTTCGCCTCCCTGAGGAATGGTGCATATCCCGGCTGGATGTCGAGCAGCAACAGCATCTTGTGCGCGCGTGCCGTACGCAGGTAGCGCGCGATCACCCTTGGCGTCTGGCGAATCGAGTGGTCACCGCCGTCGCCCGACTCGCTCGTCACGATCGCGGCGATCAGCTCGAAAGCCGGGAGCACCGGTCGACCGGAACGACGGAATGGGCGCGCCTGCCGCTCGAGTCGGCGGGCCGCCCGGCGTGGCGAACCGATCCCCAGGATTCCAAGCTCGCGGTCCTGCGGAGCGCCGTAGTACGCGACGACCCGGTTGTCCGGCAGTATCCGACGCCCGCCACGCGGCAACTGCGGCGGCGGCTCCGCGCGCACGTCAGCCGTCTGGCTCTCGCCGCCGGCACGCCCAAGCGCCAGAACGGCCGCAACGACGACCAGGGGCAGTATCGTCGCCGCTCCCGCGACGGCCAGCCGCCGCTGTCGGCGAACCCGTTCGCGAGCCTCTTCGCGTCGTCGACGCCGCGCCTGCTCGTCCATTCCGAGAGTCTCGCGAACCACCTACCCCGGTGCGAGTTCGGTGCCGCCGAGTGCCTTCAATCTCGCGGCGGGGCTACGACGGCTCCTCACCGACGCGCCGGAGTCCCTTGTCTAGGATGAGGCGATGGCTGGAGCGTGCGTGATGGGTGGCGGCTGCAGCGCGGGGCCGGCCACGAGCACCGACTGAGGTCAACGCGCCGCGGGAATTGCCGATGATCGCCGTCCAATGAGCCGACCGCTTTCGGTCTTGGTCAACGCGGGACCCTGGCTCGCCGTTCCGCCCGACGGATACGGCGGAATCGAGAACGTGCTCGCCACGCTGATACCCGAACTCCGCGAGCGGGGCGTCAGGATCGTGCTGGCCACCGTGGCTGAGACCACGATCCCGGTCGATCGCAAAATCGCGGTCTTTGATCGCGGCCAGTTTCGGGAGCTTGGCGGCCCGTACAACCGCGTCGTCGGCATTGCGCACGCGCATATGCACGGCGTGCTCGCCGAGCTCGACCGAGCGGCCGACATCGACCTCGTTCATGACCATATGGAGGTCGTGGGCCCCAGCATGCTCGGTGCGGTCCACGGCCTGCCGCCGGTGCTCCAGACGCTGCACTGGGACCTCGCCAAGCACGAGCGCTTTTACTCGACCTTCGACGGCGGGGGGCGGGTGTTCTTCAACGCGCTCTCGTCTCGTCAGCTCGCGCAGGCGCCTGCGAACCTGCGTTTCCAGACACTCGCGACGATTCCGCTTGCCACGCCGATCCCTCCGGCGCTGGACGCTGCAACGCGCGAGCACTTCGTCGTGCTCGGCCGAGTTTGCAGGGAGAAGGGCGCCGATATCGCCGCCAAGCTCTGCCGACAGAAGGGCCTAGAGCTGCGAATAGCCGGTCCGGTGGCTGGGGCTTCAAGCGCAACGGAGCTCGAGCGCAGGCTCGGTGATCCCGCTTGGCGGACGCGCGCCGACGCGGCGTACTACCTCGAAGACGTGTGGCCGTTGGAGGGAAACGGCGTGCGCTGGATAGGGAGCGTCGATACCGCCGGCAAGCGGCGGTTGTTTAGGGGCGCTCGCGCGCTTCTGTGCCCACTGCGATGGGAGGAACCCGGCGCGACCGCGGCAATCGAGGCGCTCGCCCACGGCGTCCCGATTGTCGCCACGCGGCGCGGTGCGCTCGCCGACATCGTCGAGCACGGAGTCACCGGATTCCTCGCCGACGACCCGGACGAATTCGCGCGCTACATCGACCAGGTCGATGTCCTCGATCGCGCGGCTTGCCGACGCGCGGCGCAGAGCCGGTTCGCCCCGGGGATCATGGCCGAACGTTACGTGCGCCTCTACGAACGAATCGCGCTGTCGGCTCGGGCCTCGGTCGCGCCGTCGACGCTGAAGACCGCCTGAATGACGTCCCGCTCGCGCGCCGCGAGCTCCGCGAGCAGCCTACCGGCGTCGGCTAGCTTCACGATGTCGGTCACGAGCGAAGCGCGGAGACGGTCGCCGCACGCCATCAGCAGCTCGAGGGTTTCCTCGGAGAGCCTGTCTCGATCCCAGCTCGTGGACATCGACCGCGGCACACGCGATATCTGCGCGCAGCGGACAGTCAGCCCGTTGTGGTGGAACTCCTCACCGAGGCGCAGGTCGGTCGCGCCGTCCTGGTAGAAGGCTAGGTCGATCACGGTGCCTTGCGGGCGAAGGCAGCGAAGCCCGGCAGCAAGCCGGCTCGCGTGGCCGCGACACTGAAAGACCACGTCCGCGCCGCGGTCGCGCGGGCCGTGCACCCACTCCTCCTTGAAGCGGCGCCACGTGTCAGGGGTCTCCTCGACGGCGGTGAAGCCGAGCGTGCCGGCCGCGGCAAGCCGGCGTGCTGACGCGTCGACTACGGCGACGGTGGCCGCGCCGTGGTGCGCCGCAAAGGCCGCGGTCAGCAGTCCGACCACTCCCGCTCCCATCACGACCACGTGCCGGTCGCGGACGCCGTCGCCCAGACTCGCCGTTGGTCCGGCCTGCATTTCGGCAGCGGCGTGCAGCAGCCCATTCGCGCAGATCGGCCCCATGTGCGCGACGTAGACGCCGAGCAGCGGATCAAGCTCATTCGGCAGGACAACGAATCGGTCGACTCCCACCCGCGCGGTGTATGCGGTCCGGTGCCCGTAGGCCATCGCCACCAGCTCACCGGGCTCGACGCGCGAGCTGCGGGACTCCGTGACGCGCCCGACCTCCATGTACCCGAGCCGCTCCACCGGGTAGCCCTCGCCGCGTTGGTCGTGCCGGAATACGCCGAGCTCCGCGTCGAAGGCGGCGTGGACATAAGGATTGGTGCCCTTGTAGTAGCTGAGCTCGGTGCCGGCCGACAATCCGGTGAACAGCGTCTCCACGACGAACTCGTCCTCGCCGGGTGGCCGCAGTGGACGTTCGAAGAAACACGGCTCGTATGGCGCTCGGAGTCCGAAGGCGAGCGCCGTCCGCTCCCTATCCATCGAGCTGTCCTCCGCTGAGCGCTACCGACAGGCGCTCGTCCGCCGAGCGCGCGACGGCGCACGCCAGCCGATGCGTCGCGAGCGCCTCCTCGTAGTCGACGCGAAGCGTTGTGGGAGATCCCTGAACGGCATCGATGAACGCCCGATCAAGTGCCCGCTTGGCATCGACGCGTGGCGTCTCGACGCGCCGGCAGCCGCGATCGGCAACGACCAACTCCGTTTCGGTGAGCAGCACCGCCAGGCCGTCTGCGAACAGCTCGAGGCCGGCTCTGTGCTTCGCGTCGAGCAGGCAGGTGGAGACGACCGACCCCACGGCACCGTTCGCGAACAACAGCGTGGCGGCCGACACGTCGTCGACAGTGGCGTCCGGATAATCCGAGCGCACGCAGCGCGACCCGATTGCCGACACCTGCTCGACCTCGCCTATAAGCACGCGCGCGAGGTCGAGCACATGCGTCGCCTGCTCAATCGTCTGACCGCCAGAGCGCTCGCGATCGCGCCACCACAGCGGCGGAGGCACCTTGTCGAGCCAGTAGCCGACCGCCAGCCGAGCCGGGTTCGACGCCAGGAGCTCGGCGGCGCGCCCGACGGTGTCGAGGTACCGCCAGTGGTAGCCCGCGGCTGTCGGTACGCCAGCGAGCCGCACCTCCTCGGCCACAGCCGCAGCCGTCGCGTAATCGACCGCGAGCGGCTTCTCGACCAAGAACGGCAGGCCGGCCGCCAGCACCGCCCGTTCCGGCGGTCCATGAGCGAAGGGAGGGACGCACACGTATGCCGCGTCCAGCGCCTCGGCGAACAGCATGTCCTCGTAGTCCGAGTACGGGCGCGCGCCGCAGAGCGCCGCGAGCGCCTCCGCGCGCGCAACTTCCGGGTCAGCGACGGCGGTGATCTTGACGTCGTCGAACTCGCTCAGCACCGCCGCGTGACGGCGCGCCACCGCGCCGGCGCCGATGAGCCCGATCCGAGTCGTCCGCACGCTCAGTTGGGAGTCCGCGCCAGCGACGCCATCGGCGGTCGCTCGCTGTACTCGATCGCCCGCGGGACGAGTCCGCCCTCAAACGGGACGAGGAAACCGTAATCCGTGGCTAGCGTGAGCCGGCCTTCGCGCACGAGGCGGGCCGCGACGGCACCCAGCACCGCATGCGCCATCGGGCTGAGCTCGTGCAACTGCCGGTGCCTGTTCTGGCGTACGTCGAGGTCGACCTGCGCGAGCCCCTCGAGGCCGACCGCGTGCCAGGCGTCGATCAGCATCGCGATCTCTACGCCGTACCCCGTCGCGAACGGCAACCGCTCGAGCAGCTCGCGGCGGGCGGCGAACTCGCCGGCCAACGGTTGCAGGAACGCGGAGAGCTCGGGATAGAACGTATTCAGCAGCGGACGGGCCATCAGCTCGCTCACACGGCCGCCCCCCTCCGCCAACCGTATGCCGCCGACTTGAAACGGGCGGCGGTAGAAAGCCTTTGCTAGATCGACCCCGTCCAGCATCACGGGACCCACGAGCCCGCAGACGAAATGCGGACCGAGGTCCTCGGAGTCGGCGTCGAGATAGCAGACGATGTCGCCGCGCAGAACGTCGAGCGCGCGCCACATCGCGTCGCCCTTGCCAGCAACTCGCCCGAACTCCGGTCGCAGCGACGACTGGTCGTAGACCTCAACGCCGTCGTAGCCGCTGGCGGCCTCGGCGGTGCCATCGTCCGAATCGTCGACGACCACAAGCTGGTCTATCACCGCGCCCTCGAGCAGGGGTAGCAGCTTCTCAAGGTTGCGCCGAATGGTCGCAAGCTCGTTGCGCGCGGGAAGGCAGACCGAGACAGTCGCGCTCCGCTCGGCGCTGAGCCGCTCGGCCCCAAAGGCGGCGTGGTGGAGGCTACGCCGCGCATGCCAGTCGACGGCGGCCTCGCGCCCCGCTGCCGCGTCGGCGCCGGGTCGATCCCACCGGCCGGCCATAGACCCCGAAGTACCCCGGCACGCCCTGCGCAAATCCAGTACTAACGACACTCGCACGGTCCGACCCCTCTCCTGCATCGAGGTAAGAGCAGCGGGGCGAACCCAAGGACGTGCTGTACGGCGCTGGCAGCGCGGATCAGCCGACCGCCGTGGCCACACTCCAGCGGTTACCGTCCCGTTCCCTATGGACGAGCTGGGGGAGCCGCCCGCGGCGCCACCCGAGTGGCGGGTCTGGCTCGCGCTATGGACGGTTTACATCGTGTGGGGCTCGACCTACCTAGGCATTCGGGTGGTCGTCGAGACCGCGCCGCCGCTGATCAGCGCCGGCGCTCGGTTCAGCGCCGCCGGTCTGCTCGTGTACGCCTTCCTTTTGCTCCGCCACGGACGAGCAAGGGTCCGGCTGAGCCTGCGCCAGCTGGCGGGCGCGTCCGTGGTCGGGGCCTGTTTGGTACTGGGCGGTAACGGTATGGCGTCGATCGCGGAGCAGACTGTGCCCTCGAGCTTCGCGGCGCTCATCTATGCCTCGATCCCGCTCTGGATCGTCCTCCTTCGCGCCTTTGCGGGCGAGCGGCCCTCGAGCGCGACCCTGATGGGGGTCGCGGTCGGCTATCTGGGCCTGGCGGTCCTCCTGCTGCCTGGCGGCCGTCCCGGCGAGGTAACCATCGGCTGGGCGCTCGTGCTCTGCGCCGGTGCGTTCGCCTGGGCGATCGGCTCCTTCTACTCGCGGCAACTGCCGCTTCCCGACGACGCTGCGCTCGCTACGGCGAGCACCACAATCTGCGGCGGCGTCATCGCCCTCGCCGTTGGGTTCGTGGCGGGCGAGGGCTCGGAGCTCGACTTCGGAGCTCTCTCCACGCGCTCGCTCGTCGGCTTCGTCTATCTGATCCTAATCGGCTCTGTGGTGGGTTTCAGCGCCTACGTCTGGTTGCTCAAGAATGCGCCGATCTCGAAGGTCGCGACCTACGCGTACGTGAATCCGGTGGTGGCTCTGTTCCTAGGCTGGCTGATCCTGTCTGAGGAGATCAGGCTGTCCTCGCTCGTCGGGGCCGCGGTCGTCGTCGCGTCGGTTGCCTTCGTGGTGACGCGCGAATCGGCGGACGTGGCCGCCGGAGAGGGGAACGTCGCCCCCCCAGCGCCCGAGCGCGTTCCCCGGTAGACCAGCTCTCAGGACCGGCGGCCGGTTGGTCGAGCGCTCAGCTCGCCGGTGAGCGCCGCTGCGTACCGATCCGCGCCGATCTCCGCGAAGAGCCTCTGCGCCTCACGAAGCTCTCGGTCCCGCCCAGCGTCGTCTCCGGTCAGCCGGGCGAGCTCGCCCAGCTCAACGTGCACGAGCGGCTCTTCGCTCCGGGCCTCCATCGCTTTTGCCAGCTCCAGCGCCCGGGACAGCGCGGCCTCTATCTCCGCTCTCGCTGCCGTGCCCTCACTCGCCAGCAGGACGCGCGTGAGCGAGACCAGCGTGATCGGCTCGAGGACCCTGATGTGGCGCTCGCGTGCCAGCGCCACCGCCTGCTCCGCGGTCGCGCGCGCCCTCGGCGCGTAGCCGCGGCCCAGATACGCCTCGGCGAGCGTGGCCAGCGTCCAAGGCTCGAACTGGACACCCGTGCGGCGCTCGCGCGATATCGCAAGCGACTGTTCCCCGGCCTCGACCGCCTCGTCGAATTCCCCGCGCGCGACGTGCGCGAACGCGAGGCAGCTATAGGCCTGAGTGCGAGCGTAGGCGTTGCCCATCCGCTCGGCTATGTCCACGGCTTGGCCGGCGTGAGGGAGCGCGGACTCGACCTCGCCACTCTGCCTGGCGAGCCAGGCGCGGTTCGCGTGCGCATAGCCCAGCACTTCGACGTCGCCCTGATCGCGGGCGAGCCTCATGGCGCCGTCGAGTCCGTCGGCAGCCTCCGAGAGGCGGCCAAGATAGGCGAGCAGGAAGCTTCTCGTCATGATCGACCAGGCGTACGGGCTGACGAACAGGGTGTCCGCGCCCAGTCGAGCGTGGCCGGCGGCGAGCTCGAGCCCCCGCTCGATAATCGCGAGCGCCTCGCGTAGGCGGCCGAGCATGAACAACGCGTACGTCGGCGGCGGCCGCACCGCCAGCTGCAGGCCGCGGTCACCCGTCCGCTCGGCCAGGCGGAGTGCTTCGGAGCCGAGCTCGGCCCAGTCCTCCACGTGGCCCGTCAGGCCGCGGATCGCCGCGTACGCGACCGTGAGCATCGCCAGCGAGCGGGGGTCCTCCGCACGCTCGGCGAGTGCCTTTCCCCCCGCGAATATCGCCGCCGCTTCCTCGTCCGTGCCGCCGACCCGCCATGCCAGGCGGAGCGTCCAGATGCGTGCAGTGAGCCCAAGGCTCACGGTTTCGGCGGTTTCAGGCAACCCGGTCTCGAGTAGCGTGCGAACCTTGCGCCAGTGACGAGCGGCGGCCGCGGGATCGCTCAGGCCTGCCCAGCCGGCGGCCCGCGCGCTCCACTCCGCGGCCGCGAGCATGTCACCGGCGGCCTCCGAGTGGTGCGCCAGCAGCGCGGCCTGCTCGTCGAGCTTGTGCGGGTAGAGCTCGGCGATCGCCTCCGCGACTCGCCGGTGCATACGGGCGCGCTGCTCGGCCAGCTGCGAGCGGTGCGCAACCTCCCGCGTGAGCGGATGCATGAACGCGTATTCCGACTCGGGGTAAGGCGACTCCTCGTAGACGAACTCCGACGCCGTCAGTGTCCGCAGCGCATCCTCGAGTTCGATTCCTGAGAAGCGCATCGCGTGGCGCAGGACGGCCTCGGGGAACTGCGTGCCGATCACGGCTGCGCCCTGGAGTACGGCCTTCTCGCGTTCCGGCAACCGGTCGATGCGCGCCGCCACCACCGCCTGCACGGTGGACGGGATGGTCACCTCGTCAACCGAGCGGGCGAGCCTGTATGCGCCCTTGTCTCCGCTGAGGCTGCCCTTGTCCACGAGGTCCTTGACGACCTCCTCGATGAAGAACGGGTTGCCGCCCGTCCGCTCCGCAATCAGCTGCGAAAGCCCGTCGAGGGAAGGATCCGCACCGAGTAGGTCTCCCAGAAGCGCATCGACCGCCTCCTCGCCGAGCGGTGGCAGCGGAAGCTGTTGGTAGTACGACTTCTGCATCCAGCTGGCGTGGTACTCGGGCCGGAAGTTCACGAGCAGCAGCGTGCGCGCGCCGGGGAGCGCCTCGACCAGATTCTCGAGGAATGCCTCGCTCGAGCCGTCCAGCCACTGCAGGTCCTCGATGACGATCACGGCAGGCTCGCGCCTGCTGCGTGCGTGGATCAGGCGTCTCACGGTCGCGAATATCTGACGCTGGCGGGCCTCGGGATCCATCCGGGGCGACGGGCGCTCGGGGTCGGGAACGCCCAGGAACTCGAAGAGCAGCGGGAGGGCGTCGCGGAGGGCCTCATCGAGCGCGACGGTCTTGCTGGCGATCCGATCTCGGGCCGCCTGTTCGGTTTCGTGCTCAGCGATCCCGAAATAGCCGCGCATCAGTTCCAGTACGACAAGCCACGGGACCCGCTTTCCATGTGCGACTCCATGAGCTTCGTAGACCGTGATGCCCTGCTCGCGGCAGTGTTGCACCAGCTCGTAGCAAAGCCGGCTCTTGCCGAGCCCGGGCTGCGCGATGACGCCGAGCACTTGGCCCTTCCCGCCGACGGCGCGGTCGAGTGCGGCTGCGAGAATCGACAGCTCGGACTCGCGGCCGACGAAGCGCGTGAAGCCCCTCGCCCCGGCGACCTCCAGCGAGGTGCGCGCCGCGCCGGTGCCGACGAGCTCGTACACCCTCAGGGGTGTACGCACGCCCTTGATCTCCAGCAGTCCCTTGTCGCGGAGCTCGAAGTATCCGGAGATGAGGGCGGCGGTGTGTTCGGTCAGGTACGCCTTGCCCGGATCGGCGAGTTGCTCCATGCGCTGCCCCAGGCCCACGCTGTGGCCGATCGCCGTGTAGTCCATCTGGAGGTCGTCGCCGATCGCGCCGACAACCACCTCCCCGGAGTTCACCCCCATGCGCACCGAGAAGTCGAGCCCCTCCTCACGCTTCAGCTGCTCGGCGTATCGCGCCAGCTGGTCGCTCAGATAGAGAGCGGAGTGGCAGGCGCGCTGCGCGTGGTCCTCGTGAGCGATCGGGGCGCCGAAGAGGGCAACCATGCCATCACCGGTGAACCGGTTGACCGTCCCCTCGAAGCGATGAACCCCCTCGCACATCAGCGTGAACATGCGTTCCATGATGCGGCGCCACGCCTCGGGGTCCATGCCCTCCCCGAGCTCCATCGAGCCCTTGACGTCGGCGAACAGGACGGTCACCTGCTTGCGCTCACCCTCGAGGCTGCCCTTCGCCGTGCGGATCTTCTCGGCGAGATGGTCAGGGGTGTAGGAGCGCGGGTCCGGCGCCGGGGCCTCGCGGCGCTCTACCAGTGGACTCCCGCAGCGATCGCAGAAGTTTTGGCCGGGTAGGCTGAAGGCGCCGCAGCGAGCGCAGGCGAACTCTTGGGGGAGCGGCTCCCCACACTTGGCGCAGAAGCGGGCGCCCTCACGACTCAAGTGACCGCAGGCCGGACACTGCACTGGCGAACCCGGCGGCATCATCCTCCCGTCTGGGAATGTGTCAAAGAAGGGTACGCAGTGCTCGACATGGCCCGCAATCGCCTCGCCACGAAAGCGCCGCCAGCGCCCCAGCGG
>Ga0126307_10003296_pt1 | contig 11024 bp, 6 predicted proteins | sample Plot28_FD_89955 | JGI IMG/M metagenome (GOLD analysis project Ga0126307, IMG submission 89955) | Serpentine soil microbial communities from UC McLaughlin Reserve, CA, USA - Plot28 | ecosystem: Environmental > Terrestrial > Soil > Grasslands | place: USA: UC McLaughlin Reserve, Lake County...
AGCCCGAAGAGGCGCACCCCCGAGGCCGCCGCCCACGAGAGGGAGCTCACCCTGCGCCTCGCCGAGGTCGAAGCCGAGGCCGCGGAGCTGAGGATCCGGCTCTCCGAGCTCCTCGAGCAGGAGGAGGAGATCCGGAGCGCCCTCGAAGACCTCTAGATACATCGAACCCCCGCCACAACCCCATTCCAGAAGCCTTGTATGACACTAGTATGTTACTGTTTGATCCCCCTTGTGATTTGCGGGCGATTCGTGTAAAAATGAGCGCTCCGCACCCCGTGGCGCTACAGGAGGCAACCTGTTGACCCTTGGAACCGGCCTTTACGACCCCACGTACGAGCACGATGCCTGCGGGCTTGGGTTCGTCGCGCGCGTAGACGGGCGGCGCACGCGCGAGACGGTGGAGGAGGGGCTCGAGGTGTTGCGCAACCTGGAGCACCGAGGCACGAGCGGCAGCGACCCGGAAACGGGGGACGGGGCGGGTATCCTGACCCAGATCCCCGACGCCTTCTTCAGGCGCGAGGCCAGGACTCTCGGCATTGAGCTTCCGCCTGCAGGGTTCTACGGGGTTGGCACTTTGTTTGAGTACGGGGTGGAGGAGGGCCGCGACTGCGAGGGGCGGTTGGAGCAGATCGTCGCCGAGGAGGGGCAGCGGTTCCTGGGCTTCAGGAACGTCCCCATAGAGCCGGGGGTGGCCGGGAGGCTGGCGCGCAAGGTCATGCCGCGCATCCGGCAGTTCTTCGTCGAGCGCCGCAACGGGGACGGGGAGGGCTTCGAGCGGAAGCTGTACGTGATCCGGCGCCGCCTCCATGACGCGGTGCAGGACACGCACGGCGGCTACGTCGTGAGCCTCTCTTCGCGAACGATCGTCTACAAGGGGTTGCTCAAGGGACAGCAGTTGCCGCGGTTCTACCGCGACCTCACAGATCCGGCGTTCGCTAGCGCGATCGCGCTGGTTCACGAGCGCTTCTCGACGAACACTTTGGGTAGCTGGGAGCTCGCGCACCCCTACCGGTACGTGGCGCACAACGGTGAGATCAACACTTTGAGGGGAAACATCAACTGGATGCACGCCCGCGAGAGCCGCCTGGAATCGCCCCTCTTCGGCGATGATATGAAGAAGCTCTCGCCGATCATCCAGCCGGGCCAGAGCGACTCGGCCTCCTTCGACAACGCGCTGGAGCTTTTGTATCTCGCCGGTCGCAGCCTCCCGCACGCTGTGGCGATGATGATCCCGGAGGCGTGGGAGAACGACGACCTGATGGAGGAAGAGCGCAGGGCCTTCTACCAGTACCACAGCGCCCTCATGGAGCCGTGGGACGGCCCCGCGGCCATCGCCTTCACCGACGGACGCGTCGTCGGCGCGACCCTGGATAGAAACGGACTACGCCCGGCTCGCTACTCCGTGACGAAGGACGGAAGGGTCGTCATGGCCTCGGAAGACGGGGCATTGCGCATCCCGGCTGAGGACGTCGTCGAGCGGTGGAGGCTGCGGCCTGGCCGGATGCTGGTCGTGGACACCGAGCGGCGCGAGCTGTTGCACGACGAGGACGTCAAGAGGCCGTTGTTCCGGCGGCAGCCGTACAGGAAGTGGCTGCGGGAGGGGGAGATCCACCTGAACGAGCTCCCCGACGCGACGCCGGACGGGCGTCCTGAGCCATCCAACCTCTTCGAGCGGCAGCTCGCTTTCGGGTACACGATAGAGGACCTCAGGATACTCCTCTCCCCGATGGCGCAGACCGGCAAGGAGCCGGACGGCTCGATGGGCACCGACACGCCGCTGGCCGTCCTCTCCGAGAGGCCGGAGCTCCTGTTCTCGTACTTCAAGCAGCACTTCGCCCAGGTCACCAATCCCCCCATAGACCCGCTGCGCGAAGAGCTGGTCATGTCGCTCAAGATGTCGTTGGGTCCGGAGCAGAACCTCTTCGACGAGACGCCGGAGCACTGCCGGCGCGTCCTCATAGATCAACCCGTCCTGACTGCCGACGAGCTCGAGAAGATCCGGCGCCTCGGCTCCGAACGGGCCGCCACCACCACGCTCTCGACCCACTTCCCTGTCTCGACGGGGGAGACGGGCATGGAGGAGGCCTTGCACAAGCTGTGCGAGAAGGCCGAGAGCGCCGTGAGGGGTGGATCTGCGGTCCTGGTGTTGAGCGACAGGGGCGTGAGCGTGGAGCAGGCCGCCATACCGAGCCTGCTGGCCACCGCCGCCGTCCACCACTACCTGGTGCGGGCGGGCATACGCACCGGTACGACACTGGTTGTCGAGACGGCCGAGGCGCGCGAGGTGCACCACTTCGCGCTGCTCGTCGGCTACGGCGCGACGGCCGTCAACCCGTACCTCGCCTTCGAGACGCTGGAGGAGATGGCGGGCTCGGATCTGCTCGAAGGCGTGGGCGTCGAGGAGGCCCGCAAGAACTACGTCAAAGCAATAGGCAAGGGTCTCCTCAAGGTCATCTCCAAGATGGGCATCTCGACGCTGTTCTCGTACTGTGGAGCCCAGATCTTCGAGGCCGTCGGCCTCAACCAGGAGGTCATAGACAGGTACTTCACCGGCACCGCCTCGCGCGTCGGGGGTGTCGGGCTTGAGGAGATCGAGCGCGAGGTCCTCGAGCGGCACCGGCGCGCGTTCGGCGGCGTCGAGGACGGGCCGGAGGAGCTCGAGGTCGGCGGCGAGTACCAGCTCAGGATGCAGGGCCAGTACCACCAGTGGAACCAGACGACGATCCCGCCCTTGCAGCGCGCCGTCAAGACCGGGAGCTTCGAAACCTTCAAGGAGTTCACCCGCCACTTCGACGAGCAGAGCGCCCGCTTCTCGACGCTGCGCGGCCTCTTCGAGTTCGAGGAGAATCCTATACCTCTCGAAGAGGTCGAGCCTGCAAGCGAGATCGTCAAGCGCTTCACGACGGGTGCGATGTCGCTCGGCTCCCTCTCGAGGGAGGCGCACGAGACCCTCGCCATCGCGATGAACCGCATAGGCGGCAAGTCCAACACCGGGGAGGGTGGCGAGGACTCGGTGAGGTTCACGCCGGACGAGAACGGCGACAGCCGCCGCAGCGCCATAAAGCAGGTGGCGAGCGGCCGCTTCGGGGTGACGACGGAGTACCTGGTCAACGCAGACCAACTCCAGATCAAGATGGCCCAGGGGTCCAAGCCCGGCGAGGGTGGCCAGTTGCCGGGGCACAAGATCAGCGAGTACATAGCGAAGATACGGTACTCCACGCCTGGCGTGGGCCTCATCTCGCCGCCGCCGCACCACGACATCTACTCGATCGAGGACCTCGCGCAGCTCATCCACGATCTCAAGAATGCCAACCCGGCGGCCAGGATTAGCGTGAAGCTCGTCGCCGAGGTCGGGGTCGGGACGGTCGCGGCAGGGGTCGCCAAGGCGAAGGCCGACCACATAACCATCTCTGGCCACGACGGTGGGACCGGCGCCTCGCCACTCTCCTCGATAAAGCACGCGGGCCTGCCGTGGGAGCTCGGTATCGCCGAGACCCAGCAGGTGCTCGTCGAGAATGGTTTGCGCGGACGAATCATCCTCCAGACCGACGGCCAGCTCAAGACGGGCCGCGACGTCACCGTGGCGGCGCTCCTCGGAGCCGAGGACTTCGCCTTCTCGACGGCGCCGCTCGTCGCCACGGGCTGCATCATGATGCGCGTCTGCCACCTGAACACGTGCCCTGTCGGCATAGCGACCCAAGACCCCGAACTCAGGAAGCGCTTTACGGGCACGCCGGAGCACGTCATCAACTACTTCTTCTTCGTCGCCGAAGAGGTGAGGGAGTACATGGCGAGGATGGGCTTCAGGAGCTTCGAGGAGATGATCGGACGCGCAGACAGGCTCAGGATGCGCGAGGCCGTCGAGCACTGGAAGGCGCGTGGCGTGGACCTCTCGGCGATCCTCCACCGGGTCGAGGCGCCCGAAGGAGAGGAGATCCACCACTCCCGGCGCCAGGACCACAACCTCGAGAAGTCTATGGATAACGAGCTGATCGAAAAGTGTCTGCCCGCGCTGGAGAAGGGCGAGCAGGTCCACTTCCCTCACCCCATCCTGAACACCAACCGCACGGTCGGGGGGATGCTATCGGGTGAGATCGCGCGCCGTTACGGCGGCGAGGGACTTCCTGACGGCACCATCCGGATAGACTTCAAAGGTGTGGCCGGCCAGTCCTTCGGCGCCTGGGCCACGAGGGGCCTCACCCTCACCCTCGAAGGGACGACGAACGACTACGTCGGCAAGGGCCTCTCTGGCGGCCAGCTCGCCGTCTTCCCTTCCAAGGTGGCGGCTTACGAGCCCGAGAAGAGCATCGTCGTCGGCAACGTCGCCCTCTACGGCGCGACTGCGGGCGAGGCGTACTTCCGGGGCTTCGCGGGTGAGCGCTTCGCCGTGCGCAACTCCGGGGCGCACACCGTCGTAGAGGGCGTCGGCGACCACGGCTGCGAGTACATGACCGGCGGGGTCGTCGTAGTCCTCGGGCCCACCGGCCGCAACTTCGCAGCCGGGATGAGCGGCGGCGTCGCGTTCGTACTCGACGAGGAAGACGTTTTCGAGAAGCTCTGCAACAGGGACATGGTCGGCCTCGAGGCCGTCGAGTCCGAAGAGGACATCGCCCTGCTGCGCGGCATGGTCGAGCGGCACCTGGGGTGGACGTACAGCGCCGTCGCGGCGAGGGTCCTCGGAAACTTCGAGGAGCTGTTGCCCAGGTTCGTCAAGGTCATGCCGAGCGATCTCAAGCGCGTCCTCAGAGAGAGGCAGGAGGCCGAGCTGGAGGCCGTGGGCTAGTGGGAGATCCCAAGGGCTTCCTCAAGATCGGGCGCAAGCCCACCCCCAAGCGCACCGTCGAGGAGCGCCTCCAGGACTACCGCTACGTCTACAAGCCGTGGCCAGAAGAAGACCTCAAGGGCCAGGCCTCGCGTTGCATGGACTGTGGCGTGCCGTTCTGCAACACGGGCTGTCCTCTGGGGAACCTCATCCCCGACTGGAACGACCTGGTCTACAAGGACCACTGGCGGCAGGCCATAGACCGGCTGCACGCGACCAACAACTTCCCCGAGTTCACCGGGATGCTATGTCCCGCGCCGTGCGAGGCAGCGTGCGTCCTGGCCATAAACGACAAGCCGGTGACCATCAAGGAGATAGAGCTCTCGATCATCAACCGCGCCTTCGAGGAGGGCTGGGTCACCCCCAAGCCCCCACCGCCGGAGATACGCACAGGCAAGAAGGTCGCGGTCGTCGGCAGCGGCCCCGCCGGTCTCGCGGCGGCGCAACAGCTCAACTGGGCCGGCCACTCAGTCGTCGTCTTCGAGAAGGACGATAGGATCGGCGGTCTACTCATGTATGGCATCCCGGACTACAAGATCGAGAAGTGGGTCGTGGACCGGCGCGTCGCCCTAATGGAAGAAGAAGGCGTCGAATTCCGTACCAACGCCTACGTCGGCTACGATCCCACCACGGAGGAGCTAAAGCGCGACTTCGACGCCATCATCCTCGCCGTGGGGGCTTTACAGGGACGCGATCTGAACGTACCGGGCCGCGAGCTGGGGGGCATCCACCTGGCGATGGAGTACCTGGTGCAGCAGAACCGGCGGGTGGCAGGTCTTCCGGTCCTCACGGAGCCGGAGATAACCGCGAAGGGCAAGAAGGTGGTCATCCTCGGCGGCGGCGACACGAGCGCCGACTGTTTGGGCAACTCCCACCGGGAAGGTGCGGAGTCTGTGCAGGTCCTCACCCACGGCCCCAAGCCCCCGGAGGAGCCGGACGACCTCACCTGGCCCGACTGGCCGCTCGTCCTGCAAACCTACCCCGTTCATGAGGAGGGCGGCGAGCGTGGCTGGAGCGTTGGTGTGACCGGTTTCTCCGGCTCCAACGGGCACGTCGAGAAGATACATATGGTCAGAACCGAACGTACCCCCGAGGGCAGGACGGTGCCCATAGAGGGCACGGACTTCGAGATGGAGACGGACCTCGTCCTGCTCGCCATCGGCTTCACCGGCCCGGTGCGCGACCAGCTACACGAGGACCTGAAGCTGGAGTACGGCGCGAAGGGCGGCATCGTGTGCGACGACCGTTTCAGAACTTCTGATATGCCCGGCGTCTTCGTGGCTGGGGACGCCAAGCGAGGCGCGGACCTGATCGTGACGGCCATCGCCGAGGGCCGCAAGGCCGCCCGCGAGGCCGACATCTACCTCATGGGCGAGAGTATGCTGCCCACCCCCGACAACCCGGGCTACTAAACTTAGGTGAGCAAGATGATCACTGCTGAGTTGGTGTGGGCGATACGTCATAATCTCTTTCTGGGGACGTTATACTGCACGCAGCGGTGTAATCGCTAGTTCTGCGGCACGGGGGGCATCAGAGTGGGTCGCGCGTAGCAATTCTGAAGTTGAGGCGCGGTTGTGACGCTCGTTGTGACTGTAAATGGATGTGAGGCCCTGCTAATGCGAGGCGTTAACATAACCTTCTTTATTCGTCCGAAGGGGAAATCGGCAGAAGCCGAGCTAATTCATCAGACACACTAGAGGAGGCGGGCGAGCGTGATGAGGTTATCACTCTCTCCACAAAACGGCTCCCCTTCGAACCCGCCGTAAATGGTTTCGATCTCGAACCCTGCCGACCGGAGCCTCAGCTCTAACTCCTCACGCCCGACCACGCGGATGGTGAGTTCGTGCATACGCTTATTCTGCAGTTCCCCCTCCCGATCATACAGTTCATAAAGAGGCGCATCGAGAGGAGCTGTGTGGTCGGGTTGTACCGGGAGACGCTGAATCGCTCCAATGTCCTCCGTGGCAGTTCGCGGGTGAAGTCGTGACGAAGCGAAGGACCGCCGGGCGGATCGCTTAGCTCCTCCGGCGAGAACGCCGAGACCTCTATCCCGAGCAATCCGCCCGGCTTCAGGTGCTCGCGGGCATTTCGTAAGAAGGCCAAAGTGTCCACCTGGCTCCGCTAGCACAGGAACGAGTTGAAGGCACAAGAGGTCGGCGTCGGAGATCCGGTTGGTGAGGCCCGCTCACTTAGCTGCATTTCCCTTTGGGAATCGAGCGTGTATGCTCTTAGAGAGGACCAAGCTCAAGTTGGGGAACCTCGGAAAGGAGAACGACGCCGTGGACGTTTCAGAGTCCATCGCCGCCGCGGCACGCGCCCGCGTACGCGAGACCGAGGAGCAGCGAGAGCGTGTGAGGCACGCGTTCGCGTCGGACCGCCCCCTGGACGCGGAGCCGAACGAAGCCCGAAAAGTGAACCGGATCCAGGCGGTTACGGGCGTGAGTCGGGAGCATGCAGTAAGCCTGGCCAGGTACGAGGATCCGGCGGAACTGGGTCTCGCCGGAGAAGCGCGCCTCGGCGCCGAGCGTCTTCAAGGGAAGACCGTGGATTTTGTGGGCGTATCTTTCCTCGAGCTGGCTCGCGGGGCGGAGAGCACAGTGGGCCGGGCGGTGTTCCGCGATCTTCGGCCGCAGGGTTCGGGGTTCATGATCTCCGAACGGTTGTTCTTGACGAATAATCACGTCATCTCAAGCGCCGCTGAAGCCCAACGCTTTCTCGTCGAGTTCGACTACGAGCTAGATATCGACCAGCGGCCCCGGCCCGTAACACGGTTCGCGCTCGCCCCAGAGCTGTTCTTCGTTACGGATTCTGAAGACGACCTGGATTTTACGGTCGTGGCTCTCGGTGAGCGCGTGAGCGGGACGGGTGAGCTGCGCGATTTCGGCTATTGCCCCTTGCTCGCCACCGACGACAAACACGTGCTGGGCGAGTTCGTGAACGTGGTCCAGCATCCGGAGGGCGATTACAAGCAGATCGTCTTGCGGGAGAACCAACTTGTTGCTCGCCTTAGTACGGTCTTGCACTACATGGCTGACACGCAGCCGGGGTCGTCAGGTTCACCGGTTTTCAACGATCAATGGGAGGTGATCGCGCTACACCATTGGGGAGAGCCTTTTAGGGAGACCCAAACGCCCGACGGCCGCCTCGTACAGAAGGACGTGAACGAGGGTATCCGCATCAGCGCGATACTGAACGCGTTGAAGTCGGAGCAGAGGAGGGTAAGAGGAGTACAGCGAGAACTGCTCGCGGCGGCGTTGAATCCAAAGTTCCGCCATCCGAGCGTCCTGGGAGAACAAATCGAAGGACCGGTTGTGGAAGAACATCCGAGCAAGCGTTTCGATGCTAGCCAGCCAGAGATGGAACACGACGGTGCGGCTACGTGGACCATCCCCCTTCAGATCTCCGTCCGTCTCGGCGGGGTCGCTCCGGTTACTGGTGGCCGGCAGGCAGAGCCCACCCCGGAGATCAAGGAGAAAGACCTCGCGTCGTCCCGCGAGGCTATCAGCATAGACCGGAACTACAGAAACCGTAACGGCTACGATCCCAACTTCCTTCCTGGCCATCGCGTCGATCCGCCAAAGTTGAGCGAGGAGCAGCAGGCTCGAGCCGCTCGGAGAGTGCGCGTTGCTGCGGGCGAAGATCCGTACGAGCTGAAGTATCAACACTTTAGTATCGTAATGAACGCGGAACGGCGTATGGCGTTTTTCACCGTCGCGAATATCGACGGCGCTACCTGGATCAACATCGACCGCGAGACGGGAGAGCCGCGCGAAGCGGCGGAGGCGAGCGAGGTCTGGTTCGATGATCCGCGTATCGAAGCCGACGCCCAAAGCGAGCAGAGCCTCTACGGTAATCAGCAGCCACGACGCCTCTTCGATCGGGGACACCTGGTGCGTCGTCAGGATCCCGCCTGGGGTACACCGAGGCGCGCGAAGAGAGCAAACGCGGACACCTTCCACTTCACGAACTGCACTCCCCAGGAGTCGCGGTTCAACCAAACCGCGGAGTACTGGCAGGGGATCGAGGAATACGTACTGGACAACGCGAAGGCCGAACGCGAAAGGGTGAGCGTGTTCACCGGGCCGGTGCTGGCGGACGATGATCCGCCATACCGCTACGTCGAGGTGCCCCGGAGGTTCTGGAAGATTCTGGTCCGAGTCGAGGATGGGCAGCTTCTGGCCACCGCCCTGATGGCCGATCAGTCCGAGCGGATCTCACGGCTACCGGAACGGTTGAGCGAAGGTTTCGATGACTTATCCGAGGTCGAGGAGTACCAAACTACGATTCGCGAGATCGAGCGGCTCACCGGCCTGGACTTTGGCCCTTTGCGGGACCACGACACCTTCCAGCAGGGTCCCGAAGAGTCCTTGTCTTCCAGACATCCACTCTCGGAATTCAACGACATAAGCCTGGACTCACCGAGTGATGCAGCCTAACGCAAGAGCTCACCGGCCGCCTCGCAAGGCCGTATTGCTGTAAGCCGATGCGGTTACTGGCGAGGCAGCCGGTGAGCCGGGCTGATCCACCGCATCCAACCTAAACAGGGCGGGAGAGCGAGATTAAGCGCTCGCTCTCCCCGCTAAACGGCTCCCCGTCAAACCCGCCGTAGACGGCCTCGACCTCGAACCCGGCTAGCCGGAGCATCAGCTCCAGCTCCCCGCGCCCTACGATACGGATGGTAAGCTCGTGCATGCGCTTGTTCTGGAGCCTCCCCTCCCGATCGTACAGCTCGTAGAAAAGGTGAATCGAAAGAAGTTGGGAGGCCGCGTCGTATCGGGAGACGCTGAAGCGCTCCAGCGTTCCTCCCTGCGGTAGCTCGCGGCTGAAGTCGTGGCGCAGCGAGGGACTGCCGGGCGCATCACTCAGCTCCTCTGGCGAGAACGCCGAGACCTCTATCCCGAGCAATCCGCCCGGCTCCAGGTGCTCGCGAGCGTTCCGCAAGAAGGCTAAAGCTTCCTCCTGGCTCCGCAAGCACAGGAACGAGTTAAAGGCGCAGATGCCGAGCTTGTACCGTCGCCCCAGCCTCGCGCTTCGCATGTCCTCATGAACCCACTCGACGGCCTCGCCCTTCGCCCGGCCCTGCTCGATCATCGCCTCCGACGTCTCGACCGCCGTAACGGCGAAGCCGGTTACGGCGAGCGCCACGGAGAGGCGCCCCGTACCGGCACCCCACTCGACCACGGGGCCTCTCTCGCGTTCGGCCAGGGCGAGCCAGAAGGGGAGGTCATTGTCGTGGGCGTACTCGAGGTCGTAGAGGTCTGCCAGGGGATCGTATTCGGGCAAGGGTTGCTCCTTCGTTATCCGAACTACCGACGGATATAATTATCCGCGACGTCCCGCCCAAAGAAGTGGAGGTTTTGGGATGAGCACCGTCGTGCTGGTTCTTCTGATCGTGGCAATTGCTATCCTCATCATCTACGCCATCGTCACCTACAACGGCCTCGTACGGCGGCGCAACGAGGTCGAGGAGGCCTACCGGCAGATAGACGTGCAGCTCAAGCGCCGGTACGACCTCATACCGAACCTACTCGAAGGTGTAAAGAAGTACTTCAGGCAGGAGCAGGAGGTCTTAGGGGAAGTGACGCGGGCGCGTTCCCAGGCGATGCAACCCCAGTCGCCGCGGCAGCAGGCGCAGTCCGAGGCGCGCCTTTCGGGGGCGATCGGCAATTTGTTCGCGGTAGCGGAGAATTATCCGGAGCTCAGGTCGGACAAGGTGCTTCTGGACTTTCAGGAGGAGCTCTCTTCGACGGAGAACAAGATCTCCTTCGCCCGCCAGCACTACAACGACTCCGTAAGCGACTACAATACCAGGATCCAGAGCTTCCCGGCGGTCGTCTTCGCCCGGGCGATGGGCTTCACCGAGAGGGAGTACTTCGAGGCGATAGGCCCCGAGCGAGAGTCTGTAACGGTCTCCTACGACTAGAGAGATGAGCGCCACGGGCGGAGCTGCGGGCGGGGCCTACGAGGGGACCTTCCGGGATCGGATAGCCATCAACAAGCGCAACAGCCTGCTCTTGATCGCCGGCTTCCTCGCGTTCTTGGCCGTCTTCGGCTACATAATCGGGTATGCTTGGATCGGAGACCCGGTCGGCGCCCTCTTCGGGCTCGGCCTAGCCTTCGTCGTGGGGACCATCTCCGGCCTCGCGACCTACTACGCCGGCGACCGGATGGTGCTTGCCGCTTCGCACGCCAGGGAGGTTAC
>Ga0126307_10003297_pt1 | contig 11024 bp, 4 predicted proteins | sample Plot28_FD_89955 | JGI IMG/M metagenome (GOLD analysis project Ga0126307, IMG submission 89955) | Serpentine soil microbial communities from UC McLaughlin Reserve, CA, USA - Plot28 | ecosystem: Environmental > Terrestrial > Soil > Grasslands | place: USA: UC McLaughlin Reserve, Lake County...
AAGTGCATGGAAGGACAAGAAAGGTACAGCCGGCGAAATTAATCTCATTCTGGTGAACCTTTTAAAAGATGCAGGACTGAATGTTCATCCTATATTGGTTAGCTCTCACGATAATGGCATTGTGAATGCTGCTGATGCAGGTACCTATGAAAGTCCGGGCTTCCTTCAGTTTAATAAGGTTCTGGCTTACGTCAATATTAATGACGCCATCTACGTTCTGGATGCCACACAAAAGAATAATCCCGTAAACCTCATTCCGGCTGATGTATTGTTGACAGAAGGTTTAGTGATTGAAAAGATTGATACCTACGAGTGGGGATGGAAAACTTTGTGGAAAGATGACTTGGTAGCGAAAAACATTGTTTTTATAAAAGGAGAAATTGATGAAAAAAGAAAGCTGAAAGGAGAAGCTTCTATTCTCAGTTATGATTATGCCCGCTTGTCAAGATTGCCTGCTGCCAAAAAGGGAAAAGACAAATATCTTGAGAAATTCATCACAGAGTCGAACCCAGGCATAATGGTAAACGAAGTAACATTTGAAAACCTTGAATCAGACAGCCTGCCCCTGATACAGAAGTTAAAATTCGATGAATCGCTCAACAAGGCAGGAGAATATGCTTATTTCTCTACCAATATTTTAACGGGACTTGAAAAAAACCCCTTTGTTGCCGATAACCGTTTTTCTGATGTGTTCTTTGGTTACAAGCAACATTATACCATATTGGGTACTTATACAATTCCGGAAGGCTTTGAGTTAGGTGAACTTCCGAAAAACATAAAAATGATTATGCCCGATACCAGCATCACCATTTCCAGGGTGTCTCAGGTTACTCAAAATACATTGCAGACCAGGATTGAGCTCAAATTTCAGAAGCCTGTTTATACTGCCGAGGAATACGCCTTTTTGCAGGAATTTTATCAACGGCTTTTTGAATTATTAAATGAGCAGTTTGTGGTACGCAAAAAAAAGTAAGCCTGATTAATCTCGCTTTATGAAAAAAATTTTCCTATCCGCTTTAAGTTTTATCTCAATTGTTGTTCACGCCCAAACTGGAGTGTATAGTTTGGCAGCTGTGCCCGAAAATCTAAAAACTAAAGCGTCTGTTATTACGCATGTAGTAAATATCAATGTGGAAGTAGAAAGCCTTGAAAAAGCAACCGAAACAGTGCATAAGATTTTTACTGTGGTCAATGAAGAAGGCAGAGATGCGCTGCTGTTCAACCAGCACTCCAATAAATATTATGCGCTTACTGATGCAGAAATCAGGATTTACGATCAGAAAGGAAAGCTGGTAGAAAAGGTGAAAAAGAAAGACATGATAACTACAGCGGTTGGTGAAGGCCTTATAGAAGATGGGTATGTTACTTTTTACCAAGTAAAGGGATACGCGTATCCCATCACAATTGAATTCAATTACGAACACAGACTTAAGAGCACCTTGTTTTTTCCCGACTACCGGTTTATACAACGCAAAGAAGCTGTGTTGGAATCGAATTACATAGCTAAAGTACCTTCAAACCTGGCCTTACGCTATAAAGGAAGGCATACCTCTTTGGAACCCACTGTTACTGAACAAGGCGCCTACACCACTTACAAATGGGCCGTTAAGAGCCAGGCTGCCATCGAAGATGAAGAAGGTAGCGAATCATTTCGCGATAAATTTCCTTATGTTGAAATTGTGCCCGCACAATTTTCACATTATGGTTATACCGGTGATTTTTCTTCCTGGAAAAGTTTTGGATTCTGGATACAGGAATTGTATAAAGGATTAGATGAATTACCAGCTGACCGACAGCAGTTTTTTCAAAAACTGGTTAACGATGCAGGGGATGAAAAAGAAAAAATCCGGCGGCTTTATCAATACCTACAGGAAAACTTCCGGTATGTGAGTATTCAATTAGGGATTGGCGGTTTAAAACCTTTTTCTGCCAGCTTTACTGATCAGAAAAAATATGGCGATTGCAAGGCCTTAAGCAATTTTATGAAGGCTGCGTTAAAAGCTGTAGGAGTGAAAAGCTATGTAGCAATTATAAATTCAGCCTATAATGGAGAACCTGTAGATGCTGATTTTCCTGCCAATAATTTTAATCATGTCATTCTTTGTGTGCCTCGGGAAAAAGACTCTGTCTGGCTTGAATGCACCAGTTCAACGGCTGCTTTTGGAAAACTAAGCAGCGCTACAGAAAATCGAAATGCTTTGCTGATTACAGATGACGGCGGCGTATTGGTAGCCACGCCAAAAAGCGAAGCTTCTACTAATTACTTCTCATCAAAAACGATCATTAACGTTCAAAGCGATTTCTCTGCCCGGTCTGAAACGTTGTTAACTACAAGTGGCGCCTATACGGAAATGCTCACCGATCTGCTAAAAGAAAAAAGAGATGAGCAAAAAGAAGTAATTGTGTCTTCGTGGGGTTATAGACAACCCGATGATTTCGAATTTGCATCTACTAACAATAAGAATGAAGCAAAGCTAACCCTTGTTATAAGGAAGGTTTCGGAGTTTAATTCAGGAAGCAAACATTTTCTGAAGCCCCGGATTCACAAAATGTGGTCATCCAGACTGCCTGCTTCAGAAATCCGGAAGATGGATTTTTATTTTTTCTTTCCTTTTGAAAAAAGAGATACTACAATAATGATACTAACCAATAATTTGGAAGTAGACGTGTTGCCTGCAGAAAAAGAATTCAAAACAGCTTATAGTTACTACCACTCCAGAAGCTGGCTCAATAAACCTGAAAATGCCATCTATACCGCAACTATGTTTACCTTAAAAAAACACAAAGTGCTGGCTGCAGACTATAGCGCGGTCAGGTCTTTTTTTGACGAAGTGCTTCAGGATGACATGCAAAGAATCGTTGTGAAAAATACAGGCGTGACAGCTAATGAAAAGAAGACCTTTTAGATTTATACTTGTCGGATTTATTTGAAAGATCTTAATCTTTTCACACAATTAGCCGACGCTATGAACTGGTAATAAATGGGTTTTTAGATATGGCCATTTAAAGCTGTTTTTCTTTGCGGTTCTTTGTCTAGGTTGTAATGAAGAACTGGCCTCTGCTATAGGTGACAGTGAACGACTGTAGGCTGCCCTTGCAGGATCTACCTTAAGTAAAGCCTTGGGTGATGTAGTCCCGGCTTATGGTAATAGCGATCTGTGGGTAATGAAGATTAAAAATGAACGGAATATTTATTTTCTGAACCAAAACCTGGATAAAGGAGCTCCCTGAAACGTGGCTCTTTTTTTTGCCGTTATTAAAAAGGTTGTATCAATTCCGAACATTCTTTGTACATAACCGAACATCTTCGTAGAACAGTTTTTTTCTAAGTCCTTGTTTTTCAAAGCCTCCCTTTTTGGCATTAATCATGACTCTATTTTGCTTTCTCATGTGAATCTTAACCGGGTGTGTCTACACCGGGTATCTTTTATCTCATTCCTAAACTGCTGGTGTATGAAGATCCTTTTTACAGTATCCCTCTCAGTTTTAAAGAACCAACCTTCAAAATAGACTTATGCTAACGAACTATTTAAAAATTGCCTGGCGCAACCTGCTAAAAAATAAAATCTATTCTACTATTAATATCGCAGGACTTGCAACAGGGATGGCTGTAGCTATATTAATTGGGTTATGGATATGGGACGAGACCAGCTTTGACACGTATCATAAAAATCATGAGCGGCTGGCCCAGGTAATGACCACGCAAACTTTTAATGGAGAAACAGGAACAGGACAAGCTGTAGCCATGCCACTGGCTAATGAATTGAGAACAAAATACGGAAGCGATTTTAAAAATGTATCAATGGCCTCATGGAACTTTGGACATATACTTGCCACAGGCGATAAAAAAATAAGCGCTGAAGGTATGTGGGTAGAACCAGTGTTTCCCCAAATGTTCTCCTTTAAAATGCAAAAAGGCGATGTGTCATCCATTCTCAAAGATCCTTCTTCTATTGTACTTAGTTCCTCCGTGGCAAAGGCTTTATTTAATGACGCGAATCCTATAAATCAGATCATAAAGTTGGACAATAAAGAAAGTTTTAAAGTAACCGGAGTATATGAAGATCTTCCACGTAACAGCACCTTTTACAAAACAAAAATCCTCCTGTCCTGGGAAAAATATATAACAACAGAGCCATGGTTTAAGAGAGCAATGACGCAGTGGGGTAACCATTCTTTCCAGGCTTTTGTCGAAGTAAATAAAAATGCCGAATTCGCGAAAACCACAGCAAAGATCAGGAACGCTTCAATGGTTCACCTAAAAGAGGCAGAAGATGGCAAAGAGGAATTGGTTTTGCAACCCATGGACAACTGGCGGTTGTATAACGAATTTAAAAATGGCAAGCTTGCCGGTGGACGCATACAGTTCGTTTGGCTATTTGGTATCATTGGTGTTTTTGTGCTCTTGCTTGCCTGCATCAATTTTATGAACCTATCTACTGCCCGCAGTGAAAAACGTGCGAAGGAAGTAGGCATTCGTAAAACGGTAGGTTCCCTGCGAAAACAACTTATTAAACAGTTCCTCGCTGAATCAATTGTGGTCGCCTTTTTAGCGCTGGTACTTGCCATTATGCTGGCTGCACTTTCACTTCCCTTTTTTAATGGTTTGGCTGATAAAGAAATAAAACTGCCTGGTGGCAATATTGTTTTCTGGATGCTCTTAGTTGGATTTACATTTTTCACCGGCATTGTTTCCGGCAGCTATCCAGCCTTTTATTTATCCAGCTTTGAACCCATCAAAGTATTGAAAGGTACTTTTCGTGTTGGCAGGTATGCAGCTATTCCACGCAAGGTGTTGGTAGTTCTTCAATTCACTATTTCCATTGCACTCATTATAGGAACTATTATTGTTTACAGGCAAATACAACATGCTAAAGACAGACCTGTTGGCTATACACGCGAAGGATTAATAACGATTAACATGAACACGCCTGACCTCCACGGACATTACGATGCATTACGCAGTGATTTATTGGCAACAGGCGTTGTGGAAAATATGGCAGAATCTTCCAGCCCCTCAACAGAGGTTTGGAGTAACCAAATTGGTTTTGAGTGGGAAGGTAAAGATCCTACCTCCTTACCCTTGTTTGGAATCGTAAGTGTTTCACCGGACTTTGGAAAAACGATAAGCTGGCAAATAAAGGCAGGTCGCGACTTCTCCAGAAATTTTACCACGGATACCAGTGGACTTATATTGAACGAAGCAGCTGTTAAACTTACCGGCATCAAAGACATTACCGGTAAAACCATTAAATGGAATGAGAAGCCATATACTGTTATTGGTGTAGTACACGATATGGTAATGCAATCTCCTTACGAGCCTATCAAGCCTACGATTTTTACAATGGATCCTGACTGGGTCAATACTGTGACAATACGTATTAAACCTGCGATAGCGGTAAGTGCCGCATTGCCAAAAATAGAAACCGTATTTAAAAGGTATAACCCCGGCAGCCCTTTTGAATTCAAGTTTACAGACGAACAATACAGCAAAAAATTTTCAGATGAAGAACGAATTGGTAACCTCTCGACCTTCTTTGCCATACTGGCTGTGTTTATTTCTTGTTTAGGATTATTTGGTCTTGCCTCTTTTGTTGCCGAGCAGCGAACCAAAGAGATAGGTGTTCGTAAAGTATTAGGTGCAAGCATATTTAACCTGTGGCAAATGCTATCAAAAGACTTTGTAACACTGGTGATCATCTCCTGCTTTATAGCAATTCCCATTGCCTGGTATTTCCTGCATCAGTGGTTGCAGCGCTATACCTATCGTACCGATATATCATGGTGGATCTTTATTATAGCGGCGGTCGGCGCTTTATTAATAACAATGGCAACCGTAAGTTTCCAGGCCATTAAAGCCGCTATGGCCAATCCGGTAAAAAGTTTACGAACCGAATAACGTCACCAACATGCTAAAGAATTATTTCAAAATTGCCTGGCGCAACCTGTTTAAAAGTAAAACCTCTTCTCTTATTAATATCAGCGGGCTTGCGGTAGGAATGGCTGTTGCCATACTGATTGCATTATGGATCTATGATGAACTTAGTTTTGATAAATACCACCAAAATTACCCGCGCATTGCACAGGTAATGCAACATCAAACTTATAATGGAAAGATAGAAACACAGTCAGCTAATCCCGCTGCAATGAGCGGGGAAATTCGCAGGCTTTATGGAAGTGATTTCAAATATGTGGTGCAGTCTTCCTGGAATTTTGATCATGCTCTCACCTACGGTGATAAAATATTTTTAAAGCCCGGAAGTTTTTTCGAGCCAGGAGTAACCGACATGTTGAGCCTGAAAATGCTGAAAGGTTCCCGGAATAGTATGAAGGAGATGAACTCCATCCTGCTTTCGCAATCAGTAGCAAAAGCCATCTTTGGAAACGACGATCCTATGGGCAAGGTTTTGCGTGTTGACAACAAAGCCAATGTGAAAGTTACCGGTGTTTATGAAGACCTGCCGGACAATACCTCCTTTAAGGACCTGCAACTGATAATGCCCTGGGATTTGTACCTAAGCCTCAATACCTGGATCAAACAAATGGAAAATCCATGGGGTAGCAATTTCACACAGACCTTTGCACAGGTTGCCGATGGCGTTGATATGGAGAAAGTATCGCGGAAAATCAGGAACGTCAAACTAAACAAAACGGCCGCAGAAGACAAGAGGTACAAGCCAGCCGTGTTTTTACATCCCATGAGCAAATGGCACCTGCATTCGGATTTTAAAGATGGTATTAATACCGGGGGACGTATTGACACCGTATGGCTATTTGGAATCATTGGGATGTTTGTATTGCTGTTAGCCTGCATCAATTTTATGAACCTGAGCACAGCCCGCAGTGAAAAGCGGGCGAAAGAAGTTGGCATCCGCAAAGCCATGGGTTCTTTGAGAAAACAACTGGTCACGCAATTTTTCAGTGAGTCGGTTTTAATAGCATTGATGGCTTTTGTTATTTCGTTGCTTTTTGTAAGCCTGGTGTTGCCCTATTTTAATTCGGTTGCCGAAAAGAAAATAACGCTTACCTGGACCAACCCTCTTTTTTGGTTATTAGGAATAAGTTTCAGTGTTTTTACAGGGCTTGTGGCCGGACTTTACCCTGCCTTGTTTTTGTCATCTTTTCAACCGGTAAAAGTGCTGAAGGGCACGTTCCGTGCAGGACGTTCTGCATCGGTGCCGCGCAAAATATTGGTGGTACTTCAGTTCACCATCTCTATTGTATTGATCATTGGTACCATCGTCATTTACAAGCAAATTAACCTGGGCCAGAGCCGTCCAATTGGTTATAACAGGGATGGACTGGTTGGCCAGGGCGTTACAGAAGACCTGCATAAACATTTTGAAGCATTACGGACTGATTTAAAAAACAGCGGCGCCATTCTTGAAATAACCGAATCGGGCAGCCCTACAACAGAAGTATGGAATACCAATGGCGGCTTTAACTGGGAAGGAAAAGATCCGAACCAGGCCGTTGACTTTCCTAACAATGATGTTACACCTGAATATGGAAAAACGATCGGCTGGAAAATAAAAGAAGGCAGGGATTTCTCAAGAGCGTTTGCTACAGATTCTTCCGCCTTTATCTTAAATGAATCGGCAGTGGCCTTCATTGGTTTAAAAGATCCTATTGGAAAAATCATCCGCTGGGAAGACAAGCCTTTTACCATCATTGGTGTGGTAGAAGACCTGCTGGTTCAGTCGCCCTATAAGCCCGTCAGGCCTTCGCTCTTTCATGTATCCAAAGATCAGCAAAGCATTTTCATTATGCGCATCAATCCAAAATGGACTGCTAAAGATGCGCTGGCCAAAATAGAAAGTGTTTTTAAAAAATACGATCCTGCGGCGCCGTTCAAGGCTTCTTTCACGGACGAGGAATTTGCCAAAAAATTCGGAAATGAAAAACGCATTGGCAAGCTCGCCACCTTCTTTGCCATCCTTGCTATTTTCATTTCTTGTCTCGGGCTATTCGGGCTCACTTCTTTTGTAGCAGAACAACGCGTAAAAGAAATTGGTATTCGCAAAGTGCTGGGAGCTTCCGTTGCCAACATCTGGCAATTGCTTTCGAAAGATTTTATCATCCTGGTGCTGGTATCCTGCTTTATTGCGGTACCTATTGCACTTTATTATATGAGGTCGTGGTTAGAAAAATATGACTACCGCACTTCGGTTTCCTGGTGGGTGTTTGCCCTGGCCGCTTTGGGTGCCTTGATCATTACCTTGATCACGGTAAGCTTCCAGGCTATTAAAGCGGCCATGGCTAACCCGGTAAAAAATTTAAGGACGGAATAAGACCAACAGCATGCTTAAAAATTATTTTAAAACTGCCTGGAGAAATTTAATTCGCAATACAGCATTTTCTGTTCTTAATATATCAGGTCTTGGGTTAGGAATCGCTTGCAGCCTATTGATCATGCTTTGGGTAAGCGACGAACGCAGCGTTGATGCTTTTCATGACAACGGAAAATTCCTGTACCAGGTTTATGAACGCCAGTATTACGATGGTAAAGTGGAAGCAAGTTATCCAACACAAGGTCTGCTGGCAGATGAATTAAAAAGAGTAATTCCTGAAATACAATATGCCAGTGCAATGGAACGTGCTTCAGCACCAGGCAGCCTTAGCAGTTTTGAAGCAGCAGGTAAGATCATCAAAATGAATGGATCCTTCGCCGGCGCAGATTTTTTCAGCATGTTTAGTTTTCCTTTACTGCAGGGAAGGCCGCAGGCCGTTTTGAACACGCAGGAAGGCATTGCTATTTCGCGAAAAATGGCCGACCAGTTTTTTGGAAGTGATGCAAAGGCAATTGGCAAAACGATACGCTACGAAAACAGGGAAGACCTGTTGGTAACAGCGGTATTCCAAAATATTCCGGTGAGCTCTTCGCAGCAATTTGATTTTTTAAGAAGCTGGATTGCTTTTGTAAAAGAAAACCAGTGGGTAAACAACTGGGGCAATACCAGTCCTGTTACTTTAGTGCAATTACGCAAAGACGCTGACCCACATAAAGTAGAGGCTAAGATAAAAGATTTCATATACCGGTACCGGCCAAAAGATAAAGGTTCGCTTACTGAACTGGCCTTACAACCATACACAGAAAAATATCTTCATTCAACATTTAAGGACGGGGAGATCGATGGCGGCCGTATTGAATATGTAAGGTTGTTCACGATAGTGGCCATCTTCATTTTGTTGATTGCCTGCATCAATTTTATGAACCTTGCAACGGCACGTGCTACCAAACGGGCAAAAGAAGTTGGTGTTCGAAAAGTGATAGGGGCGGCTCGATCCACGCTTATCCGGCAGTTTATGGGAGAGGCTCTTTTGCTTACTTTCTTTTCAACCATTGTTGCTATTTGTCTTGCTGTCATTCTTTTGCCTGCCTTTAATAACCTTTCCGGCAAACAGCTTTCCCTGCCTTTAGCCAACCCTGTTTTCTGGGCGGCTTTATCAGGGCTCTTATTAATCACAGGATTTGTTGCAGGTAGCTACCCGGCAGTTTTCCTTTCTTCATTACATCCCATACGCGTGTTGAAAGGCAGTTTGAAATTTGGCGCAAGCGCAGTTTTTTTTCGCAAAGGCCTGGTAGTTTTCCAATTTGCTCTTTCTATTATTCTTATTGTAGGCATGATTGTAATTTTTCGCCAGATGGATTATATACAGTCGAAAAACCTTGGCTATGACCGGGAGAATCTTGTATATATTCCTATAGAAGGCGACCTGGTGAAAAACTACAACCTGTTTAAAGAAAAAGCCGGCAACATACCTGGTGTTCTTTCGGTTTCAAAAATGAGAAATTCACCTACTGTTATTGAGCACCATACAGGCAGCATTGAGTGGGCGGGGAAAGATCCAAATCTTGCGGTATCGTTTGCAGATGCGGTTGTAGGCTATGATTTTGTGAAGACAATGAACCTGCAATTAAAAGAAGGTCGCGATTTTTCTACCCAATTTGGAACTGATTCAACTTCCTATTTGTTGAATGAAACAGCCCTCCAAAAAATTGGTTATAAGGATCCGATTGGCCGGGAGGTAGTTTGGGGAAATCGCCACGGAAAGATTATTGGTGTAATTAAAGATTTTCATTTCAATTCCATGCACTCGGCCATCGATCCGCTTATCATACGTTTGGACGAGAACTGGGGATGGGGAAACATTCTTGTTCGCATCAAAGGCGACAATACTAAAGCAACAGTAACAGGTTTACAGAAACTATGCAAAGCAATAAATCCGAAAACTCCTTTTACTTATCAATTCTCTGATGAGGAATACTCCCGACTATATAAAAGTGAACAGGTAGTAAGTAAACTCTCTAACTGTTTTGCGTTCCTGGCAATTTTTATTTCCTGCCTGGGATTATTTGGCCTGGCAACATTCAGTGCTGCACAACGTACAAAAGAGATTGGCGTTCGCAAGGTGCTGGGCGCCTCTGTATCAAGCATTATTGCTTTGCTCACTACTAACTTTTTAAAACCAGTACTGGTTGCTATTGTAATTGCGGTTCCTGTTTCGCAATATTTTTTGAAGCAATGGCTAAACGGATTTGCTTATAAGATTAACATCGAATGGTGGGTATTTGCCGGAGCGGGAGGCATATCCATTTTGATAGCAATGCTAACAGTAAGCTTCCAGGCAATCAAAGCAGCCATGACCAACCCGGTAAAAAATTTACGAACCGAATAACTGTTTTACAATGTCTTCATTCTTAAAACAAGCTTTCAGATCTGTTGTAAAAAATAAAACCTATTCTTTTCTCAATATTCTTGGCTTGTCAGCCAGCCTTACCTGTTTTGCTTTCATTGCTCTTTGGGTACACGATGAATGGAGTTATGATAAGTTCAATAAAAATTTTGACCGCATCTTTCGTGTTACCGGCACTGAAAAAACAGAAGCGGGTGTTATTCAAAGTGCGGTAACAAGTGCACCCATGGCGGCAGCATTGAGAAAAGATTATCCTGAAGTGCAAGCGGCTGTTCGTCTCCGTATGCGTGAAGAGATTGTGGAGCATCAGGGCAGTCAAATCCTTC